>Ga0187865_1000321_pt1 | contig 67523 bp, 59 predicted proteins | sample June2016WEW_11_1_2_FD_132989 | JGI IMG/M metagenome (GOLD analysis project Ga0187865, IMG submission 132989) | Peatland microbial communities from SPRUCE experiment site at the Marcell Experimental Forest, Minnesota, USA - June2016WEW_11_100 | ecosystem: Environmental > Terrestrial > Soil >... | reverse complement strand
GGGCATCTGCTGCGTTGGCGCTCCTCGACGATATCCCCGTATCGCCTGCGTCGCGCCGCCTTGCATCTGCCCCTGCGGCGCTCGGAACGCGGCCTATTGTACTTTCACCACGGGCTGCTAGGCTTGTTATCCAGCGCAGAAGCCGGGGAGAGTTCAGGGGCAGACTTCCAGCAAGACGTTAAACGAGAAGCCCCATTTTATTTGACCTATCGGCCACGGCGGTTTGTGTCTGGATTACGGTACACTCGGAACGAACGCAATGATTCTGGCACAGCATGCTTTATTTGCCGGCCGGACTGTGACGCCGCGGAAGTTGCGATGCGGGAAGGAATCCGGCGGCCGACAAATCGCCCGCCGGATCGGCGGGGTTACGTCAGAACGCCGTTTGAACCAACCAAGTGAATAGAAATCCGGGAAATCGTTAGGTGCCGGCTTTTTTCATTTTCATTATTCAGTTCGCTATTCGGGAGTGTATGGAGCCTTGCCATCAATATTGCCGACGAAATATCCTATCCCGCGATGACCTAGGATCTTTCGTACGGCCATGTTCTCTCCCGTATGATACCAGTAGTGGTAGATGACGCGTTGCAGCAGATTCCCATACATTCGCGTCGTCTTCTTTCCATCCAATTCCACGTACTGAAGCAAGTCTCTGGTTGTGAGCGTATCAAGCCATTTGTCTGCTTCCTTTGTGATCTTGCGCCAAGCCGCAAATACTTCCTGTAGCCGCGGCGTACTAGGCGGTGACCCGAAGGCATATTTTTCTTGGACCTCCGGTACGATCGTTTTGCCGCTCGGGAACCAGATAAAGTAGCGTTGTTCTTGCCACGCCAGATGCCCAACCGTCCAACTAATGCTATTCATTGGCATCACTCTCTTTTGGGCATCCTCTTCAGAAATCTTTGCGATTGCTCTTCGAAATTCGGATCTGGTGAACCTCAGCTGCAGGACCATTGGATGTGGCATTTTTTCTCCTTACAAATCAAAACTCTTATCATTCCATATGATACTTTCAGGGGAGTTGGACTCAAAGCCAATTGTCCGGATAGCCAACTTGTCCGGAGTTGGAAAGTTAGAGGTCTTCCCCATACAAACGGCTACACTATGATGAATTCAGTTATTACTGAATTTATTGTTCCCAAATGGTCCCAAATTCGTAGAAAGTCTAATCAGCGGAGGGTTCGTAAATTGAGGACGCTAAAGAATTTTTCTGGAGGCGCCGAACGGACTCGAACCGTTGCATAAAGGTTTTGCAGACCTCCCCCTTAGCCACTTGGGTACGGCGCCAATCGCAGAAGGTTTATTGTATGCGATCAACTGCAGCCGTGCAAGCTGATGTGCGCCAAAGCTCTGGTTTTCGTTGCACAACTGATTGCCCGTTTCTTCAAGTCTTTGGGTTTTCACGGCAGCAGCTAAATTCGAAGGCTCAAAGACTCGAAGACTCGACGCAGGTTCCTACTTTTTCTCCAGCGCTTCGTGAACGCGGCCGACTATGGAGGCCGAAGGGGATAAGGTCACATCGCCTTCATCCTTCCACTTGGATGGGCAGACCTCGTTGGTCTTCTTGGCCATGTACATGTTTGCTTTAAACTTTCTCATCAGCTCGTCGATGTTCCGCCCCAGATTGTAGAAGTTCACTTCTGCGTTCAGCAGAATGCCATCCGGATTGATAATAAACGTGCCGCGAAGATCCATGCCTGTCTGCTCGTCATACACACCGAACATGCGGGAAAGGTTGCCCGTTGAATCGGAGCCCATCGTGTACTTTACCTTCTCCAATTCCTTTTCCGACCTCTGCCATGCCAGGTGCACAAACTTGGAATCGGTGCTGACCGTCACGATTTCAGCGGCCATTTTCTTGAACCGGTCAGACTGCTCTGCCAGAGCAGCAAATTCGGTCGCTCACACAAAGGTGAAATCAGCCGGGTAGAAAAAGAGAATTGTCCACTTCTGATCCGCTTTCGCTTTGTCAAAATCAAACTTGCCGAAATCTTTGCTGACCGGATCATAAGTCTCAATCTCAAATGAGGGTACCTTCTGTCCAACTTTCAAGGGGAAGTTTTCGACCATACGCGTTCCTTTCCAGTGTTTATGGTGTCGATCCGAGGGGGGGGATGAGGCCGGTAACAATTCAAGATAGGCGGCCCGGCGCCCACATTCAAGGCCATTGTTTGAATGACGATTTACGATTGACGATTGGGAAGCGAATCGGTCTTTCAATCGTCAATCGTAAATCGTCAATTAATAACTGTGTTCCGCAATTTTCACTTTCCCACGAAAAGCCCAATAGATTGCCACGGTATAGGCAAGCACGAAAGGCATTCCAATCACGGCGATAATCGCCATGATGCGCAAGGTCTTTTGGGACGAAGCGGCATTATAGATCGTCAGGCTGTATTCCTGCGAAATGTTCGACACCACCAGGTTGGGATAAAGGGCAAAACTGAATAGAAACACGAGGGCCAGGATTGTCAATGATGAGGAGAGAAAAGCCTGGAATGGCCGCCCTAAAAAAATTGCACGGGGTATGTTGGCGAAAGCCAGAACCGTGAGGACCACAATCAACCATGTCCAATGATGGACATAGAAATTGCGGGCCGCCTGAGGAATGAGTGTAAGCGTGAAAATGGTCGCAAGCATGTAGCAGATGAGCGTCAAGCCGAAGCCGCGCCACATCCAGCGGTGCACGACCTGTTGCAGTTCCCCCTCCGTCTTCAGAAACAGGTAGATGGCGCCATGCATCACGGCAAAAGAAACCGTCAGCAATCCGATCAGGACGGTATAGGGCCGGACAAGACCGAAAAACGAACCGGTGAATTCACCTCCGGCATCGACCGGAATGCCAAGGAGTGCATTTCCCGCCGCCACTCCAAAAAGAAAGGTCGCAAGCGCGCTGGCGACGAAAAAGGAGCAGTCCCAAAAACGCTTCCATGCCGGAGATTCGCGCTTGCTCCGGAATTCTATGGAAACGGCACGGAAAATCAGGGCAAAGAGCAGAATCATGAACGCCCCATAGAAACCGGAGAAAACCGTCGCATAGGCGTTCGGGAAAGCGGCGAACATCGCTCCGCCGAAAGTTACGAGCCAGACTTCATTTCCGTCCCAGAGAGGACCGATGGAATTCAGCATGAGCCGCCGGTCCTTCTCATTTCGAGCCGCCAGGTGAAGCATCCCGACCCCAAGGTCAAATCCATCCAGGACGGCATATCCTGTAAGAAGCACGCCCAGCAGAACAAACCACAAAATATTCAGATCCACCAAAAACCTCCTGAAGTTACCGGGAGCGCCGGCGTCTCGCCGGCTTTTTTTAAGCTTTCGTAACGCCGCAAATTAGCCGGCGAGACGCCGGCGCTCCCGGCGAGCAGTGATCATTCCTTCGGCTCGGTCAACGAATCCATATGTCCGGGGTAACGGGATGCGACCTCCAACGCATCCTGAAAGGACGCCGCATTCTGCAAAGAAACCGGCTCCGGACCCTTCTGAATTTTATCGTTCAGCAGATAAATCCAGAGCGCAAACAGCAGGGCGTAAATCACTCCGAACATAATGATCGACCCGACAACCTGAGATGCATCCAGACTTCGCGAAACCGCATCCGCGGTCCGAAGCTGGTTATATACGATCCAGGGCTGGCGGCCCACCTCCGCTGTTATCCATCCAAGCTCGTTGGCCGCGAAAGGGCCGATGACTGAGAAAACAAAAATCCAAAGAAGCCATTTTCTGTCAAACAACTTGCCTCTCAGGCGCGACCAGACGGCGTACCACGTGAGGACAACGAAGTAGATGCCCAGCCCGACCATGATGTGAAACGAAAAAAACGGGAGGGCAACCGGCGGAGTATCCGGTTCAAACCGATCCAGGCCGGGCACGGGTTTGCTGAAATCGCGATGCACCAGGAAACTGAGCAGTCCCGGGATTTCCACATTCCAGTGCACTGTCCCTGATTTGGCATCGGGTATTCCAAAGATGTGCATGGGGGCTCCGGCTTCGGTCGATTTGAATATCCCCTCCATTGCGGCCAGCTTGGCAGGCTGATATCGAGCCACGAGCCGGCCCTGAGAGTCGCCTGAAATCAAGATCGCGACCGAAGCGACCGCCGCCACCACGAGCGCAGTCGTAAAGGATTTGCGCGCGAAATCGACATGCCGGTTTTTCAACAGATAAAAAGCCGAGATGCTCAGAACAAAGAAGGATCCCAGAACAAAAGCCCCGATCAGCACATGCACCAGGCGGTCCATTGCCGAAGGGTTGAATACAACTTTCCAGAAATCGGTCAGCTCCGCCCGCTTCACAATGCCGGCCGGAGTAACGAAGTCCCGGATTACAAATCCGGCCGGAGTCTGCTGCCAGGAAATTGCAACGACAATCCAGATCGCAGAAAAAATGGATCCCAGGGCAACCATGAGCGTTGCGAAAAAATGCACCCGGGCCGAAACCTTATCCCAGCCGAATACCAGGACCGCCAGAAAGCCCGACTCGAGGAAGAAGGCGAAAATGCCTTCCGCAGCCAACGCCGAGCCAAAAACATCTCCCACATACCTGGAATATGCCGCCCAATTTGTTCCAAACTGGAATTCCATCACAATGCCCGAGGCGACTCCCAAGGCGAAATTCAGAGCAAAAATCTTGACCCAGAATTTGGTTGCGGCTTCATACTGGACATCCCGGGTCTTGAGATACCTCGCCTCCAGAAACACAAGGAACGCTCCCATTCCGATGGCAAGGGGCGGGAACAGGTAATGAAACATGATCGTGATGGCAAACTGTATACGGGAGAGCGTTGCGACATCCATAGAACTGGTCGTCTCCAGACAAGAACTGTTGAAAATCAATTATCTGTTTTACCGAACCTGGTCAAATCTCTTATATCCCAAAAGTGCTGTGCGGGCAAGTAAGGGCGTGACAGAACAGCGAACACCGGCGAGCAGACAGGTCTTATCTCTCCATCGCGGCTGTGTTTGACTTGCTGAACATTTCATTGTTAAACGCCATTAACCATGCACATGATAAATCCTAGTGAAAGCGCAAGGGCTGCAATGCTCTGCGCAAAAGAGCCGGCGAGACGCCGACGCTCCCGGCCAAAACTGTGACACATCTCTGGATTGAGTAGAATATCTCTTTTCCTATATAATCAGCTCAACATCAAAACAAATTCGCCATGGGAGATCTCCGATGAAAAGGCTCGCTCTTCTGATAGGTTGCGTGCTGTTGATTTCTGCGGCTGCCCGAGGAGAAGACGATCTTGCCTCAGCCAGGAGCGTGCTTGCGCGCTACCTGGCAATGCCGTTTCCTAAAACCGCTAGTTCCCCCGTAGACACATCGAAAGTGGCGAGAATAGCTGTTCTGGCGGAATTGAAGTATATGCCTCACGGAGCCGTGTTGGCGGCGGAGGAAGTCCTTTTTGACCGGGCAACGCCGGAACAGCGCTGCGAAATTGTCGGTGCACTCGGCGATTACATCCATACTGCTGAATGCGCGCAGCTCCTCTATCGTGTACTGAAAGACATTCGAGAGCCGGAGAGCAAAGACAAATGGGAAGAACTGGTGCGTTCCTCAGCCGTTCTTGGTCTTCGAAGAATGGCCAGCCGCACTACCCGGAGCGGCGGCCAGCGCGTTCAGACGGGTCCGGATCATGAACCGATGGTCCAGGGAATTGTACCGCTCCTGATTTTTGCCGCTAGCGATAAATCGGAGGACGTGCGCCTTTCTGCCCTCTATGGGCTCGCCGACAGCCGCGATCCTGCTGCTGTGGCCGAGTTGAAGAGGTGCTTAAACGATCCGAGCCGGATAGTAAGGTTTTATGCAGCCTGTTTTCTCACTGAATACGAGGACGCATCGGGGCTGGCTGAGATGTGTAAGTCGGCGAGCCAACTTCAAAAACCTGATTCGGATTTTCGCCATCCATTCAGTGTTGAACAGCTGCTCGCCTCTTTCGAGAGAATCACGGGAAAAAGCTTCGGCGAAATTCCGATGAATCCCATTCTATCCAGCAATTCCAACGCGGGCGCCAGCGCATCCAAGAGATACCAGGAACTCCTCCATGAATGGGAAGTGTGGTGCGGCCAGCAGCCCAATCTGCACTGAACTCATTCGTAGACACTTTTTGATGCTTCCGAGGGCGGCAGAGGATCGTCCGGTTTTGCGAACCAGACATAAAGTGTCGGCAACAAAAACACGCTCAATATCAGATCGGAGATCAGTCCGCCGACGATGACAATGGCGAACGGGCGCTGTGAATCGGAGCCGATCCCGTGAGACAGCGCCGCCGGCAATAATCCGAGTGTCGCCACCAGCATGGTCATCATGACGGGACGAAGCCTGCGGACAGATCCTTCAATTGTGGCATCGATGACGCTCTTCCCCCGCGCACGGAGCTGGTTGATATACTCGAGCATGATCACGCCGGTCTGGACCGAGACGCCGAACAGGGCCAGGAAACCGACTCCGGAAGACACACTGAAATTCGTGCGGCTGACCAGCAGTGCCAGCAATCCGCCGATGGGCGCAACAACCAGAGTCAAGAGGACCAACAGCGTCCATTTGAATGACCGGAACATCGAATAGAGGATGAAGAAGATCAAAAGAACGGTCAGCGGCACGATCACGAATAATCGGGCCTGAGCGCGTTTCTGGCTTTCGTATTCCCCTTCCCAATCGATGCGGTATCCGCGCGGCAGTTGAACCCGCGCATTCACCTTTGCCATCGCTTCCTCGACCGCCCCGCCCAGATCGCGACCACGGACGCTGTATTTGATGGCGACGTAGCGCTGGTTCCCCTCGCGGTAAATCACCGAGGCTCCGTCCCGCTCTTCGACATTACAAAGCTGCGCCAGCGCAACCCGTCCCCCCGTCGGGGACAGCAACCGAATGTTTTCGATCGCCTCCTTTGTGTCTCGGTATTGCGGCAGATAGCGTACAACCAGATCATAGCGTGCTTCACCCTGCAGCACCTGGGTGAGGGCATTGCCGCCCACAGCGGTCTGAATCGCGTCCTGAACGTCCGATACATTGATCTGATAGCGGGCGGCTGCACCCCGATCGACTGTCAGGTTCAGGTTCGGCTGGCCCAGGACAGGAAGGACTCCGAGATCCTCGATCCCGCTGACCCCGCGCATCACCTTCACGATCTCTTCAGCTTTGCTTTCCAGAAGCGCCAGGTCATCCCCGTAGATTTTGGTGGCAAGTTCTCCTTTTACGCCGCTGACCGCCTCTTCCATGTTGTCTGCGATCGGCTGGGAAAAACCCCATAGGACGCCGGGTATCTTCTCGAGTTCGCGGTCCAGGGCAGCAATCAATTCCTCTTTATCCTGGTGAAAAGCCGGGCGCCACTGCTCCTTGGGTTTCAGGCCGACATAATATTCGGTATTGAAATAACCTGTCGGATCGGTTCCGTCATCAGGCCGCCCGGTTTGGCTGGTGACTTCGGTTGCCTCGGGGAAAGAGCAAAGCAGGACTCGAACCTGGTTCGTCAGGCGGATGCTTTCACTGGGTCCGGTGCTTGGAGCAAGAGTCCCCCGCACCCAGAGCGAACCTTCGTCCAAATGAGGAAGGAATTCGGATCCTATTGCGTCGCCCAATATCAGAAAGGCACTCACGCAAATGGCAATCAGCGTGACACCCGTGACGACCCAACGATGCCGTATGGACCAGGCAAGCGCCTTGCCGTAGAGCTTCGTGACCCAGACAAGCGCCGGATTGTGCCATTCGGATGCTTCCTTCCGGAACAAAAAACTCGAAACGGCCGGGGCGACCGTAATCGAGAACAACACAGCGCCCAGCAGAGCGAATCCGACAGTCCAGGCCATCGGCCGGAAGAGCCGCCCCTCAACCCGCTGCAGAGTGAAAATGGGCAGATATGCGGTGATGATTATGGCAATGGAATAGAACACCGGGCGTTGAACCTCGTGCGCCGCTGCCCGAATTCTTTCCATGACCGGCTTGGTGACATAGTCCTGGTGGCCGATATGCCGCACGATGTTCTCGACCATCACGACCGCCCCTTCCACGACCATTCCGAAATCCAGGGCACCCAAAGAGAGCAGGTTCGCGGGAATGCCTTTCAGTTTCAGACAGGCTGCGGCGAAGAGGAGCGAGAAAGGGATGGTCAATGCCACAATGATCGCACCGCGGATATTGCCGAGGAACAAAAAGAGGACGATCACGACGAGGATGATTCCTTCGCTGAGGTTATGCAAAACCGTTCTGGTCGTGTGGTGCACGAGATCGCTGCGGTCGATGAACGGGACAATCTTCACGCCGGGCGGCAAAATGCGTTCATTCAGTTCCTTCACTTTCGCGTGAAGGCCCACGAGAGCGGCTTCAGCATCGGCCCCCTTTCGCATCGGCACCCATGCGGAAACAACATCCGGATTGTCGATGACCTTCCCATCTTCGCGCCGGATTGCCCGTGCAAACTGCCCAAGCCTGATTTTCGGCCCTTGAGAAACAGTTGCAATGTCCTTGACTCGAAGCGGTGTGCCCGCTTTGGTCAGCAGGACTGTGTTTTCGATATCGTGCACATTCCGGACCAGGCCCACTTCCCGCACGTTGATCTGCTGCGCCCCGGCTTCAATGAAGCTGCCGCCCGCATTTACATTATTATTGGTGAGCTGTTGTTCCACCTGGGCAAGACTGAGCCCATACGCAATCAGCTTGTTGGGGTCGACCCGCACCTGGTATTCGCGCGTCGGCCCGCCGAAGCTGGCGACGTCGACGATATCGGGAACCGACTTCAAGTGCTTTTCAACGACCCAGTCCTCGATCGACTTCAATTCCATGACGTCGTAGGCCGGATTGGCGCTTTGCAGAGTGAAGAAATAAATTTGGCCAACGGGGCTCCAGTCGGTCCCCATCTGTGGAGTAACTCCGGGCGGCAGGGTTACCAGGGACATCCGTTCGTGAACTCTTTCGCGATTCCAGGAATTTTCCTCTTCATCGTCAAAGATCATTTTCAGGTCCGACAATCCGAAGAGCGACAATGACCGCAGATGCGTCACGTGTGGTATGCCGTTCATCTCAGTTTCGAGCGGAATCGTGATCTGCTGTTCGATCTGCTCGGCAGAAATTCCGGGCCACTGCGTGATGATCTCGACATAATTGTTTGCAACATCGGGGTATGCTTCGACCGGAAGCTGGTGAAACGAGATTGCTCCCACGACGAAGAGCAGCAGCGCCACCGCGAGGAAGAGAAAGCGGTAATTGAGTGCGGCGTCGACCAGCTTTCGAATCATCTCTGCTCAACCGTATTCTGCAGCACGAGTGCATTCGAAACCACAAGCGCGCCCGGCTGAACGCCCCTGGCGATCTCCTGCATGTCGCCCGGCAGCATGGTTCCGGCCACAACTTCCACACGCTGAAACCTCCCCTTATCTTTGGGCGCGTAGACCCAATCCCGGTCATGGAGGTGCAGGATCGCGGACGAGGGGACTATGGCGTGCTTTTCTGACTGCCGGCCATGAAAAGTCGCAGCGACAAACATCCCCAATCGCATATACCCCGGATTTTCCACTTCGAGCCGGACCTTGGCCGTATGAAGATTGGGATCGAGGATCGCGCCTATTTGATTGATCCATCCTTTCAAAACTCTGCCGGGATAGGCGCTCAGCCGGATATCCGCATACTCTCCCTCGTGGACTTGCTGCAAATCATTCTCGTAGACATCGCAAATGATCCAGACTCTGGAGAGGTTGGAGATGGTCAAAGGATTGGGCGATCCGAATGCCTGCACTGACGATGCGTTCGTAATCTGCTGGTCCGTAATCACGCCGTCAACCGGCGCGTAAATCTTCACGATCCCGGTCGGGTGGTCGGGATCAGAGCCGAGAAGCCGGAGATGCTCCTCCGCGGTTCGGACATCGACTTTCGCGTTGTCCTCCGCGTTTTGGGCGATCTCGAGAGCACTTTTCGGAATCGCGCCATGATCAAAGAGGAGTTGGGCTCGATCCAACTGGGTTTTCGCCAGCTGCTCATTTTTGACATTCTTTTGATAATCGGAGAAAGCGCCGGAAATATCCGAGCTTCTGACGCTGAATAGAAGCTGTCCTTTCCTAACGGTGTCGCCAAGCCTGGCGTTGATTTCAACCACCTTGCCCGTGGCCGTCGAAATTACGGGCACCTGGCGGGAAATATCGGGGCTGATGACGCCGGTCACATTCAACTCCGGCGCAGTTTCGATCTCGCCCGCTTTTGCCAGCAGGAATTGTTCAGGATGGTCCACTTCAAAGCTGCTGGAATCCAGCTCCGTTTCCACGGCCGCCGGACGCGGACCGGTGCCGCTCTGATGATCGGAATCGGCTGCAACCTTCCCGTTGCAGCCGGCGACTGCAAGAGCCAGGCCGGAAAGGAGAACTGATTGAAGTAGCAATGGCCGATTCATGGCATCACCTCGCTGGCCACCGCCAGGTTCATCTGAGCGGCAGCGGATAAATAGGAACCAATCAGATTCAGGTACGCCAGCTTTGCGTCCCGATACGATTTTTCGGCATCCAGATAATCCAGCAGGGAAGAACCTCCGTTCTTGTAGGAGAACGCGACCCGGTCGCGAACATCTGTCGCCATTGGCAGGTACTTTTCCTTATAGGGGCGCAGGAGATTCAGCGACTGCACGATGGTGTAGTAGGCGGAATCGATATCGCTGAATACCAATGCCTGGGTCGCGTCGCGCAGCCTTTCGTTGCGGCCGATATCGATCCGGGTCCGAGCCTTCTCGCCCTGGTTCCGATCGAAGATGCGCAAGGGAATACTGACGCTGAATCCCATATACGCAGGGATCGGAGGATTCCGCGCGAAATCGAAGCTGAAGGTCGGATCGGTCGATCCATTCGCAACCGCAAGACGATGATTGATGTTGGCCAGGTCTAGCAACTGAAAGGCGGCTTTCAGATCAGGCCGGGCCGACATGGCAATCGTTCTGAAGTGTTCCAATGCAGGAAGCTGGTCGGAGAAGTCGAATGGTCCGGTCACATCAAACTGTTCAATCGGGGTGCGGTCGTTGAGCAGTTGAAGCAACTGAATCTTGCTGGTGCGAAGCTTTACCACCGCTGCCTCGAAATCGGATTCGAATTGCACGCGCTGCAACTCGAGGCGATTCAGATCCATGAGGGCCATGTCGCCCGATTTGAACCGGATTCGATTTACTTCGAGCTCGCGGTCCCAGTAGTCCAGGTTTTCCTTGGCGTTCTGCATCACCGCCTTGGCCTGCAAAACCTGGACAAAGGCATTCCGGAGCGTGAACACCAGATTCCGCTTCTGGTCGGCATAATTGGATTGAGCGATCGCCGTCGCTTCCCTGGCGCTGTCCTGCCGCAGTTCCCGCTTGTGGTCGCGTTCGTGCAGATAACTGACGGATGCAAACGGCAGCGCATTTGCAAAAGGGCGATAGACATCCTGGCCGGACCCGCTAAGGGAGGGCTGATTTGTAAGCGGGTCGATCTGGTCGATCGTTCCCGTCAGCACCGGATTCGGGCGTAGATAAGCCGTCGTTTCGTTTGCGCGGGCTTCGTCAATTGCCGCCTGAGCCGCCTTCATCGTCGGATTCTCGGCTTCGAATTTTTCCCTGATCTGTTCCCATGTGAAGGTTGTCTGAGCGGAAATCCCGGCGGCCGTCAACATTGGCATCAGAACTGCGAAAAGCGCAATCTTCAGCCCCCAAAATGATGCCCGCCCTTCGAGATCGTCGTCTGGAATCTTAAAAATAGGTTTTTTCATTGGTCCCGCTTCTTTAATCACTCCAATTCACATCCAGGAGCTCTTCATTTTGAATCCATCCGGCCAAGAGAGACATCCTATCTTTCAACCAGGCGAAAGTATCTTTTGGCCAGTTCATGAGCCGGATTGTTGATGATCTGTTCTATACACACAAGTTACGGGCAAAATGAGAGGGTCTTTATGCATATTGAATCCCAGGCGCCAAGAGTCTACCATCGTTGTTTATCAGACACGGCTCCCAGGTAGAGCATCTACGAATTTTACCGCCGGCCAGGCTGCTGTATAGGGGGGTTGAAATTATGGCCGAAGGAATCAGGGTTTTGCTTGTAGACGATCACAACCTCTTCAGGGAAAGCCTTGGACGTCTTCTTCAGGCCGAGCCTTCAATCAGGGTGGTCGGAAACTGCGGTTCGGTGAAAGAAGGGCTCTCCATTCTGGAGAAGGAAACAGTGGATGTCATCCTGCTCGATTACGATTTGGGCGACGAACATGGCATGTCTCTTCAAAAGGAGGCAGCCCGGCGGGGATTCAAGGGACGCGTCATCATGGTCACGGCGGGAATGAGCGATCAGGAAATGGTCAATGCGCTCGAAAACGGAGTATCCGGGATTTTTTTAAAAAGCAATACGCCGGCTCATTTGGTGGAAGCGATTGGCCGGGTGATGCGTGGGGAGCCATGGCTCGATCCCAAGGCGATGAAGGCGCTGATTTCCTTGGCCGTCGGCAAAACTCTACAGCAGAGTGAGCCCCAGCCGTTGAGCGAGCGCGAACGGGCAGTTTTGAAAGGAGTGTTCGAGGGGCTGGCCAACAAGGAAATCGCGGCTCGGCTGAGCATTTCGGAGAGTCTGGTAAAAGCCGTTATTCAACAGCTGTTCGACAAAACAGGTGTCCGGACCCGGGGGCAGCTCGTACGGATTGCGCTCGAGAGGCGTGAACTTGGATGGATTTAGGTTTCAGGTAAGCCCCGCCATTATCATGCGGAGCGCTTACGAAGTATCGTCCTTCGTTAGAATCAGCAACTTTCAGCACCCCGCCGACAAGTGCTTAGCGTCCCGCTAGGGACGCATTGGTTCCTCACGCGGGCGCTCTCTCCCCTGAAGTTTCCGGCGAGACGCGGAAGCCGCGCACTATCCGCGTGCCATCTTCCCCGTTTTCTCCCATTCACTTCAAAGGAAAGAGTCCCATCGCTCTTTCTTTCTTAGATTCAAAATCGATTTTCAAGTATAATGGCGCACGTACAGAACATTGATTGGCGATTGCCAAAACAGTCGTATGGCGTTGTACCGGGCCGCACCCTGCTTGCGCTCGATCGGAAGCAGATTTGTTTTGAGGACGACGGACAGATGCGTGTCTCAGTGATCATTCCGGCATATAACGAAGAAGCCATGATTGGCCGTACCCTTCAGTCCCTGCGCAAACAGGATTACGAGGGGTCCGTAGAAATCATTGTAGTCGATAACAATTCAAGTGACGGTACGGCCGATGCAGCCCGCGCCTGGGGCGTAACCGTGGTCCGGGAAAGCCGAAAAGGGTATATCTTTGCGCTTATGTGCGGGTTCGAATGCGCATCCGGCGACATTTTTATTACAACCGATGCAGACACGATCGTCCCGCCCAATTGGATTTCCACCCTGGTAGGAGCTTTTGAAGAAGATGCCGAAGTGGTGGCAGCAGGGGGCGGAATCGAGTTCTATGATGCCAACTGGAGAGGCAGTTTTTTTGCGGGATTCATCCTTCCCATCGCGCTTTCTTACGATCGACTCTGCTTCTCCTATCCGCATCTGTGGGGCGCAAACATGGCTGTGCGAAAGAGCGCCTTTATCGAGGCTGGAGGCTGGACCGGCAAGTTCAACCTGCATGCGGACGCCGACCTTTCGCGAAGAATGGCGCAAGTAGGCAAAGTAAAAATGCTGAGCAGCCTGAAGGTGTCCACATCAGCCCGGCGCTTCAATCACCATCTTCTGACCAATCTGCTGGTTTATGGGGGAAATTTCCTGGGGCTGCAGTTCATGAAGCGTCCGGTCTTCTTCAATTTTCCTGATGCCCGGCCATCTTTTTGCAAACCAGTAGGAGCGTCATCCCGGCTTAAAGCGTGTTTCGTTTTCGGTGCGATGCTCGTGATTGCGGGGCTATTTGCTTTCAGCGCACTTTCGCACGCCGGGTCCGCCAACCGCATGTTAGGCGAATATGTCAAGCATGTGCAGACTGAAGCGAAGGTTATCGCGCTCACCTTTGATGATGGGCCCAACGAACCTTATACCGGCCGGGTTCTGAAAATTTTGCGGGACAATGACGTTCGGGCCACATTCTTTCTTATTGGGGAAAATGCGAATTATTTCCGGGACAGCGCCAGGGAGATTGTCAACGAAGGTCATGTGGTGGGCAATCATTCCTACTCTCATCCCTTCTTTCTTGCAGTCGAACCGTCAAAGTATGAGGCGAAGCAGATCGATTCATGCGAACGTGTCATTGAAACGACAACGGGCGTGCACTGCACTCTCTTCCGCCCGCCGCGCGGAATGTACACTCCCTGGCTTCTTCACACTCTTACCGCTCGCGGGATTACTTGCGTGGGCTGGTCCGACGACGGGAGCGATTGGCATAACCTCCCCAGTTCTCAAATCGCCGACAAAATCATAAAGAACGCGCGTCCCGGAAATATCATATTGCTTCACGACGGACTGAATCTGGTACACGGAGTGGACCGAAGCAATACCGTTAAAGCGCTGCCGACAATCATCTCCACCCTCAAGGCCCAGGGTTATCGTTTCGTCACGATTCCCGAGCTGCTGAACATGGCAGTTGGTCAACCGGGGTATTGATTTCCTAATGATTTCGTAAGGCGTAACAATAGAATCGTGAACAGCCCCCAAATTATTGCTCCCGAACGCTGAAAGCGCGTCAGAGCATAGCTTGTCAACATTTCAGCAATAGCTGCCTTCCTCAATTCCGCGAGACGAAAGATGATACGCCGGCGCGCCCTGCCCAGCCGATTTTGCGGAACAGGACTTCTGCCCAATTTTAGCGATATATCCGTGGTTGTGTGTTAGTATCAAGGTTCCTCAGCCGGAGTGTGTACAAACTTGCTTGCGCGCTGTAAACGAATCTTTGAAACCACAGGCCATTGGCTTGTTCGAGCCGGGCTGTCGCACTCCGTGGCACCCAGAGGGCGTAAAAAATTTAATGATTCTCATCGGGACCGACTGTGAGGAGAAACGATAGAGGAGCCTCCGCAGAACGCAACGCGATCGAGCATGCGTTGCGTGAAAGCGAGGAGAAATTCCGTACTGTTTTTTTAAACGCAGCGATCGGGTTTGCGTTGATTGCGCCGGAGGGAACTCTAGTGGACGCAAATCCGGCGTTCTGCTCCATTCTCGGATATGAGCTGAACGAATTGCGCGGCGCTGCCATCAACCAGTTTATCCATCCTGACGATCTGGGAGAAAACCAAAAGCTCACAGCCGACATGCTGGCCGGCCAGTCTCCAGGATTCGCGATCGAAAACCGCTACATCCCCAAAAACGGGACGCCGATTTGGGTCCGAAAAAGCGTTTCTATAGTACGCGACTCTAAGAAGAATCCTCAATGGATTATTGCGCTGGTACTGGATGTGACAGAGGGCAGGAAGAGAGAGGAACAAATCAGGCATACCAACTCTCTTCTGAAATTATTTTCGCAAAAAACAAGTCAAAAAGCATACATGGAAGCGGTTGTGGAACTGCTCCAACAGATCACCGGATGCTCCTGCATCGGCATTCGGCTCCGGAACCAGCAAAACGAAATCCCTTATGTCGCCAGCGTGGGTTTTACTAAGGATTTCCTGGAATTTGAGTCCAGGCTGAGACTGGAGTTCGATGAATGCGCCTGCACTCGGGTATTGAAGGGTCAGATGAAACCCTGCGATAAATCAGCCATGACTTCCATGGGCTCATTTTGCTGCAACGACGCGCAATCATTCCTGAGGGAGCTGTCGGACCAGGAGAAATCGGCGTATCGAGGGACCTGCATGAAAAGCGGTTATTCTTCGATCGCAGTGATCCCGGTTCAATACCGTGACATGGTCTTGGGAGTCATTCACCTTGCAGACAGGAGACCCGGAATTCTTGGGAGGGAAATGATCGGGTTCCTGGAGGCAATATCCCCTCTGATCGGCGAGGCCGGCTACCGGTTCGATGTAGAAGAGAGCTTACGCAAAAGCGCAGAGCGCTACCGCTCCCTTGTTGTGGCAACATCCCAGATCGTCTGGACCGCGAACGCTCTGGGAGAAGTTGTGGGGGATCTCCCGTCGTGGCGGTCTTTTACGGGCCAGAGCCTGGAAGAGATTCAGGGAAAGGGATGGACGGATGCCTTGCATCCCGATGATGTACAGCGCACGACCGCCGTGTGGCAGCACGCGGTAACGACACGATCGCTCTATGAGACGGAGTACCGGATTCGGCGGACCGACGGAACGTATCGTGACTTTGCAGTCAGGGGCGTGCCTGTTTATGAATCGGACAACATCATCCGGGAATGGGTCGGCACCTGTAACGATATCACCGAGCGCAAAAAGACCGAAGAAAAACTCAAATCGCTCAATGAGTCGCTCGTACAACAGGCGAACCAGCTTCGGGCTCTGGCCACCGAACTGACGCTGACCGAACAAAAGGAACGGAAGCGCATGGCGCAGTTTCTTCACGACAACCTCCAGCAGATCCTGGTTGCCGCAAAGATCGGGATCGATTTGCTCGGCGGAAAAGCTGGGACCGGCATGGCCATCGAAAAGGATTTGGAAAAACTGGACTCATTTATGGACGAGGCCATCGTGCTGTGCCGTGCCCTTGCGGTTGATCTCAGTCCGCCGTTGCTCTCCGAAATTGGACTAAGCACCTCTCTAAGCGCTCTCGCCAAGCGGATGCAGACTATCCACGGCTTGGACGTTCGTGTGACGGCCGATGGCGAGATCCCGGCGGATGAGGACGGAGTCTGCCTTCTGCTGTACCAGGCAGTCAGTGAACTGCTGTTCAATGTCGTCAAGCACTCCGGAGTCAAATGCGCTGCGGTGCAGGTCAGCCATTCCGGCGAAAAGCAGGTAATGATCAAGGTCTCCGACGAGGGTGTCGGCTTTGATTCGGTCGCATTGAATCGCGTGGAGAATGCGCCGACGGGCTTAGGACTCTTCGGAATCCAGGAACGTATCCGGCATATCGGCGGACAGATGGAAATAAAAAGCACGCCCGGCAGAGGGACTCGTGTGACGCTGCGTGCGTTCCTAAAGTCTCCCATAAAGAGCATGGCAGCAGCCGCGAACCGAGCCGGTTAGGGGAAGAACGCATTTGCATTTTGGGAGCTTCAATTTTATGTTGCACCAGGCGCTTTTGCGGGCAGGGAAGATGGATATCGCTGAACATTGCGGGTGGATGAATTTGGGATAGGCACGCCAAAGCGGTTTTGCCGGCAGGGCCACAGGTGAAAATGGACACTTATCGAATAATCCTGGCAGATGATCACGCGCTTTTTCGCGAAGGACTCAAACTGGTTCTTTCGCGAAAACCGGAATATATCGTTGCAGGGGAAGCGAATGATGGGCTCGAGCTTCTGACGATGTTGAAGCACGATATTCCGGATCTGGTTATCCTGGATATTTCGATGCCGCGGCTGCGCGGAATCGAGGCAATCCGGGAAATCAAGAGCATCAACCAGAGGATGAAGATCCTGGTCCTTACCATGCACAAAGACGAGCGGCTTCTCTGCGAGGCGTTTATTGCCGGCGCGGATGGCTACCTGCTGAAAGAGAACGTGACAAAAGAGCTGTTTGGAGCTTTGGATGCAGTTCTGCGGGGAGAAGGGCACGTCTCATCCCTGATGAGTAAGGAACTGAAGGATGCCTGGCTGGGCCTGTTCCGCAACCAGAAAATAGTGATGCCGGACGAAAGGCTTTCGCTCCGCGAGAGAGAAGTGCTGAAGCTCGTAGCCGAGGGCGCTTCCAATAAAGAGGTTGCCGAGAAACTGCATATCAGCGCACGAACGGTCGATCATCATCGTGCAAACTTGATGGAAAAGCTGAACCTCAAAAACACCTCGGAACTCATCCGCTACGCCATTTCAAGAGCATACATCGGCGACTGAGCGGCCATCTTCTCGTTTACGTGAATAGGTATATTCGCGTAGACGAGAATGAGTAGTAATGCGCATTGTTTCCGATTCCTCATTTCCGGAGTATGAAGGCTGGGGAATCCCGCCGATGACCGAAGCATATCGGATTGTTCTTGCGGACGATCATTCCATTATCCGAAATGAAGTGAGATCGGTTCTGGAATTAAGCCCGAATTTCCAGATTATAGGAGAGGCCTGCGATGGCCAGGATCTTCTGAGGCTGCTCGGACTGGGAGTTATTCCCGATGTGCTGATAACCGATCTTATAATGCCGCAGATGTCGGGGATTGAAGCGCTTCAAAACATCAGAAAAATGGGGTTTGAATTCAAAATATTGGTTCTAACGATGCGCAACGAACCGGATTTTCCGTGCCGATCGTTTGCAGTCGGGGCCAACGGATACATGCTGAAGGATGCCGTCGCGAAAGAACTGCCGGGAGCTCTCGCTGCTGTGCTTGCGGATATAGTCTACCTATCCCCTGCAATGAGAAAAAGAATGCCGGATTGTTGCAGAGTGCCGCAATCCGCCGTGTCGAATTCTTCCTCCGCAGTCATCGCGCACTGCGGGAAATCTTCCATCCAAGATATATTATAAGTCGGGTCTGCCAGTGCGAGGGCTGGAGGGGCAAATGAATAGGGACCGGTATATCCTTTTGATGGGTGCGCTCCTGCTGGCGAGTTGCACATTTTTTCGACCGGGATCTCCGGCGCGGCCGGTCAGGCTGGACAAAGCCGCGGCAGAGAAAGTCATTGGAGAAATTGAGAAGGAGCGTGCGCACAACAAAGAGTGGCTCCGCAGCAGTCCTATGTCCTATCTGGCGGCGGTCGACCGCATTGATTTCAATGAGAAAAAACGCTGACGGTCGGACAGGCGGAGGACAACGATCTGCGGCTCTCGGCGGCCGACATTGCGCCGCATCATCTTCGTGTGACAGTGGAGGGGGACCATTTTCGAATCGAGTGCATCGACGCCAACGCGCAATTCAAAATCAACGGCGAAGTCAAGCGGGCAGCAAGTGTCGAGCCGTCTTACATCCAGGTGGGCCGTTTCCTGCTTCGTCTGTCCCATCAGCGCTTCCCCGCCTTGAGCGTCTTTGATCCCCAGACCCCGGGATTCAAGCAATACAAGGGACTGGCTTATTTCCCAATCGACCTCTCCTACCGCTACGAACTTCCTTTGAGGCGTTATCCGAGCCCGGAAAGAATCATCATCATGTCGACCCGCGGCAACCGGCGGATTGCCGAGCATGCAGGCTGGGTGGATTTTCTTGTTGGAGATACTCCGTGCCGGTTGGAAGTGACGCGTTTGATCGAGCCGGGCGCCGGAGAAAATGACTTGAACATCTTCTTCCGCGACGCATCGACCGGAAAAGAGAGCTATGCGCTCGGCCGGTACGTGGATCTGAAAAAACTGGATAACGGCAACTACCTGATGGATTTCAATCTGGTCTACAATCCTGCCTGTGCCTTCTCCGATTATTACAACTGCCCCATTCCGCCCCAATCCAATACCCTTAAAGTCGAAATCCGTGCAGGGGAGATGGACTCCCACTACCACCACTAATAAGCCTATAAAAGAATCAGCGAGACGAAGCCGGTTGCCGGGAGCGCCGGCGTCTCGCCGGCTCTTTCCAGCCTTTCTAACGCTCCTTTATTTCGGCGGATTCTATTCTTCAAGGCGCATCCCATGCTCCGCCAGGAATTTCTTCAGTTCTTCGAAGATTGCCGCCTTCTTCTCTTCTTGCTGGCCTTGTGACCAGAAAAAGACCGTCCCTTTGGGATACTGCAACAGCTTCGCCTTCAATGCTTCCAGCGACGAAATATTGTGATATTGGGCTACTTCAAAAAACCAATCATCCCTCGGACCTGGAATGAAGGAGATGCGCTTCCGTGGCGCTTCCGCGCCCGAAATAATGAATACAGCCATCTGCTTTACACTATCACTCAAGCACAGTGATTGAATCCTTATAAGCTTTGCCGCATCGGCCAGCCATCCTTGGGCGCTTGCAAGCGCACTATAAAAGGCCATCTCCATTTGATGCGGCATGATAAGTTCACGCGGCTGCCAAGTTCCGTAGGACTGCATTTCTCCTGCCCTGTTTTTCCATTCATCATGCCATTTTTCAAATCGCTTCCACAGAGCAGCCTCCGCTTTTGCCGTACCATATTTGCCCAGGGTCTCGACGCAATCGAGCACTATTTCCGGATCAGGATCTTCGAGGTATTTGATAGCCAGAGCTTCCAGTTCCGGACAGAAATACAGTCCCGCCACCATTCCCACCATCCGGCTCCTGCAATTCCAAATTCCAAACCCATTTTCAGAGTGGCGCTCAGCATTTGCGAGGTTGTCAGGGGAAGGGGATGACAAGGCTTTTTCTAACTCCGACGCTCCGAATGCCGGATCCACTCGCAGGCAATAAGCGATTACCGGCACCAGCACCTCACAAGGCCATGAATTCCCCTTTTGAAGCAGGGCAGCCTTGACTCGCGGCAGAACGGCGGAGGTGGCATACCGGGACAGGAGTTTCGCATGCAACGATAGCAACTCGGGGCTGTCTCCTTGGCTCTTTTCCAGGGCGGAGGCAAAGCCATCATCCATTTGCGGCAGGGTTTTGTCAGGCAGCTTTGAAAGCAGTTCGAACTTCACGCGGCCTGTCGGGTGTGCGATCTCGCGGAGCATGAGCTCGCGTCCTCGTTCCGGTTCCATTTCGAGAATCCGTTTCAATGCAGTCCCGGCGAGAGTAGGGTTATAGACATCTTTTTCTTTCGTAGGATTCTCGTAGTAGCGTTTGAGAACCGGCGTCATTTCCGGTCCCTTGATCAATGTCCATTGGAATTCGAGTAGGAGTCCCTGGCTTGTTGCGGGAAGATCGAAAAATACGCGTGCAAGTTCAGACGGGAGTTTCGCAACAAAATCCGGAGGCAACGGTTGCCGATCTTTCGGCACCCTTCCGACTTCAGTCAGAAGGGTGTCCAGCGAAACGGCCTTCGCCTGGCCCTTTTTCTCCAGTACGGCACCCATAAGCCGATTGAAGTACTCGTTACGAATTTCATCGCGGGCAAGCTGTGCCTTCGCATGTTCCCTTTGCCAAATTTCGAGCTTCGCTTTATCCCCGGTACCCGGGTACGGGTCGGACCGGAGTGAATACTTCTGATCAAAGGAGCAGGAACACAAAATACTGAGATACCAGTTGGAAACCGCGCAGTCTGGCTGCTCCAGGCCGGCTTCCATTTCTTTCACAACTGTTGAGTGAGAGGGCAGTGCCATCAGCCCATAGCCAAACTCCTGGGAAATATCAAAATGTTGGACCATATACCGCAATGCATCGTCGGTACCCAGAAAACGGATGACTCGAGCAGCGGATCGGACCTCCTCTTCATGGCGTCCGACATCTGAGTAGTCTTTAGTGTCTTCCAATATCGTGATCGCTGATTTGAGCTGCTTTTTGGCCCACTCAGCGTCCGCAGGCAATACTGTGAACTCGACAATGTTCGAGGTCGAAGGTATAGCGAAACCAAATTGCCGCTGGACGCGGTTTGATACGACATAAAGCCGATATTTACCTGGTTTCTCGAAGCGCAGATATTCGTTCAAATCCCGCATAATCAGATACGGCTTCTCATCGAGAATCGGCACTGAGCGGATCCCGCCCCCGCTACTAGGTTCTTGATCTTTCAGAGGATCCACCGCGCCATCCGCGGGGTCCGCATGAAAGGAATCGACATTAAGCCGGCCGCCACGATCATACAGTCCGCCATCTAGCTGATACGTCTTGGGCACCGTGCTCGACAATGACAGTTCGACAGGAATTATCTCTCCCTGCTGAAAACGGTCCTTGTTGTCTTTCAGACGGATTGTGAAAATCACCCCAGTGGGGTTCTTCGCCACACCCTCCTGCTGTGCGACGAGGAACTGGTCGGCTCCTGTCTCTGTATTGCCTGATATGGGGGATTTAGAATCTGCGAAGATCGAAAAACTCAGCCATGAAAAGCTTAGTGTCCAGATTGCGACCAAGACCCGCAAGAAGCCCATAGAGACCGGACGAAAACAGTTCGTCATGTCGGTTCTCCTTGACCGGCACAGGTGAGTCTATTGTACAGACCTCAAATAGCCCGGAAACGTTCCGTATGGAGCAGCATTTTGACATGCCCGCCTGGAAATATCCGGGAAGCGCCATATTGAAATTAGAGCACTTTGCAGCCTAATAAACGGCAATGAAGACAAGTTATAGCAATAGTGGAGGCAATTCCAATTAAATAAAGATGTCCAATCAATCGTGGCCCCGTCGGCATCAATGTCGGAACGGTCGCTTGCGGTTCTCTGGCTAATTTCCCTTAATTCAATTTAGGACACCCCCTACATTCCAACAACTGCGGGAAAAAGCATGGTAGGATAGCAATCCTGATACCTGCAGAATAATTGTTCTGCCTCCGCAGGAAGGAGAGGAGCATGGAAACCACGAGAAGAGGATTTGTCAAGGGAATTGCCGGAGCAGCGGTTGCCGGAGGGTTCGTCTGTCTGGATGTGAAGAACATTTGTGCGGCGCAGGCCGGGAAAGATGGGAAGAGCCTGGTTGCGACCTGCGGGCTCTATTGCGGCGCTTGTCCGATCTACCTGGACTCTCAAAGCGAAGGTAATGAGAAAACAAGGGAATTCATGCAGCAGTTGGGCGCAAGGCAAACCGAAATTAAGCGGGAGGACTTCCTGTGCGACGGATGTCTCGGCAAGGGCAGGCTGGTATCCTTCTGCGCCAAATGCGCCATCCGGTCCTGTGCGGAAAGTAAAACAATTGCTTTTTGCTCCGATTGTCCGGAATTCCCGTGCGCCCGCATAACGGATTTCAACAATAATTATGGGAAGCTGCAGCACCATTCCGAGGTTTTGGCGAATCTGCGTCATCTCAAAGAAATGGGAATCAAGGATTGGGCAAAGAGCGAGGATGAGCGCTGGCGGTGTTCTCAATGCAATAATCGAATATCTTGGTACGACAAGGCATGTTCGAAATGCGGCGCCAAAAGATCTGATCGCCTTTTCCCACTGAAGCAGGTTTGATGACCGGAAAGACAATGATCCCGGAATTTTCCTCAATGCTTCCCTCAATGTCTTTATCAATGCAGGAACTGTGAGGCTCATTCTTCAGCAACGACCTGCGCGAGCATTGGGGAATTGCGCAGCCTGTCCGAGAATGCCGGCCCAACTAATAAATGCCAAGCGCCAGCCCTGCGGCGATGGTCGCACCAATTTCTCTACATCGTTCAAGATCGTCGGCGCCGATCGTTTTTGGCGCCAGGATCGCTTCCGGAGTCTGAGCATGCGTGCAGATGATCAGCGGCGGAGCAATCGTTTTCAGGCGCCATCCCGTTGCGATCCGCGCAATTTGCCGGGCGGCATTTTCGCCGTCGCTGCCGGCGCAAATCAAGGTCGCGTAGGGCCGCCCGACGATCCGGCCCAGCGCCGCATAATAGGTTCGATCGAAGAAATCCTTCATCAAACCTGATATCGCGGCGAGGTTCTCCGGCGTGGCGAAGATGAAGCCGTCCGCCTCGAGTACTTCGGTTGCACCCGCTTTCGTCGCATGCATCAAATCGACGCGAATCTCCGGTTCCGAGGCCGCACCGTCGGCCGCGGCTTGGGCCATTTGTCTAGTGCCACCGGTCATGGTGTGAAACACAACCAGAAGTTTCTTCATATCCCAATAGGATAATTTTAGCCTGTCAGCCTTTAAGCCTTGCCTAGAGCTTTCAGCACTTTGTCCGGCGTGACGGGCGGAGCGATCCACTTTCCTATGGCGTTGGCAACCGCGCAAACCGGAAGCAGAGGCGCGGCCATACAGTGGCTGATGCCTGTTCCGCCATAGCAGGCGTTCCCCGATCGAGTCTCGACTGCAACCGTATCGATCGGTCCCAAATCCAAAATCGTGGGTTTCTTATACTCAAACATATTCGTACTCAGTTTTACGCCAGTCGGCTTGTCGTAGATAAATTCCTCCGACAATCCCCCTCCCTGACTGAAGAACATCGCCTGGTGCAGTTGCCCTTCAAACGACGTCATCCTCAGCACCTTGCCCGGATCACACACAACCACAAATTTGGTTACCTCTACTCCACCGGTTTCGGTATCCACGGCCACTTCGCAAAAGCTCCCATTCATGACATCAAGGACTTTCCCGCCCAGACTCCACGTTGTGACCGGTGGTCTCCCAAAGAATGTCGCGGCGATATCCAGATCGTGATCGCCGAATCCTTCGCTGGCAACAAAGGATCCGAACGGATAGGATTTGCCGGGATCCGATTTCAGATAAACCCTCGTGTCCTTGGTATCCAGATCTTCAGGCCTGGCCTTGAACTTTGCGGCAGCCAACTGCAGAAGCAGCTTTTTGCAGGCCACGGCTGCCTCTTTCATTACCCAAGCTGACGCGCTCGTGCCGTCGCTTCCTCCTCCAACGGGAGTGAAGATAGCTTTGCTATCATAGAGGAGAATCACATCCTCGACTTTTGCGCCCAACTCCTCTGCGACAACCAGGGCGCAGGCGTCCGCGGAGTAGACGCCGCACCAGGGACCCTTGAGCGGCACATAGACTTTATTATCCGCCTGAATCGTGACCGTCGCTGTGTAGGGCTGATTGGCGTGCCGCGGTGACATGCCGTATCGGAAACTCAATCCGTGCATTCTGCCGTCGGGAAGCTTTTGGGTCCCGGCGGGATGCCAGTTCCAATTCATGGCCTTTTTGCCCTTCTCGATGCACATCTGCAAACTGGGAGGAACCCCGGGATCGGTCTGGGATGAAGGTCCATGGACATTTTTGAGCGCGATATCCGTCACATCCATACCGAGTTTTTCCGCCACGATCTGCTCGGCGATGGTCATGGAGTCCCAGTTAAATGGAGATGTCTGGCTAAGGGTATTGCGGCCGGAATTGGTAAATACGGACTGGAAATAGCTCTTTTGATTGACGCATCGGGTTGTATTGAAAGGACTGAATCTGGCTTCGAATCCCCCGGCGGAAGCCGTTTCCTCCGGAGATCCCTGATCCCCGATGGTACTCTCCTCGACCGCCGTAATCGTTCCATCTTTTTTGAACCCGATTTTCGCGTGAGAGTATCGCTGCGGATTTGCAGGATAGTAATCGTTTTGCCTTTCGTTCACGCATCGGACGGGTTTCCCCGTTCTCCTAGCCAGCAGAGGCGTAATGAGCTGGGCGCGGCGGATGATCCAGTCACAGTATTTGCCCCCCTGGAAAAGGGTGCCGCGATGAAGCTTGTCGAAGGTCAGATTGTACAGGGGAAGCAATTGAAATGCGCCCCACGTCGGAGATATGCCCTCGATATACAGGGTTGGGCCTCCGACTCCCCATGGATCCTGTGCCCACCAGGCGACGCTCCCATTTGGATTCGGTATGTGAGAAGCGGTACGAGAGTGACCCCAGTCGAATTCGACGACATGGTCCGCCGCTTTGAAACCGGACTCAACATCTCCTGTGGCGAAATTCGATGCGAGGCCCTTGGGGTCGTGTTTAATGATCGGGGCGCCAGGTTTCAATCCATCCAGGGCATCCACGAGGCTTGGCAGTACTTCCCATTCCACTTTGATCCGTTTCAGTGCCTCATCGCAGATTTCCGGCGTCACGGCGACAACCACTGCTCCGATCTCTTCGTCTTCCGTCTCCGCTTCGTTGGGGATCAGAGGTCCATGGATTCCGGCCATTGTTTTGACATCCGGATTGGTCAAGCCTCCGTTTATTGATTTGACCTCCGGATCGTCCCAGGCAACGATATCCACCACTCCTTCCAATGCCTTTGCTTTGCTGATATCCATGCTCTTGATTTTTGCGCGGCCATAAGGACTTCTGAGGAATTTGGCGTGGAGCATGTTTGGCACAACCGCGTCACTGCCGTATTTGGCCCCGCCTGTGGCTATGATATAGGACAGCCTGCCGGGTACATTTGCCCGACCGACAGCCTTGAATTCCGTTCTCAATCCGTTGCTGCCTTCAATGTCTGCCATGTTGTCGCCTCACGATTGGAGTTTTGGATGCTGATTATGAGAGGAATTGTACAGCCGAATGCAGGATTTTAGGATCAAAGAAAAGCAGGGACAGGCTAGGTAATTCCGAATTCCATAATGCACAATGGCTGGTGATGTCACGGATTCGGGAATTGCGTAACCTGTCCCCGCCTTTGAAAAGTCACTACGTCGCAGCGGTTCAATCCAAACTGCTATCGGAGATAGCTTACTTGCGCTTTACTTCCCCGGGGTCAAGGTAGCGGTGATGAAAGATCCGTATGCGCTTAAACTTGCCTTTTTCATCCAGATCGTAGAGCACATTCTGGTTCATGATTATAACGTCGCCCTTTTTCCATTGAGCGCCCGGGGTGCCCGCCGGAGGAGTTCGCAAAACATCAAACTCGGTAACAAGTTCGACACAGAATTGCCTGCCCCTGGAAAGGAAAGCCCCTACATTTAAAACTTCACGCATGTTGGCAGTAATGGCCTCGTAGTTGGCTATGAACTCCTTTGGGCCGTGAAGGGTGTTGCCTGCAACACCGGGTATTTGCGGGCCCATGAAGTTATCGGGATACTCAAGGGTAACATCCGGGCAGAAGTAGCTGGCGACTTTGTCAAATCTTCGGTTGTTAAAGTGATCGACGTATTCCATGAATTGCTTGCGGTTCATAGCGGATGGCCTCCTTTCAGAGTTGCTGGAGTGGTTTTTATTTTAGGCGTTCCGGCTCCGTTTCTAATTACCTCCAGGCATCGATCGATACGCCCTGACCGGCCATGAAATCGGTAATGAACCAGACACTCGCCGTTTTGCCTCCTACCACGACCGTCCGAATATTTCTCGGGTTGGGAAGGTGCTTGATCAACGTGTCGGGCGAAACCTTTTGCCAACTTGCATAGGGCTCGAGACCCTGTTTCCCAAGAGGACCCATCATGCCGGAAGCGATGGAATTAGCCCAATAGGTTCCCGCGCTTGTTACCGCGTTCTGAGAGAGCCACTCGCCAAGCGCCTCTTTGGTCTGAAAGCCCTGTGTGTTTTTGAGCTGATACGCGACGGACGGATCCATTATGAGTGTTGCAGATCCCATTGCCGCCAGCACCCGCGCAAAGTCACGCATTAAAAACTGCGGAGGATAATGTTCCACGACCGATCCCGAGCAATTCACAAACTGCCAGCCCGAAAATATTGTGAGGACGCTGTCTGTAGGCTTAAAACCCATTTGCACGTGGATAGGCTTCCAGCCTTCCGGAAGATCTTCTTCGGCTTCCGCTATCGTCATGTTGTTGTAACGCAGCGGATTGCTGAGCGAAGAGAATCCGGACACGCCCTCTTGATAGCCTTGAATGATGGTGTGGATCAATGTCGCTGCCCGGCCGATGACAGAATTGGCCTCAGCATTCGGACCCAGCGCGCCCTCACCCGAATTCATGTCAATCTGCTTGCGGATCGGGCCGTTGACCAGCACCATGATTGCGTTGGAAGTTGTGGAATCCATATATGGAACCTGGCTTGCGAGCGCCAGGATCACGGGCAGATATTCGGGTTTAGCGCCCGCCATGACGGCAATGATGGCGACATTTTCCACCGTGAATGGACGGTTCGTTCCAAAGGTGCCGGATTCTTTTTTTACCAACTCATCCGGCTTGTGGCTGGTGCTTCTCAGCATCGCCTTCACTCGCTCTTCGGTAGGGAGTATGACAGGATTGTAGTCAGTCCAATACTTGTCCTTAAACAGCCGCTGTAGATTATCCTCCGTATCCGGGGGCAGAAATCTCGGTTGGGGCGCTGCCTCTGCCGGGATCCCGGTTTTCTTTTCCTCGGCAGTTAAAGGTTTTGTCAGACAGTCGACGATCGCCTGCATCACGGGCTTGCCGGTGACTTTGTCTTTGCCGTCGAGATAGGTCTTCATCGCTTCCGGACTAAGGCCTGTAAACGGATACGGCACTCCAACGAAACGGAGCGGCATGCCGGTAGTGTATTTGAAATGGGCGCCAATCCCGAATGACACAATGTTTTCATTCGAAAGCGACACAGTGGGAATGCCATATTGTTTTTCCAATGTTCCAGCAAAGTGGCTCACGGCCGCGAGGCAGCCCCATCAGCCGGCAACGCCGAGAATTACGCCGTTCGCCTTGTTGGCGGCTATCTCCTTCCATAATGCGGGATCATCCGAAATGTAACTGCCGCTTTTTAGCTTGAGGATGATTTTTGCACTGGGAATGTTCTTGGCAAACCACGTCCGCATTTCCCCGAGCACAGGTGTGCCGATCATTCCTTCATAATTCATGTCTACTATGTAGATGGTTTTGCCTTCCAGGGTGTCCAGCCGGGGCGCCAGCGGCACCCGTGCAGCGAGTTTGTCCGTGATGGCCGGATTCAGAACGGTCACCAACTTGTCTTTGGAGGCAGCGGCATTGCGAGAAGTCTGCGCCGGTGCGATACCGGAGAGGATCAGGACTGCAAAGGCCAACAGTACATTTGAAAATAGCAGCTTTCTTTTCATTTCTAACTCCTCATTAAACGACCAATGCTGTCACGCCGACAGCCGGTAGAATACAAGAAAATCGGTTAAGAAGTTGGGGCTATTTTAGCGAAATTAGATATTGTGGGACAGTGGAGATTTAGACTAGCATGGCTTTATGCCAATCCAAATCGCCATTCGGATCCTGCATTCGCGGGGGTGACGCGTGAAATGGGTGAAGAGCATCGTCTTTTGGCTGGTCATTTTGATTTGCCTGACTTTGTTCTTTCAGGCAACGCATCCGGAGCAATCAAACGGTGCCAGGCTGGCTGAGAGACTGATCGGCGTAGTCGGATTGATTGGTGCGTTGTTGTGGCTGGCCATCGCACAGAAAAAAAGTCGCACAGAAAAAAGATAAACCTCGCTTAAGCCAAAATCGAAACCAAGGCAAAGGAATAGGAGGTACAACCATGGCTGGTGGATACACAGGAAAGATACTGAGGGTGAACCTGACCAATAAATCGATCGGCACTATTCCTACGGAAAAGTATGAGGAATACGGCGGCGGCCATGGAATGGGCTCCGCCATTTTCTTCGATCTGGTCGGCGAACAGCTTCCATTTGAAGCATACGATCCCAGGAATCTCATCATCATGATGGCCCATCCATTTGCCGGCACCTTCATGCCGGGTTCCGGACGGTGCGAAGTGCAAGGTTTGGGGCCCATGCTATATCCTATCGAATGGTTCGCGCATAGCAACTTCGGTGGGCGCTTCACGGCCCAACTGAAATATGCCGGCTGGGACGGCATTGTGGTTGAGGGAGCGGCCGACGCTCCCGTCTGGATCAATATCGTCAACGATAAAGTCAAGATTGAAAGCGCCGACGGGGTTTGGGGACTGGACACGTGGGATGCCCAGGATGAAATCTCCCGGCGCGTGATGCCCAATTTAAAACACGGCGAATGGGCGGAGGTGGACGATAGCTTCACGACCCAAATCCCAGCGGTAGTCTGCTGCGGATTGGCAGGGGAAAACCGAAGCCGCCTGGGCGCCCTCCTCCACGGTCCTGGCTCTCAAGCCGCACTGGGCGGTTTTGGCGGTGTCTTCGGCTCGAAAAATCTCAAGGCAATCAGCGTCATCGGTACCGGAAGTGCACCCATTGCAAATCCCAAGGCATTCATGGAAGCCCGGCTGTGGTTCCGGCAGTTTCTATGGGACGTGGATGATCCGCGGCGGAAGGATATGGTGGGCGGAATGTTTTTCTGGATCAACGGCGCCCCCGCTGGCGCAAATGTAACGAATAACCCGTACTTTGCGGCGAATGCTCTTCCCCTTGTGCCGGCGCGTGCTGCAGCCTGCGCTTCCTGCCCCAGAGGCTGTCGTCAGCGTTTGGCCAGCGCAGACAGCAATGAATCGGTCTGCGCCGGCACCGCGGCCGTCAGGCTTCAGGGCGCCAGCCTGAAACTTACGCGCCAGGGCAACGATCTGATGCACAAGTACGGCCTCAGCCACTGGCATTTTATGACTATGCAAGGCTATCTTCAGGATCTTTACGTGAGAGGACTCCTGGGCAAAGGAAAGAAGATCGAGTGCGATCTGCCGATGGATCAGTACGGCACAATGGGATTTTTGGACATGCTCATGAGGCAAATTTCCACTCGTAAAGGAATCGGCAAGGATTTAGCCGAGGGCCTCGCCAGAGCCGCAAAAAACTGGGGCATTTATGATGAGGATCTCGCCAGCGGAAAATTGAATCTGGCCTATTGGGGGACATCCGATCATTATGATCCCAGAACTGAAGCGGAGTGGGGATTCGGGTCGCTGATGGGCGAGAGGGACCTGATGCTGCACAATATCGCCAATTATCCTCTCCACTGGACGCCGGAAGCATTCCGGATGGCCGGCATGGAACCATACCTGACAGCCGAGCAGGCAGCTCAGATGACGGCAGATGCAATGATTCCCTACCAAGGGGATGCCCTCATGCTGGATTACAGTGACGGGCCCACCGGGATTTACTCCGAACATAAAGTCAAACAGGTCGCCTGGGTCAAGCACTACGAAAAATTCTGGATCGGATCCAACGGATTTTGCGGTTGGAGATGGCCGATGTGTTTCACGAACAATTCCGCCGACTTCAGGGGCCCGACGCCCCAGGCGGAACCCAAGTTTTTCAACTCTGTTACCGGCAAGAACCTTACGTTCGCTGACGGCATGGAGCTTGGGCGTAAAATTTTCACTCTGGACCGGGCAATCTGGACAATACAAGGCAGACACAGGGATATGGAGGTCTTTCCGGATTATATGTATAAGCAGGGCGCCATGGGAGGACTGCTGCCGATGTATGATGATAAAACCCAAAGATGGTCTTATGCGACCGGCGCGGGCCGGAAACTGGATCGCGCCAGGGTTGAGGAGTGGAAGACCAAGTTCTATGCTTTCGAGGGCTTCAACACGAACAACGGCTGGCCCACAAGAAAAACTCTTGAAGAAATGGGCTTAAAGAAGGTAGCCGATGTCCTGCAAACCAAAGTCAAGCTCGGTTAGATACTTACTGAAGCAATCGCGTATCTAATGAGTTTAAGAAAAGTTCTTATGAACCGCAGAATATCGAGCACCGAATGTCGAATATCGAAGTGCCGGCTGCAATGGCTTCACTTCTGCGGTTCGATATTCCTTGTTCGATATTCTAAATTTCAAATATTTTTGGTTAGGAGTTCTGCGTTTAACCGCTTCGATCCCGGAAGGTGTCCGGTTTTTCGGGTAGCGGTTTTCCGTGACGGCAGATACGATGTCAGGCTGGAAACCGCACTCACATGACCAAAACGTTGCGCTCGAAAAAGTCTGAAAGACCCCACTCCGAGATCTGGGCCTATCTCCTGGTGTGGATAGTCGCGTTTCTGCTGCGCGCGATTTATCTTTGGCAATTCTGGCACTCGTCGGCGTTCCCTCTGCTTGTTGGTGACGCGGTGACTTACGACGGGTGGGCCACCCGAATTGCCGACGGCAACTGGTTTGGCGCGGGCGTATTTTACCAGGCGCCACTATATCCCTATTTTCTGGGTGCGCTCTACACCTTGTTCGGCAGGGATTTTTTGGCGGTGCGGATGGTCCAGATCGTTCTGGGCGCCAGTTCGTGCGTGCTGTTGGCGCGCGCCGGCCGCAGTTTTTTTAACCAGACTACGGCAGGTCTCGTGGCGGGCCTTCTTCTTGCTGCGTATCCGACAGCGATTTTCTTTGACTGCTCGATTCAGAAGTCGGTGCTGGATTTGTTTTTCGTCTGCGCGCTGCTCGCGGTGATGGGGAGATTATCGGAACGTTCCCAGAATCGATGGTGGCTGGTGACGGGTTTGCTCCTGGGTCTCCTGGCCTTGACGCGAGAAAATGCGCTCATTTTCTTCCCAATCGTGTTGGTCTGGCTGTTTGTTACCTGGCGCAGCGAACTCTGGAAGACGCGACTGCAGCGGGCGGGGCTGCTTCTGCTCGGCCTGGCGGCTGTGCTGGCGCCTGTCGGCTTTCGAAACCTGTTGGCGGGCGGTGAATTCCATCTGACGACGGCACAGCTCGGGCCGAACTTCTACATCGGCAACAGCAGAGCGGCGACAGGTTTCTATGTGCCTTTACGGGAGGGGCGCGGCAGCGCATTGTTCGAACGCGACGACGCCACGACCTTGGCAGAACAGGCGACGGGGCGGAAACTCACGCCATCGGAAGTGTCGAATTACTGGACCGCCAAGGCTCTGGCTGAAATTCGCGCGAATGTCTCCCGTTGGCTGCGGCTGGTTTGCAGGAAATGGCTGCTGGTCTGGAACGTCAGCGAAGTTGGTGACAGCGACGATCAATACACCTATGCTGATTGGTCGCCATTGCTGCAGGTATTGAACCGCCTGCTGCATTTTGGAACACTCTGCCCGCTGGCGGCGTTGGGGATCTGCCTGACCTGGAAATTGCGTAAGCGTGCATGGCTGCTCTATGCAATGATCCTCTGTTATGCAGGGAGTGTCGCGCTGTTTTATGTGTTCTCAAGATACCGGTTTCCGCTCGTGCCGATGCTGATCCTGTTCGCGGCCGCCGGGTTGACATCCCTGCGTGACGCCCTCCGGGAAGCGCGATGGCGAGCACTCTGGGTTGGCGTGGCAACCGCCATCGTGGCCGCGGCCGTCTGCAATCACGCCATGATGTCCGAGACCCTCATCCGCGCCGGGACGCATGTCAATTTGGGAAATGCTTTCATGCTGGAGGGCGGGATTCAGGATGCGATCGGGCAATACGAGGAGGTCTTACGACTCAATCCGCGTGATCCCAATGCGCCCGCCAACCTGGCGAACGCTTTAATGCGCACGGGCCGGTTTGAAGAGGCAATCGGGCACTATGAGCAGGCACTCCGCATCGATCCCAATGACGCGCACGCGCACTACAACCTGGGGGTCAGCTTATGCAAACTGGGCCAGCTCAAGCAGTCGATTGGACACTTCGAGCAGGCGCTGCGAATCGAACCTGATTATGCCGAGGCGCACTACATACTCGGAAGCGTGCTGTTCGATCAAGGCAGGGCGCCGGAAGCGATTGGACATTGGGAGCAGGCGCTGAAGATTAAGCCTGCGTATGCCGAGGCGCACTATAATTTGGCAAATGCTCTTCTGCGGGGAGGCCGGTTCGAAGAGGCGATTGAGCACTACGACCAGGCGCTGAAGATTAGGCCCACGTATGCCGAGGCGCACTACAACCTGGGCATCGCATTGGAACAAGTGGGCCGGGTGCAGGCGGCCATTGAGCACTATGAGCAAGCGGTGCAGCTCAGGCCCGATTTCGTCGAGCTGCAAAAGAGGCTGGACATGCTCCGAGCCAGGTCGCAGCGGCAGCAGGGCGCTCGATGAACAGTTGACCGGAGATGGCGATAGCGCAGCCGCTTGCCATGAAAGAAAGCCATCGATTCCGGCACATTCCACCATTCCACCGCGATTCTTGACTGTCCTAAAGCGCTGCTATAGACTCCGGTCGTTCACTTTATCGTCCCTCTAAGTCAGAGTATGCATGGCAGCAATCCTCGGGATATCGGCCTTCTACCATGACAGCGCGGCCGCGTTGTTGATCGATGGGGAGATTATCGCGGCGGCGCAGGAGGAGCGATTCTCCCGCCGGAAGCACGATGAGCGTTTCCCCAGCGCTGCGATTCAGTACTGTCTCGATGAGGCGCGCATCAGGCCCGAGGACCTGGATTACGTCGTATTCTACGAGAAACCGTTTCTCAAGTTTGACCGCCTCTTGGAAACCTACCTCGCCTACGCGCCGGCCGGCCTGAGCCAGTTCCTGGCGGTGATGCCGGTTTGGCTGAAGGTCAAGCTCCGCCTGCCGGGTGTCATCCGAAAGGCGCTGGGCGGCGGCTACCGGCGAGGGATCGTGTTTACCCGCCACCACGAATCGCACGCCGCGAGCGCCTTCTTCCCTTCGCCCTACGACGAGGCCGCGATCCTCACCATGGATGGCGTGGGAGAGTGGCACACGGCGATGATCGGCCGCGGCAAGGGCAACCGTGTGGAGTTGCTCAAGGCCCTGAACTTCCCCCACTCTCTTGGGCTCCTCTACAGCGCGTTCACCTACTTCTGCGGCTTCAAGGTGAATTCCGCCGAGTACAAGTTGATGGGCCTGGCGCCCTACGGCGAGCCGAAGTATGCCGGGCTGATCTGCGACAAGCTGATTGACCTGAAGGAAGACGGCTCGTTCCGAATGGACATGGGGTACTTCAATTACTGCCAAGGCTGGACGATGACGAACCGGCGCTTCGAGCGGCTCTTCGGCGGTCCGCCGCGCCGGCCCGAGGCGCTCCTGACACAGCGCGAAATGGACATGGCCGCCTCGATCCAGGCGGTGACGGAGGAGATTGTGCTTCGCATGTCGCGGACGGCCCGCGATCTGACCGGCGCCCGGAAACTTTGCCTGGGCGGCGGGGTCGCGCTGAACTGCGTCGCCAACGGCAAGCTTTTGCGCTCAGGACTTTTCGACGATATCTGGGTTCAGCCTGCGTCAGGCGACGCCGGTGGGGCGCTCGGGGCAGCGCTCTTCGTGCATCACCAGCTTCTCGAGAATGAGCGAAGGCCCGCCGTCACGGACTCGCAGAAGGGATCGCTCCTCGGGCCGAGATTCGACAACGGGACCGTCCGGGCGTTCCTGGATGCGCAGAGAATTTCCTATTCTTTCTTCGAGTCGGAGGAAGATCTGCTGCGGGCGACTGTGGATGCGATGATGGCGCAGAAGGTGGTGGGCTGGTTCCAGAACCGAATGGAGTTTGGTCCCCGCGCGCTGGGGTCACGCAGCATCATCGGCGACGCGCGCAACGAAACGATGCAATCCACGATGAACCTCCGCATCAAGCATAGGGAATCCTTCCGGCCGTTCGCGCCGTGCGTGCTTATAGAGGATGTCGGGGAGTATTTCGAACTGGACCGGGAATCGCCTTACATGCTGCTGGTGGCGGACGTGCGGAAGGAGAGGCGCTGCGAGCTGACAGAGGAGCAGAAGGCCCTCCAACGGGATCCCGACCTGCGAAAGCGGGTGAATGTGAAGCGGTCCGACATTCCTGCCGTCACGCACGTGGATATGTCTGCCCGAGTCCAAACGGTGGACGAGCGGCGGCATGACCGGTTCTGGCGGCTGATGAAAGAATTCAAGAGGCGAACAGATTGCGGTGTGATCATCAACACCAGCTTCAACATCCGCGGCGAGCCGATTGTGTGCAGCCCGGCAGATGCGTACCGCTGCTTCATGGCCACCGAAATGGACGCGCTGGTGATGGAGAATTGCCTTCTGCTCAAGAGTGAGCAGCCGATGCTGGATGAAAAGGTCGCACGGAAATACATCACAAGTTTTCAACTAGACTAAGGGAGTGTAACAATTGAATTGATTCCGCCGCTATCAATTCAATTGTTACTTGCCAATAGCAGAACGGACATGTTTAACCCCTTCAGCGAAGTGAACTGGCACCCCAACCCCGCGGAAAGACGCACGTTCGGCTGGAGCCTGGTTATCGGTTTCCCGTCGCTGGCCGCCGCGCTTCTGCTGGCGGCCCGCTTGTGGAGTGGGACTTGGAACGTGACGCCTTTCCTGTGGCTCGGTGGATGCGGTCTGGCCGCCGGCGCGCTGTTCGTTGCAATTCCTCTTGTGGCGATGCCCTTCTACCTTCTGTGGCACTTCCTGGCATGCTGCATCGGCACGGTTGTCGGCAATACGCTGTTGGCCGCGTTCTACCTATTGATCGTCACGCCGGTTGGCGCCGCGAAGCGGGCGTTCGGGCGGCAGGCGGTCTCCAAGGCCTTCGACCGGGACGTTCGGAGTTACTGGGAGGATGTTGAGAATGCAGACGACGTCCAGGGTTACTACAGGCAATTCTGAGCAGAAATGGGGACGTCACCCTATTGCGCAGGCTCATCTCCCCCAATGTCACAGCTTGGTTGCGCAATAGGGTGGCGTCGCCATTTGTCGCAGCATATTGCGACTTATTTTCTCCTTGACCTTTCCCCCCCGCCATCTGCTATCTTCTGGATCGTTAAGCCGGTCGGCCCCGCGATACAGGCGTTCGGGCGATACATCCGAAGTTAACGAATACCGAGACTCAGCGATGAACGACGAGCGGAAGAGGCGTTTCGAGAAGGCCGCAACGCAGGGCGACTCGCGGCTCTTCGCCGAGTACCTGCGGTTCCTCTCCAAGAATAAGAAGTACTGGCTGATTCCCATGATCGTCTTCTTGCTTCTGATCGGCTTGCTCGTTATGCTGAGCGGGAGCGTCGCGGGCGCTTTCATCTATACTTTCTTCTGATCAGGACCCTGACCGGCGGTACTCCGCCTTAGGGGAACCCGCAGGTCGAACCGAGTCGATGGCCCAACCCAACGCCAAGAAGCCGGGACAAAGAACGAAAAAGCCGGAAGAGAGCAAGAGCCTGTTCGAACGCAACCCCCGGAAGACGCTGGTCTTCACGGCCGTGTTTCTGCTCATCATCCTGGACGCATTGGCCGGCGTCATCTTCATCCCGACCGATAATCATTCCTTCCGGTGCTCCAGTCCATACTACCATCACGATTTCTTGCCCAATCAAAACGTCGAGACAGCGTGGGGTCCCCGGAAATACCGCGTCCTCACAGATTCCCTCGGGTTCAGGGATGGGACCGTGCGGGACGTTCCACTTGCCTCAAGGCAGAAGCGAATCCTGCTCATGGGCGACTCGTTCATCGAGGGCATGGGTGTGCCGTATGAGGACAGCGTGGCGGGCATCCTCGGCGAGTCGCTGAAGTCCGACGCAACAGAGGTATTGAACGCTGCCGTCCTCAGCTACAGCCCCAAGCTGTATTTCCTCAAGACCCGGCACCTGATCGAGCAGAGGCATCTCGTCTTCGATGAGATTTACGTGTTCTTCGACATCTCCGACCCCCACGACGAAATCATTTACAAATATTGGGAACCGGGGAGCGAAAGCAGCTTCGTATCCGGCCTGCGCTCCCTGAAGAGGTTCTTCCAGAGGCATTCCTTCCTTTATTGTTATTGTGGCGCCATCCTGCGCTCGAACCGGGAGAAGGCCATCAACAACGCATTTCCAGCCGAAGGCTCCGCCGATGCCCGGTTTTGGATACAGGACTTGAAGGAGTATCTGCGGCGCGCAGATCCGGAAAAGGACCGATTCCTCTGGCCCAACAAGCAGTCGGCGTGGAACGAATGGGGCCAAGAGGGACTGTCCCTATGCGAGCGGTACATGGCAGAACTCCAGAAGCTTTGCGCTCAGCACGGAATCCGGATGACCATCGTGGTGTATCCGTCGCCGTATCAGCTTACCGCAGACAACCTGGAAGGCATCCCGGTCACGTTCTGGCGTAAATTTGCGGAGGAACGCCGTGTCGGTTTCCTCAACCTCTTCCCGGCATTCATCGGCACCGAGCCGCCTCAGACCGTGTACGCCAAGTACTTCATCAAAGGGGACATTCACTGGAACGAAGCAGGAAACCGTCATGTCGCCGAAGCCGTGCTCGAGCACATCCGGAAAGGTTCGCGGTGACGCGATGCCATTTTCTGCCTGCCGGCTCTGCTCCACTGCGGGAAGAAGCGGCTCAACTTTCGTGAACTGCTTGATCTATTGCGCGGAGCCTCCGGTCAGCCAATTACCGGGCATTGGATTATCCTGGGTCCGATCATTTTGCGCATCGTTTCCGGCGCACACTAAGGGCCTGTGACAAAATAAGTGACGCACTTCGCTGCAGGCCCCCAGGCCCGCTGGCAAGGCGCGAGCGACGAGCATACCGGGTAGTATGTGAGGAGCGAGCAACGCAGTCAGCGGGTCTGCGGGCCGCAGCCCGAAGGGGCGCGACGGCGGGCGGGCATCTGCTGGGTTGGCGCTCCTCGACGATGTCACCGCATCGCCTGCGTCGCGCCGCCTTGCATCTGCCCGCCCGGCGCTCGCGCCGAAGTGCATCACTTATTTTGTCACAGGCCCTAACGGAATGCATTGATGCCGGCGATGGCCTGGCCGAGAATGAGCGTGTGGATGTCGTGCGTCTTCCTCGGAGAGGAGGGCATCCGTTTAGTGGAAAACCACGCCTCGAAATCCGTTCGTCAATCATCCCCTTTGGGTTTATGATCTGGTTCCATGCAATGCATCTGCGGAGGGAGCATAGATCCCGGGAATTTAACCCCGATTACGAAATTGGAGATGACGCAACAAAAAGCGCTTGCAGCGCTACAATCGAATTTGAGGGCAGATGGCGCGACACAAAAAGCAACTTCAGGGATGTTTGATTTTCACTGGGCAATCCCCTGAATACAAACGAGAACGATCAAAGCTGGACAACATCAATTTCGGAATCGAGGTTTAATAATTTGCGGAGCCTTGAGAGTTTATCCATGCGTATTTTTCTCTTGTTTTGCCTAGTAATCGCCGGATTGATCATCCAAACCGGAACGCCGGTGTGCGCCGAGAATCCCCGCAAAGGGCTGGTCCAGACCGCTCCGGAATCTGTCGGACTGCTTGGGAAGCACTTGGAATACATCGACGATGCGGTGGCGGAATCGATTACGGCAGGCGAAACGCCGGGAGCGGTCGTGCTCGTGGCACGACACGGGCAGATTGCATACCTCAAGGCGTACGGCAACAGGTCGATTGAGCCGAAAACCGAACGAATGACCGTGGATACGATTTTTGATATGTCTTCGATGACCAAGGTAATGGCTACCGTTCCCTCGGTGATGTTGCTGGTGGAAAATGGGAGCCTTCGGATCGAGGACAAGGTAAAGCGCTATCTTCCTAATTTCACCGGCGGCGGGAAGGACACGATTACCGTGCGCCAGCTTTTAACCCATTATTCCGGCCTGCCTCCGGATTTTGATCTCTCGAAACCGTGGTTTGGAAAGACGAAGGCGCTCGAAGAACTCTGGAAGGTGAATACCGAGTCCGAGCCTGGGAAGGAATTTGCTTACAGCGATCTCAACTTCATTGCTCTTGGCGAAATCGTGCATTCCATCTCCGGGGAGACGCTGGATGTTTTTGCGCGGGATCAGATATTTGTCCCGCTCGGCATGAAGGACACTTTTTTTAATCCGCCTGCAAGCCTGGTCGGACGCATTGCGCCCACGGAATCAAGAAGAAACACGCTGCAATTCCTGAGGGGACAATCTGAGGAATCATTGGATAAAATTCTGCGGGGAGAGGTCCATGACCCCACAGCCTGGAAGATGGGCGGTGTCGCCGGTCACGCAGGTCTGTTTTCGACCGCGCAGGATGTGGCAATTTATGCCCAAATGCTGCTATCCGGAGGCGCCTATCAGGGATTGCGGCTTTTGTCGCCGATGACAGTGGATGCGATGACCCATCCTCAGTCGCCTCCCGGTTCACTGCAGGTGCGGGGCTATGGCTGGGACATCGAATCCACCTATTCCGCTCCAAAGGGGGATCTGTTCGAGGGAGGCTACGGGCACACCGGCTTTTCAGGCACGTCGTTGTGGATCCATCCCCCAACCGATACGTTCATCATCATCCTGAGCAACCGGGTGCATCCCCAGGGGGGGAAAGACCTCAATCATCTCCGTGCAGCAATCGCGAACATTGTGGCGGCAGCGATGGACTGAAATGCAGAATTCAGAAGTCAGAATTCAGAATAGATACAAGCTTTATTTGAATTCTGGCTCCTGTCTTCTGACTTCTTTGCTTTTTCGTGATATAAGAGCACTATCTTTTTTCGAAGGAATAGCACGCGCGGCGGAACTTGACGAAGGCATGAGAGTGGCGAAGGCAAGTCCCCCAATTGCTGGGAACGTTCACAAATTGCTCCTCGGAGATAAAATGCCGGCAGTCGCCACACTCGAATTGTTTTTCGGCGACCTTGTAGTTGCACGCTTCTCTAAAGCTCTCGAACTTCGGATCCATCGGATCTCCTCAAAGGCTGTAAGAAACAAATCTTGCTCTGGCGCCGGAGTGCTGTCAACCCAATACATAAGGAACCGACCGGGAATTCTATGGATAACAAAAAGGGACAAATTCTTGTCATTGACGATGAGCTGTATATACAAGAGATTTTAAAATCCACCCTTGAAGAAGCCGGCTTTGGGTGCGTCACAGTCAGCAGCGCCGAAGAAGCCCTTGCGCAATTTGCTGTCCAGGATTTCGACATTGCATTTACGGATATCCGGATGCCCGGGAAACAGGGGACGGAACTTCTTAAGGAAATCAAGACGGCTTATCCTCACATCATTGTAATCATGATCACTGCAATTGACGATACGCGCACGGCCATCGACAGCATGCGTTTGGGAGCTTATGACTACATCGTCAAGCCGTTCAACCTTGACCAGATCCTGGTTTCAGCCAATCGGGCTCTGGACAAGAGACACCTGGAGAACACCAATCGGGAGTACCAGAAATATCTATTGCAGGTTGCGGACGAGCGCGCAGCCGAAACGCGTCGGCTTTTTTACTCAATGACTCAGGTTTTTGTTCATCTCATGGATTTGAGGCTCCCGTTTAACGAGGGACATTCGCTGAGAGTCGCCGAACAAGCCCGCTATGTCGCCCGGGAACTTCGGATGACGGAGGATGGCGTGCGCAAAATCTATCTCGCAGCGCTCCTTCACGATGTGGGAATGATTCTTGTGGAAGATATGCTGTTGAACAAGCAGGGCGCGTTGACCCTGGATGAGCAGCGCCGCGTTCAGGCGCGCAACTCGTTGGCGGATGAGGTGCTGCGGCCCATTCTGGAAGACGAGGAGGTCCTGAAAGTCATCCGGCACAATAGGGAACGCTATGACGGGACCGGCTATCCCGGACGCCTCAAGGGAAACATGATCCCCTTGGGAGCGCGTGTCATTGCCGTGGTTGAAGCGTTCGACGCCATTACCATGGGCCGGCCGTATCGGCTGCCGCGATCCCCTCAGGATGCAATCAGTGAATTGGTGCGGTGCGCCAAGACACAGTTCGATCCGCAGGTGGTAACGGTCTTTGCAGACCTCTACGAGAGGATTTTCCGAAACCTGGGCAACGCCGCCATCAGACTGCCATGAAATCCCACTGTATTCTCCGTGCCGACGCCGCGCGCATCTGGACTGCAGCGCTTCAGGCCGTCGAGCCGGAGTCCGCAATTCGCAGATTCGTTCAACGCACAGGGCGCACGCTGAAGGTTGGGCGCCGCCGGTTTGATCTCGGCGGCTTTCGAAAAATCTGGGTTCTTGGAGCAGGGAAAGCGTCCGCCCCCATGGGCTGTGCTCTGGAAAAAATCCTGGGACGGTATCTTTCCGGCGGACTCCTGGTCACCAAGTACGGCCATGCCGTTCCTTTGAGAAAACTCCAACTGCTTGAAGCCGGTCACCCTTTGCCGGATGGAAACGGGATCGCGTCAGCCGCGCAAATTCTATCTCTGGTTAAAAACCATATCCGGGCGGACGATCTTGTGTTCTGCCTGCTCTCAGGCGGAGCTTCTTCATTAATTGTTGCGCCGGCGGCCGGGATCACCCTTGCGGACAAATTTACATGCACGCAGCTCTTGCTGAACGCGGGCGCCGATATTTACGAATTGAATGCCGTTCGCAAGCACCTGTCCGATATCAAAGGCGGAGGATTGGCTCGAATTCTAGCTCCGACCACCGTTGTGTCCCTGACGCTTTCGGATGTGGTAGGGGACGACTTAGGCACTATCGCTTCGGGACCCCTGGCCCCGGACCCCACGACTTTCGGCGATTGCATGGAAATTCTTCAGAAGCTGCACATCTTCGAGCAGATCCCCCAGGCTGTCAGGAAGCGATTGGAACTTGGGTCAAGCGGCCGGATACCAGAAACGCCCAAAGAGAATGACGCCGCTTTCCGCAAAATTCAAACCCACATCCTCGGAAGCAGCGCACAGGCGTGCACGGCCGCAGCCAGGGCTGCCAGAAAACTGGGATATAAAGCCATGGTCCTCACGAGCCGGCTTGACGGCGATAATGAAGCTGCCGCACGGCTCCATATGAGCGTCGCAAGTGAGATCGTGTTTCAGGACCGGCCGCTGCGCCGCCCTGCCTGCATAGTCAGCGGCGGTGAAACCACTGTCCGGGTCACCGGCAATGGGAAAGGCGGCCGCAACCAGGAATTCGCGCTTCATTGTATCCGGCATTTGGCGCGCCTCCCCGCTCCCTGTTTAGTAGCCAGTTTGGGAACCGATGGCACAGACGGGCCCACCGACGCTGCAGGGGCCATCGCCGATAACGCAACGCTGAGCCGGTCAATTAAATTCGGCGCCCGATTTTTGAATGAAGCGCTGAAGAACAACGATTCGTATAACTTTTTTCAGAGGCTTGGAGACCTCATTATTACCGGCCCCACCCGCACAAACGTCATGGATCTGCATCTTGTTTTAGTCGGATAGAGGGACAACGGTGACAGCCACCGGTGTCCCCTAGTTCATCCAGAAGCTGCCATTGACCTAGGGGACACCGGTGGCTGTCACCGTTGTCTTATCTGCGGACACGCAGATTTTTTCCAGGGGGCAACCAGGGCAGAGAGGATTCCGGGCTTTGCAGGTTTTCCGGCCATGCAGAATCATCTGGTGCGAGAACGAAATCCAGCGGTTTCGAGGTATCCATTGCATAAGATCGCGTTCAATCTGTTCCGGCGTTTCCGATCCGGTGAGATCCAGCCGTCTGGACACTCTGAAGACGTGGGTGTCGACGACGATTCCTTCCGCTTTGCCGAACGCGACCCCAAGGACAACGTTGGCCGTCTTGCGCGCGACTCCGGGAAGTTGGAGAAGCTCTTCCATGCCATCCGGGACGGAGCCGCCGAATTTCTCGATCAGCATTCGGCATGCACCCTGGATGCTTTTGGTTTTATTGCGATAAAAACCAGTCGAGCGGATGTCGTTTTCCAGCTCTTCACGGGGCGCATCTGCGTAGTCTTTGGGGATTCGATATTTTCTGAATAAATCCTTTGTTACAAGATTCACCCTTTCATCGGTGCACTGCGCAGACAATATCGTTGCAATCAGCAGTTCCAGGGGGTTGCTGTATTTGAGGGCGCATTCGGCATTGGGGTATGCGCGGTCCAGGCCGCTCAAGATCCCCTGGATTCGATTCGACTTTTCTTCCGGACTGAATTTTTCTTTTCTGGCCATGATCCGAGATTATATCCCACCGGACTTGATTCCGGTTGAAAAGACTCGGGTATTTGGAGTTTGACTTTTGGTGCAAGCGCGTGTTATCAAGAGGGTTATCAGTCGGAGGAGAATCATATGAGTGAAGATACCAGCGCAGGCGAAAAAGTTTTGTATCTGATGCTGGGCGCAATGATGGGAGCGGCCACTGCGCTTCTGCTCGCGCCCCGAAGCGGAATCGAAACCCGAAAGCTCATTGTTTCGAAAGCGCGTGAAAGCGCAGACCTTGTAACCAGCCATACCAAAGCTGTTGCAGGAAAGACCTCTGAGTATGTAGAACGAGGCAAAGAACTCTTGCAGCAGCAACGCGACCAACTGGCTGCAGCGCTCGAAGCCGGCAAGCAAGCATACAAGGAAGAAAAAGAGAAGGCATAACCCCAAATGCACGATACTCTCCTGATGATCTTCACCGGAGTTCTGGCCTTTGCGGTAGCCCTCCAGACTATTCTCTTTTGGGGTATCTACAAAGCCATCCGGCAAATGAGCTCCAAACTAGACGGCATAAGTAAAGATCTGCTCAGAAACGTCGGAATCGTTTCAGCCAAAGTCGATGAAGGTGTTGCCACAATCAAAGCAATGGCGGATGGGCTGAAGCCCATCCGGGACAAGCTGGCGGATTCGACGGATATCATACACAAGAGAATTACGGAGCTGGATGCCTTCCTTGCTGAAGCTACGGATACGGCTCGTTCGGAAATCCGACGCATCCAGGACGCAATCGAATCTGCAACGCAGAAGGCGGAGCAAACACTGGAACTGGTGCGCAAAAGCATCCTTGCTCCTCTCGGCGAAATCAGTGCGGTTACTCGAGGCCTCTGTGTAGCCATAGATGTGCTTTTCCGCCGGCGAAGGCACCCCTCCAGTTCCACGCAGGACGAAGAAATGTTCATCTAAGGGCTTTCTCCTTCTCGATTAAAAATGGGGACAGGATGGCCCAGCACAATTTATAATACGGCAACAGTCGCGCAGGCTGCAGTTTCCGGAACCCGTACCAGACCCCAGGACTGAAGAAAAAGAGGGAAAATGCCAAACGAAAAGGATAAGAATCCAGAGCAGGAGAGTAGGGAAGGGTTGCATATATCCCGCCGGGATTTTCTGAAAGACGCCGGGCTCGTCGTGGGCGCCCCCGCGCTGGGGTCCATTGTCATCGCGGAGGAAGCGGCGGCTCAGACGAAAACAACCGCTCCGGCAGCCAAGGATGCTGCGCCCGCAGGAACCAAGCCTGGGGTGGAGTCGGTTACCATCGAGCTGACCGTCAACGGAGGGAAGTACCGGTATGCTGTCGAGCCGCATTGGAGTCTGCGTCAGCTTTTGCGCGACCAGATCGGTTACACCTCGCCGAAAGATTGGTGCGGCGGTCAGGGCGCCTGCGGTTCCTGCACCGTCATCATGAACGGCAGGCCGATTCTCTCCTGCATGACGCTGGCCTGTGAGTGCGACGGTGCCAAAATCGAGACCGCCGAGGGGATCGCTAAAGCCAAACATCCTATTGTTCACGCATACATTAACAATAACGCATTTCAATGCGGATACTGTACTCCAGGGTTTGTCTGCACGGCCAAGGCACTTTTGGACAGAAACAGTAACCCAACCGAAGCGGATATTCGAGACGCCCTGGGCGGAAATCTCTGCCGGTGTGGAACGTACCAGCGGCATCCTCCGGCCGTCCTGGAAGCAGCCAGAAATCTGAAACAAGGAGCCTGAACATGAACGATTTGGCAGAATGCCTCATCGCCGCCGGAAAACGATGGAGTCCTCAAGCCTTCTGAAGGGTAGGAGCCGAAATGAAAACATGGAAGAAATTCGCTCACGTGAACGCAACGACAATTGATGAGGCTTCATCAATTCTGCGTGCCGGCAAAGCCGCCGTCATTTCGGGAGGCACAGATCTTCTGGGCACGATGAGATTTGAAATCCTGCCGAATTATCCCGAGGTCCTGGTGAACCTCAAGACCATTCCGGGACTGGATTATATAAAGGAAGAGGGGGGAGTGCTCCGAATCGGCGCTCTGACCAGGCTGGAGGACATCGCCAAGAACGACATGATTCGGAAAAGATACACGGCGCTGGCCGAAGGAGCCCATAGGACGGCGACCCCCCACATCCGTGAAATGGGAACCATTGCCGGCAATATATGCCAGTTTACCCGCTGCTGGTATTTCCGAAATCCCGACAACAGGTTTTTCTGCATCCGGAAAGGCGGAAAACAGTGCTTCGCGATGGCGGGAGACAACCGCTACCACTCCATTTTCGGCGCAGTGAAGTATTGCCTTGCCGTTAATCCCAGTGACACAGCGCCGGCCCTGGTTGCGCTCAACGCCAAGGTCAAAACCAATAAGCGCGCCATTGAGGCTGAGCAGTTCTGGGACATGACAGTTCCAGGTTCCACTGTGCTTGCCTCCGATGAAATCGTTACCGAGATTCAGATTCCTGCTTCTGCAGCGGGAGCAAAGAGCGCCTTTATCAAGTTTGCGATCCGGAAGTCCATCGATTTCCCGATTGTCAACTGCGCGGCGATGATTGGGGGCGGGAACGTCCGCATATGCATGAACGCCGTGTATAACAAACCCTATCGAGCGACGCAGGCGGAGGAAGTCATAAAGGGAAAATCCATCAATGAAGCCAACGCGGATGCGGCCGGCGCGGCAGCGGTGTCTTCCGCAAAAGCTCTCCCGGGCGATAGAAACAAATGGAAGATCCCTATCGCCAAAGCGATGGTGAAGAGAGCGATTCTCGCCTGTGCCTGATCTGTTCCTCCCTGCGCTTCTTCGAGCCTTGGAGTTCACCTCTAAGACTCTAAGACTCCAAGCCTCAAAGAGAATGCGAAACGCATGACTCATCTCGAATTCTCGATCCCCTACAACAACGATCCTTCGACTCTTCCCGAAATATTCCGGCTGAAAACGCAAAGCGGAAACCTCATCCGCGAGATCTATCTTTCCGGGCCGCAAGAATATTTCGGGTCCGGCAGAATCGCGCCCGAAATGGAATTCGATGAATTCGCCAGGGTTGTCGATTCCATCCACAACGAAGGAATCCGGGTAAATCTTCTCCTCAACTCCATATGTGAGGGGAGCGACTGGTATTCACCGTCGGCGCTTCAGTCAACGATGGAGTACCTGCAACGCGCGCACGGGGACCATGGAGTCGAAGCCGTAACGATTTCAAATCCTCTCTACATCAGGGAAGTCAGGAAGCGGTTCCCGCAGCTTGAAATCTGTGCATCCGTTCTGAGCGACATCAACTGTGTGCAGAAGGCGATCATTTTCAGGAAGGCGGGCGCGGATGTAATTACTCCGGATGTCGACATCAATCGCGATCTCAACCTGCTGAAGAGGATAAAAGACAAAACAGGCGCCGAGATCAAGCTGATGGTGAACGAGGGTTGCCTTTTCCGGTGTGCATTCCGGAAGTTCCACTTCAATTATATATCGCATAAATCAAGAAAGCCTGGGACGGGAAAGGGCGTGAAATCCGAAGACAACGTGTTCAGCCTTAACTGCATTCAAGTCTCAAAAAACGACCTTTCCCAGATCCTGAAGTCGGGATGGATACGGCCGGAAGATACGCGTCGGTACGGCGAAATAACCGGGTACTTCAAAATCGTAGGGAGAACCAGCTCCAAAAGCATGCTTCTCAGAGCCGTGAGCGCATATTTGAACGAGAACTGGAACGGAGACCTGCTGGAACTGATGGCGGGCAATCTGTACTCGGTCGGCATGTCCCATTTGATGCACCTCGACAACAAGAGTCTCGGCGAAGTCGGATTTTTCGACAAGGTTACCTCATGCGACAAGGAGTGCAGCGAGTGTGATTATTGCAGTGCGTTGATCGGAAAGCTGATTAAAAGAGGTGTGTTTACTCCTGCAAAAATGGAGGACCTGGGCTTTAAATAATTGCACCTGGCAGCGCCAGCGTCTCGCCGGCTCTTTTGCGGCCTCGCAACGTTACAAAAGAACCGCCGAGACGGCCGCGCTCCCTGGGCGCGTGTGCCTATTCCATTTCCAAATTAAACTCCGGAGTATCAAACCAGAAGCCCCAGTTGCCTACGGTGTTGATTTCAGCCCGGACAATAGCCTCGTGACCCTCTTCAATCTCGACGAACCTTTTGAATAGTTCCTGTCCTTCGCCATCCAGCTTGCTGACCATTTCCTTGTAAAAGTTGCTGGCCTTGATTTCGGCATCCAGAGCTTTTTTCAGCAATTCAAGTTCGAGAATTTGCTTTGTGCTCTTGGGCTTTACGGTCCGGCGCAGATCCTTCAGGCTATTGTCAATGGCCGCTCGCGCAGGAATTGAGGTCCCCAGTTTTTTTGCCACGACTTTTCCGGTTTTCTGCCATTCCTCAAGCCGTGCTTGCAGATATTTCAGGTGTCCCGTCTCCTCTTCGCAAAGCACGCTGAAAACCCGCTTCGCGGCCGGGTCGGTGGTTTTGTTCATTGCCTGACGATAGATTTCCTCAACTCCGGCTTCATACTCCAGTGCAGTCTTTATGGCGTTATCGAGTTTCATTTTCCCGAACCTCCATTCCAAATTACGAATGACGAATTACGAATAACGAATTTACCCAAAAGTCATTATTCAATTCGTAACTCGTCATTCGTAATTCGTAATTGCTTCATCGGACCTTGATGAAGCATGTGGCAATAATACCTACAATGCAAATGGGAATCATCCAGTATCCTGCCGCCGCCCAGCTGTGCGTTGCTACCTGAATGCGGATAAACAGCGCCGGACCTATATACATCCCTATGTTCTGGCCCAAAGCTGCCACCGACATTCCAATGCCAATCAGTTGAGGTTTTGCTGTGACTTCCGGGACAGATGCAAGAAGAACGGGCGCCAGGGGACCGCCGACGATGCCGAATACAAGCATGTACGCCGGGATCATCCATCCGGTCACTGTAAACGGAACCAGGAACGTCAGCGTCATCAGGATATACGGAATCAGAACCATCATCTTGCGTTTCCCCAAACGATCCGACATGCGGCCGCCGCCGGGTCCGGAGAAGATTGACGCCATCATAATAAAGGCGGTGACGAAAGATGCGTTCATGAGAACGCCCCTCTCGAATGTCAGGGAATAGCCCCGCTCAATCTGTAAAAACGTGGGAAGAAAAGAGCACATTGCCATGACGACCAGGTTGTAGCAGCCAAACGCGATGCTGATCATCCAGAAGCTCCGGTTGGCCATGCCTTTCAGGAGGCTGGGCGGCTTTTCTCCCGCTGCCGCGGCCGGCGCAGGAGCTTCGTACATCTCTTCTTTTTTTGGCAAACGGAATAGAATGGCGAAAATAATGAACGCCAGGGCCGAAAACCCGGCGCCTGCCCACCATACCGACTGCCAACCGTACGCTACTGCCAATGTGGGGGCGAAAAGGAGGGTGGCAACGTTTCCGATTCCCACGCTGCTTGCCCACAGTCCCGTCGGTAAAGCGCGCTTTTGCGCCGGGAACCACAAGCTGATCGCCAGAGGGGCCGCTACCATAATCAGCCCCATGCCCACGCCTTCAATAAACCGGCCGACAAAAAGCATTCGCGCTGTTGTGGCCAATGCGCCCACGGCCGATCCAATCGTGACGGCGCCGACGGAAACGAGCCCGGTCAATTTAATGCCGAATCGCTTCAGGATAAAGCCTGCCGGAACTGCAAGAACGAATCCCATAATCGAGAAGATAGACATCAAATCGCCTGATTGGGGATCCGTCAGCTTGAATGCATTTTTTACGATGATCATTACAGGCGGCAGCTTGAACAGGTTAAGCGGTGAGGCCAACGTGGCCATATAGAGTGCAAACAGGACTACCCAGGCATATGCAGGTGTCTTAACGTCCGCTTTCGGTTGCATTACAGCTTGCTGACTCATAGAACGTCTCCTCTCAATAAGGAATTACGAATGACGAATGACGAATGACGAATTGTTGAATGTTCAATTCGTAATTCGTCATTCGTAATTAAGTTTAGCCTCCCGACAATTGCGGGAGTATGTGGATAATATCCCCTTCTTTCAGGATTGCCATTTGATCGACGCTGTTGTTGTTGACCAGAACTGTGACACGAACCTCTTTGGGCAGCTGCAACTTTTCCAGCACCTGGCCGACGGTTACATCCTGGGGCATGTCCCAGTTTTTTTCGGGAATCGACCTCTCGGCGGCCGGGAGGTAACGCCGGAGATAAGAATAGACGTTTACGACTATGTGCATTTCAATTCGACTCGCTGCATGCCAGGATTGCGCGCTTGATTAAAACCTTCGCGATCTGAACCATATACGCATTGCGTTCCATCGGTTTTGCCTCCTCCATGGCGGCAACACCCGCGGCCTCAGCAATTTTCTCATCGATTCTTTTCTTTAAAATGGTCTCTTCCGCCTTCACAGCCCGATACGGCTTGACGGCAATTGCATTGAGACAGATCCGCGCCGCAGAGACCTTTCCCGACGAGAGCCTGATCATGGCCGCACAATTCACAATAGGGAAGTCGATCGATTTCCGGATGGCAAACTTCAGGAATGCGCTTTTGGCGCCGGTTGCCGGCGTCGGGACGTGGATCTCGGTAATCATCTCGTCGGGATCCAGAACCGTTGTTTGGGCCACATCGACCTGGAAGAGATGCTCGGTTTTTATCATTCTCTTCGAAGTCACGATTCCGGCATCCAGCGCAATCAGTGCGGGCGCCGTGTCACTGGGATGCACCGCATAGCAGCCTTCCTCGACGCTGCCGCCCATGATTGAGTGGTACCGGTTGTCCCCCTCGATTGCATAACATCTTCCCCCGCCCTTTCTCAGACAGGGAAAGCGATTCTTGGGATTCCTGTAATACCAGCATCGGATATCCTGGCACAGGTTGCCAGCCAAAGTTCCCATTTCCCTGAGATGAGGTGATGCGGTCCGAGCCGCCGCCTGAGCCAGCGCCGCATACCTTTCGCGGATGAGCGGTTCCCGAGCGATATCCTCCAGGCGCGCCAACGCCCCGATCTTCAATACGCCTGCTTCCTCTTTGAGGAAGTCCAGGCCCGCAATCGTTTTGATATTGATGAGAGCTTCGAGATACCTGGGAAGTATCTCATCTTTCATTTTTCCCAGGATATCTGTGCCGCCCGCTATCAGGCTCGCCCGGTTTCCATACCTCCGGAGTGCGGTGACTGCTTCATCGATTGTCCGGGCGCTGATGTGCGTGAACTTTCGCATTTCTTTTCTCCAAAAGGCGGAAGTCAGGAGTCAGAATGAACTACATCTCTCCCGACTTCTGACTCCTGACTTCTTCATTGTGCTTGCCGCAGCAGTCTTGCGGCCTCAAGAATTGCTTTCGGATGCTGGGGATAGGTTCCGCAACGGCATAGGTTGCCGCCGAGCGCTTCGCGAATTTCCTCTTCCGTCGGATTCAAACTCCTGTCCAGTAGTGCTTTGGCCGTCACAACAAATCCCGGAGTGCAGTAGCCGCACTGCATGCAATGATGCTTCACGTATTCTTCGACGAGCGGGTGATTGGCCGCCGCGATTCCTTCCACCGTTTCGATCCGTTTGCCTTCACATTCAATTGCCAAGGTCATGCACGAAAGAATCGGCCTGCCGTTCATGATAACCGTGCAGGATCCGCATGCGCCGCGATCGCACATCAGCTTGGTCCCTGTAAGGCCGAGTTTGTCGTGAATGAGGTAATAGAGCGTCCAATCCGGTTCGACCTGAAATTTGTATTTCTGGCCATTGATTGTGACGTGAACCGTCCCCTCAGGTTCCGGCAGCGATTCACTCGGGTGAACGGCGAGGATGTGGGATTTTATTGCTTCGAAGGCGTCAAAGGTATCCTGACAGTATGGGCATGAATACTTTGCCAGGGTTGCCGCCGGTGTGCTTTTCTTCGGCATATTTCTTGCTCCCAACCGATAGTCGGCAATGGAAAGCTCATGTGCGGACGGCTCTCCAGAGCCGTCCTGCTCTTAATAACTGAACTGCCGGACGGGTCTGGAGACCCGTCCGCACATGAACCGGCCACTACCTCAGGGTCCGCAGGAACCTCGACTGCTCGATCCTGCTCTCGTAATCCTTCCTGAAATATTTCAGCGTATCCATAACCGGAACTGAGGCGGTCTGGCCCAGCCCGCACAGGGCGGAAAAGGACATCACTTTTGACAGGTCTTCAAGTGCGCCGATGTCCTCGCCTGCTCCTTCTCCTCTGCTCAGCCGTCGCAGAATTTCAAGCATCGCCTCAGAGCCGTCACGACAAGGCGTGCAGCGGCCGCACGATTCTTCGGCCAGGAACTCCGTATTCCGGTACATCATTTCAATGACGTCTCTCGAATGATTAAAAACAGTAACCGCTCCGGCGCCGAGGACGCCTTCATAACATAGCGGAACATCGATCAGGTTGCCGGGCAGGATTCTGCCGCAGGCGCCGCCGACCTGGACCATTTTGACATCCCGGGCGGAAGCAAGCCCAATCACCAGTTCCGAGAGCTTGGTTCCAAGCTCCAGTTCGTATACTCCGGGAGAGGCGACGTCGCCGCTGACCGAGAATACTTTCGTCCCTTTGCTTTTCACCGTCCCCATTTCTCTAAACCATGCACTGCCGTTCAGGATAATCTGGGGAATGTTCATCAGGGTTTCCACATTGTTGATGACAGTCGGTTTTCCCCAGAGCCCCTTCGCGGGAGGAAACGGTGGCTTGTATCGTGCCTCGCCTCTCAATCCTTCGATTGAATTCATGAGCCCGGACTCCTCGCCGCACATATAGGAGCCGGCGCCCTCACGGAGCTCGATCTCCAGTTGAGTCAGGAAGCCTTTCTTTTTGGCCTGGGCGATGGCATTCAGAATCAAACCGGACAGGAAATGGTATTCGGCCCGCAGGTAGATGAAGGCCTTGGCGGCTCCGATGGACAAGCCCGCAATCGCGATCGCCTCGATGAGAGTGAAGGGGTCGTTTTCCAGGATATGCCTGTCTTTGAAGGTTCCGACTTCACCTTCATCAGCGTTGCAGATTATGAACTTTTCCTTCTCCGGTTGCTCCCTGGCCATCTTCCATTTCAATCCGCAGGAGAAGCCCGCACCGCCTCTGCCCAGCAGGCCCGATGCGATCACTTCCTCGATGACCCTTTGGGGGGCCATCTGCCTGGCTTTTTCCAGGGCTGCAAAGCCGCTTCGCGCCAGATAAGAATCTATTTCCCTGGGATCGACCAGTCCGCAATTTTTTAAAACGACCCGTTTTTGCACGCCGTTTTCCTCGCCCTGGAGCACGTCCCCAAAACCGGTATAACATGTGCGGACGGGTCTCCAGACCCGTCCGGTTTTTCAGTCCTATAACCACCAAGGCGGGACGGCTCTCCAGAGCCGTCCCCACATGAATAAAATCGCGAGGCTGTCATCAATACTGCTGCAAAATCTTCGAAATTTTTCTCGGCGTCAGATTCCCATGAACCTCGTCATTCACCAACATCGCAGGCGCCCGGTCACAGGCCCCGATGCAATTGACCAATTCAAAAGAGAATTTCCTGTCGCGAGTGGTCTCTCCGGGTTTTATTCCGATCGAGTCTTCAATGCTTTTTAAGATCAGCTCGGAGCCCTTTAAATAGCAGGGGAGGTTCTTGCACACTCTGATCACGTTCGTTCCGAGCGGTCTTGTGGAAAGGAAGGAATAAAAGGTTGAAATCCCATAGACATCGCTGACCGACAGATTCAGGGAATCGGCGGTGCCGGCCATGAATTTCGGAGAGACGTAATGGGATCTGGCCTGTGCCTTCTTCAGCATCGGAAGAAGATTCCCGCATCCCGGATCCTGAGTTTGAGGGCGCGGCGAAACCGAAACCATTTTCTTCCCTCTCTCTTTGTCGCCGGGCCGGTTTGCTTTGCTGAGGGCGCTGGTCGGACAATACTCGACGCAGAGCCAGCAATCTTTGCAGAAGCTTTTATCCAGGGGAATATCGTTATCCACGATGACTTTCGAATGAAAGGCCCTGTATCCGGCGCCGAACACTCGTTTGCCCGCCAGTTCATTGCATGCGCTGATGCAGCGGGAACACAGGATACACTTGGAAAGGTCCCTGTGAACATAGGGGCCAACATCCTCGACGGGATAAAAACGAGGTCTTCTCACGCTGAATCTGGGAGGGCCCACTTCCAGGTCGGAAGCGATTTTATGCAAAGTACACTGAGCTGCCCTCAAATCCATCACACAGGGTCCCGTATGAGCGGCAAGCAAAAGTTCAATGGTTGCTTTGCGGGCCGAGAGGACCTTTTGAGAGCGGGTGTGAAGGACCATCCCGTCCGCAATAGGAGTATGGCACGATCCGATCAGTCGACTCGATCCCTCCAGTTCAACAGCGCAGATCCGGCACGACCCGGTTGGAATAAGATCTTTGTGGTGGCAGAGTGTTGGGATGTTGATCCCGGCATTTTCCGCAGCCTGAAGAACCGTCATTCCCGAGGCGCCTTCCACGTTCCTGTTATCGATTTGGATTTTTAAGGACCCCATATTCCTCATTACTCTTTCATCTGATGGTCACTCAGAAGGTTCGTGCCCAGCTGGGTTGGATAATGGCGATCATATCCAAACCAGTCCCGTTTCGAAAGAGAATTGTTCCCCGTTTCATAATCGGGGTCGGTATCGGAATCGGGATCGAAAGGCTGAAAATGACGACTCCGATTCAGATACCGACCCCGACCCCGATCTGTCTTCCAACGGGGAACGGAAAACGGGGAACCCCCAAAAAGAAAGCCCAGGGATGAAAGATTCACCCCTGGGCTGACGATTATTCGAGATTACTCGATTATAGTTTGTAGGCTTTGGTGGTATCGATGAATGCGTGCAGGTTCTCCGGTATGCACTCATCGAGCACCGCGCCGTTAACCATGTAGTACCCGCCGTCGCCGGCCAGATCATCTAACAGCTTTTTGGTATGCGCCTTGACCTGATCGACAGTGCCAGTCTTCAACATGGATGAAGGGAAGTTGCCTGAGAAGCAGGCCCAGCCCTGGAGATGCTTCTTGACGTCCTTCATTTCGGTCTTGTCGAAGTACCAGATGGTGCTTCCGGCCGGAATGTCGGGATCGGTGATGAGATCCAGCCGCTGGTTGTAGCTTCCCTCGACAAACAGGAAGGGGATCATGCCATCGTTAATCAGATTGAGCATGACGGCCTTGAAGGACGGCCAGTACAATTCCTTGAAGCCTTTCGGGGACATGAAAGGGTCCGCGCCCTTGTGCAGTGGGAAGAACACGGTCGGAGCACCGCCCCAGGAGTAAGCTCCATACGGCATTTTCGTCATGAAGGGAATAATCCGTTCGCAGGCTTCCAGAATCTCTTTCTTTTTGCGGAAGGTGTCGAGCATCATCGCCCGCGTGCCGCGCATGGTGTCTCCGATGACGTCAAACGGCGCCTTCGAGAAACCTCCCTGGTATTTCGGCAGCCCCAGACCGGTGATGGTGGCGTTGTCGATTTCGGCGACTTTCCCGGCCCATTCAAGCGAGATCTCTCCTGCCTTCATCAGCTTTTTAAACGTTTCCTGAATATGCGGCAGGCCGAAAGGCAACATACCCCAGGGGATAAACGGCAGTTCGAGAAGGTCGGTGAAGGGGGGCAGCTCTTTCCACGGTTCCAGACCTCCCATAACCCGGGGCAGGTAAGTGCGGATGAAGTAATCGCTAGGGTCGCTCAGGTATGATGCGTATTCATCCGGCTTCATGAATTCCGCTTCCGCGCACTGGTAGGAAGTGTTTTCCGGGACGCCGTGACCCGGCCAGTGGTAGAGCTTGTAGTCCAGGATTTCCAAAACTCTGCCCGGCACGTAAAGCCCGGCGGATGCAACGGTATCGGGCAGGAAATCGACATGGAATTTCTTCATTGCTTTGCCGAGCTTTTCGTAGTCGTACATGGCGTCCTTGCATGTGTACCCGGCATATACGAACGGATAGAATCCCGTTGCAATCGCGACGGGCACCCGCTTGGGCTTCTTCATCAGAAAAGCGTCGGCAAACATCTGTGCGCGTTCCCGGTAGGCTTTTTCCGCTTCCGGCTTGGTGAATTGGATGCCTTCGTGGTTTATCCAAGCCTCCAGGCGCGCCTGACGTTTCTGATCAGGTGTTAACTTGTCAAAATTTTCCGGTTTCGGCATAGTTATTTCGCTCCTACCCATCCTTTGGACAACGTAACAGCTGCCATGGCATCTTTCCCGTACGCATCCGCTTTGGCATAAGCGGCAACCTGATCATCCATCTGTCCGCCGCCGATCATAATTTTTACGCTATCACGCAGTCCGGCGTCTTTCAGTGCCTGGACGGTGTTTTTCATCGGATCGTAGGCAAGCGTCAAGAATCCGCTGAGCCCGACAACCTGAGGCTTGTGAGCCTTCACCGCTTCGACAAACTTGGCGACCGGAACATCGACACCCAGGTCGATTACCTCGAAGCCGTTCACTTCCAGCATGAACTCCACGATATCCTTGGCAATGTCGTGAATGTCGCCTTCCACGGTACCGAAAACGACCTTGCCCAGTTTCTTCTGGGCGGCGCCGCCGGATTTGCCTTCGATTCTCGGCTTCACCAGGGCTCCAACCGCGCGCAGCATTTCGCCGGCCAGAATCAATTCAGGAACGAAGCATTCACCCGCCGCGAACCGGGTTCCGATGATGCCCAGGGCCTCACGGCAATCATCCAACAGGCTGAACGGATCGGCGCCGGAACTCAGCAAGTTCTCCGCAATCTTGACTGCATCTTCCTCACGCATATCAACGACGGCATCGACTAATTCTTTCGACATAGTGCTCTCCTTTTTTGCTTCCTTGGATAAAAGTTATTCAAAAATTCCTTAACGGGCTACGCTTTTGCGCCCGCGGGCTGTGGCCTGTTAAAAACTCCTGCTCGAAATGCTTTCGTGTATTTGAGACAATGTTTGTCTTGATTCAACAGAAGCTCAGTCGCAAGCATTGTGGTCCTGATCTCGTGGTCATTCGGATCGCAAATAGCGCTGTCGAGTCCCGCTTCCATGGACATAGTCAGGAAGACACGATTGATGTAGGCTCGGGCGGGCATTCCGAAGGAAATATTGCTCAAGCCACAAGTAATGTGAACTTCCGGGAATTCTTTTCGGATTGCGCGAATGGTGTCGAAGAACGTCAATCCGTTATCTTGACCGGTTGCGATGGTCATTGCCAGCGGGTCGAAATAAAGCTGATTGTCAGCAATTCCGAGTTTGCGGGTTTCACCAAGAAGCCGGCGAATGACATTGATGCGATCGTCTTTTGTCTTGGGAATCCCTTTTTCGTCCATTGCCAATGCGATCGCAGGGGTCTTGTACTGGGCAACAAGCGGCAACACCCCGGTGAGCCTGTGCGGTTCAGCGCTGATCGAATTGATCATCGGTGTATGTTTGACGGCTTTGATCGCGATTTCCAGTGCCGCGGGGTTTGCGCTGTCGAGGCAGATCGGCTTGTCCGTTACCGCCTGGATGTTTTCAACCAGCCAAATGAGATCGTCTGCTTCGCGCTGCGGAGCCGTTCCTGCATTGGCATCAAGCCAGTCGGCGCCGGCCTCTGCCTGGCTGCGCGCCAAATCCTGAATGAACTTCGCCTCGCGCTCCATAATAGCCTGCTGCACCCGCTTGCGGGTTCCGTTGATCTTTTCTCCGATAATTTTCAAATGAGGTGCTCCTTTCGAGGGTCTCTCCTGCCTGTGTCGGTCCAGAAAGAATAGGTCGTATGCTTCTCGCGATTCACCACTGGCGTATTGAGGCAGGCCCCAGAAATTTCTATTATTTTTCCAATATCAGTGCCCGGATCATCGCGAAGCTTTTCGGGAGGCGCAGTCCGGGATAATATATATACCTCTACATGCCTACAGCGGGTTGATTTATAGGACATTTCAGCCTGCTACACAAGCGATTTTATTTATATCCAGGGTCTTGTTCTGCCCAGCCTTCCGGTAGGACGGCCGGTGCCGCATGGCTTTTTAAATCCGCGCCGAAAGCGTCTTTGCGCAAATGGGGATGTTCTCCCTTTGGCCGGAGCAATAGCGGTTATAGGAAAAGCTAAACGGGCGAAAAGGGGCGCATCCCCGTTTCCTCAGAAGGCGGCAGCAAGCTGTCTCCAGGGGTTTCGTCCTAAATCCGCGCTCATGTTCAAGTTGTCACGGGATTTGTGTGACCAGGGCATCGACCTGTTGCAGCAGAGCCTGACCTCTTCCAACAAGGTCGGTAACTTCATTCCGGCAACTCTCAGCAAACGCCCTGTCTTTCATTTTGCGGATGTTCTCCAGAACATTGTATTGGGCGCTTTTTAAGGAAGCATAAGCCATCTGTGCTCCCGTCGCCGCATCGCATCTCGCATTCGGATTCCCGACCTCAACCAGCACCCGCAGATTCTCCAAAACTTCCGCAGCGGCCCGGGCGATGCGTAATGGCGTTTCGGTTGCAATTCTGGTCGCCCTATCAATTGCTTCTCCTCGTTCAATTTCTTGTTTTTCGCTCCCCTTTGGCAGCTTCAATGCATCCAGGAGAGACATGAACGCAGTCGAATCCTCCTGCACCAGCATCCTGAGCTGATTTCTGCATTTGGAGAGTCTGGCGTGAATTTGCCGCACTTTAAAATCGACGGAGGCAAACTTCTGCCTTCCCTCGGTCAAGCTCGACATCATTTCACCAAGTGCTGCTGCAAGCGCTCCTGCCAAAGCGGCGACACTCCCTCCTGCCGGAAGAAGCGGCGCCGTATTTGCTACGCTCAAAATGAATTCCTCCAGACCCGGTGCTTGCTTCAAGGCTGTTCCAGTCGATTGATGACCACGTTTCCTTTTTTGATCGTCACGATACAGTGGTTGATTCCAAAGAAGTAAGGCAGTTCGCGGTAATCCGGCACGTCCATTAGAACAATGTCGGCTTGTTTTCCTTCTTCGAGCGTTCCTAATCTGTCGGACACCCCGAGTGAATAGGCGCCGTTGACCGTTGCGGCCGTGATCGCTTCCGCAGGAGTCATCCTCATTTGCGTACATGCAAATGCGAGTATGATCTGCATGTTCATAGTAAAACAGGTAGCCGGGTTGAAATCGGTAGCCAGTGCCACCGGAACGCCTGAAGAGATCAGCTTGCGTGCCGGCGCATAACGCATTGTTCCGGAGTTGAATGCCGTGCCAGGAAGAAGGGTTGCAACCGTTCCGGCCTTCTTCAAGGCCTCAATGTCTGCGTCATTAATGTATTGCAGATGATCCGCGCTGCGCGCACCCAATTCCGCCGCAAGCTTGGCGCCGCCGCTGTGCGTCAATTCATCCGCGTGAATCCTCAACCAGAGCCCGGCCTCCTTTGCTGCCAGCAGAATGGAGCGGGCCTCTGCCACGGTGAAATACCCCTTTTCGCAGAAGACGTCACAGAACTGGGCGAGACCTTCCTGTACAACCTGCGGAATCAATCGCTCGATTATTTCGCGAACGTAATCGGACCGGGCGCCGGCCTGCTTTTCAGGAATGGCGTGCGCACCCAGAAAAGTCGGCACGATTTCCAGGCGGTTGCGGTCGCGGAGGGCGGCCAAAACATGCAGGCCTTTTATCGCATCCTCTATGTTCAGACCGTAGCCGCTCTTGGCCTCAATCGTAGTCGTTCCGTGCGAAAGGAAATGCCGGAAATAGCGCTCGGCTTTTTCCAAGAGTTGGTTAACGGTGGCTGTGCGCAACGGTTCCGCGCTCGCTGCGATCTCTCTCTCTCCGGCGGCGATTTCCTCCTGCTTTTCTCCCTGAAGGCGAAGGTCGTATTCCTCCACGCGGGTGCCGGCGAATATCGGATGCGTGTGGGAATCGATAAAACCCGGCAGCGCGACCAAATCCAAGCCGACTCCGTCCAGAGTCTGATACCGGATCCCGGGTTCCCGCACGGGGATATCCTTGGTGGGGCCAATCCACACAATGCGTTCGCCGTGAATCAGGATGGCGCCGTTTTCTATAATTCCCAATTCGGACATGGAGTCCCCAACCCTGGGTATCGGCCCGCCGCCAAGAGTTACGATTTGAGCGATATTTTTCAGAAGCAGCATCGGTAACCTCTACTTGTTGCGTCGCAATGCAATCAGCGTAACATCATCATTAAGTTCCGCATTCCCGATGAACTGGCGCAGTTCTGAATAGATGCTTTTCAGGAATTCACCCGCGTCTTTGCCGGAATGCCTTCGAACCGAGTCCGTGAACCGATCCAGATCGTAAAAATCCCCTTCCGCGTTTAGCGCATCCATCGCTCCGTCGCTGGCCAGCATCATGGTATCGCCAGGCTCCAGCCGGAATGGAAGCTCATCGTAGTTCGTTCCCTCCATCAGACCCAAAGGGACTCCGGGCAATTTCAGGCGGGAGACCTGATCGCCGCGGACCAGAAATGGAAACGGCATTCCGCCATTTGCCAGCATGGCTGAGCCGTCCGTTGGATCAACCCTGCAGTAGGTCACTGCAATATAATTGCCCGAGTGGTAGCGTGCAACCAAGTTGTTATTTAAAATTTGCAACGCTTCGGCGGGTGAGCGTGCTTGGGAAATGAGTGTCCGCAGTTGTCCGCTGAAAACGGCGCCATATAAGGCTGCAGGAATCGACTTTCCGGACACGTCTCCGATGACGATCTGAAGCACATTGGCACGGTATTCGAAATCGTAAAGATCCCCGCCAACCTCGCGCGCAGGATGATACTCCACAGCCATCTCGTATCCTTCGATCAAGGGGGTTGTCGGAGGAAGAATGTAGCGTTGGATCTCGCTTGCAATCTCCAGTTCTCGGGAAAGGCGTTCGCGCCGGACGAGTTCCTTCCGGAACTTCTCGTTTTCTTTGGCCAGCCTATGGGCTTCCAGCCCTCGCTCCACCGCCATCAACAAATCCGGCGGATCCCAGGGCTTGACGATATAGCGATATACTTTGCAGCTATTGATCGCCTCCATCAGAACATCCACATCCGTAAATCCGGTCAGAATGATGCGTACGGCATGGGGCAGGATATCGAGAGTTTGCCGAAGCAAGTCGACGCCCGTCATGTCCGGCATTCTTTGGTCCGCGACAATCACTGCAATATCGCTGTTTTGTCGGGCAAGGTTCAGGGCTTCCCCGCCAGAGCTTGCGGCCAGAACGGGATAGCGGTTTATGAACGTCCGGCGGAGCTTCTGCAGGTTCGCGATTTCATCATCAACAACAAGAATCGTCTCTTGTAACATTTCGGGCGACACAAATTTACTTCAAACCTGCGGTGAGAGTCCACGGGTACGTTTTAGGAAGCTTTCAAAACGCCACGGATTCCACGGATTTTAAATCTATGGAATCCGTGAAATCTGTGGCGTTTTTTGTTTGTATCAATTGCGAATCCCGATTGCGATGCCGATCCCGATTCCGAACGCCGAGGTTGTTTCTGCTTGTTCAGTATAGGGCGAGGGCAGCATAGGTCACCGCAGCGCCGGCATTCATGTCGGACCATTGTCTGTACTGGAGCAGCTTTCCCTGCGGATTATCGATGCAGCGCAAGGTCATATAAATCGGTGGATAGCCGCAAACCCTGCGTTGGTCATCGTCTTCTGCGATGGAGCGGAACATGCCTTCAGCATCCCCCTGCTCGACGAGGTTCAGGAAGATTCGGTCTTCCCGCTCCACCTGCCGCAACGATTGTTCCGTAGGCCCGGAGATGTCGCCAAAGTGCCGCCCGACGTGCGCCAAATCGGCCCCGGCGATTACACAAATGCGGCCCGGCGCTTCTTTCATGGTTTCCCGAATCGCTCCCACGACTTTCGAAATTTCACGATCTTCTGCAGCGGCCCTGCCGTCGGAATAGATATCGTGGAAGGAATTGACCAAGATCGGAACGATTGTAAAATCCCGCCCGTTCCTCAGAACGTATCGCAGATACACAGCTTGAAATTCTATCGAATGTTCCGTCCGGTGGGAGAACTCATCAAGATACTGGCTTCCCATTCTGGACAGGAGCTGTTCGATAAATTTCTTGTCTGTCTTCGCCGTTCCCAGTGGCGTCTCATAATCCTTGTTCGTGACCGAAAAGCGCTGCGGCATCGGGGTGTGACAGGTCCCCAAAATAATGTAGATATCCGCTGTGGGGCTGTTTGCCAGCGCCGCATAGGCGTAGGCATAGGTCGGGCCGCCGCGTGTGAAATCGATATGAGGGGCAATCAAGCCGCGCAAGGGTTTTGAAATATCGGGGATTGAATTGTTACCGGGGCCCTCCGGAGGGTCGAAGTAACCGTGAATTTGCGATACCAGCGCGTCATAACTGTTCTCATAGGCCGCGCCTGCGTGACGGGCAGGACGTGTGGGAGCTTTGCGATAGCTTGCGATGAGCTCCTGATAGTAAGCGCGAAACCGTGGGCTGTCGAGATAGTGCTGTTCATCCAGCTGCGTGACCAGGTTCTCGAGTGTTTCAATCGGCAGAATTTCACCCGTTGCACGAAAATAGTCTGCCTGAATGTCCCGCAACGTATGCTCGCCATCCATTCTGGAGACGAGAAAGAGAAGCGATTGATTCAGGAATATCGGCTGCTCCGCCAGCGTTTCCGGATCTCGAACACAAACGAAATCCTGTTCGTTCATTCGAACCGGGAACGCCTCAACCGGTCGCAAACGCGGCTGCAGAAGGGGATCGGTTTCCAGCATAAATCTTATGGTTGTTTGCGTAACTGTGCCACGATCTCCTGGGCGATGCTGCGCGCTTTCTCAAGTTCCTCAGGGGCGAAAGAGATGGCGCCCACTACGGGGTGCCCCCCGCCGCCGTGGCGCTCGCACAACGCAGCCAGGTTCTGGGTCCGCGGATGAGGACTCCACGGGTTAGAACCGACGGAGATTTTGGTCCTGAAACTCGACAAACTTATCCCCACGCAATAGATTGCCTGGGGGAAAAGGTAATAAGGAATGAATTTGTTGTAGCCTTCCAGATCGTGGCCGCTGAGGTCAAAGAAAATGACGCGGTCGGAAAAGTGTGCATTGTGGCGGATGATGTCGATCGAGCGCAGATGCCGTTCGTAGAGCGGACGGAAAGCGTCCTGCACCCATGCCAATTCCATGATTTCATCCAGCGACTTCTTCTGAAATTCCCCGATCAGGCTGCATATCCTTTCCCGATCCCGCACTCCCTCGATGACCATCATGAGTTCCATTGCAGGCTCATGAAGTTCCACTGCCTTCTGAGCGCTTTCAAACTGGGCGCCATCAATGATGTCCGCCCATCGGATCAGTTCTTCCAGCCGGCTGGAGTCAAAGCGAAAATGATTCTGAAGCATTTCCGCAATAAACTTGGTGCATGAGCGATACGTCGGATCGTGAAATTTCCTGCCGCTTTTATCCGCCCGGAAATGAGCCTCGTCTTCCCTGCTGAGAAAGGCGCTCTGATGATGGTCAAACCACCAGGTCAGTCGCGGATCGCTCGAATATTTGAAGTCTACGATGGCATTCTCGTCCCCGTCGAATTGAACATCCAGAAATAGCTGGCCTGCGCGATGTGCCAGTCCCTCGTATCGGAACTCACAATCAGGGCGGACTGCGTTCCGATAGAAGTTGCTGAAAACGGCGGCGGAGGCGAGGCCATCGAAACAATTATTGTGGAAATATATCTTCATCATCCCCATACGTTTCAGGATATTGACGTTCATCTCTATCGATGATCTTCATGCAACGGGGAGCAAAAGAATGGTACACACTACCACACTGGAAGCGGTTGGACAAGTAATGTCGGACTCGATCAGAATGCAGAATTTAGGCTCAAATTCGTTCGGGGTCGGTATCGGTATCGGTATCGGGGTCGACGAGGCGCCTCTTTCGATTCCGATACCGACCCCGATATGGAAGCAACCAGCCCAACAAGCTTGTAACTGTTGCGGGTAGGTCCATCCAGTGGTATAGTTACCGTTTTAGCTGGCGCACCTAGGTTAGGGTGTGCCCGACCAAAGAGGCCGAATGAAAGAGAAAATTCATCCTAAATACCACAAAGTACTGGCCACCTGCGCCTGCGGAAACAAGTTTGAGACCCGATCGACGAAACCCGAGATAAGGCTGGAGATGTGCTCCGCCTGTCATCCGTTCTTTACCGGGAAGCAGAAGCTGATCGACACTGCGGGACGAATCGAACGTTTCCACAAGCGTTACAGCAAGGAAAAGACCACCAGTCCATCCAAATCCTGAGATTGTTAATGGCGCAGATAAAGCCCACAGTATCGCCGGAAGATATTCTGGTCGGCGGTCAGGCGGTCATTGAAGGGGTCATGATGCGCACTCCTCACGCCTACGCGGTGGCAGTGCGCCGTGCCGACGGTTCAGTCGAGGTGAAGAGGGAGCCGGTCAAACGGCTCTCCGATTACTGGAAGCCGCTATCCTGGGTGATTATCCGAGGATTTGCAGTCCTGATCCAGTCCCTGTTCCTGGGGATTCGCACATTGAATTTTTCCATTAACGCATCAATGGCGGATGTGGAATCGGACGACAAGGGAAAGCCGAAGAAGGCTGCGAAGGAAGGCGCACTCCTCCCGGTTATCTTTTCTATGGCATTGGGCGTCGGAGCAGCTGTCTTTCTGTTTATTCTGCTGCCGCTTTGGATTACGAGCTGGTTGCGCGGCTATATTCCCGCCGTTCACAACTGGATTGTTTTCAACCTGGTCGACGGGCTGATTCGCGTCATTTTCTTCCTGACCTACATTATCCTGATAAGCCTTATGAAGGATATCCGCCGGGTATTCCAATATCATGGCGCCGAGCACAAGGTGGTGCACACCTGGGAGGCCGGGGAGGTATTGGCGGTAGAAAACGCACGCCGTAAATCGACCCTTCACCCTCGCTGCGGCACGAGTTTTCTGCTGTTCGTGATGGTCGTGAGCATCCTCGTGTTCTCGATCTTCAAATTCAGTTCTCTTGGCGCAATATTCCTTTCGCGTCTGGTACTGGTCCCCGTCGTTTCGGGATTATCGTACGAGCTGATACGCCTGTCTGCGCCACGCTGTCAAAAGGGCTTTTTCCGACTGATGGTTCTTCCGGGCCTGACGCTCCAGCGCATTACAACGAAGGAGCCTTCGGACGATCAATTGGAAATCGCCATCCGCGCACTGAAGGAAGCTCTCGAACTCGACGGCATCAAAGCCCGGGAAGCACAGACCGCCGCCTAGCGGTCCCGGCCTCGCTTCTGGGCACTTTTCCCCACTTTTTATTTTAGGGACACCCTATGATTGACAAGCTCAATTCCCTGGAAAAGAGATTCGAAGAACTGAACGCTCTGCTCGCAGATCCCGCGGTTTTTGCTGATCATGCAACCTATCAGAAGCATGCCAAGGCTCACCGGGATTTGCGCGCAATCGTGGAGAAGTTCCGGGAGTACAAGAATTTTCTTCGTGGAATCGAGGAGACAAAGGCTCTCTGTGAATCCGAAACCGATCCGGAAATGCGAAAACTCGCGGATGAAGAGCTGGCGGCCCTGCAGGAGCGCGAAAAGGAGTGTCAGAAGGAGCTGCAATGGCTGCTGATGCCGAAAGATCCCAATGACGAAAAGAACGTGCTCCTGGAAATCCGGGCTGGCACGGGGGGCAACGAGGCGACTTTGTTCGCGGCAGAACTCTTCCGAATGTATTCGCGCTATGCGGAACGAGCCGGCTGGCGCGTCGAGATCATGGAAGAACACCAATCGGAAGTCGGCGGATTCAAGGAGATCATTGCCATTATCGAAGGGGACCGCGTCTACTCTAAGCTCAAGTATGAAAGCGGCGTGCACAGGGTTCAGCGGGTGCCTGCGACAGAAGCGAACGGCCGCATTCACACCTCGGCAGTGACGGTTGCGGTCCTGCCGGAAGCCGATGAAGTCGAAGTCGTGGTCGATCCAAAGGATATTCGGATCGACACCTTTTGCTCTTCGGGTCCCGGCGGCCAATCGGTGAATACGACCTATTCTGCTGTGAGAATCACTCATATACCAACCGGGCTGGTTGTTTCCTGTCAGGATGAGAAATCGCAAATAAAGAACCGGGCGAAGGCAATGCGTGTCCTGCGATCAAGGTTGTATGACATCGCACTCCAGGAGCAACAGAGGTCAATTGCGGAAAACCGCCGCAATCAGGTAGGCTCGGGAGACCGGAGCGAAAAGATCCGGACCTACAATTTCCCCCAGAATCGCGTCACGGACCATCGCATAGGGCTGACCATTCATAACCTCTCGGATTTTATGGATGGGAATATCGGCCCCGCACTCGACGCGCTGCTCACGCATTACCAGGCCGAAAGGCTGAAAGAGGCCGTCTGAGTTGATTCGAAATTCGAGATTCGAAATTGAATGCCTTGAAATCTCGAATCTCGAATCTCAAATCTCGAATTGGACACATGCAAACGGTTGCTGGTGCAAAAGCTTGGGCTATCGAGGAGTTGAAACGGGCGCAGTCAAAATCGCCGCAGCTTTCCGCGGACCTATTGCTTGCCTGCGTCCTTCACTGGGACAGAGTTCGCATCTTAACTCACCCCGAGGAATCCATCCCCGAGGAGGCCTGGGATCGGCTTCAGGCCTTGGTCCTCCGTCGCACAAAGGGGGAGCCTCTTCAGTATCTGACGGGGAAGCAGGAATTCTACGGCTTACTTTTCCAGACAGGTCCAGGCGCCCTGATTCCGCGTCCGGAAACGGAAATACTGGTTGAAGCCGCGATCCGTTTGATCCGAAATCAGCCGCATCCGGGCGCTCGCTTCCTCGATGTGGGAACCGGTTCGGGTTGCATTGCGGTCTCGATTGCTCACGAAGTTCCGACGGCGACCGGCTGGGCCGTCGACCTCTCGGCCGCTGCTCTCGAAGTAGCGCGCGAAAATGCGAGACGGCACGGGGTCGACAAACGGATTCAGCTGATCCGGTCGAACCTCCTCGACTGTTTCCCCAGAACCCAGGCCTTCGATTATATGTTCTGCAATCCGCCTTATGTTGCACTGAAGGATTGTGATAGTCTCCCCTCCGAAGTGAGAGATTACGAGCCTCACCTCGCTTTGTTCGGCGGAGAATCCGGGATGCAGGTTTATCAGGACCTGATTCCGGAGGTGCCTTCCCGGCTCGTTCCTGGAGGATATCTCCTGCTGGAACTGGGTGCAGGACAAGCGGAACCGGTCCGGAAGCTCGTCGAACAGGAGGGGATCTCTGTGCAAAAAATATTGAGTGATTTGCAGGGTATTCCGCGCTGCCTCATCGGGCGCAACCTCTCCGGAGCTATTGATGGATAAGATTCGCGTGATCGGCGGTAATCCTTTGACCGGCCGTGTTGAAATCAGCGGCGCAAAAAACGCCGCTTTGCCTGCCATGGTCGCTTCACTTTTAACTGCGGATGCCGTCCATCTGGAGAATATTCCCTACGTCCGTGACATCCTGACTACCCGCAAATTGCTGCAGGAGATGGGGGCCGAAGTGGATGTCCGTGAAGACGGGACAGCTGGTTTGAGGGCTTCTGAAATCCATTCGCATGAAGCGCCCTATGAGCTCGTAAAAACGATGCGCGCGGCCATCCTGGTCCTGGGTCCGCTGGTCGGAAGGTTCAAAAGAGCAAGGGTATCGCTGCCCGGGGGGTGCGCTATCGGCGCCCGGCCGGTGAATCTGCATCTCATGGGTTTGGAGAAAATGGGCGCCACCTGCGAAATCGTGCACGGTTACGTGAAAGCCTCGACCGATGGCCTGCATGGCTCCTATATCCTGATGGATACTGTAACGGTTACGGGGACCGAGAACCTGATGATGGCCGCAACCTTGGCGGAAGGTGAAACGATTTTGGACAACGCGGCCTGTGAACCTGAGGTCAATGATCTGGCGGACCTGCTTCGCGGCATGGGAGCTCAGATCGAAGGAGACGGAACAAGAACGATTCGAATCCAGGGAGTTAAGGAGTTGCATGGGTGCCGGCACCAAGTGATCCCGGACCGGATCGAAGCGGGGACATTTGCGATTGCTTCTGCGATCACGAGGGGGGACGTGGAGATCCGCAACTGCTGTCCGCAGCATTTATCCGCGGTCCTGAGTTTGTTGAGTGAAACGGGAGCGGAAGTTGCAGTCGAGGCGGACGGTTTTCGAGTGCGCGGGAGTGATCCGATTCTCTCGAAAAATATGACGACCTGCCCGTACCCGGCATTCCCGACCGACATGCAGGCTCAATACATGGCCCTGATGACCCAGGGAGATGGAACCGCCGTCATTACGGAAACCATTTTTGAGAACCGGTTCATGCATGCTTTGGAACTTGTCCGGATGGGCGCCGATATCACGATCGATGGAAGGCAGGCATTGATCAAGGGTGGGAAGCCGCTCAGCGGCGCCAAGGTTTTGGCGTCCGATCTCAGAGCAAGCGCTTCCTTGATCCTTGCAGCCTTGGTTGCCAAGGGGGAAACTTGGATCGATCGAGTGTACCATTTGGATCGCGGCTACTATCATATCGAAGAAAAACTAGCTCGCCTCGGCGCCAACATCGAACGTATTACCTAGAAACCCGTTTGCGCGTTGACGCGTAAACGATTTTCGCCTCGTCAGCAGAATCTGTGAATACATTCCGGCTCCGGTAAGTTGCCAAGCGTATGATAGAGAGCAACTTCAGCAGCTCTGAAAGTTCGAAATCCATACGATTTTCTGGTAGTGAGTTT
>Ga0187865_1000314_pt1 | contig 68205 bp, 47 predicted proteins | sample June2016WEW_11_1_2_FD_132989 | JGI IMG/M metagenome (GOLD analysis project Ga0187865, IMG submission 132989) | Peatland microbial communities from SPRUCE experiment site at the Marcell Experimental Forest, Minnesota, USA - June2016WEW_11_100 | ecosystem: Environmental > Terrestrial > Soil >... | reverse complement strand
GCTCCCAGGTGCAGTCATTCCCGCGAAAGCGGGAATCTACTCCGCCAGCCATTGGAAATGCGCCGCCGACGGACTGGATTCCCGCTTTCGCGGGAATGACCAGTGTTTCGAAAGGGATCCCATCCCAAATGACACCTCTACCCGCGCACGGCCCTTGAGAAGTCGCGCAGGCTATAATAAGATTTCCGGGACGAGTAGGGATCGAGGATCGAGTTCGGTCCCGGGTTGGACTTATGCCGATGTGTCCCGAGTGTGCGGCGGTTCTTCCGGAGGGGATGCGCTTTTGCCTCCAGTGCGGTGCTCCGCTCCCCGCCGCCGTTACCGCCGGAACCAGTTCTCCAATCCCGTCGCCAGCAGCGCCTCCGGAAGCGGCTCAGGAGTTACCCCCTGCCCGCCCTGCGCCCTCACCGAAATCCACCATCAGCTTGAGAATTGCTCCTTCTCCGGTGATTGCACCGCGCGAAGGTGTGCCGCTCGAACGTCCGCGATCCAACCTGGGACGAAACATGGTGGAATTCGATGAAGAGGTCTTGAAGAAGGCAATTGATAGGCCGGTCGTCCAGCCGGGAACGGTGCTCTGTCGTTTCTGCAAAGGCCCGCTGCACCTGGAAGGTGACTTCTGTGAACAGTGTGGCGCGCCCGTGGCGGATGCTGCGCCACGCGGAACTCTCAAGCCCCAACCTCAGCCTGTGCCCCCTGCGGGGTCGCCGGTCGAGAGCGCACCCGCAGCTTCTCCAACGGCCGGGCCATCCGCATCGACACAGCCCAACGCAGACGCACCCATCGCTCCTACGCCTCCTGATTTCCCAACTCCAGACTCAGATCCCCAGCCAGGATTGATGGGCCGCCTCAAAGGGCTCTTCAAGAAGGATTGACCGGCCCGTCAGGACGCAGCGCGATTTGACTTCGTCCCCCCATATGTGCCACGGTGAACAGCCGTTGGGGGGCATCTCTGTGGCGCTACGCCTCTCCAGATTTACCCGAAGCCTGACAATCCTTCTTGCGACCGTCGCCGGCGGGTTGGACCTGCAAGCGGCGGAGAGTCTTCAATCCTTCCTTAGCCATCTCATGCAGGAAAAGCAGGGAGCCGCCATTGTCTCCGACCCCCGCACCGGCCGAGTCCTTGCGATCTCGAACCCGCAAACTGCGTTCCGGGAAGCATATCCTCTGGGGTCAACTGCCAAGTTGGTGACGAGCGCGGCCGCTCTCGAGGAGGGTGTCATCACACCGGCGGAGAGGATTCTGTGTCGCCGCGTCCCGCGACTCCTGGGAGAATCCTATCATTGCACGCATCCGCCTCCCGGCGAACCTTTCAACCTAGCCACGGCGCTGGCGAACTCCTGCAATTACTTCTTCTCAGAAGTGAGCTCTCGCCTGTCATCCTCCGCGCTGGCCCACTGGTATGCGGCGTTCGGATTCGGCGTGACCGGTGAAGGCGCTCCGCCCGGCGCGGTGCGCATCCGGGATGACGCCAGAGAAAAGGCGCTCGCAGCGCTCGGGATCGAGGGTGTGACGGCGACTCCGGCGCAAGTCTTGCTGGCCTACTCGGCCATCGCCACAGAAGGGAGGGTGTTCCGGCTGATGGCGCCCGGGCACCACCCGGCGCCCTCACTCGCTCGCTGGGTCCCTCTCCAGAAGACAACTTTTGCTGTCCTGTCCGAAGCGCTGCGGGAGTGCGTGCAGAATGGCATGTGTCAAGGCGCGGCAGTCCCCGGCGTGGCCGTGGCCGGGAAAACTGGAACTGCCGTAGCGCTGGACGGAAGCCGAGCGACTCACGCCTGGTTCGTGGGTTATGCCCCGGCGGATTCGCCGGAAGTCGCGGTGGTCGTCTTCTTGAAGCGCGGCACGGGCGGCGCCAACGCGGCTCCGCTGGCGGGGCAAATCCTCAAACAGTATTTTGCGGAGAAGGCCCGCACGCCATGAAGAAGCTGCTGCTGGCGCTAGTTGGACTGGTGGCGACGGCCCGTCTCGCACACCCGGTGAGTCTGGAGTTCAAGGTTGAGCTGTTTTCGGGAAACGTAGTCGAGACTCTGGCCATCGAAGCCGGGCAGGAACACGCAAATCTTTGCGGTGTGAAAAGTGATGGACCCTGTCTGGTTGTGAACCCCAACCAGAAAGCGGTCTGCTACGCCGACCACCTTGTCCGCTGCCACGTCAACGGAGCCGATCGGAATTTCACACTCCTCGCGGTTACTTCCCCGGCCCCGTTTCATTTGGCGCCTTCGTTCGCCGGGGCGAACGATTCTTCGCAGGTTTTCTTGGCCCGTAATGCTAGCGTGAGCGTGGCGCGCGCCGGCCTGCGGATCGTCACGACAAGTGATGTGGAATCCTACGTCCAGGGCGTTCTGCTCGGGGAGGCCTCGATTCTCAAAGCTCCCGCGGCCCGCGAGGCGATGGCGATTCTGGCCCGCACCTGGGCGCTGCGATGGCAGGGACGCCACCGCGCCCAAGGATTTGATTTCTGCTCGCTCACCCACTGCCAGGTTTTCCGGCTCCCGAAAGCCGGGCAGGCGAACGCGGCGCACGAATTCGACGAAGCCACCCTCCAAACGCGGGGTCAGGTGCTGAAATATCACGGGGCGCTGGCAGACCCTTATTTCACCGCCTGCTGCGGGGGAATGACGGAAGCCGCCGGGAACGTCTGGCCGGACTGCGCCCAGCCGTATTTGATAACGGTTCGCGACCCCTTTTGCCGGGCGAGCGAACATGCCTCGTGGCAAAGAGAATTGTCCAGGGAGAGTGTCCAGCAGGTTTTGCGCGAGGTCTTGCGGTTGCCCTTGACAACCCCCTTGAGGGACCTTTCCGTCGAGGAGTGTGATTCCTCGGGCCGGGCCCACACCCTGCGGGTCGTGGCAGGTTCCACGAGGCGCGTTGATGCGAACGAGTTTCGCTACGCCATCGACCGCCGGCTGGGCTGGGGGCAGATCAAAAGCAATCTGTACACAGTCCAGCGGCACGGGGATTCTTGGGCCTTCTCCGGTCACGGCCTCGGCCACGGTGTGGGACTCTGCCAGGCGGGCGCCGAGCAAATGGGACGCATGGGATTCTCGGCGGGGCGCATCCTCAGCACCTATTTCCCGGGGACGGAGATTTCTTCCGAATCACCCGATGACCCCGACCCGATTGCGTCGAGCGAGCACTTCGAACTGTTCTACCCCACCTCCCAAGAGCCTTGGGTGAAACAAACCCTCGGGGCGCTCGAACAATGGCGCAAGGAACTGGGCACGCACGCTGAGGTTCTGCCACCGCGCCTGCGCGTCGAAACCTGGGCCGCGACCGAGGAGTTCATCCACGCCACGGGACAACCGGGATGGATGGCTGCCGCGAGCGACGGCGAATCCATTGCGCTGCAGCCGCTCGAGTTGCTCGCGCGCAAACGGATCTTGAACCAAACCCTGCGGCATGAGCTGACCCATCTCACGGTGCACCGGCTGCGCGCGAAAGGCGTGCCGCGATGGTTTGAAGAAGGTTTGGTGCTCTTCTTGACGGGAGAGAGGATCGAGCCGCCTGCAACAACGCGCGGCAGTGATCGGGGGCTTGAAGAAACCATCTCCCAGCCCCGTTCCGAAGCAGAAATGAAAGCCTCCTACGCCCAAGCCTTGGGGAAAGTGCGGCGCTTCGCCCGCCAGCAAGGTGGCGCATCCCTCTGGCGAGTTCTCGAGCATCCTACAGGAAAAGACCTTCGTTGGCTTCGAGAGGGCTGGTAGTGCTTGCTGGCGGAAACAGCAGGCGCCCGAGGGAGAGCAACCAGAACAACCATCCGGTGGCGAGCAGGATAAGGACAAGAGCCCAACGGACGATCACCTGGGTGTAATCCCATAACCCTGCGGGGACGATGGGATGCCAGTTGGCAAGCTCGTAAGCTAGCCCGCCGAACACGGCCACGCTCAGCAAGCTCGTCCAGAAGGGAATTCGAAAGGTGCATCCGGCCAGGAGCTTCCACGCTGGCTGGCGCGCCTCACCCCGCCCCGTGCGCAAAAGAGTCATCAGGAAACTGACGAGGAATCCACTCAGGACAATCCACACCAGTCCTTCGATGACCCGGTAGATCTGCTGGACGAGCACATAGCTGACGGGTTTTTCGGAGTGAAAGGTCAGGAAGGATGCAACCTCCACCGAGTGATTATTGATCCAGTTAAAGACCCCCTCAAGGAGTAGCGCGAGGACGAAGCTCGCGACGCACATGATCAGGGCGAGGGAGAGCGTGCGTCGATTCTTCACCCAGAGCGCCCCCAGCGGCAACTTCCCGCCCTCTGCGCCCGCAACCTCCGCTGCGCCCGAAACGCTTCCGGCGATGACGATGACCGCGGCGAGGAGTTGAAGGACCGCCCAGACAAGCGCCAGAATCAGCAGCAACCCGGAGGACTCCGGGAGCCCCAGCCATGCGTATGCCGCAAACGCCCACAGCGCGACAAAGACCGCCAGGGCGAGTTGCATCCCATAGCTGCGGGCGACAACTGCCAAACTCCACATCCAGATTTCAAAGGCTCTCTTCATGTGATTCATCCGCGGCGCCAACTTCCCCAACCATCACCAAATAGCCATATGGACTTCTCGTTTCTCAATGCCCGGTCACGGTCAGGCTGGCGGCGCGAGTCGAAGCCTGTCGCGCGGGCTCGTACATCGGCAGCACGCGAGCCGGATTCGCCTGGAAAGTTCCGGGCGTGACGGCCTTCAGGAGATAGTGGAACTGCCCCTGCCCGCGTCGGAACGTGGTTGAGAACAGCGCGGCGCGGTCATCGTGAAATTCGCGCTGCGTGTAGTAGAAATCCCACCAAGGCGGCTTGTCCTTGAGCTCGTACAGGCCTTCCTGCTCGATGAACTCAAAGCCGGCCGGGATGGGATCCTCGATCTCCAGGTACTGCTCGTCCTGAGTCGCACTGACGGTCAGGCGCACCACAACCACATCGCCGCTCGCGACCGGGCCCGTGAGCGGCTGCTCAGAATAGACGATGCGATTGTCCTGTCGCTCCGGCGCCAGGTTGAAATATTCGCGCACCACGTTCAGGGCGGCGCTGCCCGCCGGTGCGGGCTTGGGCTCGCGGGAGAAGTAGGACGCCGACCCCGACCAGTAGAGCACGCCGGCGCCGGACTTCACGATGCGGACTTCATTCGAGCCCGCGTGCACCTGCGCCCCGCCGGCCGTGAGCGTGAGGGGGACGGGACTGGCAACGTCCTTTTCCGTGACGGCCCGCTCGGCGAGCTTCTGGCCATTCAGGTACACGGCCAGGGTGTAGTTCGGTTTGAGTTCGCCGGAGATCCGCAGGTAATCGAGCAAGCCATAAATGGCAGTGGCGGTTTGCTCCGTGGAATCCCAGTAGTAGCCGTCCGAGCGATGCTCAATGAGCCAGCGCGCGGCGCGCGGCAGCAAATCACTCGCCGGGTCGAGGTTTGCCAGCGCTTTGAGCGCGTACGCGGTCGTCTCCAAGGAATTGTCCGAGGAGAAGTCGAGCATGGCCTCGCGCTCGGACTTCCACCACACGTAGGGGCCTTTGGATTGCGCGCCGCCTTCCAGCCGCTTCGCGAATTCCTGCGCGCGCGCATCCTTGCGTTCGAGAAGCAGGAGCGCCATGAGGGCCTGACCGTGCGTGGAGAGTTTCTCGCGCGAGGAATACAGGTCTTCCACCAAAGCGGGGTCCACGTCGCCGCTTAGGGCAAGCGCGTAAACCATGTAAACGCGGATATCCGCGAGCGCGCGACGATTCTCCTTGATTTGCGTGAGGAGCGCTTCGCGGCCGCGCTTCAGGCGCCGCTCGTCAACCGGGTAACCCGCCTGCTTCGACTGCGCCAGCCCGGCCACCACGTAGGCGCTCATGAAGGGATGGGTTTCGTCCGTCTGCCACCAGCCCCATCCGCCGTCGTCGTGCTGAAACTGGTAGAGACGTTCGAGCCCCGCGGCGATCTTCTTTTCGAGCTCGAGGGAGGCCGCGGGCGGAGTGAGCCCCAAGTCTTTCACGGCTTTCGTCACCAGAATGTTGGGCAGGAAGCTCGACATGGTCTGCTCGACGCAACCGTAAGGGTACGTAGCCAGGAAATCGAGCGCTGACATCAGCGTGCCCGCAATCGAAGGAGCCAGGTCGATCCGCAGCGTGGAGGCGTCGGAGTTAACTTCCTGCGGCAGAACCAGGGCGCGTGTGATCTCCTCTTTTTCCCCGCGCAACGCGCCGGACTGCGCCACGCTCTGCTGGAGGCCCCAGGGCTCCACTGGCATCTCCAGTTCCAGCGCGTCAGATTCTTCATCGGTCAGAGCCTTGGCCAGGAACTTTGCCTGGGCAATCTTGGGCGCGCGCACGTTCCAGGTGACCACAGCCTCGCCGTTCTTCGGAACGTTGACGGTGGCTTCCGCGGGGCCGGCCAGTTCCACCCCTTGCGCGTCGAGTGAGACCTTCGCGGTCTTATCCGTCGCGAGATAATTGTGGACGATTCCCGTGAGCGTCGCGGTGTCGCCCTGATCCATAAAGCGCGGTGTCTCCAGGCGCAGGATCAGGTTCTTGCGCGTAATCACCTTCGCCACCACCTGGCCCACCAGGGTGTTGCGCGTCGCGGCACGCACGGTGGCGCGCCAGGTGGTGAGCGAATCGGGGAAGTTGAATGACGCGCGCACCCGGCCGCTCGAATCGGTCACCAGGGCCGGCAGCCACTGGATGGTGTCGGGGAACAGCTTGCGCACCTTGGGTTGTACCACCTGCCCCGGATTCTTGAAATCGGCCAGCCGCGTGGGCCCGCGAAGCTGGGTCAACTCCATCTTGTGCCGGCCGGAATAGCCCGTGAACCAATAAGTAGTTGAGAATTGCGTGAAGACTTTGTCCCACTCACGCGCGTAGAAAACTCTTTCGGGAGGCTGGACGCGGTCCGGCCGGACGGCATAGATCGCCTCATCCACGACGCCCAGGCTCAACTCCGCGCTTACCGGACGCCCCCGCGCATCTTGCGCGGTGACGGTATAAGTGACCTGCTCGCCGGGCCGGTATTGCGGCTTATCCGTCTCGACGGTGACCTTGAGGACTTTCTCCACTGCCGGGACCGGGACGTTTTTCGAGCTCTCGAATAGTTGCTCGCCCTTCACGAACGCGACGTTCAAAAAGAAGTTCGGTTCGTAGCGCTCTTCGATGGGAACGTCCACGGTCAGCGAATCGCCAGGGCTGGGGTGGAGCGACCAGGTGTAAACCTGCTGGCCCTCGGTGGTCACCAGCACCTGGGCGCCGGGCTCGTGCGTCACGATCAAGACATGCGCCGTCTCACCGGGCTGGTAGGAATGCTTGTCGGGATAAATATCGACGCGGCGGGACTCGGCCGCTTCCTCAGAGAAGGCTGCGCCGGAAATCCACAGGCTGCTTTCGAAACTCGCTTCGCGCTGGTTGCGATCGAAAGCACTGGCGTGAATCGTGAGCCAGGCAGTCTTGGGAACGGTGTAGGTGTAGTGGCCCGTGCCATTGGCATCGGTTGAAACGCTCCCCCGCGCAAGGACCTGCCGCGGCGCGTTCGCGCCCCAGCTTTCGTGACTTTCAAACTGCAGCAGAACGTTCGCTGCGACGGGGTTGGAGTCGTAGTCCAGGGTACGAACCGTGATGTCGGCCTGCTGACCGGGAGCGTAAACGTAGCGGTCGGTCTGGAGCAGCACTACCGTCGTCGAGTAAGTGACGGCCACGCCGCGTCCGCCCATGATTTCACGGTTGCTCGAGTCGGTCACGTGGGCTTCCAGGCGATAACGATAATCGTGTCTCCGGCCATCGACTTCGGTGGGCAGCGAAACATGCAGCACACCATCCGCATCCAGTTGGCCGGCGCCCTGACTGATCTCCTGACCGAAATAATCTTCGCTGTAGTTACCCTCGTTATCGTCGCCTTCGAACTCTTCGTCGCCCCAGAGGATTCGCCAGAAAGGAAATTGAAAATTGGTGCGGAAGAGGGAATACTTCACGCGGCCGTTTGCCACCGGTGCACCAAAATAATAGCGCGCGCCGATCGTGGCCTGGATCGTCTCACCCTGAAGATAGCGGCTCTTGTCGGTCGAAACCGCGACTTCAAACTCCGGCTTCTTGTATTCCTCCACTTCAAATGATCCGTAGAGGCGCTTGTCGCCCAGGTGCGCGGTGATGCCGTAGGACCCGAGCGCCGCCAGCGGGCCGAGCGTGACGTTGCCGTGGAAGGAGCCGAAAGGCGAGAGATCGAGCTTCTGTTGATAGACAGTCTTCTGATTGGAGTCGGTAATTTCCACCGTGATCGGGCCCGGCACGTCCAGGCTGAACTGGCCGCCGCGCCGCGCACGCACAATGCCCTTGAATTTCACCTCGTGCGTAGGGCGGTAGACGGGTCGATCCGTGTAGATGTAACCCACGTAGTCCGTTGCGGACGTGTCGAAGAAGAAAAAGGGCTCGACGCTGGTCGCCGCTACGTCCTGGCCGGCCACAGCCACCATGATGGCGTTGTCGATCTTGATTTCTTTGAAAGTGGTTTGGAAGACGCCGGAGGCATCCGTCGTGCCCCGTCCCAGCTCCTGATGATTATTGAAGACAACGGCTGCGGCGCCTGCGACCGGCGCCCCGGAATCGCGCCGTGCCACAAACAGCAGAGCCTGGCCGGGTGCAGTTTTCGAAACCAGCGCGAGGTCGGTGACCATCAGCAGGGTGTAGGCGCGTAACTCGCGGTGCGCCACTTCCACCAGGTACAAACCCTTTTCGCGAACCTCCACCGGGATTTCCTGGTACTCCGAATCGCGGGTTCTGGGCAGGAGTTCCCGCCAGCCCAGCACCAGTTGCTGGCGGTTCAGAAGCGGTACCTGGGCGTAAGCCGTGACGTCCAGGGGAATGCGCTGCCGCTTTCGCTCCTGGAGGCGCGAGGAGTGGAATTGCCAGCGGGTTTCATAGCGTAGTTGCCCGCGGAAGAAATCCCGGAGGCTCAAGCGCAGGTCGCGCTTCCATTCGTGATAGCGCTCCAGCCAGGTCTTCTCGCGCGCCAATTCCGCCTTCTCGCTGCCGAAGGAATGAGGGTCTTTCAGCTTGGCGAAAAACCCGACGGGATCCTGCACGCGATAGACGCGGAAATCCAGATGATCAACCTGGCGGAAACGGATCCAGACCTTGGGCTCCTGGGAGGGTGCGTAGGTCTGACGCGAGGAAACTGAGAAGGACGGTTCCGTGGAGGGCGTCTCCTCCTGGGCAAAAGCCAAGCGGGACTCCGCGAAGGGGCCCAGCAGGAGAAGCAGCGCGCCGAGGGCCAACGTTGCAACCCTGCCCGAGGCTCGGGCCCCGGGCGATGGCGAGGCATGATGTGGCATGCGTGTGTTCATCAGAGCGTTAACGCAAAACCTCCCAGCGATAGACTCCCAGGAAATTCGGATTGCTTGAGAGCGGCCTCCAGTGCGGGTCGGGGTGCTCGAACAGAGTCTCAGCCCGCACTTCGCGAACCTCGCCACGCCGGCCATTGAGATCTCCGGTGTGATAGACAATCCAATCGGAGCCCTGCGGTTGGTAGTACGAATTCCCGACAAACAACATGGTGTGAAAGGGCTCGCGCTGTGCAGGCTGGTGGTAGAACAGCAGGTCGCCGGGCCGTGCGGCGCGGAGGTCGCGCGCCACCAAAAACGTGTTGTAGCGGAGGAGCGTCGAGCCGTCGGCAAACTCGGCGAAAGCGCCCTGCTCAAGGTTCGCAGGCTCGGCGGGTCCGGGCCGGGTGCGAAATAGCGCCCGCCCCAGCGACCCGTGGGGATAAGTGAATTTCGCGACGTCCCCGAATGCCGGATCGAAAGGCAGCCCGGCGTCGGCGCGCCACGCCGGGGAGTGCGCCACGAGTGAATTGCGGTAGGCAAAGCGAATCAGCGCCGCGCAGTCTTGCACCTCCACCTGCGCGCGGGGCGAAGGCAGGTAATATTGCGTCTCCGCCAGGAAAGTGAACCAGCGCAGGAAATTCTCGCGATCCTGCGTGCTATCGAGGCGGGCGCTGTCAGGGAAGCCATCGCCCAGGCTGTCGTGCCAGGAGCGGTCCCGAGAACTCGCCCGCGCGCCGGGCGCGGCACTCGCCTTCGGGACCACGCTCGCGCCCCGAGAGCCTTCGGCGTGAATGGGCCCACGGCGCACGACCAGGCTGGCCGAAACCGGCAACAGGGCGAGCAAGGCAACCCATCCGAACACGCGCGTCCCTGGCGCGGGGTTCTGATCGAGGCGGTGATGATGTGCATCTTTCACAGGCTTTTCGTGTGGGCACATTCTAAATGCGCCCGTCCGGCTGCGCAAGGCCCGTCATGAGATTTAATTTGAACTGGCCGGGAGTACCGGCAATAATGGATGAATCTCACGCGGGAATGAGGAGAAGACATGACTGAGAGACGGTTGGTGTGGACTGTGCTGGCAGGAGGGCTTCTGCTGATGAGCCAGGCGCTTTGGGGGGCGGAGATTGCTCTCGAGGGTGCGCCCGCGGACACCGGCTTTAACTCCGGTTCGCTGGCAGTCCTTCACGCCACGCTCGGTGGGGTCAAGGGGGGGGCGAACCGCTACGTGGTCTTTGCCGATATTCAGTACGCCGGGACGACCTCGGTCACGAGCGTGCAGATGAACCAAGTCCCACAGGTGCGGGCAGGCGTGGCGGAATTTGAAGTGGGCTGGCCGATTCCTCCCCAGGCACCCACCGGGCTTTACACGGTAACTCTGCGCGCCGAAGATCGGACCGAACACCAACCCCTGGGGACAAAGAAGGTTCGCGGCTTCGTCGTGTACAAGAAGCTGGTGCGAATTTCGCGCGCGACCATTGATAAGACCATCTACAACGTGGGCGAACCGATTGCTTGCGAGGTCGCGCTCGAGAACTTGTCGGACGGTGACCTGAAGGACTTGCGCGTGGAGTTCTCGAACGCGAACTATCCCTGGATCGCGCTCTTTGGGCAGGAAGGACACGAAAATCCCGCCCTGGCGATCAAGGTGCTGCGCGACCACCTGAATATTCCCGCGGGGGGGGCGGCGACCATCCCCATGATGCCTGCCGGTCGAGCCACCCTGCTCCAAGGCCAGCAGAAGGAGGTGGTCGGTTCCGGGCTCCCGGTGCGGAATGAAAAAGTTCCTCCGCCGGAGGTGAACATGTACACCGTCGCGGTGTGGAACGCCGGCCGCACGGTGCTCTACGACATGCAATTCACCACACCGGCCATCGTGCGCACTTGGGACCGCGACCTGCCCAAGCCCTACAGCCGCAACTACACCCACCCCTACAACGCCGACATCGACTACACGAAGTACCGGGAATTCTATCCGCCGGGGCAGCTTTCGGCAGCCATCACCATGGACCATTCGCACACGCTCTATCAGCCGGGGGACAAAGTCACCTTGAAGCTCACCGCCACTAACCTGACCAACAAACTCGGGCTGGAAGTGGGGGCGAAAATCAAAGACCCCTCCGGGCGCGTGTTTGACGCACGGGAGGGACTCGGATTGTCCAACATCCAGCCTGGCTCGAAGGTGGGAGTCTCGTACGACGTTTGGACAATTCCCGCCGACGCGCTACCAGGGGTCTATTCGATAACGGTCACGACGCCCGGCCCGGGCGGTGGCGTCGGCGCCTCGACGACGATCGAAATTGCCGTGAACCGCTTGCCTGCCTCGCTGCTGGTGATCAACCCGCATGAGGATGACGAGCACGCCTATGCCGGGCTGATCCGCGCGGCGGTCGAAGCCAGAATCCCGGTGGGGGCCGTGATCCTCACCGGCGGCGACGTGGGCGTGTGCGAGCGCTACTACGACAAGCCGTGCAGCCCGAATGAGGCGCGCGAGTTCGGCAAGGTGCGCATGGAGGAGGCCGCCGAGGCGCTCGAACATATCGGCCTCACGCGCGACAAGCTCACCATCCTGGGACTGCCGGATGGCGGCTCCGGGGCGATTTGGTCGGAACACAAGAAGTCTGCCGACCCTTTCCTTTCCATTTACCTCGCCTGCGATCACGCACCCTATGACAATGTCTACAAACCCAACCTGCCTTACGCGCGTGACGCCGTCCTGGAAGCGATCAAGCAGATCATCCTCAACTTCCACCCGGCGATGATCGCCCTGCCGCATCCCGATGAGCGGCACGTGGACCACCGCACGACGAATTGGTTCGTCGTCAAAGCCTGCCAGGAATTGTTGAAGGAGAAGTTGCTTGACCCGCAGACGGTGGTGCTGGCCGACGAGGCTTACGGGTCGGGCGGCTTCAAACCAGCTCCCTATAAATACGAGAGCTACGTTGTTCACGTGAGCGGTGAAGCCGCGGCGCTCAAGCAGGAAATGGGCTGGATTTATCAATCGCAGGACGGGAACCTTTCCGAAGGAGAGAGGAAGACTTTCTCCGACCTCCCACGCGAAGAAAAGCACCTGCGCATCGTCGATTGGCAGGAGCACGAAGGGTGGAACGAGTAGGGGCCGGGGTTCGAGGGGGTCAGGTTCCGGGCCGCGAGTAGCAGAGGGGCGGGATCTCAAGCAAGGTCGGTGGAAGACGCACGGAGCTCGTCGCCCTCCGGAATCAAGCGACCCCTAGCGGGGGGCGTCGGATGGCGCACCTGCTCGCTGGCTATATCGGCGGTTGAAAACCCGATGTTGATTGAGTCTTCGGTGTGGAGACCAAGCCCCGGGAATTCCACTGCCTGTGGAAATCCCGAGCCAACCCATGTAATTTCAGCTAATTGGGCTGTGGAAATAGCGTTGGAACGAATCCTGGCCAGCCAGTGGTGAACCCTCGGAATCAGAATTGCCGGATTCTCTCCTGTCAACGATTCTGAGCGTGTTTTGACCCGAACCCATTCTCCCACCGCCGCGGGCGGGCGGCGGGATCGCCGGAAATGAAGGGTTGAAGGTGCGGGCCGCAAGGCCTTATCATTGGTGTCTGAAAACAAAGCCCCGAAAACCCCATGAGCATCGACATTGGTTTGGACATCGGCGCTGTCAGTCTAAAGCTCGCGGCCATCGGCGGGCCGGACGACGGACCCCGCTTTCAGTCCATGGCGGAGAAATCCGAGACTTTCTATACCGCCTCCTTCCCTGACTCGAGCCGCTTTGCCAGCCGCCCGCTGGTATTGTCACGTTATCGCCGGGTGCAAGGGAGCCCGATCCAGTCGACCTTCGATCTGCTGAAAGAGCTCTACGACTACGTGCCGGAGGAGGACGTAGAAGGCATCCGCGTGACGGGTTCCGGCAGCCAAATGATCGCCAAGGTGCTGGGCATCTATTTTGAGAATGAATTCCGGGCCATTGCCAAGGGACTGCGGGTATTCTACCCGCAAGTGCGCACGGTTTTCGAAATGGGAGGCGAGGCCTCGAAGTACCTGCGCCTGGACCCGAACATCACCAGCAAGCACCTGGGCATAGTCGATTACCAGACCAGCGGCGAATGCGCGGCCGGGACGGGCTCGTTTATCGATCAGCAGGCCTCACGCCTGCTTTACGCGATTGAGGAAGTGGGCCCGGCGGCCTGCGCGGCCAGTTGCGCGGCACGGATTGCGGGCCGCTGTTCGGTATTCGCCAAGACCGACATGATTCACGCGCAGCAGAAGGGCTACACGACGGACCAGATCCTGCGTGGCCTGTGCGACGCCGTGGCGCGCAATTTCAAGTCGAGCATTGTGAAGGGGCGCGCCGTAGTTCCTCCCGTGGCATTTATTGGCGGCGTGGCGATGAACGAGGGAGTCCGCAACGCCTTGCGCGAGGCCTTCAAACTGAAAGAGTCCGACCTGCTCATCCCCGGGCACTACGCCTGGCTGGGAGCGGTGGGCGCGGCGATGCTGGAAGCGGAGGAATTCCGCAAGCGGTCGTTCAAGCGGATTCACCAGTTGCGCCAGCACGAGGCCTCCCGGAAGAATTTCGCCTGCTCCGACCCGCTCTCGATGCAGGATGTGCTGCTGCTGCGCGACCGCGCGAAACCCATCGAGCTGCCCGCCCCGGGCGAGCGCGTCGAGACCTATCTCGGCATCGACATCGGCTCGGTCTCGACCAACCTGGTGGTGATCGACGCCAACGGTAATCTGCTGAAGGAAATCTATCTCCGCACGCAAGGGCGCCCGATTGAGGTGGTGGACCGCGGCCTGAAGGAGATCGAGGCGGAACTCGCGGCGTCTCTCGACATTCGTGGCGTGGGGACGACGGGCTCCGGCCGCGAGCTGATCGGTGAACTGGTTGGCGCTGACACCGTCAACGATGAAATCACGGCGCACAAGACTGGGGCCATGCACGTCTGTGAGCGTATGGGCATGGAACCCGTGGACACCATCTTCGAAATCGGCGGCCAGGACTCCAAGTTCATCCGCATCAACAAAGGCGTGGTGGTCGACTTCACCATGAACGAGGCCTGCGCGGCGGGCACGGGTTCGTTCCTGGAAGAGCAGGCAGAGAAGCTGGGGATTTCCATCAAGGAAGAGTTCGCGCGGCTGGCGCTCGGGTCCGCGAGCCCCGCGCGGCTGGGGGAACGCTGCACGGTGTTCATGGAGCGCGACGTCACGGGCCTGTTGCACAAGGGCGCCGAGGTGGGCGACCTGGCCGCGGGCTTGGCGTATTCGGTGGCGCTCAACTATCTGAACCGGGTGGTGCGCGGGCGGAAGATCGGCAACGTGATCTTCTTCCAGGGCGGCACGGCTTACAACGACGCGGTGGCCGCGGCGTTTTCGCAGATCCTCGCGAAGCAGGTCATCGTGCCGCCGCATAACGGCGTGATTGGCGCCATCGGCATGGCGCTGATCGCCCGCGACCGCATGCAGAACACCGGGCAGGCGAGCCGCTTTCGCGGCTACGACCTGAACCGCGTCAACTTCACCACGCGCGAGTTCGTGTGCCAAGCCTGCTCCAACTATTGCGACATGAAGGAATTCAACATCGAGGGGCAACGCAGCTACTGGGGCGACAAGTGCTCCGACAAGTTCCGCAAGCGGGCGCGCACGGACCGCCGGCCCGTGATCGAGGATCTGATTGAGTGGCGCGACAAGCTGCTGGAAGAAACCCTGCTCCCACCCAAGGGGGGCCGCCGCACCGTGGGGATCCCGCGGACCATGTTCTACTATGACAGCTTCCCGTTCTGGTGTGCGTATTTCCAGGAGCTGGGCTACGACGTCGTCGTCTCATCGCCCACCGACCGCAAGATCTCGATGGCGGGTGAGGAACTGGCCATCGCCCAACCCTGCTTCCCGGTGAAAGTGGCGCACGGGCACGTCCAGGACCTGCTGGAGAAGGGTGTCGATTATGTGCTGATACCCAACGTGGTGAACGCTGAGGCGCCCGAAAGCAAAATTGACTCCCACCTCTGCCCCTGGAACCAAACGCTGCCCTTCGTCGTCCGGGCGGTCCCCCAACTCGAAGCAGCGCAGGAAAAATTCCTGGCGCCCACGGTGCATTTCCGGCTTGGACGGAAGCATGTGGAAAAGTCCCTGGCGGCTTTTGCGCGCCCCCTGGGCGTGACGTCACGGGCCAACGCCGCGGCCGTGATGGCCGCCTACGCCGCGCAGGACGCCTTCACGGACGCGCTGCTGGAAGCGGGTGGGCAGGCGCTGGCGCGCCTGGCGGAGACCGGCGAGCCGGCCCTGCTGCTGGTGGGGCGGCCGTACAACCTCTACGACCGCGGCGTGAACTGCGACATCCCGCGCAAGCTGCGGGCGCTTTATGGCGCGAACGTGCTGCCCATGGAAGTTCTGCCGCTCGACCTCGAGGACATCTCCGACGTCAATTCGAACATGTACTGGAGCTCGGGGCGTCGCATCCTGGCAGCGGCCCGCATCGCGCGGCGCCACCACAACATGCACCTGGTCTATATCTCCAACTTCAAGTGCGGCCCCGACTCCTACATCAAATCATTCCTGGACGAAGCCGCGGGCAAGCCTTCCTTGGTGCTGCAATTCGACGGGCACTCGAACGACGCCGGCTTCATTACACGCTGCGAAGCGTATCTCGACAGCAAAGGATTCTTGCGATGCCCCTCTTCGGACACCGCCATGTCAGCCGTAGAATCGGCCCCGGCCATCCCCTGAGTGGGAAGACCGTCTATATCCCGACCATGGGTGAAGGCAGCCCGGAAGCCTTTGCCGCGGCGTTTCGCTTCCTGGGCATTGCGGCCCAACCCACGCCGCCTTCCGACGAGCGCACGCGCGAACTGGGCGGCAAATACACCACTGGCGACGAATGCTATCCCGCCAAGGTGACGGTGGGAGATTTCCTGCGCGTGATCGAACACCCCGGCTTTGACGCCAAACATACGGCGTTTTTCATGCCCACCGCGGACGGCCCTTGCCGCTTCGGTCAGTACGCGCCTTTCCTGCGCAAGATTCTGCGTGACGCGGGGTGGGGCAACGTCCAAGTGCTCTCCCCCACCAGCGAGAACGGCTACGCCGACCTCGGCGGCGACATCGCCAACCTCTTCCTGCGCACGGCGTGGCGGGCACTGGTCGCGGCCGACACCGTGCACCGCGCGCTGCTTAAAACCCGCCCCTACGAAACCGCTCCGGGCGCCGCCGACCGCGCCTTCCAGGAGTCGCTGGAAGACGTCTCGAAAACCATCGAGACGAGTTGCGCCGACGCCGCCTGCCAACTCGCCTCGCTGGGGGATGCCATGACGCGCGCCCGCGAGCGCTTCCGCCGCGTCCCGGCGCTCTACGACCGCGAGATTCCCCTGATCGGCGTGGTGGGAGAAATCTTCTGCCGGCTCAACACCTTCTCGAACGAAGACCTGATCCGCAAGCTGGAAAGCTACGGCGCCGAGGCCTCGCTGAGTCACATCGGTGAATGGGTCTCGTACACGAATGCGGAACAGAAACGCAGGCTGCGGCTGGAGGGACGGGAACTCTCGCTGGCGATGGTCAAGACCTATCTCCGCTCGCATATCCAGCACTCCGACGAGGAAGCATTAATCGCGCCTTTCGAGGATGATTTCGTGGGCTATGAAGAGCCTCCCATCGAGGAAATCCTCGAGCTGGCCTGGCCCTATCTGCCGACCGGCGGCGCGCTGGGTGAAATGGTGCTCAGCGTGGGCAAGGCCGCGTACTTAACCAAGCACGGCGCCGACGGCATCATCGACATCAGCCCCTTCACCTGCATGAACGGCATTGTGAGCGAGGCCATCTACCCGAAACTCTCGAAGGACTACGGAGGAATTCCCATCCGTAATTTCTACTTCGACGGCACGCAGTCGGACCTCGACCGCGACCTGGGAATCTACATGGAACTCGCCCGCTCCTACCGCGAGAAAAAGTCTTACCCCCGCCACTACCCCGCCTATTTCGCCCAGCCGGTGGCGTGAGCGACCGGCCGGCCAACCACCTCTGCTTATTCCTCTATGCCGATTACTGTCATCCTGAGGAGGCAAAGCCGGTCCTGAGTGAAACGAAGGAAGGACCTCGGTATTTGCTTGAAAATTCAAATACAGGGGTCCTTCGCTTCGCTCAGGATGACAGCTTTGGAGCGTTTTCCCGCGGAAGAGGCCGACGTTTTGAGATTCCAAATTGGAATGTCAAAGCCGAGTGGCCGTGGGGGGCGCCGTTACCTTCCCTACGCGTTCCCTGAGCAAGGGGTCGCCATGCTTTCGAGTGTAGGGCAGAGCCTTCGCCTGCACGAAACCCCACCTCTACCTCCAGACTTGGGCCCGCACCGCGGGGCGACGGCAAAGCGAGGCGGATTTTGGGCACGGCCCTGTCCGTGGCATAATCCGCGAAGCTTGACCCGGCTGCTGCTATAATCGCTCCACCACTGGGCTGGCGCGCTGCCGTGGGAGAGCGGGGCTCCACCATTTCAGCACGTCATTCCCGCGAAGGCGGGAATCCACGGTCTGCCCGGAACGGAAATTTCATGTCGGGAATTATCGGTTACATCGGAAACAAGCGCGTGGTTCCCGTGCTGTTGGAAGGCTTGCAGCGGCTGCAATACCGCGGGTATGACTCCGCCGGCCTGGCAGTAATGCGCGAGGGCAAGCTCGTCATCCGCCGTTCCACGGGCAAGCTGCGCAACCTGGAGGAGAAGATTCGCCTGGATCCCGTGGACGGCGCGTACGGCATCGGGCACACACGCTGGGCCACACACGGCGCCCCCACGGAGGAGAACGCGCACCCGCATTCCGATTGCCACGGCAGCGTGATGGTGGTCCACAACGGGATCATTGAAAACTACCTGGAGCTGAAGACGCAGCTCGAAGCCGAAGGCCACCGCTTCGCGACCGAAGTCGATACGGAAGTGATTGCTCACCTGGTGGAGAAGCACCTGGGGGGCAACGGCGCGGCGCGCCCCTCCGCCACTCTGGAAGACGCCGTGCGCGCGGCGGTGCGGCAGCTTACGGGCGTCTTCGCGCTGGCCATCATCTCCACCTGCGATCTGAACAAGATCGTGGCGGTGCGGCAGGGGCCGCCGGCGGTGATCGGCTTGGGCAAGGACGAGTACTTCGTGGCGAGCGACGTTCCCGCCATCCTCTATCACACCCGCGACCTGTTCTTTCTTTCGGATGGTGACGTGGCCGTGCTTACTCCCAACGGCGTGGCGCTGAGTGACTTCGATGGGAACCCCGTCACGCGCCGCGTCCAGCACATCACCTGGGACCCCATCCTGGCGGAGAAAGGCGGCTTCAAGCATTTCACGCAGAAGGAAATCTACGAGCAGCCGCGTGCCGTGCGCGACACGGCTCTGGGTCGAATCTCTCCCGAGTCGGGGCAGGTCTTCCTGGATGAAATGGAAATCAGCGAGGAGGATTTTCGCTCCTTCCGGGAAATCAAGATCGTCGCCGCCGGGACCTCGCGGCACGCGGGGCTGGCGGGAAAGGTGATGATCGAGCGGCTGGCACGCGTCCCGGTGGAAGTGGACTACGCCTCGGAATTCCGCTACCGCGACCCGCTGGTCGATCCGCACACGCTCACCCTGCTGATCACGCAGTCCGGCGAGACGGCTGACACCATCGCCGCCCAGCGCGAGGCGAAAGCCAAGGGTGCGAAAACACTCGCCATTTGCAACGTGCTGGGCAGCATGGTGCCGCGTGAGGCGCACGGCACCATTTACACCCACGCGGGCCCGGAAATCGGCGTGGGCTCAACCAAGACGGTCTCCGCGCAATTGACGGCACTTTACCTGTTCGCCGTTTACCTGGCACAAACGCGCAATCACCTGCCCGCCGCCGAGGCCAAGGCGCTCCTGGCCGCCTTGACTGCGCTGCCCGGGCAACTGGAAAGTGTGCTGCAGAAGGACGATGAGTTTGAAGACTTGGCGCGGCATTTCCATCGCTCCTCCGATTTTCTCTTCCTCGGCCGCGGCGTGCACTTCGCGGTGGCGCTGGAAGGCGCCTTGAAGATGAAGAAGCTCTCTTACATCCACGCCGAAGCCTACCCCGCCGGAGAAATGAAGCACGGCCCCATTGCGCTGCTCGCCGACCGGCTGCCCGTGGTAGTAATCGCCACCTGCGATTGGAGCGCAGAGGACTCGCGAGTGCGTTACGGGCGGACCATCTCGAACATCAAAGAGGCCAAGGCGCGCGGCGCCACGATCCTGGCGCTCGTGACCGAAGGCGATCGCGAGGTGCGCGACATGGCCGACCATCTGATCGTGCTGCCGCACACGAACGAACTGCTCTCGTCCATCCTGGAAGTGGTGCCGCTGCAATTGCTGGCGTACCATATCGGCGTCCTGCGCGGCTGCGACGTGGACCAGCCGCGCAACTTGGCGAAGTCGGTTACGGTGGAATGAGCCTCGGGGCTTGGCTCGAAGACTTTCTGCTTTCTATCACCCGGGCGGCGATAACTTGAAGCTTGTTTACTCCGACCAATACGACCTGAACCTGGGAAATCACGTTTTTCCTTCCATCAAGTATCGCCTGATCAGGGAAAAACTGCTGCGCGACCAGATCGCGATTCCGCAGGATTTTATAGAGCCCCCGCCAGCTTCGGACGATGACGTGGCGCTGGTCCACGACCGTGAATATATCCGCAAGCTGCAGGCCGGCAAGCTTTCGTATCTCGAAATCCTGCGCCTGGAGATTCCCTATTCACCCGAGTTGGTGCGGGCCGTCTGGCTCTCGGCGGGCGGGTCGATTCTGGCCGGACGCCTGGCGCTCGAGGACGGGGTCGGCGTCAACCTCGGCGGGGGCTTCCACCATGCCTACCCCGACCACGGCGAAGGCTTCTGCGTGCTGAACGATTTCTCCATCGCCATCCGCCGCCTGCAAAAAGACAAGCTCATCGAGCGCGCTATGACCGTGGACTGCGACGTCCATCAGGGCAATGGCACCGCCACCATCTTCGCCGGCGATCACTCCGTGTTTACTCTTTCCATACACCAGGAAAACAACTATCCCTACCCCAAGCCCCCCAGCACGCTTGACATCAACCTGCCGGACGGCGTCGAAGACGGCGAATACCTGCGGGAATTGGAAAAAGGCCTCGACCAGGCGCTCGGCGAATTCCAGCCCGACTTTGTCTCTTACGTGGCCGGTGCGGACCCTTATCAGGACGATCAACTCGGCGGGCTAAGACTTTCGCTCCCAGGACTCGAACGGCGCGACCGGCTGGTGTTCGAGAAGGCCCGTGCGAAGAAGATCCCCGTGACGGTCACTCTGGCTGGGGGTTACGCCCGCCGTGTGGAAGACACCATCCAGATCCACACCAATACGATTCGAGTCGCGAAGGAATTTGTGAGGTAACGCTTAGGACTGCGGATTGCCGTTAGAGCTCCAACACTATCCGGAGCGCCTCTTCCACCGAGGCGAGGTCCCCAGGGGAGATTTCGCCCATGTGACGTGTGAGTCGTTCTTTGGCCACTGCGCGAATTTGGTCCACGACGGCGACAACGCGACGCCCCGAGCAAACCACCGGGACCAACAGCGGAGGGGCGGCTTGTGGGGCGCTTGACAGGGGGACAACTACGACCGTACGGCGGCGCTCATTGAGCACGTTGGTCCCCACCACCAGGCAGGGCCGGGTCTTCTTGATCTCCGAGCCCAGAGTCGGATCGAGTCGCACCCACCAGACTTCACCGCGACGGGGCGTCATCCCACGGCTCCGCAGGCTCGTGTTCAAGCCTGTCATATTCCTGTTCAATGGCCCTCACCTGACGGCTGCGATTGGCCACCTCCGCCGCGCGAGCCAACAGGCGGTCGCGTTCCCTGAGTCTCGAAGCGAGGGCTTCAGCGACGTACCGCGAGCGGTCGCGGGCCGAGACTCGTTTGACGAATTGAGCTGCCAGGGCCGCGGGCAAACTGAAGGTCATTTTCCTTGTCGCCATAATGCCATAATACCATAAGAGAGAAAGCGCCCGCTCAAGGCTTCGGAGCCAGCTTGCCCAGTTCCCGCCACGTCACCAGAGTGATGTGGTTCTCCTCGAGCACCTTGCGGAATTCCGGACTCGTCATGACCTTGAAATCGCGCTGCCGCCAAGCGCTGCCATAGTCCGGATGATCCACTGTGACGGCCTGCATTTCGGCGTCGTCGTAAGCGAGGTGAACGATCAGCTCGGAAACTCCGGACGGGAGAGTCTGCAAAATGTGGCTGTAGTAACTCAACCAGTCGTCCGCCTTGATGGGCGGGGAAGCCATGAACACGTGGTCGATAATCACGTCGGCGGGCTTAAGGGCAGCGGTCATTTCCGGCGGCGTGCCCGGAATCTTCAACATCAGAAACGGCAAGTGATACTCGTGCGCCACGTTAACGAGCACCGCCACCAGGGCCGGATTGGCGAAAAGCACTCCCATATGTGAATCGAGATGGGTGGGATGGATTCCCATCTTCAGAGCGGCCTTCACCTGCGCCCGCACCTCCCGTTCGGCTTCCTCCGGCTTGATATGCCGCACCGCGTCCATTGTCTCGGGGTAAAGATAGCCCTGGGGATCGAGTAGCGACGGAACCTGGTCGCGCGGCGCGATGGGGCCCCAGCGGTAGGCTTTCCATTCACTCGTCAAGGTGAGGTGCAAGCCGAGGTCGGCATCCGGGTGAGCCTTGGCGTAGTCCGCCACTTCCGTCATCCACGGACATGGAACCATGATGCTGGCGGACGACGCGGCGCCCCGGTTCAAGGCTTCAAAGCTGGCCATGTCCTCCGAGTGCGCAACCCCCAGGTCATCGGCGTGGATGATCAGCAGCCTGGCATCGGCGGCGTATCCAAGCCGCTGAGCAAGGTTCTGGTTTTGTGCGCCAGCCGGTAAAGACATCGCCATAAGCAAGCAAAGGACGGCAAGACGGCGAGTGTACATGAGCTGCCTCTCTTCTCTCAAGAAGTATGAGGATGCAGGCTACTTTTGAATGTTCACCAGGAGAGAATTCATGGACCCCGTGCGGTAGCCTTCCAGGTCCAGGGTGACGAACTTGAAGCCGAGTTCCTTGAAGATCTCGACGAACTTGCGGGTCATTTCGGTCGAGAGAGAGCGCGGCATCTCCTCGTGGGAAATTTCCAGGCGTACAAGTTGCTCGTGATAGCGCACCCGGAACTGGCGGAATCCCAGGGCACGCAGGGCATCTTCGCCCTTCTCGACGATGGCCAGGCGCTCCGGCGTCACCTCAATTCCGTAAGCAATGCGCGACGAGAGGCAGGCAGACGCCGGGCGATCCCACACGGGCAAGTCAACCCGGCGCGAGAGTTCGCGGATGTCGGCCTTGGTGAGCCCCGCATCCAGAAGCGGCGTCAAGACTTTGTGCTCGCGCGCGGCCTGCTGGCCGGGACGCCAGTCACCCAGGTCGTCGTGGTTGATGCCGTAAGCCACGCCCGCGAAGCCACGCTCCCCGGCCAACTCGTCGAGTTTCGCGAAGAGTTCATCCTTACAGAAGTAGCAGCGGTCCGCCTGGTTGGCGCGGTAGTGGGGATTTGCGAGCTCGTCCGTCGAGATGAACTCGTGCCGGAAGCTGTAGCGCGCCACACATTTCTCGGCTTCAGCGCGATCGCGCGCGGAGTAACTGGCGGAGAGCGCCGTCACGGCCAGCATGCGCTCACCGAGCGCGCGGTGCGCTGCGTAGGCGAGGTAAGCCGAATCCACTCCGCCGGAATAAGCGACGATCAGCGAAGGCATCCGGCCCAGTTGCTCTTCTAATCTCTCTTGTTTTGTTTCCAGTTCGCCCATATCGACGACGTCACTCCTCAGCATAGCGCGAGTGCGCACAATTCTCAACCCGCAGCCAAACAAAAAGGGCACGGCGGACCGTGCCCGTGTGCACCTGATGCTGAGGGTGTTTATTGGATCAGTACACCTTGCGCAGCCCCATTGCCGTCGGTTTCGCTCTTGATCAGGCAAGCCGCTGCAACCTGATCGCCTTCTTCGAGGTTGATCAGCCGCACACCCTGGGCAGAGCGGCCGCTCTCGCGAATCGTGCTGGAATCAAGGCGCGCGATTTTGCCTTGCTGTGAGATGATCATTACTTCCGACTCTTCCGTCACCCTCAGCACGCCCACGACCTTGCCGTTGCGCTCCACTGTCTTGACGTTGATGACGCCCTTGCCGGCCCGCGATTGCAGGCGGTACTCGGTAATCGCGGTGCGTTTGCCGTAACCCTTTTCCGTGACCGAGAGCATCAGTTCCTTCTCGCCCACAATTTCCATTCCCACGATGTAGTCGCCCTTCTCCAGGTCCATGGCATAGACGCCGTAGGCAGCGCGGCCCATATCGCGCACATCAGCTTCGGGAAAGCGAATCGCCATGCCTTCATGGGAGGCCAGGAAGATGTTGTCCCGGCCGGAAGTAAGCCGGGCGGCGATGAGTTCGTCGCCTTCTTCAATCTTCATCGCGATGATGCCGCGCGAGTTGGGATTGGAAAACTCGGCCAGGCGCGTCTTCTTGATAATCCCCAGGCGCGTGGCCATGGTGATGTAACCTTCGGCGGCCAGCGTCTCGCCTTCCACCGTGAGGTCTTTCAACTCTTCGGGCAGCTCTTTCACCGCGACAACCGCCGCCACCTTCTCCTCCTTCGAGAGGTTAACCAGATTCAAAATGTGCTTGCCCTTGCCAGCGGCTCCGACATCGGGGATTTCATACACTTTCAGCCAGTAAAGCTTTCCGGCGTTGGTAAACACCAGGATGTAGCTGTGGGTGGAGGCAATGAAAAGGTTTTCGACGAAATCCTCTTCGCGCGTCTTCATACCCAGCCGGCCCTTGCCACCGCGCGCCTGCTGGCGATAGGTGTTGAGTGGCGTGCGTTTGGTGTACCCGGAATGCGAGACCGTGATGACAACGTCCTGGACCGCGATCAGGTCTTCGAGTTTGATCTCCTCCTGCTCCTCGATGATCTCTGTACGCCGCGCATCGCCGTAGACTTTCTGGATTTCCATCAGTTCATTGACGATGACCTTTTTCAGCACCTTCTCGCTCGCCAGGATTTCCTGAAACTCGGCGATCTTTTTCTGCAGCTCGTCGTACTCCCCCTGGATCTTGTCGCGTTCCAGAGCGGTCAAGCGCTGCAACTGCATTTCCAGGATGGCCTGCGCCTGGCGCTCTGTGAACTCGAACCGCGCCATCAATCCCGTGCGCGCTTCCCCGGGAGTTTTGCAGGCTCGAATCAGCTTGATAATAGCGTCGAGCTGCGAAAGCGCCTTGAGGAACCCTTCCAAAATATGGGCGCGCTCCCGCGCTTTGCGCAGGTCGTACTCGGTGCGGCGCCGGACCACGTTGACGCGGTGGTCAATGAAGAGTTGCAGGGCGTCGGTGAGAGGGAGTGTGCGCGGCTGGCCGTGGACGATGGCCAGCATGATCATGCCGAACGTCTCCTGCAGTTGCGTGTGCTTGTAGAGATTGTTCAGGATGACTTCCGGCTGCTCGCCGCGCTTCAGCTCGATGACGATCCGCATGCCGTCGCGGTCCGATTCGTCCCGGATGTCGGAGATGCCCTCGATCTTCTTGCCCTGCACTAACTCCGCAATGCGCTCAATGACCCTGGATTTATTGACCTGGAAGGGAATCTCGGTGATGACGATCTGCACCTTCTCTTTGGCAGGGCGCTCGATAGCCGCCTTGGCCCGCATCGTGAACTGGCCGCGGCCGGTTCGGTAGGCGTCTTTGATCCCGCTCTTGCCGTAGATGTAGGCGCCGGTAGGGAAGTCCGGCCCGGGAACAAGCGCCAGCACCTCGTCGATGGAAGCGGTGGGTTTGTTCAGCAGCAGGATGGTGGCCTCGATGATCTCCGTCAGGTTGTGGGGCGGAATCTTGGTGGCCATCCCCACGGCGATTCCATCCGATCCGTTGATCAGCAGGCCGGGAACCCGCGTCGGCAGGACCGTCGGCTCTTCCGTGGATTCGTCGAAGTTGGGAATGAAATCCACGGTGTCTTTCTCGATGTCCGCCAGCATCTCCTCGGCCAGGCGCGCCAGACGGCACTCGGTGTAACGGTAAGCCGCCGCGGGGTCGCCATCCACCGAGCCAAAGTTGCCTTGCCCATCAATGAGCGGGTAGCGCATGTTGAAGTCCTGCGCCATGCGCACCAGCGTGTCGTAAACCGCCGCGTCGCCGTGCGGGTGGTATTTCTTAATGACTTCCCCCACCACGCCCGCGCACTTGATGTACCGCTTGTCGGAGGTGTTACCCTCCTTGTACATCGCGTAGAGAATGCGGCGATGGACGGGCTTCAAACCATCGCGCACGTCGGGCAGCGCCCGGCCGATGATGACGCTCATCGCATAGTCGAGATACGACTTGCGCATCTCGTCTTCGATGTTGACGGGAATATCCCGCGACGGTTTGATTAGTTCTTGATCACCCATGAACTACTTTCCTTCCGCTGATTCAGGGCCGGAAGATCTTAAGATCCAACCCAGGAATGAACCTGAAGTGTTTTCCATTGGCGGTGGCCAATGTTTCGTGCCGGTCGAGGGCTGTCGCAGCGATCACCGCATCGCTGACGTCAAGCCGATGGGCAAGGACATATAATCCCATGAGGTGAACCGCTGCCCCAGATATCCTCTCGCTGATCGGGACGACCTCAGCGAAAAGATCAGCAACCATGGTACGCACGCTCCGAAGATCGCTGCTATCGCGCACTCCATACAGCAACTCCAAGTACGACACCGCCGACAGATTCCGTTCCTCAGCCGGCACGCGGTTGACGAATTGCGCGGCTCCAGGATGGCCGCGATGCATCCAGACCAAGATATCGGTGTCGAAAATCAACGCATATACCTAGGTGTGCGAATCTTTTTGAGCCAACCATGGACGTCTTGCATGTCTTCTCGGTTGGCCCATATACCAAATGCGGGGTGGTCTTCGACACGCATGGGAATCTTGGAATTCAGCGCTGTCAGCTTTGCCACAGGCTTGCCGCGCAAAGTAACTGTCACCGAACCTACATGCTGAACCTTCTTAAGAATTCTTGATGTGCTGAGACGCAATTGCTTTGCAGTGACGACCATTAGATTCCCTCCAATGCTGCCGAGGAAGTGTACACTTTGTAGTGTACCCTGCAACCCAGGCCGAGTCAAAACATTCCCAGCAGAGAAGCATCAAATATCCAAGTTCTTCACATCGAGCGCGTTTTCTTCGATGAACTGGCGGCGGGGCTCGACGACGTCGCCCATCAGGACGGTGAAAATGGAGTCTGCTTCCACCTGATCTTCGATCCTCACCTGCAACAGCGTGCGCTGTTCGACGTCCATGGTGGTTTCCCACAGTTGCGTGGGATTCATTTCGCCCAGACCCTTGAAGCGTTGCACGGTGAAGGATTTCTTGCCCACTGACATGACGTGTTCCACCAGTTCCTTGCGATCCTCGATGGTCAACTTGCTGCCATTGGAGAAAATTGTGAAGGGGGGGCGGTCGTATTCATGTACACGCTTGTGCAGGTCGCACAAGCGGCGGTACTCGGGGCTGGAGAGCAGGTCCCAGTCGATCGTGCGCTCGGGTTGCGTCTCGCTGCGAAAAGCCAGGAGGTAGATGTTGTGCTCTTCGTCCAGCTTGATGGTGGTTTTGAAATCTTCCGCCCGAAGATCCCTGGCCACCTTTTCCAGTTTCGTCTGGTCTTCAAGTTCGGCTTTCTTGGAGAGGTCGGCGCGCAGCAGGGCGTCAATGGGGCGGCCGTCGCCAATGCGTTTTTCCAGCTTACCGTATAGCTCGATGTATTCGCCGAAGGCCATCAGGAAATTGGTGAGCTCACCGCCCTCCAGTTTCAGTTTCTTGCTGCCCTCGCCGAATTCCACAGCGTGATCCTCGGTGGCGCGGCGCAGCACTTCCCGCCGGAATTCCTTCTCGTCGTGAATGTAGCGTACGCTCTTGCCCTTCTTAATCAGATAAAGCGGTGGCTGTGCAATATACACGTGGCCGCGCTCTACAAGCTCCGGCATTTGGCGATAGAAAAACGTAAGAAGCAAGGTCCGGATGTGCGAACCGTCTACGTCGGCGTCGGTCATGATAATGATCTTGGAATAGCGGAGTTTGGCTGCGTCGAAATCATCCTTGCCAATGCCGGTTCCGAGCGCCGTGATGAGGGCGCGGATTTCTTCGTGCGCCAGCATCTTGTCAAAGCGTGCCTTCTCCACGTTCAGGATCTTTCCACGCAGTGGAAGGATGGCCTGATATCGCCGGTCGCGCCCCTGCTTGGCGGAGCCGCCGGCGGAGTCGCCCTCCACCAGGAACAGTTCGCAGCGTGCGGGGTCCTTTTCCTGGCAGTCAGAGAGCTTGCCCGGCAGGCCGCCGGAATCGAGCGCGCCCTTGCGGCGGGTTAGTTCCCGCGCCTTGCGGGCGGCCTCACGCGCGCGGGCAGCGTCAATGGACTTGGCGCAAACCTTGCGGCCCACGGTGGGATTCTTCTCAAAACTTTCCATCAGCTTCTCATAAACGAAGCTGGCCACCGTACTCTGGATATCGCTGTTAAGTTTGCCCTTGGTCTGACCCTCGAATTGAGGTTGGGGCAACTTCACACTGATGACCGCCACCAGGCCCTCGCGAACGTCTTCACCCTGCAGGTTCTCTTTCACGTCCTTGAAGAGGCTCTGGTTCTGGCCAAACTGGTTAATGGCTCGGGTCAGCGCGGAGCGGAAACCGGAAAGGTGTGTGCCCCCGTCTACCGTATTAATGTTGTTGGCAAAGGAGAAGACGTTTTCCGCATAGGCGTCGTTGTACTGGAGGGCAAACTCCATGTGGATATCATCGCGGTCAATTTCCGCGAAGATGGGCGTAGCGTGCAGGACATCCTTGTTCTTATTGAGGTGCTTGACGAACTCGGAGATGCCCCCGTTGTAATGAAACTCACTCTGCTTGTTGGTGCGCTCGTCCTTGAGGCGGATGGTCAGGCCGCGGTTCAGGAAAGAGAGTTCGCGGAGGCGCTGGGCGAGCGTGTCGAAATTGAATTCAATCGAGTCGAAGATCTTGGCGTCCGGCAGAAAGGTAACCTTGGTGCCGCGCTTTTCGGTCTTGCCCGCGCGCTTGAGTGGAGCCACGGGCTTCCCCCGCTCATAGGATTGCTCCCAGGTGTAACCGTCGCGCCAGATTTCGAGTTCCAGCGACTCCGAAAGTGCGTTCACCACCGAGACGCCCACACCGTGCAAGCCGCCCGAAACCTTGTAGCTTTTTGAATCGAATTTGCCGCCGGCGTGGAGCACGGTCATCACAACTTCTGCGGCGGAACGGCCTTCCTCCTTGTGCAGGTCCACGGGAATGCCGCGCCCATTGTCGGTCACGGTCACGGAGTTGTCGGTGTGAACAATCGCATCCACGCGGTCGCAGTAACCCGCCAGGGCCTCATCCACTGCATTGTCAACCACCTCCCAAACCAAGTGGTGCAGTCCCAGGGCCCCGGTTGAGCCAATGTACATCGCGGGCCGCTTGCGCACCGCCTCTATCCCGCCCAGCACCTTGATACTATCCGCATCGTAGGTCTGATTCCCGTTCCCTTCTGGATCCTTCTGCTTGCTCACGTGGCTGAACGACCTCCGGGATGACTTATTGCTACACAAAAAAGCCGGCAGAGAAGAAACTTCCCTGCCAGCTGAGTGCCATCCGACCTAAAAGAAACTTGTAGGGTAGTTTTAGGATGACGATTTCCTCTTGCCTAACGTCCCTGGCCCCTTAAAGGCCCAAGCCCGATCTACTGATGCTCTCAAATGCGCATGGGCATGATGACATAGCGGTATCGGTAAGCACCCTGCTCGGCTGGTCGCAATTGCCCCGCGCTCTGCTCGTCTTTCAACTCGAGGCGGATCTTGCTGCTATCCCCAACCACACTCATAAAATCGAGTAGGTATTGGTAGTTAAACCCGATCTGCATTGCTTCCTTGTCGTAGGTAGCATCCAGGACCTCATGCGCTTCCCCGTACTCGCCACTGGAAGAAGATATCTCGATACGGTCTTTCTCTACCTGTATGCGGATGGCGTGTGAGCGTTCGTCAGCAAGCAGGGCGACGCGCCGGATGGCTGCTCCCGTCTGCTCCTTGTCCAATTCCACGATGCGCGTGTTCTCTCGGGGGAGAACAGCTTCATAGTTGGGGAATTGCCCCGTCAGCATACGTGAGATTAAGACGCGGCTCCCAATCTGGAAAAAGAGGTGGCTCTCATCCTTCGCGAGTTCTACCGGTGTGTCGTCCTCAACCTCTGACAGCAAGTGGAGGAGTTCGCCCATCGCCTTCTTTGGCAGTAGGAGGCGCAACTCACTTTTCAATCCTTGTACCTGAACGTCACGCTCGACCAACGCCAAGCGGTGCCCATCTGTCGCCACCATATTGACCCCCTCCGGCTTTAGGATCAGTAGTGCGCCATTGAGGGTATAGCGTGATTCTTCGTTGGAGATCGCGAAGATAGTCTTTTGAATCATGGTGCTGCAAACACTCGCCGGCAGTGCCGCAAGCGGCGTAGGAATGACCGGCAACACAGGGAAGTTATCTCTCGCCATGCCCACAAGTTTGAAGGTGGAACGCTCACACGTTACTTGCAGCCAGTGGTTATCGAGGAGTTTGAAGTGGACCTCCGCGTCAGGCAGCGAGCGCACAATTTCAAATAATCGCTTGGCGGGGACTGTCCCCGACCCTGTATTCTTCACCTTGGCCGGGCATCCACAGCGAATGCCCAGGTCAAGATCTGTGGCACTGATGCGAAGGGTTGATTCCTCCACATCCAAAAGTAGGTTGGAAAGAATAGGGATGGTGGTCTTTCTCTCCACGACGCCCTGTGCTAAGGTCAGTTCCTTGAGGAGCTCAGCTTTGCTAGTAGAGAATTCCATAAAGATTATCCCTCAAGAAGAAGTTTGTAGTAGTAGTAGTGCTGTGCATTTGTGGAAAACCTATAAAACCCTCGTTCCATCATCACTTAGGTGTGATCCCTGTGTGGACCGCTGGCGGGAACCTGAGCATTTCGCTGAAGTTCCAACCTCCTCATTAAAATCCACAGATTGCCCACTTAAGCGAGTCTTGTATAACACCCTAACTTCAACTCAGGCTATCACGTAGCTTGTTGAGAAGCCTGTTTAAATCACGGTCATTCTCGCGCATCCCTGTAATTTTGTTGATCGAGTGCAGAACTGTCGTGTGGTGCTTTCCACCAAACTCCCTCCCGATCTGTGGTAGCGACGCGGTAGTCAGTTCCTTGGCAAGGAACATCGCAATCTGACGGGGGTAAGCAACCGCGCGGCTGTTATCCTTCGCCTTCAGTTGCGGCAAGCTGAGCCCAAATTCCCTACCTACTGCTCTCTGGATATTCTCGATGGAAACGCGCCGATCCTCAAGGTCAACCAAGTTTTTGAGTACCTGTTGCGCCATGGGGAGGGAGACAGCAGCCCCGGTCAGAGAAGAGTAAGCAAGCAGGCGCGTTAAGGCCCCTTCGAGGTCGCGGACGCTCGACTTGATCTTCCGAGCGATAAAGTCACTGACATCGTCAGCCAGAAGCGCTCCTTGGCTTTCACTTTTTTTTGCCAGGATAGCACGCTTCGTCTCGAGGTCGGGAGCCTGCAAGTCCGCTGTCAGGCCCCAGGCGAAACGCGAGCGGAGCCGCTCTTCCAGGCCGGGGATCTCTTTGGGTGGGCAATCACTTGATATGACGACCTGCTTCTGCGCTTCATACAAGGTGTTGAAAGTGTGAAAGAACTCCTCCTGGGTTCGCTCCTTGCCGGCGATGAACTCGATATCATCCATGAGCAGCACGTCCACATTTCGGTACTTGTCACGGAATGAGACCATGCGGTCGTAGCGCAGGGAGTTGATCACTTCGTTGGTAAAACTCTCAGAGGAGACGTAAGCCAGCCGCATTTCTTTCCATTTACCCTTGATCGTGTGGCCGACGGCCTGCATCAGGTGCGTCTTTCCAAGCCCCACGCCGCCATAGAGAAATAAAGGGTTGTAAGCCTTAGCCGGTGTTTCCGCCACGGCTTGGGCTGCCGCATGCGCGAACTGGTTGCAGTTTCCAACCACGAAGGTATCAAAGGTATAGCGGGGATTCAGTTGGTGGTCTACCGATTCAAAATCCAGCTTCGTTTGCAAGGCTTTGGCATCCCCGCTATCGAGGGACTTTTTCTCCAGGCTTTCCTCCACGACGTAGCGCACCTTCTGGATGCCCAAGTGGAGGTGCTCAACCGCTTCGCTAATAAGTCCCCCATAGTGCTCGTGAATCCAGTCCTGAAATTCTCGGTTGGGAACACGCACCACCAGAGACCCCTGGTCAGCGTGACTAAGACGGGTGGGACGAAGCCAAGTCTGGTAACTCTGGGTATTCACCTTGGCTTTCAAATAGCCTAAGATTTCCTGCCAAGCATTCATGGCGGTTTCAGAGGGGAAACAACCTGTCAACCCCATCCGGTAGGAGCAAGATTGGTCCGAGACTAACGCCTTCCATGTGTTTGAGAGGATTGGCGTCAGTATGGCGCCTCAAACTTCGTTAGCTGTCACCGTTTTTTCCCCATTTTCTTGGTGCTGAGACAGTCCCCAGAAGGCGCCGTGACTTACCGGAAATGACTCGTTTCACTCACCTAATATACCACGAATCCGGCTGAGTGCAAACCACTCAGAGGCCTTGAAAATAGAGCCTCCAAGCCCCCTAGCGCAGTCTGTCAGGATAGGGCGAGAAATGGCCTTTCGGGGTGGCTGTCGCCCCAGACGGGGCTTGAGGTCGTTTGGGGGTTCTACATTCCTACAGTCCGCACCGCGGGCTAACAGATGCCGCGCCTGCGGCGCTGGGTTGATGATTCTCTCCTCAATCCAGTAGACGCGCGATTTCATCCCGTTGGGGAACACGGATAGGCTTCGCTTGGCCGTTCTCGAGCAGCATGATACCTTCCGTCTGGGGGCGAACCTCCGCAATCACCGCCGCGGGAACGCCGCGTCGCGCAAAGGCCCGCAGAAGATACGGAACGGACTTGGGGCTTGCGACAATCAGCAGGGCGCCTGAGGCGATGAGAGCCAATGGATCGAATCGCAACACGCGGCTGAAGGCGCGGGTTTCAGCCAGAACCGGAATTCTTTCTTTCCAGACACGCAACCCCACGCGGCCAGCCTGGGCGATCTCGTCCAGTCCCGCAAGCAGCCCTCCTTCGGTTGGGTCGTGCAGAGCGTGGATTTCGCCCGAGCGTATCGCGAGGGCCGCGTCGCGAAGCACACTGATGCCCGGGTCATAGAGCCAGCGCTTCGCCCTGCTGACCATGGCGCGGCCAACTTTCTTAGCCAATTCCTCGCCTCTGGCCCGCGCGAGAAGGGCGGTGCCTTCAATTGCCACCCCCCGCGTCAGGATCACGAGGTCTCGAGGCCGCTGGCTGTCTTTTCGAATCAGTTTCGACTTATCCACTTCTCCCAGCATCTGGCCCACCACGATGGCCCGCGCCAGGCCCGTGGTGATTTCAGTGTGGCCGCCGCATAACGTAATGCCGAGCGCCCGGCAAGCGCGGAGCGTGTCTTGGAAGATGCCGCGGGCCAGCGCCCGCGTAGCGCGGCCTTCCGGGAGGAGCACGGTGGCCAAATACCAGCGAGGACGCGCCCCGAGCGTCGCGATATCGTTGGCGTTGATATTCACCGCGTACCACCCGATCCGCTCTGCGGAGAAGGTGATGGGGTCGGTCTTGACGACGAGGTACTTCTCCCCGAAGTCAATCACCGCAGCATCTTCCCCGTAACGCGGGCCGATCACCACGCGGGAGGCGGCAGGCGGACGGCACGTGCGGAGGAGGGCCTGGAGTGCGGCTGCCGGTAGCTTGCCCACCGGCAAGATGGAGCGGGTGCGCATCGCCCCGCGAGTATAGCTCTTGCGAGCGTGTCTGGCCACCATTCCGCCCCGAACGCGACCGGGCGTGGCAACCCGACACAGAGCGAGCCCGCGGCACGGGCGTCTCACCCGTGGCCGGGAATTGCCCCAACGGCAGTTACCGAACGTTTGTTGGCGAGTTCCTGCATCGTGTACAATGAATTCCCGGGTTCAACAATAATTTCGCCCGCAGGAGAGATGTCCTCCCTACAGACCCGCATGTCGAATCTGCTCGACCAACTAAATACTCAACAGCGCGCCGCCGTGGACCAAACCGAGGGGCCGCTCCTCATCTTGGCGGGAGCCGGAAGCGGCAAGACGCGGGTCATCACTTACCGCATTGCCTACCTGATGGAAGCCAAGGGGGTGCCCCCCGAATGCATACTGGCTGTCACCTTTACGAACAAGGCCGCGGGCCAAATGAAGGACCGTGTGGCCAAGCTGCTGGGAGGCCGCGTAGAGTTGCGCCCCGGCGCTCCGCATGTTTCCACATTCCATTCGTTCTGCGTCAGCGTGCTGCGACGGCACATCGAGCACCTGGGTTACAGCCGTGATTTTTCCATTTACGACGAGGATGACCAGCAGCGTTTGATGAAAACCTGCATCCAGGAACTGGGCCTTGCGGAGCAGATCACCTCGCCGCGCAGCGTGCTTTCGAAAGTCAGCTACGCCAAGAATCGCGGCCTCGCGCCCGAAGAGATGTACCGGCAGGCGCCGGACGGCGCGCTCGAAAAAGTCGCCACCCTCTTCGACCGCTACGAGCGCAAGCTGCGGCAGGCCAACGCCTTGGACTTCGACGATCTGCTGCTGAAAACCGTGGAACTCTTCTACCAGGCTCCGGAAGTCTCGGAGGCATACAACCGGCGTTTCACCTATGTCCTGGTGGATGAATATCAGGATACCAACCGCACTCAATACCAACTAATCCGGCAGCTCACGCTGCTCCATCAGAACTTGTGTGTGGTGGGCGACGAGGACCAGTCGATTTATCGCTGGCGCGGGGCGGATATCCAGAACATTCTGAGCTTCGAGAGGGATTACCCCCAGGCCAGGGTTTTTCGCTTGGAGCAGAACTATCGTTCCACGCAGAAGATTCTCGACGCCGCAACGGCCGTGGTCAGCCGCAACCTGGCGCGCAAGGGAAAGACCCTGTGGACCGACCGCTCCGGTGGCGACCGCATCGGTCTTTATGAAGCCCGGGACAGCGAGCAGGAAGCGTTGTTTGTGGCCGGCGAAATCACCCTCGCCCTCAAACAGGATGCCGACCGGAGCGCGGCCGTTCTTTACCGCACCAACGCGCAATCCCGCGCGCTGGAAGAAGCCCTGCGCAGCAATGGCATCGACTACCGGCTGGTGGGCGGATTCAGTTTTTACGCGCGGGCGGAAATCCGCGACGTGCTTGCCTACGCGCGCCTGGCGAGCAATCCGCGGGATGCGGCGGCCTTCCTGCGGGTCGTCAATACTCCGGCGCGAGGCATCGGCGACACCACAGTCAGTGCGCTCGCGGCGACCGCCCGCAGCCAGAATCTCACCCTGTGGGAGGCGCTCGAGCAGGAACTCGCCCAGCGGCAACTGCCCGCTCGGGCCCTCAAAGCGCTGGAGAGTTTCCACGCACTCCTGAGGGACCTGATCGCCGACCGCGAGCGGCTGCTGATGGGCGAATTCTTCAAGAGCATTCTTGACCGGACCCGCTACGTGGAAATCTTGAAGCTGGCGAACCTGCCGGAATCACAGGACCGGATCGAGAATCTTCAGGAACTCGTGAACGCCGCCGCCGAAGCCGAAGAGCGGGGCATCACGCTGGCGGAGTTCCTGGACCACGCCGCACTGGTCTCGGACTCCGATGAATACGACGAAGACGCGCGCGTCACGCTGATGACGCTGCACAGCGCCAAGGGACTGGAATTCAATGTAGTGTTTCTGGTCGGCCTGGAAGAGGGTTTGTTCCCGCACAAGCTTACCCTCGATGAGGAAGCGGGCATCGAAGAGGAGCGGCGGCTCTGCTACGTGGGCATGACGCGGGCCCGCGATCGGCTGGTCCTTTCCTGGGCGCAGCAACGGCGTGCCTACGGCAGGGACTCCTACGAGGCAAGCCGGCGCTCACGCTTCCTGGATGAAGTGCCTCACGAACTCCTGGAACTCTTGGGCGGGAATCCCTTCGCAGCAAAAGCTCGCACGACTTGGGAAAATGCCGTAAACTCAGTCGCCGGCGCGGAGCGCTTCCTGCGGGAGCGGGGGCGCGGCACGGGCAGTCAAGTGAGATTCGGCGGGAGTGCAAGCCCGCAGCCGTCCCGCCGTTGGAAACTCGGCAGCAAAGTGCGCCATGCGAAGTACGGGATTGGCACGGTCCTGGGCTGCGAGGAAGACGGTGACGACACCAAGCTGACCATCAGCTTTCCCGGCTACGGCGCGAAGAAACTCTTGGAACGCTACGCGGCGCTGGAAAAGCTCTGAATCCAACTCTACTGGAAAGTGTGTTTATGAATACAAAAAACATCAAAGACAGGGAAGAACGAAAGAAACTGAAGCGCGCGGCGCGTAAGAAGCGGCCGCCCCAACCGAAGCGGACGGAGCCCCGCGGCTCTCGCAAGCCCAAGGTCAAGAAGCAGGGACCGGGCGCACCCCCGCGGCGGAAGTAGAAATGCGGTGACCAGTGACGCACAGACGGCGTTACGGAGTTGCCGGTAGTTGGCACGATGAAGAAGAAGTGCCTTCTCCGGTGACTCAACCGTTCCTTTCGCCCGGGTGTCACCGGCCACTCGAAACAGAGGAGTCCCTTGCCGAGCCAACTTTTTCGGAAGAAGAGCATTGACAAGCTCATTGCCGACGCGCAATCCCCCGGGCACCAACTGCGCAAGTCGCTGGGACCGTGGTCGCTAACCGCGCTGGGAATTGGCGCCATCATCGGCACCGGAATCTTCATTCTGACCGGCACCGCCGCGGCGGGCGAGGTCCTGGAAGTGCATTCCATCCTGAAGGCGCCGCTCATCGATGCCGTGCTGCACGGCGCGAAGGCGCTCGGGACCGCGGGACGGCCGGGCGCGGGACCGGGCATCGCGTTGTCGTTTCTGCTGGTCGCGATTGCTTGTGCGCTGGCGGGACTGTGCTATGCGGAACTTGCCTCGATGATTCCCATCGCGGGCAGTGCTTACACTTACGCCTATGCCACGCTCGGCGAAATTGTGGCCTGGATCATCGGCTGGGACCTCATCCTGGAATACGCGGTCAGCAACATGGCCGTGGCGGTGGGATTCTCCGCTTACGTTGACAGCCTGCTGCGCGGCTTCGGGATAGAGTTGCCGCGCCGGATGATGGAGCCGATCTTCGCGGGTGGGAAATACACGGGCGCCTACTTCAACGTTCCGGGCTTCCTCATTGTGATGGTCCTTACCGTCATCCTGGTGATCGGCATTCGGGAGAGCGCGGGCGCCAACAACGTGATGGTATGCGTGAAAATCACAGCGATCCTGATCTTCATTTTTGCCGCTTCACGTTTCATCCACACTGCAAACTGGAAGCCCTTCATGCCGAACGGGTGGCAGGGGGTGCTGACCGGCGGAGCGATTGTCTTCTTCACGTACATCGGGTTTGATTCTGTTTCGACCGCCGCTGAGGAATGCAAGAATCCGCAAAAAGACGTTCCCTTCGGGATTATTACTTCCCTGGTGATCTGCGCCACACTGTACGTAACCGTGGCCCTGGTCCTGACCGGAGTTCAACGCTGGCAGACGCTGCGCAACGCAGCTCCCGTAGCCAACGCGCTGTTGGCGCTCGGCCTGCCGAACGTCATGAAGTGGGTCTCGATCGGCGCGCTGACGGGGATGATCAGCTCCATGCTGGTCTTTCAATTGGGGCAGGCCCGCGTGTGGTTCGCCATGTCGCGCGACGGCCTGTTGCCGCGGGTCTTTTCGAAGGTGCACCTGCGTTTTCGCACGCCTCACGTGAGCACCTGGGTAGCAGGATTCTTCGTGGCCATTCCGGCCGGCGTCTTTGATATCGGCACGCTGGCTGATCTTTCCAACATTGGAACGCTGTTCGCATTCGTGCTGGTCGCGTTGGGCGTGCTCGTGCTGCGCCGGACGCAACCCGAACGCCGACGCTCGTTCCGCACGCCCTGGGTGCCCGTTGTCCCCATTCTGGCGATTGTATCCTGCATGATCCTGATGGCCAGCCTGCCCGTGGAAACCTGGGTGCGATTCCTCGTGTGGTTGGTCATCGGCTTGACCATCTACATCGCCTACAGCCGCCATCATTCGGAATTCGGCCGAGCGCCACGGTCGCCGGCCACGGGAGGAACAGTCTCGGCGCAGTGACCGTCCGGTGGCGGTCACGCTGGCCGCGTCGGACACTTCTCCGGCGGTCGTTGCATGTTTGGGGATGAGGCGCTGGACGACTTCGCAGACTGTGGCCTTTCCTGTTGAGATTCTCAGCGCGGGTGGCCGAAAACGGTTATTCGGGATGTCCGAACATGGGCGCACGCCACGGACTGTTGTTCTGTCGAAAACACGAGAGTTCCTCGTCCATAGTTGCTTTCCGGATTTCCCGGGCCGCGACCACTCAGAACAGGCCTGGGGTTTCCACCGGCTCGGGGCTGAAATGAATTGACTGGAGATGCCCGGCCTTATTCCTGCAAGCGCCGTTGACCGTGCCCCTCCCTTGCGGCCTCTGGCGAAAACCGATATTCTAAGTTCTGCCCGGAGCGCGCGCAGGCTTGGCCTGTGTTTGCCCCCTCGCATCGAGATGCCGTCGCATGAAGCGAGTCCTCATCCTCCACTACCACGAAATCTGGCTGAAAGGCGGTAACAAGAATTACTTTCTCAGCCGGCTACGCGCGGCCATTCGGCAGAGCCTGGCAGACCTGCCGGTCGAATCGCTCGAGAGCGTCTCCGAGCGCCTCATCCTCACGCCCGCCGACGAAGCCGCCCTTCCGCAGATGATCGAGCGCCTCCGCCGGGTTTTCGGCCTTGCCTATATTGCCCTGGCCCGCGAAGTGCCTAACCCGCTTGGAGCGCTCGGTCCGGCAGCGTGCGAGATGATGGTTGAAAAAGGGCCTCGGAACTTCGCCGTGCGTGCCAAGATTGCGGACTCAACGTACGGCATGAACTCGATGGAATTGGAGCGCGAGTTGGGACGCATCGTGTTGGAACATCTGCGCGCGCGCGATGGCGGCGTGTGCGTCAAGCTCGACGCGCCCGAGGTGACCTGTCAGGTTGAGATCGTCCCGGGAAGGGCGCTGCTATACGCTGACCGCGTGGAGGGCCCTGGCGGCCTGCCCGCCGTCACTAGCGGCCGACTGATCGCATTGCTTTCCGGCGGGTTCGATTCCGCGGTGGCGGCGTATAAGATGATGCGCCGCGGCTGTCACGTTATCTTCGTACACTTTTTCGGCAGCCCCTCGCCAGGGCGTAATTCTTCGCGCGGGGTGGCGGAGGACTTGGTCCGCACGCTCACACCCTATCAGTTCACGTCGCGCCTGTATCTCGTTCCCTTCGACGCTGTGCAGCGCCAGATTGTGGCGGGTGCGCACGAAAGCTACCGCATCTTGCTCTATCGCCGCATGATGGCGCGTATTGCACGGGAAATTGCCCGCGCGGAGCGCGCGCTGGGCTTGGTCACCGGCGACAGCGTCTCGCAGGTGGCCTCGCAGACGCTGCACAACCTCACAGCCATCGACCGTGGACTTGATCTGCCGGTCTATCGGCCGCTTGCCGGTGACGATAAATCGGAAATCCTCCGGCTGGCACGCCAGATCGGGACCTACGGGATATCCTGCGAACCGTTCGAAGATTGTTGTCCGCGCTTCCTGCCCCGCGCTCCCGCAATCTTCGCTCGCCCCCAAGAACTCGATCGGGCGGAGTCTGGGCTGGCCATCGAGGCCCTGGTGCGCATGGGACTGGAGGCTACCACTACCGTCGATTACAAGTTTGAGCGCGGAAATCTCACGGCGCGCGAAGGGGCGGCGCGCCGGATCCAGAATCGCCTGGCCGCAAAGAAAGGTGGCGAGGGGCAACCGGCTGCCCGCGACCCAACTTCCGACTGAGCGAGTGTGCTGCGGCGCCGGAGGGGTCAGATACAAGGCAGGGAAGATTTCAACTTTCAGCCTGCACCCATCCGTGCCAGCCAGTCGGCGTTCATTGACGGCTCTCGAAGCGCTTCCCCTAATCCTCTGCAGGAGGCGGTGTTCTCAGATGACAACCAGAGTTCTTGCGACAATTCTCTTCCTTTGCACAGCTCCGTGCTCACTTGTGGCGCAAGAGGCCAAGCCCAGTACGCCTCCGGCCTCACCCCAAACCGTGGCCAGTTCCCAGGTTTATAAGGTCCGGGTCGAACTGGTCAACGTGCTGATGACCGTGACCGACAAGAAGAATCGCACGGTCATCGACATGACCAAGGACGATTTCCACGTCACCGAAGACGGCAAGCCACAAACCATCACCTACTTCAGCCGTGAGTCAGACCTGCCCCTGCGCATCGCCATCCTGATTGATACCAGTAACAGCATCCGTGACCGGCTGCGCTTTGAACAGGAAGCGGCTACCGACTTTCTCACGACCACGATCCGGAGGGGGAAAGACTTGGCCTTCGTGGTGGGGTTCGACGTGGAGCCCCAACTGGTCCAGGACTACACCGACAACACCGAGAAACTTGCCGACGCCATTCGCAAGTTGCAAGCTGGCGGCGTCACCAGTCTCTACGACGCCCTTTTCTTCTCCTCCAAAGAGAAACTGTACTACTTCCCTCCGCCGGAGCCCTACCTGCGCCGGGTCATGATTATTATCAGTGACGGCCAGGACAATCAGAGCGAGCACACGCGCGAGGAGGCGCTGGCCATGGCCCAACGCGCGGAAGTGACGATCTTCACGATCAGTACGAACCGCACCGGCACGGAGGCTCGCGGTGATAAGGTGCTGGTATACCTGGCAAAACAAACCGGGGGGCGCGCTTTCTTTCCCTTCGAAGCGAGCGAATTGGCGGAGAATTTCCAGGAGATAGGGCGCGAGTTACGCAGCCAGTACAGCCTGGCTTACGTTTCCACCAACGCCGCGCACGATGGAACCTTCCGTAACATCATGATTCAGCCTTTGGACAAGAACGTGCACGTCCGCGCCAAGACGGGTTACTTCGCGCCTTCGCAGTAGCGTCGTCGCCCGCCTCAGGCCAGGCTGGGCATTCACCTGCTCCTTGCCACTTGAATGGCGCAGCCGGACTTCCTACCCTGCCGGGGCATAATATCCGCGACGAGCGTTAACCTTGTAATCACCCTCGCGGACTTTGACCTGGATTCTTCGGTAGGTTCCATCCAGTTTCTTGTTCGTGGGGGTGTAGCCGAGCAGGTATTGCGTGCGAAGTTCGTCGGCAATCTGCTGAAACGCAGCGCTGGCATCCCTGGCGCGATTGACTTCAATCACGCGGCCGCCGGTCTCCTCCGAAAGCTTCCTCAGCGCCGAGTCGCCACTGAATCCCATCGTTCGCCCGTAATAAAACGAGCGGTCGATGATGGCGACGGAATAGATGATGACGTCAGATTTCTGTGCCGCCTCCAGTGCCCCCTCCAGCTTGATCCTGCTCCCCTGGTCTTCGCCGTCCGTGAGCAGGATGAGGACCTTCCGGCCGATCTCGTTCTTGAGCATTTCGTGCGACGACAGGTAAATCGCGTCGTAGAGGTGCGTCGCCCCACCGGTATCGCCGGTGGGAAATTGTCCCGGGGTTGGGCCGCCCCCTCCGCCATTGATCACGTTCTCATCGATTGCCTTATCGAGCAGGCGAAGATCCGCGGTGAAGTCCTGCAGCAGTTCCACTTCCACATCAAAGTGGAGGACAAAGGTGAGATCCCTGGGGCGCAGAACCTGCCGGAGAAACGCCTTGGCCTGCTCTTCCTCCACTTGCAGCACGCGGCCCTGACTGGGACTCGTGTCCACCAGGATGCCCATGGTCAGGGGGGTGTCGGTCTCGCGCGCAAAATAACGAATAACCTGCGGCTGCCGGTCCTCTTCGAGGAGGAAGTCGTCTTGGTTGAGGTTGGGAATCAACCGCCCGTTCTTCTGCTTCACCACCGCATAGACGTTCACGACTTCCGTCGTGACTTTCAGTGTCTGCCCGGGCGAAGGAAGTTCTTGTTTCTCCTGCGCGGCTGCAAAGGACGCGGCGAAGAACAGAACACAGAGCGAGTAGATAATCTCCCCCGCGGCGACAAGTCGATGCTCTGAAGACTCTGGTGAGGTGTGCATGGTGATCCTTGGGGTGCCCCCAGATCCCTCTGCTTTGGATGCAAGCGGGAGGATTCGCGTCGAACCCTTTTACCCGCTCGGACTCCGCAGGCGCCGCCACCGGGCGGCGAACTCGCGACCCAGTTTATCTTGAGAGCTTACTGAAGACCGGGGAATTCTTCTCCTGGCTGGCCCCAGTCGTGTGTGCCGACCGCTTCTCTGTGCTCTCCATCCTCTGCGAACTCCCTTCGGGACCTCACGCGGAGTCGTCTGCACAATTTTCTCATCTTCACTTTTTCGCGTTCACCAATCACTTTCCTCTTGACAAGATAATTCGATGAATCTATACATGATGATTGAATACGCGCTCCGCCAGCAACGCTGGCGGGAAACTTCAGAAAGTTCGGAGGAGAATAGAATGGCAGCGAAAAAGAAAGCCAAGAAAAAGAGGTAAGCATCTTTCGGGCATTAGAAAGGAACCTTCGGGGGTGCAGCGATGCACCCCCGAAGGTTTTTAAGGCGCCTTTCGTACCATCACCCGCCCCGTAAAATTCCATTTGTTTATTCCTCCAATTCTCTCTCCGGCGCTGCCAGCGCGCGCGGCGCTTTATCAACCGGTTCAAGTTCCGGAATTTCTTCGCCCGTGGCCGCGCCGAGTTCCTTGAATTTCCGTGCCGCGGGCAGCACTCGGCTCTCCATCGAACCCACGGCCTTGTTGTAAGAGTCCACGGCGTGCTCAAGCGACGACCTGAGAGCTTGGAAGTGGCCGAGGAAGGTTCTCAGCCGGTCGTGAAGCTCCCTGCCCAGCTCGCTGATTTGCTGCGCGTTCTGGGTGATCTGTTCCTGCTGCCAGAGGTAAGCCGCCGAGCGCAACAGCGCGATGAGTGTCGTGGGGGTTGCCAGCACAACTTTCTTCTGCATCCCATCATCGATCAGTTGCCGGTCCTGTTCCAGCGCCGCACTGAAAAAAGATTCTCCGGGCAGGAAGAGCACTACCAGTTCCAGCTCAGGGCCGATTTGCTCCCAGTACCGGCGTTCCGCAAGCTGATTCATATGAATCCGCACCAATTCCCCGTGCGTCGCGAGCGCCTTTCTTCTCTCCTCTTCTGGTTTCTCCGGGTCGACCGCATCGAGGAAGGATTGCAAAGGGACTTTTGCGTCGACCGCGATGCGGCGATTTCCCGGGAGATTCACGATCATGTCAGGCCGCTGACGCCCGGATTCTGTCGCGATGGTTTCTTGTTCCGTGAAGTCACAATGCTCCGACATGCCTGCTAACTCCACGACGCGGCGCAACGTCAATTCCCCCCATCGGCCCCGGACTTTCAGAGGTGAACTCAAGGCGCTCGCCAGGTGCTTGGTTTCTTCCTCCAATCTCTGATTTGCCTGAGCCAGAGAACGCAGTTGCTCATCCAGGGTGCCATAAGCCTTTTGCCGGGACTTCTCCATCTCCAGGATCTGGTGCTCGTATCGGCCCAGCGATTCTTTGAGCGGGCCGAGCAGGCCATCGATGGCTTTCTGCCGCGTCTCCAGATCGCCCTTGGCCTGTGCCTGCAAGGTTTCAAACGTGCTGCGCGCCAGCGCGATGAAAGCCTGGTTGTTGCTCTTCAGCGCTTCGGCGGATAGCGCCTGGAAGGTTTCCACCAGGGTCTTCTTCGCCTCCTCCAGCAATTTCTTCTGCTCGTCCAGGCTCGTCTGCGTCTCGAGCAGCTTGGTTTCCGCCGCAACTCGCAACTCGCCTTCGGCCTTCAAGCGCTCCCGCAATTGGTTCAAATCCCCCAGCGCGGTCCTGACGTTTTCAAGTTCCGTCTGCGCCTTGACCTTCTGCTCGCTCTCTTCACGGAGTTTCTGCTGCAGCCCGCCCAGATCTTTCTCACGCCCGCCGAGTGACGTTTGGAGCGCACCGAGCTGCGCGCGCACTTCCTGCAAGGCGCTTTCCGCCGCCTTCACCCGGCCCTCGGCATCCACTTGAGATTTGACCAGCTCCGACTTGGTGCGGGCGGCCGCCAGCAGCCAGCCGAGCGCGGCGCCCAACGCCACACCCAGTAAGACCAGCAGGATGGAGTTCATGGGGATCACCTCGGTTTTCCAGGTACACATGATAACTGAGAATTCGTCAGAAGGTTTCTTCGTGCGCCGGACAGATCAGCGCGTAGTCGCAGTACTTGCACACAAAGCCGGGCTTGGGCGGAAATAGCTGCAGACGAATTTGCGCGGCTACTTCGCGAACTTTCTTGACCACCAGGTCCAGGTCTTTCGGTGTCCGCACCGTCGAGACCGGCTCGTTGTTGGTCAGGCTATAGAACGTGAGCCGCGCCGGACTCAGTCGCATCTGGTCGCGCGCCGCCAGTGCGTACACGGAGAGCTGCAAACTCTTGTCCGCATCCTTCTGGGAACGTGGCCGGCCGGTCTTGTAATCCACCAACTCCACAGAACGATCTTCGAGCGGATTGACCTGGTCGATGCGCCCTTCCAGAACGACATCGCCCAAGTCGAGTGCGAAGTGCGTCTCCATGCCGAGTGGGAGCGTCTGGCTGGTTTCGTGCTTCTTCACGAAAGCGCGCAGTTGCTCGAGCCCGGCTTTCTTGTACGCCTGCTCCTGGTACTCATCCTCAAAGCCCGCACCCTTCCAGATTTGCGCGAAATAGGCCTGCAGTTGTTCGAATTCCACTTGGCCCTGCTTGCGCAGCTCAAAATAGCGGCGCACGCACTGGTGCATGATGTTGCCGAACGTCAGCGCCGGTTGCGGCCCCGCGGGAATCTTAAGATAGTGGCTGAACTTGAATTTCTGCGGGCAGTCTTCGTAGGTCTCAATGGCTGACGCGCTGAGTGGAAGTTTCTGCTCCTCCTGGGTGGCAAGTGTGCGGCTCGCCCACGCCGCGATGGGCGGATAGACCCCGGGCACGCTCGGTTCAGCACCGAACAAACTGGCTTGTGGCTTCGCTGTTGTGGGGCGCTCGCGCAGGGCAGGCTCCGCACGCGGCGCATCCGCAGCCTCTGGCGGGGTTTCGGGGACCTGAATCCATTCGAGGTCACGTGCCGCCACGGCGGGGTTTGAGAGCAGATCATCGATGAAAGCTGAGGTCTTCTTCCCTGGCTTCGCGACGCTCGAAACGTACAGCCGTTCCTTGGCGCGCGTCAGCCCCACGTAAAACAGTCGCCGCTCTTCTTGTTCATGTATGTTGCCAGGCGGCTGCGGACCCTTGCGCAATGCGTCAGGAAACTCGATGATCGGCTTCTGGGCTGTGTGCGGAAACCGCCGCGGCGCGACGCTCAGGATGAACACCACGGGAAACTCCAGGCCCTTCGCGGCGTGCACGCTCATCATCTGTACGGCGTTCGCGGCGTTGTCGGGGGCCGGCGCTTCAATCGAGCCGCCCGCCTCGAGGAAGTACTGGAAGTATTCCCTGAATTCCCGCAGCTTCCACGACTCGCTCTTGCCTTCCCACTGTTCCAGGAATTTCCGGAAAGCTTCCACGTAGCGGGCGTCGGGATCCTGCGGTGGGAAGCTCATCTCCAGCCGCCCGATCAATCGGTCGAGCAACGCCGTTAGGGGCGCGTGTCCGGCGTATTTGTGCAGCTCCGCGAGCAGACGCTTCAGTTCCGGCCAGCCGGTCTGCTCCAGGCGGCTTGCGTCCGCAGACTTCTCCCACGACTCCAGAACGTCGTAAAGCGAGCAACGGTCGCGCGAGGCTTGCTTGCGGACCTCCAGCGCGATTTCCTCCGGGAAGTTCCACCGCGGCGCAAGCAGCACCCGCGTCAAGCTGATGTTGTCGTGCGGCGAGTGGATGATATTCAGATACGCCACAAGGTCGCGCAGGATGATGGTGGAGAGAATCGAGAGCCCACGGATGACGAAAGGAATCTGCTGCCGTCGTAATTGCTTCACCAGCGGATCGCGGTAGCCGTGCGCGCGATACAACACGGCGATATCACCTGGCGGCGTCCCGCGCCTGGCGAGACGCGAGACCTCGTCCGCAACCCACGCGGCCTCGCTCACGTAATCGGGAGATTGCAGGAGGTCAACGGGGCAGCCTTCCGCTTGGCTCGCCCGGAGCCTCGGTTTCGCTTCGTAGCGATCGTTCTTCGCGATCACCACGTCCGCGGCGCGCAGGATACGCTGCGTCGAACGGTAGTTGGTGTCGAGAAGAACTGTCGAATGGCCAGGAAAGGCCTCGTCAAACATCTTGAAGGCCCCGTGCGACGCGCCTCGAAACCGGTAGATGGCCTGGTCGTCGTCGCCGACGGCGGTGAGGTTATAAGGCGGCTTGACCAGCCGCTTCAACAGCTCGACCTGAGCGTAATTCGTGTCCTGGAACTCATCCACCAGCACGTAGCGAAAGCGCCGGCGATAGCAGTCCAGCTCCTCTGGCTCACGATCGAAAAGACGAATCGTTTCCGGAATCAGGCTGCCCAGGCTTGAGGATCCGGCCTCCTCCATAAGCATCCGGCTGTTCCGGAAGACCCGCGCCAGTTCCTTCTTCTTCTGAATCTCCCGCTGCAGCAGCGTGCTCTCGGCAGCATCCAGGGAAGGCGCCAGTGTGGTGCATTCCCTTTCCAGCACCTCCGTATAGCGCTCAAAGTCCGCCGGCTCAATCAGCTCATCCTGGCAGCGTGAAAAGAATTCGTTCAGCGAATGGAGGAACGCGCCGGGCTCCGCGAGCTTCTGGTAGAACTCGAGTTCGAGTTTCTCCATCCGCCGGCGGAGGAAGATCCACACATCGACCTTGTCGAGCAGTGTCCGCTCGAAATGCCGCTTGCGCAGCACTTCGTAACAAAACGCGTGGAAAGTCGAAATGTGCGGAGCAGCGTCCAGTTCCGGCAGGGCGTCGCGCACGCGGCGCTGCATCTCCGCCGCAGCCTTGTCAGTGAACGTCAGCGCCAGGATATTCTCCGGCCGAATCCTCTCACGCGGAGACTCCTCACTGGGCAGCGCCGTCGCCGGCAGATTCAGGAGAAAGGGAGGATCTTTCGCGTCGTCTCCCGAGCCCGTCAGCAGATGAACGATCCGCTGCGTGATGACGCGCGTCTTACCGCTGCCCGGCCCAGCGATAATCAGCAGGGGTCCTTCCCCATGCTCGACGGCTTTTCGTTGTTCGTGGTTCAGCTTGAGCGCTGGGCTCATCGCCTCATTATTCCGCGAAGCTTCACAGGGAAGCAAGTGGAGGAGGTGCCTGGGCAGCTAAGGTTGCTGCTTTCAGTCGCCGTGCGGCCTCCGATAGACCCAATCACGATCCGGGTGCGCTCGGAAGTCGCGACCTTCCTCCAGGTAGACGTAAATGGCGCGCTACAAAACCTCGAAAGCAGTAAAATCCATGGCGCAGGCGTGCTGGTGATTCAAGGTATGGGTGGTGGTGCATTTCGCCGGCCAAAAGCGGTGCCACCGGATCCGTCTGCGACCCCTTGGCACAAGCCCTAGTCCGCGCAGCCCAGGCCTATCACTGAGGAGGAACCCATGAGCGAGCTCCCCCGTCGAAGATTCTTGCAGCAGATCGCAGTTGCTGGCGCCGCACTTGGCGTGATGCCGCCAGGGCTCCGCGGCACGCAATTCGGACTCGCGGAGAGTGCCTTGGAATTCGGGACGGTTGTTGTCCCTCTCGATCGCTGGTCGTTTGGGCTCGACCCAGAGGATCGTGGCGAACGGCAAGGCTGGTTCGAAGAGATGAAAGCCGGCCCGGCACCATCAACCTGGGTGGCTGTCCCACACACCTGGCAAGTCTTGCCAGACAAGGCCGAGCACCAGGGGATCGCTTGGTATCGCACGAGCTTTGAGGCCCCCAGGCATTGGGCTGGCAGGACCGTTCGAATCGAGTTTGAGGCCGTGTACCACAGCGCGAAGGTGTGGCTCAATGGGAAGTTGCTTGGCGAGCATTTGCGGCGGGGATACACGGCGTTCGCCTTCGATGCCACGCCGGCCTTACGTTTTGATGGCCCCAATTTTCTCGTTGTCAGAGTCGATAACTCCTTCGATAAGGGAATGCTTCCCAGAAGCGACTCCTTCGATTGGGCTCAGGATGGAGGAATTACGCGTCCGGTAAGCTTGCTCGTTACTCCGAACGTTTATATCGAGGGTCTCCGGATCGACGCCGTCCCGGATCTCGAGGCCGGACGCACGCCGTTGATCATCCGTGCGATCGTGCGCAACGCCGGCCAAACCGCGGCGCAACTCGGCTTTGACTACCGCGTCGCGGAAGCAGACACGGGTTTGGCCCTCGTGAATGCAGCCGGCGCCGGCGAAATCCGTCTAGAACCAGGGGCGACCCAAGAGGTCACGTTGACGCCGGCCACTGAGCCGATGAAACTCTGGCACTTCGACCATCCTCATCTTTATCGCGCCACCGTCCAGGTTTCGCAAGACCACAAGCCTCTGCACAGCACCACGCAGACCTTCGGCTCCCGGAAATTCGAAATCAGGAATGCGGCATTCTATTTGAATGGTGAGCGGGTGCGGTTAATGGGCGTGGAGCGCATGGCGGGCAGCAATCCACAGTACGGCATGGCGGAACCCGAGGAGTGGATCAGGCACGACCACGAGGACCTGAAAGAGCTCAACTGTGTTTTTACCCGCGTGCACTGGCAGCAGGACAAACGCGTGTTGGACTACTGCGATCGCCATGGCATTCTGATTCAGGAAGAACTTCCTTCCTGGGGCCCTGCCACGTTCGACGGCATGGCCAACGAGCCCTCGCCCGAAATCATGCAGAACGGACTCGAACAATTGCGCGAGATGATTACGCGCGACTGCAACCACCCTGCGATTATCGCCTGGGGACTCTGCAACGAAGTGAACGGCCATAATCCACCGGCACGAGCTTTCATCCGGCGCATGGCCGAAGCTGCCCGCCGTCTCGACCCCCATCGCTTGCTGACCTATGCCTCAAACTCTTTGCAGCAGGATCCTGGAACCGATGCCGCCGGATGGCTCGACTTCATCGAGTGGAATGAATATTACGGAAGCTGGTATGGGGGAAACACGGCGTCAGTGCAGCGCAATCTTGAGGAAATCCATCGTGCCTTTCCCAACAAGCCCGTGGTGATCTCCGAATACGGCTACTGTGAGTGCACACCGGAACGTCTGGGGGGCGACGCCCGGCGCATTGAAATCCTGCGCGACCATACCAACATCTGCCGCGAATTCGATTTTGTTGCCGGGACAATTTTCTTCGACTACAACGACTACCGCACGCACATAGGCGACAAAGGCCTGGGACCGCTCAAGCAGCGCGTGCACGGCGTCGTGGACCTGTATGGCAACCGCAAGCCCTCGTTCGACGTGCTCCGCCAGGAGTCGAGCCCTGTTGAAAGCCTGCAACTGGGTCCAGGCGAGGGATTGCTGAACGCCACCCTGACCACTCGGAAGACGTTGCCCGCCTATACCCTGGAAGGTTACACGCTGCGGTGGGTCGTCTTTGGTTTTGACGATCTTCCGATGGAGCAAGGCTCCGCCGCGCTGCCTATCCTTCTGCCCGGGCAGCAGGCTAGAATGCACATTCAGTTTCAGGAGAAGAATCCCACCCGCGTGCGCGTTGACGTCATGCGGCCTACGGGTTTCTCGGCCTTCACCGCTTGGTGGAAGAACGGCGCCACATCTCTATGAGTAGAATTCGAAATGGGCCGAAGCACTCGTAGTTACAAGGTCACGTTCATGGCCACATTCTTTCTGGCCATCGGCAGCATGGCTTTCTCGCGAGTCGCACGAGCCCCCGGGCCGTTCATTTGTTCAGGGACACGCCCACCCCGGTGAAATCTGCCAGGTGAAAGCCGAGTCTATGACTCGACGGGCTCCTTTGCCTTGCGGCGCGGTGACGCCTTACGCGTCCCGCTTTTCGTGCCCGATTTGGGAGCGCGCGGCCTGCGTGGCTTGCGCGGCGGAGCGGTTTCTACCGGGGCAACTTCCTCGACCGCGGCAGGCACGGGCGGCTCTGGGGGTTCTACTATTTCCTCGGCGTGCTCGGCGGCCTCCCAAATCACATCGGTTTCGACGGGCAAGGGTTCCGCTTCGAGTTCTTGCGGCGCCTCGCCCGCCGGCGTCACCGGAGCGGCCGGAGCCGGTGCGGGAGCGGCGGTGGGGAAGATCCGCCAGACCCCTTTGCGATCGCGATGCAGGCGCAGCCAGCCTTCGCGCTGGGCCTGATGGAGAATATCGAGCAGACCGCGAAAACCTGACCGCTCATCGATGGAGCTGCCCGCGGCGCGCAAGATCTGCCGAATCTGGCGCAGGTAGACCGGGCGGTTGGGGGCCTTCTCGAAATGGCCGGGCAGAGCCAGCCGCAACACGGCCAGGGAATCTTCCAGACTAGCGGTCACCGTCGCGGGCGGCGCGCTCGGGGGTGCCGCGGCCTCAGGGACAGGAGCTTCCGCAGCCGGCTCGGGTTCCACTGGAACTTCCACAGGCTCCGCCGGGGCTTCGGGGGCTCCCTCAGCTTCCGGAGCTTCCACGAGATAGCCGCGCTCCGTGCGGCGCATCTCCACCAGTCCTGCCTTGCGGAGTTTCTGAATGAAATCCAGAAACGAGCCGGCGCCGAAGTCGCGCTCGCTGAAGGTGGGATCGAGTTGCAACAGGGTGCTCTTGAGCAGGCCGAGTTGTGGGGCAACTTCCCGTTCGGCCAGAATCTCCAGAGCACGCTGGATATTCGGCAGCGCTGTAGAGAGCGGTCGGCTTTCCGCACCTCGGGCTGCGGCACGCTGGGAGCGCGCGGTGCGGGAGCCGTCGCCCCCCGTCTTGAGTAGATTCTCGTAAGAAATGAACTCGTGGCAGTTGCGCTGCAAGATGCCGCTCGTGAACTGGCGCCCGCCGACCACGAACACGCGCTTGTCGTACTGCTTCAGTTTTTCCACCAGCGCAATGAAGTCGCTGTCGCCGCCCACGATCACGAAGGTGTTGATATGATCGCGCGTAAAAGCCATTTCCAGCGCGTCGAGCGCCAAGTTGATGTCCGCGCCGTTCTTGTCGCCACGCGGCGTCACGCTGCGCTGCACCATGTGCACGGCGTATTGGGTCATCTGACGGCTGTACTCACCGGCGCGCGGCCAGTCGCCGTAGGCAATCTTGCTGACCACCTCACCGCGCTCCTTGAGCGCCTCCAGGACGATGGAGACGTCAAAGTCTTTGCCGAGCGTCTCCTTAACGCCGATCTGAATGTTGTCAAAGTCAATAAAAACCGCTAACTTCAATCTTTCCTCAAACACGTTTCCTTCTTTCACCCGGGCCGCGAGGCACGCTGAGCGCCACGCAGACATTCCCCGGGACGTTACATTAAACATCATACTCCTATACCTCAAATCTTGGCACTTCCAGAATCCGGCGGCGCGCCCCGCGCTCTTCGGACGCCGGGGGAAGTCGAGAGTCGAGGAGTCGAAGGTTGAAGGTCGAAAGCTAAGAGCTGCCACCCGAGACCTCTCCTTCCGACCCCCGCCCCTCGGACCGCGGACGCGCTCTTACCACCCCCAGCCCTTCCGACCCTGGACTCGCTCTCACCACCCCCAGCCCTCTCCCCCTTGAGGGAGAGGGTGGACCCGCATGTCGGGGCCGGGTGAGGGGGCCCGACCTCCCCCAGCCCCTGCACTTCAGACTCGCTCCTCCTGTTCCCTGTCACCTGTGACCTAGTTTGTTCCTCCGGCGCTCTATCCCTTGCAGCGTTAATCGAAAAGGTGTAAGAAGTTCTGTAGCTAACACCCTGGTCAAGACCGTGTGGTTGATATCTTGTTTGGCGCTCATCAGACCGCACTCATGCCGAACGACGGCATGTATGCGCCACCCGCGGGGTATATGGTCCTGAGACTAGCGAGAGGTACTGGGCATGGCTCAATCCGCAGACTCATCTGATAAATCGTCGCAGCAACCCCAGACTCCTGACCTAGCCGCGAGGGCGGAAACATATCGGCAATTGGTCGAAAAGGTCGTCCAGGAAGTAGGCGAGCACCCGCAGTATGAACTCAAGCAATCATGCCGGCTCGATGCCATTGCTCAGAAAATCGAATTCGTTAAGGACATACAGTCGATTGCTACATCCCGCATCGAAACAGAGAAGTATCTTGTCATTGGGGTCGACGAAGCAAATAGATCATTTCGTACTGTCGCAAATTTGGACGATTTCGACGACGCGCATATTCGTCAACTCCTCGGCAAGTACTTAACGCCAATTCCAGAATTTGAGCTGTTTCGGCTCAAGTCCTCAGAGGGAGCCCAATTTGTCCTGTTCGTAATCCCAAAGCAGCGGTTCCGGAGGATACTCGCCAAGGCCACTGTCAATGACGATAACCCCGGCTCACTACAAAGACTCCTGCTGAGGGAGGGAGATCTATGGACGAAAGGCTCCTCCAGCGGAAAGCGTCTCGCCACGCCAGAGGACTGGGACGAGATTTACGAGGAGGTAATTGAGCGGGAGGCTGAGAAAAGGGCCAATCGGAGAACGATTCACCTCATGGATCGTGTAGTGGCACAGGAAAGACTACGGGCGTCTTCAGGAGTGGTCTCAATGCCCAGCTTTACTACAGACGAAGAGTTTGGCGCCCTAGTGGAGCATTTGTGTTCATCAGGGGACAAGGACAGATTCAGACTTCTCCTTGAACGCCTTCGGGACGACCTGGTCGAGGGTTGGCATACGGTCGGGGCATACGAGAACAGGCATGAACTCATCAACCGGTACGAAACATTGATTCCTTTCATTGAAAAGCTCGCTGACCATAAGAATAATGTTTTCATGCCAGCGATGCGACGGCTTGCGAGCGCAGGAATACTCGTTGTGAAAAATGGTGGGCCAGTTCAGTTCCTTGAGCAGGTATTAGACCTCCTAAAGGAAGTGTTCGAATCTTCACATCAACTGTCAATGATGCAGACTGCCTTTGATATGGAAAAGGTGTTTGTACAGCACCAGCAGGGCTCCCCCGCCATGGTCGGCCGACACTTGAGTCATACAGTGCCCGCATTGGAGAGCCTGATATCGCTCCATCTGATCGGAGGGTACATTCTCAAGCGAAGTCGATATGAGTACGCTGGTACGCTCTTCCGAGCCGATGTCTTCCAAGCTGGCCCCCGAATAGGCGACCAAGCAAAGAGAACTCCGATGTGTTTTTGGCCCTTGTTTGGGGGCCGCGGTGAGCCGGAACAGCTCAGTCACAGGGCTGGAAGAATCAATCTCTGTGCGGACAGGGTCAACGCAGACCAGACGTATCTGAGACTCTTCGGGTCTAAGAGAGTCGTGATAGACGTGCTCTGCCAATACGAGTTCTGCCTAGAATTGAACTCATATCTTTCTGTGTCGAGAGACAAGAGCCCCGACACTTCTGCATACGTAGCGCAGCAGTACCCCGACACCGTTTTCAGCTTCTGGCCTTCCCTGATTGCATTTTCCTTCGCACCAATCATGCCCTTGGCCCTCAAGGTCTATAAAGAAATACTGGCGGGGCAGAGTGAATTCCTGAAGCTCCTAATGTTCGATCCGGCACTGGCCAGCTTGCTCACCAACAAACCCCAGGGCACTGCGGTTTACGCTAAGTTTCTGCAGGGCTTAGCAGTCGATCGATTGGAACTCTTCAACCAGCAACGCCGGTTTCCGCCGATGGATGATTGGCCAAAGGAGCTCAAAGAATTGATGAGATCGAGGTGAGCGCTCCCCTTACAGCCTGCCTTTTTCCCCGCGGGTGGCGCATGCATCGCGGGCTTTGCGATGGGTGCGACGCCCGACCGACAAGGGGCCCTCACCCCTGGACTGCCAGAGCGTGGCCCCCTCTCCCCGGCTGGGGAGAGGGGGAAGGAATTTGGTAGCGAAGGGCCCGCGGTCCGGTCCGCCTATCTTAATGACAGGCAGCTCTTCCAGCGGCGCGGGTTTTTGCCGCGCCGCAAACAAGGTAATCTCAATCCCACTTGGCCGCACCGTCGAGAACAGGGGACAAGATACAGGCAACAGGAACCCGCGCCGCCAAAGCCACGGTGCGGGAGAAAAGCCGCCCGCCATTAAGATCGGCGGGCTTGCAAGCGAGCCTGCGCGTGGGCCGGCGGCAACGCCGAGCGCCCTGTCCACGTGAAAGACCATCGACGGTCACCCCCGCGGAAGCGGGGGTCCACGGAGAGCTGGATTCCCGCTTCCGCGGGAATGACTGTCGCAATGATTCCCGCCGGCGCGGGAATGACACCGTCGTGGTTGTGCTGTAATCTCGCAGGCTGGCGCCGTACACACCAAAATATCCGATAGCTCGGGACACAAGCCGCAGACGCAACCACGGCGTCTGCGCCCTTCGACCCTGAAATAGTGAAATTCTGCGGGATGTCAGAATTTTGTGCCTACCGGTAGGCACCAAATCGCGGCCCCCCCTTTACAAGCGCCTCGCGATTGTGCCTAACATAGAGGGGTGGGCCTGCGCACGGCGCTACAATCCGGCCCCTGGTCGGCGCTCATCCCGATACAGATCATCGGGACAGGTGGAGCGTTGTTACAACCAAGCCGCCGCTACAAACGGCTGCGGCTCTCCATTATGTATCAGAAACAAAAGGGTTTAGCGATGGATAGCAAAAATCTTGCAAAAATCTATATCGTTGAAACTAAAATAGTTAGTTCATTCTTGGTGGCTAGGTAGCGAAAAAACGCGGGGGGAAAAAATGAAGGTAAGTTCCATTATGTTGTTGAAAACACATGTAGAAAAAATGCCCGATTTCAGGCTCTCCATTATGTTATTGAAGAATAAGCTACTTATAGTCTTCTCTCCATTATATTGATGAAAAGAAAGGGAGTTATTGAGAGTAGATCTGGCAAGTGACGAGTGGCGAGTGACAAGAAAAGGCAAAACCCGAGGGCGGAAAGGCAGGCAGGGCGAGATCCTTCGCAAGGCTCTGCAGAAACTCGACGCGTAAGTCATTCAGATTCAGCATCACTTGCGCTGTCATTCTGAGCCCGCTTTTTGGGCGAAGAATCCCCGTAGTTTACTCTGTTCGCCAACGCCGCGCGAACTGCCGGGATCCTTCGCTTCGCTCAGGATGACAGCAAGGGGCATTGGTTCTCCTTGTCGAGTTTCTGCCCATCATGGGCAGCCGAAAGGCTGTCAAGGCTCAGGATGACAGCGCAGTGGGCGGGGACGACGGCCAAACCCCGGTGTGACACACTTCCCCAAATCGGTTATCGGTAGGTTCAGGTGAGAACATGAATCGATACGCTGTCTTCGAGAATCACAAATCGCAAATCACCCGATGGCCCGATGAACCGATGACCCGATGATCCGATCCCTAGACCGGTGACGAGAGACGAGCTATGTCGGTAGGCGGAAGGGCGGGCAGGGCGAGATTCTTCGCGCAGTTTATCCTGAGCGCAGCGAACGGACTCAGAATGACAGCGGAGGGGCCCAGGATGACAGCGAAGGACTCAGGATGGAAGCGAATGGCACGCACCTTGAAAAGGGGCTGCAATTCTCCCCAGGACATCCTATAGTGTGCGATTACTCGTGGGGTTCGACCCGCTCGTGGAGGATGTCATGCCTGACGTCGTAACTTTTGGCGAAGCGATGATTCGCCTTTCGCCGCCGCACTTCCAGCGCCTGGAGCAAACTTCCACGTTGGACGTCCAAGTCGGCGGCGGAGAGCTGAACGTTGCCGTTGGCGTCGCCCGCCTGGGTTTGAAGAGTGCCTGGGTCTCCCGGCTGCCGAAGAATTCTCTGGGGCGCCTGGCGGAAAACCGCGCCCGCCAGGCCGGCGTGGACACGGCGCATATGGTATGGGCACCTGACGCCGAGTCCCGTATGGGTCTCTACTTCCTGGAGTTCGGCGCTGCGCCCCGCGCCAGTTCCGTGCTCTACGACCGACGGAATTCCGCCATCAGCGCCATCCAACCGGGCGAGGTGAATTGGAAGAAAGTCATGGAAGGCGCCCGCTGGTTTCATACCAGCGGCATCACGCCGGCGCTCAGCGATTCCGCGGCGTCCGTCACGATCGAGGCGTTGAAAGCCGCAAAGCAAGCGGGCCTCACGGTCAGCTACGATCTGAATTATCGCGGCAAATTGTGGTCACCGGAGAAAGCGCAGTCCGTCCAGGAACCTCTGATGGAATACGTAGACGTCCTCATCACCACCGAAGAAGACACGAACGTGGTCTTTAAGATCAAAGCGGAAGGGAAGACGGACGAGAAAGGATTCACGCAAGTTTCCGCCGAATCGTATAAAGAAGTGGCAAGGCGACTCCAGGAGAGATTCCAGTTCAAAGCCGTGGCTATCACTCTCCGCGAGAACCCGCTGGTGTGGCGCAACACCTGGACTGCCGTCGCCTATGCCGACGGCAGATTCTATGACGACGTGAAGTACGAACTGGAAATTGTGGATCGCCTCGGCGGTGGCGATTCCTTCAGCGCCGGCTTCATCTACGGGCGATTAACGAAAGGTTCTTACGAAGCGGCGGTCCGCTATGGCAACGCTTTTAGTGCGCTGAAGCACTCGATGCCGAGCGACTTCAACTGGGCGACGCTCGCGGAAGTTGAGAGCCTGCTCAAGGGCGCGAGCCTCCGTGTCGCGCGCTGAGAGCGGCCGGCGTGGACAGACAATGTAAAGTTCTGAATTCATACTAACGGGAAGGGAGATATGTATGGCTTGGTCAAAGGAAAAATCCCTCGCACTGATTCGGGAAGTGGGCCTGGTGCCGATCGTGCGCGCGCCTTCGCCGGAAGATGCTCTGCGCGCGGTGGAGGCCATTATCGAAGGGAACATCGGCATCGCCGAAATTACCATGACGGTTCCAAACGCCATCCGCGTGCTGGAGAAGGTGGCGGATAAATTCGGTGACAAGGTCTTGCTGGGCGCAGGCACGATCCTCGACCCGGAGACCTGCCGCACTGCGCTGCTGGCAGGAGCGGAATTCATCGTCACGCCAGCGCTCAACCTGCACGTCATTGAGTTGGCTCGTCGATACAGCAAGCCCTGCATGCCCGGAGCTTTGACGCCCACGGAAGTTCTCACTGCCTGGCAGGCGGGTGCGGACCTGGTGAAGATCTTCCCGTGCGGGCCCGTCGGCGGCCCCAAATACATCAAGGCGCTCAAAGGCCCCTTTCCGCAAATTGAATTCGTGCCCACCGGCGGAGTCAATCTCGAGACGACCCCCGAATTCATCAAGGCAGGAGCGGCCGCCGTCGCGGTGGGCGGTGAACTGGTTGACGTCAAGGCTTTGCGCGAAGGTAGGCTGGACGTGATTTCCGCCAACGCTCGCAAGTACCTGGAAGCCGTGCGCATGGCCCGGGCTTCTCTGGGAAAGTGACGAGCTGGAAGTGAGAGGCGGCCGGGGCAGCGCCTGATGGAGTTAACGCAGGGCGTGGGATGGTATAATTTCAGATTCGCGTGGGGCGGGCTCCAGGTCCTCGAGACCTCAGGAGCCACCTGCTCCGGCGAGCAGAAAGGCTGCGGCGCCGAACGCGCTGCAAGGTTCTGCCGTTCGACTGTGACTCATGACCGACCAACCTCTAATTTCGCCCGCTGACCCGCAGGATTACCAGGTGGCCCTGCGCCGCTTCTGGCCCGTCGCCACGCTCGTCATCCTTGCACTCAACCTCCTGCTTTTTGTCTTGGAGACTCTTGCCGGGGGATCGAAAGATACCGGTGTTCTACTCGCATTCGGCGCCTCTTACGCACCCTTGCTTCGGCGAGGCGAGTACTGGCGGCTGGTGATGCCGATGTTCCTTCACATCGGCTGGCTCCATTTACTCGTGAACGGCTACGCTCTCTATATCCTGGGGCCTATCCTGGAACGAGTGTATGGTTACGGCCGCTACGCCGCGCTTTACGTCGCCGCGGGGATCGGCAGTTCGCTCCTCTCGATGGCTGTATCACCGCACGTCGCCGCCGGCGCCTCCGGGGCCATCTTCGGCGTGGCCGGCGCGATGCTCGTTACGGGTTACGTCCACCGCGACGTGATTCCTCCGCGCTGGGGCAGGGCTTTCGGCAGAGGAATGATTCCCTTCATTGTCGTGAATCTGGCCTTCGGATTCACGGTGCCCGGAATCGACAATTGGGGACATCTGGGCGGGCTGATAAGCGGCCTCCTGCTGGCTCTGGTCATTCCACCACCGGGACGCAATCTCCTGCCAAACGAGACGGCTGAGCCGCCCCTGCAGGCGATCGTATTGCTTCCGATCGCTACGGTGCTCCTGGCTATGACGGCGACCGTGAACCAGTACCGGACTTTCCAGGCCGTGACCCGTTTGCTGACAGAAGGCGCTCGGTTTGAAGTCGCGCACCAGTATGATCGCACGCTGCGGTGCTTTCAGGAAGCGGCGCGCGAAGCTCCCCATGATAAGCGGCCTCACGAACAACTGGGCGCGCTATACCTCGCGCAGAGGATGTACGACCAGGCCATCCAGGAGTACGGGGAAGCGGTTCTTCTCAGCCTCCCGGACGACCCGGAGCCCCGCCTCCGGCTGGGGATGGCTTATCATTTGAAGGGAGACGTCGCGAAGGCGCAGCAGGCCTTCGAAGCGGCGCTCGGGAAGAACCCCCGGACCGGGGAGGCCCAGTTCCTGCTGGCGGACCTGTACTCGGAACAAAAACTCTATGCCGACGCCATCGCCCACTATCGGGAGGCCCTGCTTCTTGAACCCAACCTGGCAGTAGCTCACAATAACCTGGCGTGGCTTTACGCCACCTGCGAAGACGACAAGTATCGCGATCCAAAAGCCGCGCTGGACCACGCCCAACACGCCGTAGATTTGACCCATTGGAAAGTGGCAGGGTTCATCGACACTCTTGCGGAAGCGCACTTTGCCAATAGAGATTATCAAGAGGCGGTCAATATCCAGAACAAGGCGCTCGCGCTCGAACCCAACGGCCGCGAGCTTCAGGAACACATGTCTCGTTACCGTAAGGCTGCCGGAATCTGAGGGTGACTCCAGAATCCCTATTCTGTGGAGTTTCTGAGGAGCGAGCCTCTCCGCTGCCGGCTGGCGACCGGAGACGGCAACGAAGTTTCCCTTGACGGCCCCGCTAACCCCATAGACACTGTAGGTTGGACCTCGCCGCCAACGGCACTCGTCGCCGTGAAGTCGGACTGAAGCCAAGTGGGTCTCGCCAACGAGTGCTTGCAGGCTTCACGAACCTTTGCACATGAGGCAAGGATGCAAACAAACATGGGGACCGGACCGTCCACGCTTTCGGGAGAGGAATCCCGGAAGAGTGCGGCGCGTGCTGGCCACTCCCCCCGCCGTCCCAAAGTTCTCCTGACCAGTATTTGTCGTCCCATCGGGCCTGCCCACGGAGATGGTGAGAGTGTGGGCTACGAAGTGCTGCACGGGCAGGTCACGCGCGCGCAGGGCCTCTTCAGCCCCCGCTCCGTGAATTTCACCTACGCACTCGACTACATCGCGGCCAACCTGGATGCGCCCGCCGTGGTTCTGCACTATCCATCGCATCGCGAACTGATCCGTGAACTGCGCAAGGGTCCGGACTACGTCGGCATTTCCTTCAACCTGGTTACTCTGCATCGCATGAAGGAAGCGGTGGCGCTGGTGCGCGAGCACGCGCCGGCGGCCAAGATCGTTTTGGGCGGTTACGGAACGGTTCTGGATGACCAGACGCTTGCTCCCTACGGCGACCACATTTGCCGTGAAGAGGGCGTTGCATACTTCCGCGCGCTTCTGGGCGAGCCGCCCCGGCCCCTGCCTTACGATCATCCCCTGGTGACGCTCAACTTAAAGGTCTTCTCGGTTCCCATGGACCGCACCGGGGTGATCTTCGCGGGGCTTGGCTGCCCCAATGGCTGCGACTTCTGCTGCACCTCGCATTTCTTCAAGCGCCGCCACATTCGGCTCCTTCCCACCGGCGACGATATCTTTCGAGTCATCGAGCGCTATCTCGAGATCGACCCCCACATGAGCCTGGCGATTCTTGACGAGGACTTCCTGCTCGCCAAGGACCGCGCCGTACGCCTGCGCGAGCTCGTGCTCGCGCGTGGCACACCCCTCTCGATTTTCGCTTTCGCTTCCGTCAAGGCCTTGAGCCGGTTCACGCCGCAGGAGTTGCTGGAGACCGGCGTGGACGGGGTCTGGGTGGGTTATGAAGGAAAACGCTCCGGATATGCCAAGCAAGAGGGTAAGCCGGTGGAGGAATTGATTCCGGAGTTGCGCTCACACGGCATCACCGTCCTCTCGTCGATGATCCTGGGATTCGACTATCACAATCCACAGATCATTCGCGAGGAGATGGCGGAATTTCTGGCGCTCCGGCCGACCTATACGCAATTCCTCATTTACGGGCCCACGCCGGGCACACCCTTTTTCGAGCGCGTAATGAAGGAAGGACGCTTCAGGCGCGACATGGCGGCGGACCTCGAGCGCTATTACCGGGCCTGCGACGGCTTCACGTCCATGGTCGTGCATCCGGCGATGACGGCGGGCGAGATTGAGGCTTTGCAGCGCGAGGGTTTTGAGGCGGACTTCCGGGTGAATGGACCTTCCATCCTGCGATCCGTGGAAGTCTGGTTCCAGGGCTGGAAGCGCTACCATGATTCCAGCTCAGCCTATTTGCGCGCCAAAGCCGAGCGTTGGGCGGAGGAGATTCGGCGCGCCTATCCGCTTTTCCGCGTGGCCAAGCGCTTCGGCCCGACCCCGGAAGCCGCGGCGCATCTCGAAACGGAGGTTCGAACTTTGCTCGGTCCCCCCAGCCTGGGCCCGCGCGTGCTTTCGTGGGTTGCGCCCGCGGCTGCCGCCTGGACACGCTTCACATTGCGCCACGACTCCTTTCAACACCCCAAGCTGGTCCGCCGCGCCTACCGTACCACTCGCTGGGCTCTGCGTTCCGGCGAGCTCGGTTCGCTGCGCGTGAGCATGGAGCGGGCACTGCACAGCACGCTGGTCAAGATCGAAGGAGCCTTGGACCGAGCGAGCGCGCGACGCCTGGCCGCCGGCATCCTCGCCCATCTGCGTGGGACCGATGCGCAGGTAAAGGTGATTGTGGCCGAGGGGACACGCGCTGAGGCGCAGGATTTGCGGCTGCTCGCCCAGGAACTCGCCCCCTTGCGCCACCGCATCTCGATCTCGATTCCTTCCGCTCCGGAAACCTGGACTTACCTCAAGAGCGCCTAAATAAGTAGGGGTAGGGCTTGCCCTACCCTCTTTCCGGCCAGGGCCGCTTCGAAAGGGTACGGCAAGCCGCACCCCTACGTCGTCCAGACCGCGTTGCACTGGCTGCTGCAGGCAAGCCTCGTTAGACTTTGGAGTGAATGACGCGGACGGAAGGCATGCCGTCGGGCTCGTCGACGAGCTCCATATCCTGGAAGATGTTCGGGGCTTCTTTCTTGAAGATGCGGCAGACCTCGACAGCCAGCAAACGAATCTCTGTATCGGCATGCGGGCTGCCGCGCACTTCGAGAAAGTGCCGCCAGGCGCGGGAATTCCCAGTCACAAAAATCTTGGTTTCGGTGGCGTTGGGAAGGATGGAGCGAGCCGCTTGGCGCGCCCACTTGCGCCGGTCGCGCGGGGCCATTTCCGGATGTGTCTGCTGCACGTATTGCGTGGTCGCCTCCGCCAAGTCGGTGTACGCCTTGCGGATGCCCTCGATGGTCTGCTGCCATTTCTGGCGCAGTTCCGGGTCGTCCTGGTAGAGCGGCGGCACCACGTAACGCGCCTCGCTCTCATCCACGTAGCGCTGGGAAAGCTGCGAATAGCCGAAGCCGGCGCGGTGGCGGACGAGTTCGTGCGTGAGCGCGCGGCTGACGCCGGTGATCAGCAGGCACCATACGGCGTGCTCCAGCACGCTCCCGTGCTTGGAAGAGAGGATGTTTTCCAGATACTCGCGATTGCTTTTCCGCCCCTTCCCAAACGACATGTAGCAGGCACGCCCGGCGATTTCGGTCAAGACCTCAGCGGCCGTGGGCGCATCCGTCGTAAAGGTCAGTCCCTCGTCCGCGAGGAAACGCGCCAGCTCTTCATCCGCGACGAGCTGGCGCCCGACGAGATAGACCTTGGGTTTGGTGATGTAGGGATCGATGGGCGGAGTTCTATCCATCGGACTCCAGTTCACTTGAGGAGCACAAAGCGCTGGGTCTCAGACTTCTGCACGGCTGGCAAACCGAACTTGCTGATGTTTGCGCAACGCGCCGCTAGGAGCTGGACGTGGCCTTGGTTCCGGCTGGCGCAGCTTCGTCTTTCTTGAAGCTGGCGTACTTCCGCTGGAACCTCTCCACACGGCCTCCGCTGTCTATGAGCTTCTGTTTACCCGTGAAGAATGGATGGCACTTGGAGCAGATTTCCAGGTGCAGTATGTCGCTCTTATAGGTCGAGCGCGTCTTGATGGTGCTGCCGCACGCGCAAACGACCGTAACATCATGATAAGTGGGGTGAATACCCGTCTTCATAGAACTCCTTTTTGGCAACAGCGCAATGCTCTATTCTAGTTGGATCAGCCAAAACTTTCAATCGGGATTCGCAGGTGAAGATGATACGAGATCATTTTCCCGGGCCCCGCAACCCCGACGCTCTGAGACATGGCTTGCCCCTGTACGCAATTCCTTGTCTGGATTTCTTGCCGCTTTTCCCGGGGTCCACGCCGGCTGTGCCTGAGGTAGAATAGTGCGGTCGCCAGAGGACGGTGCCGGCCCATTCGGGAAATCCCCACCGTTTGCAGGGTGAAAGCAGGCAGACAACGGAGGACCTATGATGAGTGATTCAAGAGTCAGCCGACGGGACTTCTTAGAGACAGGTCTCAAGAACAGCGCGGGCCTTGCGGCGCTCGGTGGCATCAGCTTCGTAACGCAACCCCGCCGAGTCTGGGGCGCTAACGACCGCGTCAGGGTGGCAGTGATCGGCATACGCGGGCAGGGATTCACCCACGTGGAAGGATGGTCGGCGGTTCCCAACACAGAAGTTGCCGCTATCTGTGACGTCGATGAGAACGTGATCAGCCAACGGTTGGCGGATATGGAGAAGCGGCATCTGGCGAAACCCAAAGTCTACGGCGACGTGCGGAAGCTGCTGGAAGACAAATCCATCGACGCGGTCTCCATCGCCACTCCGAACCACTGGCACTCCCTGATGGGCATTTGGGGCTGTCAGGCGGGAAAGGACATCTATGTTGAAAAGCCCTGCTCGCATGCCTGGTGGGAAGGGCACCAGTTGGTCGAGGCGGTCCGCAAGTACGACCGGATTGCGATGCACGGGACGCAAGGGCGCTCTGCGGAAGGCTATCTGGAAGGAGTGACGAAGCTCCGCGAAGGGGTCATTGGCGAGGTTTACCTGGCGCGCGGCCTCTGCTTCAAGTGGCGCGACACCATCGGCATTGCCCAGGCCGAGCCGGTTCCTGCCGGTGTCGATTACGACTTGTGGACGGGTCCCGCTCCCTTGAAACCTTTTACTCGTAACCGTTTTCATTATAACTGGCATTGGATTTGGGATACCGGCAATGGTGACCTGGGTAATCAAGGAGTCCATGAGGTCGATCTGGCCCGGTGGGGGCTCGGCGTAAAGCTTCCCCATAAGGTTTCAGCCATCGGCGGGCACGTCATGTTTAACGACGATCAGGAAACCCCCAACGTCTTGAACTGCGCCTTTGAATTCCTCATGCCGGATGGGGAAAAACGGCTGCTGGAATTTGAGGTCCGGCATTGGATGACCAACACCGAGGCCGAGATTGGTCTGCCCGGGTTTGGGGCAGGTGCGGCGGCCCTTCCGCAAGCCGCGGGCCAGGCCCATTCCAAACAGCCCAAGGCGATGTGCGGGAATCTTTTCTATGGTTCGAAGGGGTACATGGCGATGACGGGCTACGAGTCCTACCGGACGTGGCTGGGAGAAGAACAGGAACCCGGCCCCCACGCCACGCGCGACGGGGACCGGTGGGCCAATTTCATCCACTGCGTCCGGACGCGCAAAAAGGAAGACGTGCTGGCGCCAATCGAGGAAGGTCACCTCTCGGCCACCCTGGTTCACCTCGCCAATGCATCGTATCGCCTGGGACGCATTCTGAATTTTGATCCTGAGAAGGAGCAAGTGATCGGCGACGAAGAAGCCAACCGCCTGCTGCGCGGTGACGACCGCGGCTTCCGTGCGCCGTTCACAATTCCCGAACGGGTCTAAACACCCAGCACGCTAGAGGAGGAGAATGCACCGCAATCCCGCCTCGCGGGATTGGGCCTCTTCCCTAGCGCGCTGTGATACTCAGCCGCATTCAACAGGGTACTAACGCGAGCGCAGAAAGCCAAGTTGCGCAGTCGCTCCAGGGCGATGGGAAAGACCCCTCACCCGGCCTCCTTCGTCGGCCACCCTCTCCCCAAGGGAGAGGGTGGGCCGCGACCGGCGCTTTCACCAGCCGGCGCGGGCCGGGTGAGGGGTCATGAACAGTCCTAACCTGCTGCTTCGCGTCGGCAGCAGTATCTCCATGAATGCAACTTAGTATGGGGTGCACATCACGGCGCGGAGGCGCGGAACTGGAGTTCTTTGCTGACTGAGGCAGCGAAGGCCTCGACCTCGGAGAGAGGCTGCAGGGTGGCTTCGGCATCCATGAGCAGGCGATAAGAATGAGCCGCAGTTTTGTCTCCTGGCGCCGGCAAGCCTTCGATGAGGGCGGTGAGTTCCGCAGGCTCTTTGCGGCGAACGTAGCGGAGGGTGTTCGCAAGGACGTGGGCCAGCTCATGATCGCGGCGCAGGGAGAGCGCGTGGATCAGCTTGAGGTGCCCGTTGGGTTTTCCTGCGGAGAGGCGTGGCCGGTAGCCAAAGTCGAAATGGAAGGGGTCACCCTTCGCAGTCCACTGCTCGGCAGGGATGTGTTTTTCGAAGCGCTTTTCGTTGAACACCATCGCCCGTCGCAGCGCCTCCACAAGCCGCTGCTTGATGCGCATGCGAGTGTCCGCCGCGGGAAGAGCTGCCAAGCGTTTGCCCACATAGGTTTCGAAGAGCCGTTGCATTTCTGCCTGCGGCTCGGCGGTGAGCAGAGGGTGGGGCGGCGTAAGCTGGATGAGATTGGAGAATGATTCCTGCATCTCTTGGAGGTACCCCTCCAGGTTGCTTTCGTGCTCCTGGATTTGCTGCTCGAAGTAGGTCTGCAACTCCCGCAGGAAGCGCAGATCGGCTTGCGGGTGGAAGCGCTTGAGGCGGCGGAAGTCATCGGCAAAAAGGCAGTCCAGGAACTAATCCTCGGCGTTATGCAGGAACAGGCCGAGATTCAGGAACTCCTCGCGCGCGGTGTCGGGGACGTAGCGCACCAGGAAATACGTCCAGGCTTTCAAGCTGCTTGCCTCTGCCATCGGGTCTGACCGTCAGCCATTCTATTGATCATTACAGAGAATAGCATTGCCTGTAATTTGTCACTCTCCGTAGTTGACATCACTCCCAGTTGGGAAACGGGTTGAGCGAACAGTTCTTGGTATCGATGACCGCCTGGCGCAGTTTGCGGCGCCGGTCGTAAAGAGCTTCCACCAGCCGTACGAGTTGGGAGGGATCCGGCGCGCACCATTCCGCGGGGATTCCGCGTGTGCACGCTTCGAGCTCCCCCGGTGTGAGGTCCTCGATGCGGGAGAGAAGGGGTTCGAACGATTCCATCCCGCGGACCTTCTCATAAACCAAACGGCGAGGATAGATGCCGCGAATGGGGCTGTCGGGAAAGGTCCAGTCGCCGTCGTTGAAACAGAAGCCGTGGTCAATCAGCGCCGCGGAATAGGTGGAGCCCTCCCCGTTCGCAGGGCGGTGGAAAATCACTTGGCGGCCGTCACAATTGCACGTCCACTTGTCGAAAACGAAGGTTCCCAGGAAAACGTCGTGCAGGTCCTGGACGCGCCGCAGGAGACGATCGGGCAGGAAATCCACGACCAGCGTCTCGCTGGGGATTCCTGGGAAGCGCGAGCCAAAGTGCAGACCTGGCGCGACCGGTTCGCGGCGGTCGCCGACCTCGAACGCCAGGTCGAGGTTGTTGCGAATCAATTGACGAGTGACTTCGACAAACGCCGGAGCGGCAACCGGCAGAAGCACCAACTGCGCCAAGCGCGAGGCCAACATCTCGTTGGCGAGCACGCGTGCGTGCTGGGGATTGTTCTGGAACTTCACGACGTAGCTGGCCCCGTCTTCGCAGCGCAGCAGGCAGGGCTGGGAGGCGCCGCGCATCCGGCGGACAAACTCCACGGCGCGAACCCGGGGCGCCACCGGGCCGCCGACGGGGCCCGCCTCCCGCCAAGCGCCCTGCGGTACCATCGCTCCGCCGGGGAATCCTGTAGGCTCGGGAGTTGGCATGATCGGAGGCGCAAGGCGCCTCGGGCGTACAGCACCGACCCGTGGGCAAGGCTCTCCCTTCGCTGCCCCGCCAGGGGCGAACGCTGGGGTCATCGCCCGAGGTCCCGTGCCGATTCTTCTGTCTACCGGCCCCGCCCTTGCTTCTTGGCGGGCTTCTTTGCCTTCTTGGCCTTTTTGGGCTTCACAGCAGGCTTGCGGGCCTTGGCCGCTTTCTTGGCCGGCTTCTTTGTCTTGGGCTTGGGTTTCTTAGCCGGCTTCTTCTTGGCCGGGGCGCTCTTAGGGGCTGCGGGCGCCGGTTTGGGTGCTGCCACGGCGGCAACTTCCAGTCCCTTGGCAGGAGTTACCGGCGCCCCTGCTACGTAGGAGACTTCCTCCTCGATCTCCTCGCCTTCATCCCCTGAACCCTCTTCCGCTTCTTCTTTGTAATCGGAGGAGAGTTCTTCCCCGTAGTCCTCCAGCTCGTCGCCTGGTTCATTCTCCTCTTCTAACGCCATGAATCCCTCCTCCCGTCGTCCTTTGCTCACACATGAAGACTCGTTTCAGTCCAAGGGGGCTTGCGTGCCCGCCACAGAACTGGTCGTCGGGGCAGATTTATACCACCAAAATCATCCTGTCAAGAACTATTGATAAAGTTCCTCGAGGGAGACCTACTTGACTGCCAGCGCCGCCGCGGGAGAAGTTGGGTTGCCGGAAGCGGGGGGGTGCTTCTTGGCGAGAACAGGCTTCGCGACATTGGACTTCTTCTTGGCAGAAGCGTGGCTCGTCTTGGCGCTACCCTTCGCGCGGGATGGCCGGGCAGAACTGCTCTCTTCCGCCAGCACGTAAAGGCGCAGGGATGTGCCCGGGGCCAATTGCGAAGACTTCAGGTTGTTCCAACGGCGAATCTGGTAGGGGGTTACGTCGAAGTGATCGGCGATGAGGTCCAAAGTGTCGCCTGCACGCACCCGGTAGTGCGTCAGTCGCCGGGCCGTTCTTTCCCGCACCCGCACCAGGGATGAGTCCTTGCCCGGCGCCATCGGAACCACAAGGTGAGCTCCCTCGACGGGGGAGGCCCCCGGGGTCAGTTGGTTCACATCCGCCAGGGCCAGGGGCGACAGCCGAAATTGCTTGGCGATGCCGGCCAAGGTCTCGCCTTCCGCCACCTTATGCGCCCGCCACCAAATCCGCTTGTCCGGCGGGATAAGCGCAATGTTCTTTTCGAACACGTCTTTCGTCCCCGGCGGCAAATTCAAAGCGAATTCCGGGTTGTTGCCGGGCGTCGTCCAGCGCTGCAAACTGGGGTTGAGATTGATCAGGTCTCCGACGGGGTGGTCGATGAGTTGGGCAACCAGGCGCAGGTCCGTGGGTGTCACAACGGTGACTCGATCGACCGCGAGAGGCGGCTCGGGTTGTGTATCAAACCCGTAAGCCTTGGGGTCTTTGGCAATGAGCAGGGTCGCCAGAAAAACGGGGACGTAGTTCTCGGTCTCCGCCGGCAGGGCATGGAGCTTCCGCAGCACCCAATAATCCGCGTACCCTGTCTTCTCAATGGCGCGCTGTACGGTCAGGGGGCCACTGTCGTAAGCCGCCATGGCCAGGAACCAGTCGCCAAAAGTCTGGTAAAGGTCTTTCAAGTGCCGGGCTGCCGCCGCGGAGGACTTGACGGGGTCCTTGCGCTCATCCACCCAGCGGTCCTTCTTCAAGCCGTACAACACTCCCGTGCCCAGGTAGAACTGCCAGATGCCAACGCAAGCCTTATTGGAAACGGCAAAAGGATTGAACGCGCTCTCACCCGCAGCAATATAGATGAGATCCTGAGGCAACCCTTGGCTCTGCAGCTCGTCATGGATGATTTGCTGATACAACCCGCCGCGTCTTAGAACCGTATCGATATACTTACGACCCCGGTTCTGGAGGTACGTCAGGACGCCATCCACGAATTCATTGGAGACCAGGGGCAGGTCGGAATGTACCGACTTCAATTCCTCCTGGGCTTGCTGCGTGACCCTGGGATCAACGGGAAAGGTCAGACCCGAAAACGAGTCGAGAGGAGCAGGTTCGTAATTGTGGGGGCTCAGTGAGTCGCCATGCTCCAGCGACGCGCCCTCTGCCGTATAGACGTTCTCGACGATTTTGTTAAACTCGGAGCTCAGCCGGTCGTCGCCCTGGATATCCAGGTCCGACTCCAGGAGGGTGGACAGCGCCTGGTCGAACGCTGCCTTGGCCTTTTCGAGGTTCCCAGCGCGGTAATCGCTCATCCCGGCTTGGTAGGAGTCATCCACCTGCTTCAGGAGAACCTCCGCCGCGTCCGGGGCAGAAGCCATTTCGGGGGGGAGGATGCGGTCCGTCGCCTTGAGGGGCAAAGTCTCCAAAGGTGGGGGCGGAGCTGGAACTTGTACAACCGCCGTGCGCTTGGGGGTTGTTGCACAGCCACTGAGGAGAACGGCCGTGCCCAAACAGCAGATCAACCATCGTTTCCTCAAGCCGTCTCCTCCCGGGACCCATCCACGGCAAGCCCAGGGCCAATCCCCGCGTGAACAGGTAGCACAATGTTAAATCTTACTTACGCTTGGATTCCAGGGTCAACCTGAAAGTGGGTAGGCTCTCATTATGGCCAAGTTGTACGGGGTTATAGATGAGATTACTAGAAGCCATTTCAAAACCCTGTACAACGGGCTGAATTTGCGATAGTTATTTTCCTGTGGAGGAGGATCGCGGAAGTGCACAGCGCCAGGAGGAGGGCCGATGGCGCGATACGGTCGGTT
>Ga0187865_1000307_pt1 | contig 69015 bp, 63 predicted proteins | sample June2016WEW_11_1_2_FD_132989 | JGI IMG/M metagenome (GOLD analysis project Ga0187865, IMG submission 132989) | Peatland microbial communities from SPRUCE experiment site at the Marcell Experimental Forest, Minnesota, USA - June2016WEW_11_100 | ecosystem: Environmental > Terrestrial > Soil >... | reverse complement strand
GTACATGCCCGACGACTCCGCCCGCCATGTGGACTGGAAAGCCACGGCCCGCACCGGCGCGCTCAAAGTGCGCGAGTTCAGCCGCGAAGATGAACGCAAGCTCCGCATCGTGTTTGACAACCCGGCACCCGGAGCCCTGCCGCCCGCGGTGTATGAGCGAGCGGTAAGCCTGGCAGCCTCCCTGGGATGGTACTTCCACCACGAAGATGTCGAAGTCTCCTTCGTCGCGCCGGGATTGGAGCCAACCGAAGATGTCCTCACTTTCCTGCGATACCTGGCGCTGGTCGAGCCGCAGGAGGCGACCCCGGTGTTCAGTCGCCTTCGGGCCAGTGAAGATTACAACGTGATCGTTACCGCCCGCGACGCCGCCGAGATGCCCGCCGCTTTGGCCGCCAGATCCTACGTCATTTCCCTGGGGGTGTGGGGACGGGGCTCCGCCCCGTCCCGGCGGGGCGAAGCCCCGCCGCCACATGGTTCCGTCACACCGCAAGCTTGAGCCACCGGAGTCTGTGTCATAGCTTGAGGTCGAACGAAAAAGTGGGACGAACGATGATCCAGCCGCGCAGCGGCGGAACAGGAAAGCCCGGCACGTCAGTGCCGGGTAGTCGAAAGTGGAAAAGCCCGAGTCCCGCAAGGGACGGCACTCGGCCTACGCCACAAACTCCTCCACCGGCGGGTCTTCATTTTTTTCTTCCCCCCTGGCGATTTTCGACATATACTCCGCCCCGGGTCCAGACATTAAAACGGTTTTGCTTCCTTCGTTCAGGACCAATTTGACGCTGTTTGCCCGGCTCGCCGCTTTCCGGCACAAGTCCACGGGAGGTGCAAATGTTGATCTGTGATCTGCTCAGAAATCAAGTCCCCATATCCGCCGAGGGCCACCAGACCGTGCTCGAAGTCGCCAGCATGATGGTGGAGCACAACATCGGCGCCGTACCGGTTCTGCGAGAAGGCCAGCTGGTAGGCATTTTCTCCGAGCGCGACCTGATGAGCCGTGTGGTGGTGGGCGGCAAGGACCCCGCCCGTACCCTGGTCAGCCAGGTCATGACCGAAGATCCTCTGACCGTCGCTCCGAACGATCCCCTGGAGACCTGCATGACCCTGATGAAGCGGCATGGGTTCCGGCACCTGCCGATCTGCGCGGGACGTGAACTGAAGGGCATCGTTTCCTTGCGCGACATCCTGCTGCACGATCTCGACGAAAAAGACGATGAAGTGCGCATGATGCGCGCCTACCTGCATTCCACGCCCGACGCCGGATAGGCCTGCCCGCCCCTTACCCTGTGACGGCTCGCTGCCAAGAGGGTAATGGTTACCAAGGTTACCTAAGTAGATTGACCCCGCAGGGCCACCTGCCTGAGGATGTGGAGCAGGGCGGAGGCGCGGCGGTTACGGTTGGTCGCGTCCTTCCCCGCATTTCCCATGACTGGGCACAGTCATACCATCGTCCTTTATTTGTGGTGCGCGCAACCGATCCTGCAATCGGTGGTGGCGGTGATCTTATGGCGCCGTAAGCTGCACAAGCAGTTTTTCGTGTTTTTCCTGTTCCTCCTGGCGCAGGTTGCGAATTTTGCCGTCATCTTTCCGCTTTGGCTCAGCGGCAATGGCACGTATTTCTGGCTTTTCTGGCTGGGCGAGGCGGTCAACGCGGTTCTCGGCTTCAAGGTTATTCATGAGATTTTCCTCGACGTGTTCCGCCCCTATCACACCCTGAAAGACCTGGGCACTCTGCTGTTCAAGTGGGCGGGCGTGGTGATGCTGCTGGTTTCGGTGGTAGTCTCCTTTTCGAATTCTTTCGACAAGAATCTGCTGTGGCAAGTTCTCACCACTCTGCAGCGCTCCGTTCGCATCGTGCAGCTGGGCCTCATCCTCTTTTTGCTCCTGTTTTCGCGTTTTCTGGGAGTGTCCCGAAAGCAGATCAGTTTTGGGATCTCTCTCGGCTTTGGGTTCTTCGCCGGTGTGGAATTGATGCTGTATGCGTTGCATTCGGGGGGATTTGTCAAGATGGGCGTCTTCAACCTGATCAACATGGTCGCTTATATTCTCGCCATTTTTGTTTGGCTCGGCTACTCGCTCTCCCGCCAAGTGGTGCGCGTGGCCGCCGTCAACCACTTGCAGACCCAGCGATGGGAACAGGGCCTGGCGGATCTTCAACACCCGGTACCTTCCGATTCGCTGATCCCGATGTTCGAAGGCATGGTGGAGCGCGCGTTCTCGCGAAGCTCGAATCTGGCGCCTGCGGAAAATCATTCCTCGCTCAACAACTCCGGCGCCCCACTCGAAGCCAATTCCGCGGCAGCCGGGTCCAAAACTCAACCATAGTTCTGGATACGCCAAAAGCAGCCCCGCGCAAAAACCTTGTCAAGAGGATTTTTTGCGCTCCGCAATCGCTCCTCCCAGAGCCTGAAACGAAGCGTTTCTATTCAAACCATTACCTTAAGAAACCAGCGTAAATACCGCTAATATTGCCTGCCGGACGGCCCCATCAATTTTCGGCATTACCTGTCAACTGGGCGCATCGTTCTGTGCGCTTGATGTAACCTCCTATTAATCAGAAAGTTGCAGGGTTGTGTATAATTCCCGGCGCTGGAGGTCGGCAGTTTGACGCCAGCCTCCGGCAGACCCTAAGGAGAAAGTAACCATGAAACGTTCGCTCAGGGCGTTACTGCTGTTGGTAGGTTTGGTAGGTACATTCGCGTATGCCGCTATCCCGAGAGTTCCCACTCCCTCGGGGCCGATACCGTGTTCCCCCACTAGACCGCTCTGCGACGAGTAGTCGCATGATTTGCATGACCACTTAAGTTAAGCAACATGACGTAACCATTTGCATCACGAAGCAATCTTCCGGGCTGGCCTCGTTGCCAGCCTCTTTTTTTACTTCTCGTCTTTCTTGCCCGTGGTTTCAGGTTCCGCCTTCGCGCCTGCTGCTGACGGTTTCCCCTCTTCCGATTCTTTCGCACCCTCCCCGGGAGACTGCGCTTCGTCGGTGTTGCTGCTGATGTACTGCACGATGATCGAAACGCGCCGGTTCGCCGGATCCAGCGGATCCTTTACGTTGCGCAGGCGCTGGTCCGCAAAGCCCCGCACCTGCGAGACCTGATCGCCGCCCAATCCCGCCTGCTGCATCAAGCGCCGCGCCGCATTCGCCCGGTCGGCCGAGAGTTCCCAATTGCTGTAGCTGCCCTTGCCTATAAAAGGCTTGGCGTCCGTGTGTCCCTCGACCGAAACATGGTTGGGAACTGTTCCCAGTTCCGCCGCCAGCAGCGTCAGCAGCTCCTGCCCATTCTGGTTGAGCGTGGCGCTCCCGCTGTCGAAGAACGTTCCTTTCTCCGATTCCAGCAACTCGATGCGCAGACCTTCCGCGGTCACTGTAATCTCGATATTTTTTTTCAGCTTGTCGAGGTCATTGATGCTCCGGATACTCTTTTGCACCTGCTCTTTGAGCTTCGGCATGTCCTCCTTGGTCAGTTGAAGATTCTCGCCCGATCCGGCCACATTGCTTCCGACCTTCTTCGCGGTTCCGCTGGGATCTTTGAAGTAACCGCTGATTGCCGCCTGAATCTGCTTGTTGGTATTCATCAGCCACAACACGATGAACAGTGCCATCATGGCCGTGACGAAGTCGGCATAGGCGACCTTCCAGGCGCCGCCGTGATGGCCGCCATGGCCGTTTTTTTTCCTGATGATGATGATGGGTGGTTTCGGCATGACGGTGCTTATCCTGCGCCCGCAGCGGTAGCATCCGCCGCCCCATCCGCCGCCGCCGCCGCTGCCGCTTCGGTTCTCGCGCCCCGGCAAGCCTCTTCGATCGCCGTGAACGAAGGACGCACATGCCCGGGCACCGTCCGCCGCCCAATCTCAACCGCCATGATCGGGGCTACACCTTTCAGAAAAGCAATCATGGTCACCCGCAACACCATCATGAACGCGTGTTCCTCGTCCGCCATCTTGCCCATGCGCGCCGCCAGCGGCCCGACCAACCCGTAGCACAGCAGAACGCCCAGAAAGGTCCCCACCAGCGCCGCCGCTACTTTACGTCCAATCTCTTCCGGAGGTCCGCCCAGCGCGCTCATCGTGATCACCACCCCCAGCACCGCCGCCACAATGCCCAGTCCCGGCAACGAGTCCGCCACCGTGCTCATCGCCGATACCGGCTCGCCGGCCTCGTGATGATGGACTTCCATGTCCGCCTCCAGCATCTGATCCAGATCGAATACTTCCACCCCGCCGCTCACCGCCATTCGCATCGTGTCGCAGACGAAAGCCACGGCATGATGCTGCTTCATGAAATCTTCGTACTTCAAGAACAGCGGGCTCTTGTCCGGTTCCTCGATGTCCGACTCCAGTGACACCAGGCCTTCCTTGCGCGCCTTTTGCAGCAGTTCATACATCATCGTCAATAAATCGATGTAGCGCTGCTGGTCGTACTTCGACGATCTAAATGCCCCAATTACCCCGCTCATCATCTGCTTCAGAGTGTGGACTGGATTCGAGATCAGCAACGTGCCCAGCGCCGCCCCGGCGACGATGAGCAGCTCCGCCGGCTGGAGCAGCACCGTCAGGTTGCCGTGCTCCATCAGGTAGCCCGCCACGATGCAGCCGAAAACAACCACGATCCCAATGATCGAAAACATGGGCATCATCCTCGCGAGTGTCCAGAACCGTTGGCAGCGCCCGCCGCCACCGCTTTCGCCGTCCCGTTCGAGTGCGAAGGCTTCATCTCCCGCAAAAGCGATTCCAGGTCCTTGCCCGCGGTGGCCACCGTGTAGGCCACCTCTGCCGCAACCAGAAAACGGTCGCCCCACCACGAAACTTCCGAATGGCTAAGCAGGTTCCATAAGATTTCAGCCGTCATGGCCACCATCATCGGGCTCGCCGAGGGCAGCACCACCAGAAATTCGTTCTCTCCCCAGCATCCCAGAAAGTTTTCCGCATCCAGGCTGTTGCGCAACGTCTGCGCCGCGGTGTGCAGAAAAGGCACGACCGACTGCGGACCGTGTTTTGCGCGAAACTCCTCCAGCCCCAGCATCCGTATCCGCAGAACCCCGAAGCCGAGATGCGATTCCTCCATGCCCGCCATGCATTCGTTCAGCACGGCTCGCGTCAGACGGCGCGAAGGAATTCCCGTCGTCGCGTCCAGACATCCGTACATCGGCGGCCCCGACGATTCCTCGCGGTACACAAACGCTTCTTCGAAAAGAACCGTCGCACCCCCGATCGTGTCGCCGTACTCAAGTAGCGGCCGCGTACGGATCCTCACCGCTACCCGGTGCCCATTCTTGTGCAGGTAGAAAACAGTACATTGCTGCGGCTTTCGCTGGCTGATGGTCATCGTCACCGGGCAGCGCTCGCCACTCAAGCTGTTGCCCCGCCGGTCGCAGGCCTGCACAATATCTTCGAAGACATGTCCCACTACCTCGTGCGCCAGATGCCCGGTGAGGTGTTCCGCGCCATGGTTCCAAAAACGAATCCGCCGTTCCCGGTCCACGATGTAGATTCCCACCGGCAAGTCTTCCACCAAATGCCGGAACAGCTTCGGGTTATCGAGAAGGTTGGAAAACACGTCTGGACACTCCGCCTTCTAGTTCCATCGGCAGTCAAAGCGGGAAACTTCAGGGACCGGAAGGGCTGCACGGCGGGGCGCATTGTCCGTCGCACAAATGTCTGTCGCACAGGTGTGTCGCTCGATGTGTCTCGCGCGCCGTAATTCCATCAAATAGCGGCGCGGGTGGAGCAGCATGTCCGTAAAAAGGTGATATGGGCTCAGAGTCGGCCGGTCGCTGCCTGAAACAACAAGAGCGCTCCAATACCCAACAAGCCGAGGTAAATGTACTTTAAAAAAGCCTCTCCATGCAGGCGATGATTGATCACCCTACCGAGGAACACCGCTAGCAGCGTGACCGGCAGTGAGACCAGATAATAATGCGTTACGGCGCGGACCCAGAGTCCTGCCAGCCAATAACCACCCATGCCAATGATGCTGGCAGGTAGAAAATATCCTTGCAGGGTCGCCCGGAAGTGCTGCGCTGACCACCGTCGCATGGCTCCGTAAACAACCAGCGGTGGGCCATTCATTCCGTAGGCTCCGCCCAGCACACCGGCACAGAATCCACAGGCCAAAAGCCATCCTCGACTGTCGCGTCGTAGTTCCAGCGGTGTGCGGCCTATGAAGGAGTAGGCGGAGAACATTATGATAATCACTCCGAGCGCGGCCTTCACTATCCGTTGATGACTACTCGTCAGGAGTAGAAGACCCAGCGGGATACCAAGAAGGGTCGAGAACACGAGCCACGCTGTGCTCCGCATGTGAATCTTCTTCCAGTCTTGCACGACGACTATGCCAGCGATGGTAATCGACACCAGCACCACGAGCGGCGCGGCCACGTCCAGCGGAATACAGAAGGCGAGCAGCGGAACCGCGACCAGAGCCTCGCCAAAGCCGAACGCCGATCGAATCAGCGTGGCGATAAACACAATGAATAAAACGTTCAGAGTATTAACGTCGATTGTGCTCTCCTGGGCGTACAGAATTCGCCATAGACAACATAGTCAGCTCCTATGGGATTGAGTCCTCGAGGTTGTCCACCCGCTTCCAAAACCAGCTCACCCAGCTCACGCCGCTGGACGCGCCCGCGCCCCCAGCGCCCGCGCCAGTTCCTCCGCATCGAAAATCGGCGGCTGGCACGCCGACCCCGAGCACGCCACCGCAAACGACCGTCCCCCGCCGAGCGCCGGAAGATTCGGAATCGTATCCGCCAAAGCCGGCGGCAGGTTCTGCGCGACCGCCTTATCGGCGTCCAAACGCAGAACCGCTGTGCTCAAGCAAAGCGGCCGCACCGCAGCCCGATACAACTCCGCGGCCGCTTCATCTTTCCCGACGACCACCACTTGTGTGTGCGGTTGGATGAAGCGTGTCACCGCCAGCCCGTAAGTCGCCGCAAAAATCCCGTGCTGCCCCGCGACCCCGGCATAGACCTCCAGCGTCTGCTCGGCCTGGTCGCGATACGACGCATCGTTGGCGTAACCATGCAGACGCAGCAGCGCAATCGCCGCCGCCGAATTTCCCGCCGGAGTCGGCGAATCCTGAAACGGCTTCCGCCGCGTCCCCAGAATCCCGAGCGCGGTTTCGTTCAACGCTTCGACCGCCGCCCCACGCGTATCAAAAAATCCACCCGCCACCGCATCGAAGAACCCCGCCACCATCGCGTCGGCAATCGCCCGTGCAAAACGGAAGTAGCTCAGGTCTGCCGTCGCCTCGTAAGCGTCGAGACAAGCAATCACCGCGAAAGCATAGTCATCCAGCACGCCAGGGACAGCGACAGCGACTTCGCGCCGCTCCGCCTTCGGATCCGAGTAAGCAATCACATGCTTCATGCCGCGCTCCGCGTTCCATCCTTCGGAAAGCAGCCGGTCCAGTGAGCGCAAAGCAAAGTGGCGCGCCTCCGCGAGATCAAGCACCTTGGCCGCTTCCAGATAAGCCGAAACGCACATCGCGTTCCAGCCCGCGTAAACCGTCTTGTCCACATACGGCGTCGGGCGCAGCAAACGCGCCGCATACATCTTCTTCTTCGCCGCCGCCAGCAGCGCGCCTACCCGCTCTTCCTGAATGTTCAGCCGCTGCGCAATTTCTTCCACCGAGGTTCGAATCGAGGTTCGAATGTGGAGCACATTCTTCGCCGGATTGTGATGCATGTCCCCGACTTCCTTGATGTCGTAGTAGAGCGCCGCCACCGCCGCCTCGTCCGCGGTCAGCACCGCTTTCGTTTCCTCCAGGGTCCAGGTGAAATAATCGCCGTCATCGTCCATCGAGCAATCGGCATCTTGCGAGGCGTAAAAGCCGCCGTGCGCGCGGTCGCTGAGCCACTCGTCCATCCAGCGAACGATGTCGCGCGCCACCCCAACGAAGAACTCATCCCCCGTCGCCTGATAAGCGTGCACATAGTTTTTCAGCAACTCCGAGTTGTCGTAGCACATCTTCTCGAAGTGCGGCACGATCCAGCGCTCGTCCACCGAGTAGCGATGGAAGCCGCCCGCCAACTGGTCATAGACGCCGCCACGCGCCATCTTCTCCAGCGTGTGGACGAAAATAGTACGCAGCTCTTCATTGGCCGCGCGATGGTTGCCCGCACGATCGTCGCCCGTACGCGTTCGAACATACTGATCCATCACCAGATCCAGCGCCGCCGGATGCGGAAACTTCGGCGCGCTTCCAAATCCGCCGTTGGCCTCGTCAAACATCTTCCGCGCCGATTCCAAGATCGTGTCAATCACCGTGGCAGACACCGTTCCGCCGCCCCCCGAAAAAGACTCCGCCCGCGAGATCGCGCTCTCAACCATCTGCGCCTGCTCCAGCACCTCGCCGTGCTTGTCGCGATAGGCCTGAGCAATCGAAAGCAGCACTCGCTTAAAGCTGGGCCGCCCGTAAGCGTCCGCCGGAGGAAAATAAGTCCCTCCATAAAACGGCTTGCCGTCGGGAGTAAGAAACGCCGTAAGCGGCCACCCGCCCTGCCCAGTGAGCGCACTCACCGCCACCTGGTATCGGCTGTCAATATCCGGACGCTCGTCCCGATCCACCTTCACCGCGATGTAATGCTCGTTGACGATCGCCGCCACCTCGGCATCGTCATACGACTCGCGATCCATCACATGACACCAATGACACCAAACCGCCCCAATATCCAAAAGCATTGGCTTGTTCGCCAGCCGAGCCGCCGCAAAAGCCTCCTCCCCAAACTCATGCCACTGGATAGGCTGATGCATAGCCGACCGCAGATAGGAAGAAGAAGCGCGAGCGAGGGAATTATGCGGGGAGTTCGTCATGAGCCTAGTTTAGCTTGGCAGCGAGAAAGAGTGCGGGGCGATCTCTGCAGGAACAAACGGCCGAGCGGGCAGAAAAGCTAAACGATCTAAATAGTCCTTTTGATCGGCCGCGCCCCCGTGACCTGCTTGGCAGCGTTCGGAGGACTGAATTCATGGCTCTTGCCGCAATGCGGACATGTTGTAACCTTGGCGTTGTGATCGGCCATCTCGTGCAGGAAGGCGGAAAATGCCTGGCCACAGTGCTTGCATAAAAGATCGATCTTCTCGTCGCTCATTTCTATTCTCGTCACAGCGTCACGTCTGATCTGTTGAGCCCTTCGGTAGCGGCCTCCTATCGTCTATTCTAAGCCCTATCGGATCGCGCGCGTCCCATAGAATAGACAACAGTATGTCCCTCGGCCTCTACATCTCAGTCCCCTTCTGCCGGACCAAGTGCAGTTACTGCAACTTCGCCTCCGACGTGCTCTCGAAGTCCGCTTACGAAAATTACGTTGCCCGCCTGCTCGAAGATATCGCCAGCTCGCGGAAGCTTGCGTCGGAGTTGGGATGCGCGCTAGAGGAGACCGCCGACTCCATCTACCTCGGCGGCGGAACTCCGTCGATCCTCGATGCCGCGCAGTTGCTGCGCATCTTCGCCGCCGTGCGCGATCAATTTGCGGTTACGCCCGATGCCGAGATCACCGTCGAATGCGCTCCGGGCACGCTTACGCCCGCTCTTATCGAAACCCTGCTGCAATGCGGCGTGAACCGGGTGAGCCTGGGCGTGCAGTCGTTCGTCGATCGGGAAGCGCAGTCCGTGGGGCGGCTGCACAAACGCACCACCGTTCTCGAAGAGATCGCTCGCCTGCGGGAAGCCGGCCTCGGAAACATTAACATCGATCTGATTGCCGGGTTGCCGCACCAGACGGCGGAAAGCTGGGCCTTCTCGGTGTCGGAGACGATTGCGACGGGGGTTCCGCACGTGAGCGTTTACATGCTCGAAGTAGACGAAGATTCCCGCCTGGGCAGGGAACTGATCGCCGGAGGCGCCCGCTACCACGCCCACTTTGTGCCCGATGACGACGCGACCGCGGATTTCTATCAGCAGGCCTGCCACATGCTGGCCTCTGCCGGCATCGCACAGTACGAAATCTCCAACTTTGCCCGCGTCACCCTACAGCCGCGCGGTGACGAGTTACAAATTGATAACGAGTTGCAAAGTAACGAGTCGCGCCATAACTTGAAATATTGGACGCGCCAGCCCTACCTCGGCTTCGGCGTCGATGCGCACTCGATGCTTGCTGCCGATCACCACGAGGCCGGCCGTCACCAGGCCGTCCGCTTCGCAACCCCCGACTCGCTTGACGCGTACATGAACCGTGCGCCGCATTCAGTGACACCGGTTTCAGCGCAGGCAGCGATAGAAGAAAGTTTCTTCCTCGGTCTGCGCCTAAACCGCGGTATCGATCTCGTCCGCCTTCGCAAAGAATTCAGCGCGAAGTTCCGACCTGCAGACTTTTTGAACATGAATTGTCATCCTGAGCGAAGCGAAGGACCTGCTGTTTGTCGGAAAGCGGCGCAAACTGCGGGTTCTTTGTCGCCTTCGCGACATACGTTCAGCCGAGACGCAATCGCCGCATGGGAATCCGCAATAAAACAATGCCTGCACGACGGCCTCCTCGAACAGCAGGGCGCGACCCTGCGCCTCACCGGCCGCGGCCGTCTCTTGTCTAACGAAGTATTTGCCAGATTTCTTGCCGAAGAAACAAAAGTGGGAACCGGCCACGTGAATTCACGTTAGTTGACCGATCAGTGCCGTTCGGCTTTGGCCTATCCGGTCCCCACCATCTCAAAAACTTTGGGGAGGCCGATGCCCAAGATGGGCGGCTCAAATGCCAAAGCCTGTATGCCGGCCTCTCCCGAAAGACTCATCCACACAATGCGAAACTGCGCCCGCGACGCGCCAAGTTGCACGTCCAGCACTTCTCCGGTCTGGACCTTCGAGTGCACGCCGGTCAGAACTGCCCCGTGGTTGCTGACGTTTCGCACCCGAACCATCTCCGCGAAAGGCCGCGCCATCCTGTCCACGCCCCAGATGCGTACCGGCAACTCCAGGTTCAGTCTGCGCTCTTTTCGCCGATCCATTTCCGCTCCGAGTTCCGCTCCGAGTTCCGCTCAAAGACTCAAGCGGATCATAACGAGGAACGCCTCAAAGCGAAACGTCACATCGGTTACACGCCAAACAGTTCCCAAAGTTATGTTGCATTAGCGAGAAAATAGTCGAGGAAATACCAATGAGTGCTCTATAGCCTATAGCTACTATCGAAGTAAAATTCCGCACTTAATGTTTCACATGAAACACTTTTGAACGCAAACAAAGGGCTTAGTCGAGGTTTTTCAGCGAGCAGGCTCCTGGCCCGCGAGCGTCGCCGCACGACCCACAGGGTCCCGCCGGCATCGACGGCTGTGCCGTCGCGCCGCTCTTCGCCGCCACGGCAAACACGGAGAGCTGCGGCTCCAGTTTCTTGCTCTGGCACTTCGGGCACTCGGCTTTTTGTTTGCCGAAGACCAGAGCCTCGAACTCGTGCTGGCATTCCTTGCAGACGTACTCGAAGATGGGCATGAAGAAAACTCCGCGAAGAAAATTGCTCCCTTCTATTTAAAATCAAAGCGTGGGTATTTCGCAAACACACGAAGAGATACGTCGCTTCACACCGCGTCGCTGGTTGCGTGGCGGGCACGTGCAAACGGTTGCCAGCTTTTTAATCCCGCGACGTTTTCATCTGCCTGCGCCCGAGGAGCGGTTGATCGAAGTGGCGCCCGGCATCCAGGTACTTTGCCATTGCCACTGGCAGGCGGATCGAGCGAGCGCGCTGACCATCATTGTTGTGCACGGGCTCGAAGGGTCGAGCGACTCGCAGTACATGCTCGGCGTCACCGAGAAGGCGCTGGCTGCGGGGATGAATGTGATCCGCTACAACCAGCGCAACTGTGGCGGCACGGACGCGCTCGCCCCGGTGCTCTACCACTCCGGGCTGTCGAATGATGTCGCGGCGGTGGCGCGGGAGATGATCGCGCGCGATGGAGTTTCGCGTCTGGCGCTGGTCGGCTTCTCGATGGGCGGCAACATCGTGCTGAAGTTGGCGGGAGAGTGGGGATCGCAAGCTCCGCCGCAGTTTCGCGCCGTGGCTGCGTGTTGTCCGGCAATTGATCTGGCCGCGTCGGCGGATGCGCTGCACGAACCGGCGAACCGAATTTACGAAAAATATTTTTTGTGGGCGCTTCGCCGCCGGATGCTTCAGAAGGCGCGGCTCTTTCCCGGCCACTTCGACGTGAGCCGCCTGCGTGGCATCCGCAGCCTGCGCGAGTTCGATGACAAGGTGACCGCTTACTATTGCGGCTTCACAGGCGTGGACGATTACTACGATCGCGCATCGGCGGCGCACGTGGTGGAGCGGATCGCGGCGCCGGCGCTGGTCTTGCACGCGGCGAATGATCCGTTCGTTCGCATCACGGCGGAGACGCGGCGGAAGATTTTATCGAACCGGAACATCACCTTCGTGGAGACGGCCGATGGCGGCCACTGCGCGTTTATCGGATCGCCTGTGGGGTTACCTGTGAGATCGCCCGCCGGAGTGGGGAATAGCAGCGATGGTCGTTATGACGACGGTTATTGGGCGGAGCATGAGATTGTGAACTTTCTGCGCCGGTTCTAAGGGATGAGGTTCTGATGGATGCCGACTTTTCCATCGAGTTGGGGCGGGAAGATCCGGTGCTGGATTTTCCGTGGAAGGACCCGGCGGGCACGTTCGCTTACGTTGACTTGAAGCGGCGTCCGGAGTTGACGGCGTGGATCGAGGAAGCGGAACGGTTTCCCGAGCTGGGGGAATTCCTTCGGGTGCTGAACTGGGCGCGGAGCATGGTGGAGACGGCGAAGTGCGACGCCGGGGTGACGAGGGAGTTGAGCGCGGAGGAGGAAATCTATGATGCGTCGCATAAGTTCGCGAGTTATGTGGACGTGGTGTTTTCTCATATTGATATGCGTCTATCTTTAGCTGCTCACGAACAGTTCGCTCGAAAGCTGGTTGAGTTGTTGCGCCGGGCGCCGGAGACTCCGTCGGCGGCGGAGGTGTGCGTGCGGCGGTGTTACTTCGGCGAGGAGGGCGGCGTCCGGGAAGGTTTTTACTGCACCTTGTATGTGAGCGGCTACGGAGACGACGGCGCCAGCGCGCGTCAGAATTGGGGAGTGGGGCTGAAGCTGATGGGGAATGCGATCGTGCAGCTGTCAGCGGGCGGAGTGACGGGAAGTTAAAAATGAAGCCGTGCCCCTAGGAAGAGCTTCTATTCATGCCGCGAATTGTGGACATCGCAATAGATGGAATGAAGAATCTTGCTCCGTCGTGAGTGGTAATGGCGCTAGCGGAGGGGCCGAGCTGCGCTCGGCTGGACGGGGCGAAGCCCCGTCCCCACGCGATCCAAACCTACGCGGGTTGGACTCGGCCGATCATCTTTTTCCAGTTGATCTTCTTCCGGTCAATCCTTTTCCAGTCGATTCTGGTGCGGAGCAGGGAGAGGATGAGCATGAATAGGAAAATGTCCAGCAATCCTCGCGAGGCGGAGGGGATGGTTTGAGCTCGTTTGTGGAGCAGGGAGTAGCGTCCGTAAACGAATTCTATGTGGACCCAGTAAACGAGTAAGGACGTCTGGCCCAGTTGAATTACTGGGCTGAAGCCGCGAGTTGCCAGGCCCCAGCGGCACCAGGCATAACTCAGGAAGGCGATCACTAACAGAAGACCTACGCGCGTCATTAGAAAGTTCGGGCTGGTGTGCCAGTAGTCGTAGGTGGAGTAAAGATAGAAGGAAGAGTGGTCGAGTTGACGCGCTGCGAGGATTGCTGCGGCCCCGACGGCGGCGAACAAGGCTAGCGTTTTCCCGGTTTGGTTGCGGAGACGGTCGCTGAAGAGAAGGAACCCGGCGGCGAGGCCGGCGAAGGCGAAGGCGGCCCAGGGGAAGAGGGGAAAGAGCCAGTGCTGGGGGGCGCCGAGGTTGTGGCATCCGTTGAGGTAGGACTCGATCGGCCAGGGGAGCCAGGTTGGGCGCCAGGTGGTGTAGAGGGGCGGAGTTAGCAGGGCGATCAGAGATGCGGCGGCGATGGCGGCGGCTACCATAGCGAACCCAGAGCTGTTGTGGCCGCCGGCGGCTGCCGAGCTGCGCTCGGCTTGGACGGGCGATGGCGCCCGTCCCCACACGAGCGGGCTACAGCGCCATGCTGTTAGTGTGATTCCGCAGGTTAGGGCCATCAGGATCATGGATAGGCCGATGATATTCAGGACGTCCACGCGGAGTAAGTCGGACCACGGGGCCCATCCCCAGGCGATGAGAAATTCCTGCAGGCGGAAGAGGAGTCCGAAGGCGAGGATTTCTGCGCCGCGGCGGGCCATGGCGCGGGTGATTTCGGCGGGGCTCAGGTTCTTGCGAATGAGTTTGTCGGTGACCAGGGCGAAGGAGACTCCGGCCAGGAAAAGAAAGAGCGGGGCGGGGAGCGTGCCGAGGAGTTGCGATCCTTTTAGGAAGCTGGTTTTGCGGGCAATGCCGCCCAGCCAGGCGTCGTAACAGTGGGTCTGGAACATGAGGACGCAGGCCAAGCCGCGCATCCAGTCGATCCAGGCTAGGCGGGAAGAAGGGGCCGAGGTCACGGACGAGAGTGTAACTTGCGAGCCGGGGTGGGGCCAAGATAAAAGGGGACGGGCGAAGACGCCCGTCTCTCCATTGGCTATTCGTATTGCACTTCTTCGCGGTCGTTGTTGTTTAGCGGCGGTTGTTTAGCCGCGCGCTGGCTGGCGTGCTAGCATTTTTGGGGAAGGACTCCACCGTGAAGCATTGGTTTGGTATTGGAACCGTTGTTTTCGCTCTGCTGATCGCGGGTTGCTTCTCGCAGCTGGCTTTTGCCAAGGACGAACCCAAGTGGATCGAAGTGCATACCGCGCATTTTTCCGTGATCACGGATGCGGGCGACAAGCGCGGGCGGGAAGTTGCTTTGCGGATGGAGCAGATGCGGGCGGTTTTTGGACAACTGCTTTTGAAAGACAAGTTGAAAATGCCGGTGCCGATCACCGTCATTGCGCTTAAGAGCGACAAGCAGTATGGCCTGGTTGCTCCGGCGAAACAGAGCATGGCGGGCGGGTTTTATGTGCCGGGGCCGGATCGGGTTTATATCGTCCTGAATCTTTTTGAAATCGATCCTTGGCGAGCGGTGGCGCATCCGCTGGCGCATTATCTCTTGAATTACAACTATCCTCCGGCGCAGGGCTGGTTCGACGAAGGGCTGGCGGAATACTTTGGGTCAATACAGATCGGCAAGCAGGTGGGGATTGGAGGCGATCCGGAGCTGGCGCCGGAATGGCACGAGGACATCTTCGATGAAATGCGGCGGGATCCGAATGTTCCACAGTCGCTGACGCAGTTGGTGAGTTCGCCGGTATGGCTGTCGATGGTGGACCTGTTCACGATGAAGCATGACGGATCGGGGACGCGCGAGGGGACGCATAACACGCTGTATTACGCGCAGTCGTGGATGGTCGTCCACTATCTGGTGAATAAGAACAAGATGCCGGAGGCGGGGACTTACTTCGACTTAGTGCTGAATCAGAAAGTGCCGGTGGAGAAGGCGATGGTGCAGGCGTTTGATTTGACGTCGGCGCAGATGGAAGAAGCGGTGAAGACTTATTTCAAATCGCTGAGCGGGTTGGGCATTGCGCTCGATCAGGCGAAGAAGCCGATTGCGAATCCGGTAGATATGCAGCAGCCGGTTCATTTCGCGCTGCCGTTTGACGCGGACGATATCGGAATGGCGGTCAGTTCGGTTAAGGATGAGGAAGCGAGAGCGGTGATTGGCGACGCGATGGCGCGCGTTCCGGAGCATCGCGACCAGGCGCTGCACGACTTGCAGCAGTTGACGGCGGATCCAAAAGATAATGAGGCGGCGCATCGCGGGCTTGCCCGGGACGATATTCGCCAAAAGCGGTTTGACGCGGCCGCCGACGAACTGGAGAAGGCGGCAGAGTTGAATCCGCGAGACCCGTGGATTTGGTATTACCGCGCGGCGCTGAAGTATCAAAAGGCGCAGGCGACGCGGCAAGAGATGCAGGGACTGGCAAATATGATGCAGGATCTGCGGGCGGTAGCAGATTGGTATCCGGAGTTAGCCGACGCTTATAACATGTTGGGAATGGCGCGAGTGGAGGGCGGCGGAATCAACTCGGCGCTGGAGGCGCAACGGCAGGCGATCGCGCTGGCGCCGCGGAATGTGGAGTATCAGTTCAACCTGGGACAGATTTATGTTGCGGGAAAGAAGTGGGACCTGGCGCGAGAATTGTTTACGCGGCTGAAGGCGGGGCCGGATCGGGTGGCGGCGGCAGCGGCCAAGGAGCAATTGGACGACTTAGAGACGCTGCAGAAGTATGGAGTGCGTCCGCAGCGAGCGGGGGAAAGCGCGGCGACGGCGGGCGCGGCGAGCACTCCTGCAGCGGGAAGGGGTGCGGCTGCGGCGGCCGCGAGCTCAGGGGAAGATGAGGAGACGGATGCGGCGCCGAAGCCGGCGCCCGTCAAGCCGGGGACGACCGGGCCGGTGCAATTTCTGAAAGGCAAGATCGTAAGCAGCGACTGCTCAAAGTCTCCCGAGGCGACGGTTACTATCTTGAGCGGCATGACGACTTACAAGCTGCATGCTTCGGATTACAAATCGTTGCTGGTGATCGGAGAGGATCAGTTTTCCTGCGAGTGGAAGAATCGGCTCGTGTCGGTGAACTACCGGGCGGTGGGGAAAAACGGAGGGGAGTTGGTGTCGATTGAAGTGCGGTAAGCGTCTAACCTCTAATCATGGATGTCCTTTTCCCGTTGACGGTGGCGGTGAATAAGATCCAAAACCCGCATCTGGAAATGTTTGAACGTGCCTGCGGGGCCGGCTGCCCACCCGGCTCCGCTGGGCGGATGCTGGGCCTTCTCACCCACAGAGACAACCTGATTCCACGGCGTCGGAGGCTGATGCATGGCGAAAACTGTCTCGAGCTGCAGATTTGCGCGTTTCGCCGCCTGCACGATTTGTGCAACACGCCGACGGCCTTCAAGTGATGCACAACATGGTGTTGGCGCAGTGGCAGAAGGACAAATCCGGCAAACTGGCGAAACAGGTTGTTTGGCCAGAAGCAGCCTTGACTGCCAATCTTGTGCTAATCTCAGGGGCTGTCGAGTAGGCGTAGCAGGTAGTCATTATCCCATTTGAAAACTTCTTACCGACGAGGTGGATTATGAAACAACTGACTCTTCTCGCAGTTGTTCTGTTTTTTTTGGTTATCTCGGGATTCGCTCAACAACCGCTCACCATCGGATTCACCGTCTCCAAGACCGGCGCCCTGAACGTCGATTCCCTGGAGCAATACCGCGGGTTTGAACTGTGGCGCGACCAGGTGAACGCTGCCGGCGGCATCAAGGCCGGCGGCAAGAGCTACAAAGTACAATTTGCCAGCTACGACGACGAATCCACCTCCAAGCGCGTGCAGCAGCTCTACAGCCGCATGATCCTGGAGGACAAGGCGGACTTCCTGTTCAGTCCCTACTCGTCCCCGCTTACCGCCACCGCGGCCGTAGTGACGGAACAATATGGCAAGGTCATGCTCACCACGGGCGCAGCCGAAGGAAAAACCTACACCCTGGGGAACCAGTACCTGTTCCAGATGTTCGCGCCCGCTCCCGAATATCTGAAGCTTGCCCTCGACGCCCTGAAAACCAAGGACCCCAAAGCCACTGTCGCCTTCGTTTACGAGGACTCCTCGTTTTCGGTAGCGGTGGTGACCCCAGCCAAGGCCTATGCGCAGCAGCTCGGGTTCAACATAGTGTTCAGCGAAGCCTATGCTCCCAACACCACCGACTTCAGCGCCATCATCGACAAGGTGATTGCGTCCAAGGCGACCGTGCTTCTGGGCGGCGGCCACTATGCCGACGGTTCGACCCTGGCCCGGCAGCTCTACGGCCACAAGGTTCCTCTGAAGATGCTGACGTTGCTGGTGGCGCCGGACAGTCCGCAGTGGGTCGAACTGGGCGATGCGGCGCTGGGCGTCATGGTGCCGTCACAGTGGGAACCGCAGTCGGCGTTTAAGGCGCAGTACGGGCCGAGCGGCGCCGATTTCGCCAAGGCCTATACCACGAAGTACAATGCGCCGCCCAGCTACGAGTCCGCCGGTGGCTACGGGTGCGGACTGATCCTGCAGCGCGCCATTGAACAGGCGGGCGGGATTGACTCGGGCAAGGTGGCGCAGGCGCTGAACGCCACCGATGTCACTACCTTCTACGGGCGGACCAAATTCTCGACCGCCGCCAACGAACACGGCTTGCAGGTAGGCCATTCCATGGTTCTGGCGCAATGGCAGAAGGACAAGTCCGGCAAACCGGTAAAAGAAGTTGTGTGGCCACTGGCAGGCAAGAGCGCCAACCTGATGTATCCGATCCACTGAGGGCGAGTTCCCCGATCCCTCGTAGACTATTACCCGGAGCGAAGCGAGGAATCTGCCGTTTTCGCCCCAAGCCCCAAGCCGACGCGGAACGACAACTCTGGGGATTGTGACGGGCGGACATTCGTCATGCGGGCCTCGAAAGCCAGGAACCCGGAGGGTGAGATATGTCGGGCGTTTTAGCTTCCATGATCGACGGCCTGCTGGTCGGAGCGGTGTACGGACTCGCGGCCATGGGCTTGAGTCTGATTTGGGGAGTGATGGACGTCATCAATCTTACCCACGGCGCCATGATCGCGCTGGGCATGTTCTGCATGTATCTGCTGTTCGCCGCCGTCCACATCAGCGCTTATGTGCTGTTGCTGCCCACCATCGGGGTCGGATTGCTCCTCGGACTCGTCGTCTACTGGATGGCAGTGCACTGGGTGGTGGGCCGCTCCATCTTGATGAGCCTGCTTTCAACGTTTGCAGTGAACATGATGGTCATCGGCATCGGCACGGCGGTGTGGAGCACCAGCCCGTACAACGTCAACTTTGTCCTGCCCGGCATCACCATCGGAGCCTACACTTTCACCGGAAACCACATCGCTGCCGCCATCGCTGCGGTGGTCATCGCCCTGGCGCTGCAATTCTTCCTCTATCGCACACGTACGGGCAAAGCCATCCGCGCCGTCGCCGATAACCGCGAAGCCGCCGAGCTGATGGGCATCTCCTCGACGGCGGTGCTGAGTATCGCCTTCGCCATCGGCATCGCCCTGGCGTGCACCTCCGGGGCACTAGTGTCCACCTTGTTTCCCTTCACCATTCTTTCTGGTTCGGTGTACCAGTTGAAAAGTTTCGTGGTGACCATTCTGGCGGGACTGGGCAAGCCGTTCGGCGCTTTGGTCGCCGGAGTGCTCCTGGGGCTGCTGGAGGGAGTGGTCACTCCATTCATCGCCGTCAGTTGGATCCCGCTGATCGAGTTCGGGCTGTTTGTGGTGGTGCTGGTTGCGTTCCCGCAGGGCATCTTCGGGAAGCGGGCGACGGCATGATACTGCGCAGGCCATTCTTCTGGATCATTCTGCTCATCGCCGCCGGGTTCATCTACGCTCCGCTGCACGGCGACAACGTTTTATTGCGTGAGGATCTTATCCTCATGGCCATCGCCATCATCCTGGCCAGCAACCTGAACCTGATGATCGGCTACACCGGCTACGTGAACTTCGGCCACATCGTCTTTTACGGGCTGGGCGGCTACGTGGGACTTTACCTGACGACGGTGCGCGGCTGGAACCTGGTGCTGTCGGCGCTGGTGGCCGGTGTGGTGGTCAGTCTCTGCGCGTTCTTGTTCGGATTGGCCGTTCTGCGCTTGCGTGGGGCCTATTTTGCGCTGGCCACCATTGGTATTCTTGAGGCCGTGCAGGCATTCGTCTCCAACTTCAATCCCTGGGGCAGGGCGACTGGCATGTACCTTTCGTTCGAATCCTACCAGCCGCTGGGCGGCGCCATGCGCGCTCTCTGGATCATCTACTACCTGATCATTGCGGTCATGGCCCTCTCGATGATCCTGAGCCTGGCCATCAAAAATTCCAAGTTCGGACTGGGCCTGTTCGCCATCCGCGAGGACGAAAATGCCGCCGTGGTGCTGGGCGTCAACGCCACTATGTACAAGGCGATCGTCTACAGCGTGTCCGCATTTCTGCCCGCGGTCGCTGGCGCGCTGATGTTTTACAAGAATGGCATGATCGATCCCTCGAGCGCCTTCGAGTTCATGTTGTCGCTGGAAGGCATCGTAATGCTGATGCTCGGCGGCCAGGGCTCAGTCATGGGCGCGTTTCTGGGCGGGGCCCTTTACGAGAAACTTCGCTCCTACCTTCTGACTTCTCCAGCTCTCTCCAACTTTCACCTGGTGATCGCCGGCGGACTCCTGCTCGTAGTGGTGTTGTTCGCGCCTGGAGGATTGATTGGCTGGGTGTATCGCCTGGTGCCGCGCGTGCGCAAGGTGATCGAATGAATACCATCCTGGAAGTGCGCGGCGTCAGCAAGAGTTTTGGCGGGCTGGTAGCGGTTTCCGACGTCAGTTTCAGCATCGCTGAGGGTGAGATCCTGGGCCTGATCGGTCCTAACGGCGCCGGGAAGACAACATTGTTCAATGTCGTGAATGGGGTCTACAAGGCCGACCAGGGAACCATCGCCTTTGCGGGAAAAGACATCACCCGCTGTTCGCCGGACCAGGTGGTCCACCTCGGCTTGGCGCGCACGCACCAGATCGTGAAGCCATTGAACGACCTTACGGTGCTCGACAACGTCACGGTCGGTGCATGCTTCGGTCGTGAATATCTCGATATGGCCGCCGCACGCAAGGTAGCTTCCGAAGTGCTGCAGCAGGTTGGATTGGGGGACCGCGCCGACGTGATGGCGCGCTCGCTGACCATCGCCGGCAAGAAACGCTTGGAAATAGCCCGGGCGCTGGCGGCCAAACCCAAGCTCCTGTTGCTGGACGAAGTGCTGGCGGGTCTGAATCCCACTGAAATTGCGACCATGATCGAACTGGTTCGCAAGATCCGTGACAGCGGGGTCTCGGTACTCATGATCGAGCACCTGATGCAGGCGATCATGAGTCTTTCCGATCGCATCGTGGTGCTGAACCTGGGCCGCAAACTGGCGGAAGGCCGGCCGGATGAAGTGGTGCACAATTCGGATGTCGTCGAATGCTACTTGGGCTTTCCCGATATCGTTGACAAATTGACGAGGGCGGATTGATGGACCTGGCGCTTCAACTCGAGAACGTCGAGTCGGGATACGGCGAAGTGCAGGTCCTGTGGGGCATCTCGCTCGAGGTCTCGCGCGGGAATTTAACCACGATCATCGGAGCGAACGGCGCCGGCAAGACCACCACTTTGCGCACCATCATGGGTAGTCTGCGTGCCTGGAAAGGCCGTGTCCTGCTGCATGGAGAAGACGTCACCCGGCTCCCACCTCATGCCAAGGCCAATCGCGGCCTGGTGCTGGTGCCGGAGGGCCGGCAGCTTTTCCCGGACATGTCGGTGGAAGAGAACCTGGAGATGGGCGGGTACTCGAAGCGGGCACGCAAGCGGCAGAAACAGAACTTGGAACGCGTCTATGAACTGTTCCCGCGCCTGAAAGAACGCCACAAGCAGAAGTCTTCCACCCTCTCCGGCGGCGAGCAGCAGATGCTGGCCATGGGCCGCGGCTTGATGCAGGAACCGGAGGTGCTCATGATCGACGAGCTCTCGCTCGGTCTGGCGCCGGTGCTGGCGCAACAACTCTTCCTGACCTTGGGCGCCCTGCGGAAGCAGGGGCTCACCATCGTCCTAGTGGAGCAGAATGTGCACCTCGCACTGGCAATCAGCGACTACACCTACGTGTTTGCCGAAGGTCGAATCAACATCCGTGGCAAGTCGGACGACGTTGCAAGAATGGATGAAGTGCGGCGAGCGTATCTTGGACTCTAAGAGCGAGAGCGAATCTGTCGCCGGACCGCGCCGCCAAACTCGGGATCGGCCGCACCTTCCAGATCGTGAAGCCGCTGCGCAACCTGACCGTGTTGGAGAACGTGATGCTGGGTGCTTTTCTGCGCACCTCCAGCCCGGCCAAAGCCGAGCGGGAGGCGATCAAGGTCCTGAAGTTTCTGCAGATGGAAAGGTTCCTTCACATGCCCGCGCGCGGCATGGGATTGCCCATGCTGAAGCGCCTGGAGATCGCGCGCGCCCTGGCGACACAACCCAAGCTGATCCTGCTCGATGAAGTGGTGGCCGGTCTGCCAACTTCGGAAGCGATTCAATTGGCCCTGTTGTTAAGGCGGCTGCCGGAATGGGGCATCTCGGCCATCGGCGGCATTGAGCACGTGATGCAGGTGGTGATGCGCATCGCCGACCGCGTCATGGTTCTCGACCACGGCACGCTGATTGCGGAAGGCTTGCCGCAGGACGTCGTGCACCGGCCGGAAGTCATCGAAGCCTATCTCGGGTCGAAGTACAAGGAGATTGTCCTGTGACCGCGGCGCTGCTGCGTCTCGAGGATGTGCGCGCCAGCTACGGCGATCTGCAGGCGCTGTTCAACATCGCTCTCGAGGTGAAAGCCGGAGAAATTGTGACGCTCATCGGGGCCAACGGCGCCGGCAAGACCACCACCCTGCGAGTGATTTCCGGTTTGCTGGGATCGAGACAGGGCAAGGTGTACTTTGACGGCCAGGACATCTCGAAGCTGCCGCCGCACGAGATCGTGATGCGCGGCGTCAGCCACGTTCCCGAAGGGCGGCAACTCTTTCCCTTCATGAGCGTGGAAGAAAACCTGGCGCTCGGAGCCTACATTCCGCGCCAGCGCGCCAGGATCAAACAGGCCGTTGAAGAACAGTTCGAATTGTTTCCCCGTTTGAAAGAACGCCGCCAACAACTGGCGGGTACGCTTTCCGGCGGGGAGCAGCAAATGGTGGCCATTGCGCGCGGTCTGATGGCCGCGCCGAAATTGCTGTTGCTCGATGAACCCTCGCTCGGCCTGGCCCCCAAGATCGTCGAAGAAGTTTTCGCCAAGGTGCAGCAGATCGGCAAGTCGGGTGTGACCGTACTCATTGTGGAGCAGGACGTGGTGGACGGGCTGAGCATCTCCGACCGCGGCTACGTGGTGGAAAATGGTGAAATCACCCTGCAGGGAACTCCGAAAGAACTCTTAGGCAACGAACAGATCCGGGCGGCGTATTTGGGGTTGTGATTCGACGGTGTTTACACGCATTCTCGAATGCGCACATTGCAATGCCTCATCGGCAGGGTGTAGCTTTCCGGCTTATCCAGTCTCCCAGGACCTCTCGCGACATCGACTATCCGGCTTTTCGCGTCTTGCTTTCTGCTCTGGCATTCGCTTCCGCCGCCCGCTCATAGCCCAGGGCGGCAGCGTAAATCGCCCGATCGAAGAACTGGTCGAGCAACTGCAATAATTCCTGCTTTCCGAAGATCTCTATCGGGCGGTCCGGATACGACTCATCAAGGATGAACTCCCAGAGATTGTCTTTGGTCAAAATGATGGACCAGATCATTTGGCTCAGCGGCACACCTTGTTCGGAGCGGCGAGCGCCAAGTTTCGTATAGCGCTGGTCGATCTCGCTCTCGCTCTTGTCCAGCAGCCACTCACCCAGGTTGCGATAGATTTCGTATACCCGCTGCTTCAGTTCGTCTGGCGGAACTTTGCGGAAGCTCTCGGTACGGGCGGACCGCTGAACCTTGTGCAGGAGGCCGCTGGCCAGGGCGTCAGAATGGTCCTCAATGAGACGGACGAACCTGTGGCTGAGCATCGTAACCGCATCCCTTCCCAACGTTGCTGTTTTCATACTCTCTTCCTTCCCCCGGGATCGAGGGTGAGTCCCAGCTTCCTGATCAGATTATGATCTTACGTTCCCGTGAGTGATGTGACGCCAGTCACGACATCCGTCACCGCGTGGAGTTCGAACTACTCGCTCAGCCGACTGCGTTCGAAGGTCTTGTAAATGAAGTGGCAGCCAGGAGCGGGTGGCCGCATTTTAGAGATTTTGGTAAAGACGCGGCTTGCCGCGACTGAGACGAGGCAAGCCTCGTCTCTACAGAGAGCTCAGAGCCGAGGAACGCGCGGAACCGCGCCCTCACAGCGCGTTGTGATTTACATCACAAACTGTGTATTTCTCAGAGCTTAGTAGTTTCGTACTAATGATTAATCCCCCGCAGCTCCGTAGAATTGCGCTGCGCAATTCATGAACCCGAAATGGAACGGCCAGTTTTCGCGCTTCGATCTCGTCGCCAGGACCGACGATGGCGTGCGGAGTATCGTCTGTGCCGGCAATGTCGAGATCGGTGGCGACGATTTCGTCGTGATGGCTGGACCATGTGCGGTCGAATCGGAGCGCCAGTTGCTGCGGACCGCGGAAGCCGTGGCCGAAGCGGGCGCGCGCATTCTGCGCGGAGGCGCCTACAAACCGCGCTCTTCGCCTTATGCGTTTCAGGGTCTGGGTGTCGAAGGTCTGAAGATTCTGCGCAAAGCGCGGGAGGAGACTGGGCTTGCGATCGTCACCGAAGTGATGAGCGAAGAAGACGTCGACCTGATCGCGGAGTATGCCGATCTCATGCAGGTGGGCACCCGCAGCATGGAGAACTACGCGCTGCTGGAAAAACTGGGCGGATGTGGGCGTCCGGTGCTGCTGAAGCGGGGGATGACTGCGACGCTCGAAGAGTTGCTGCAGTCCGCGCAAGTGATCGCGATGAGTGGCAACCGGCAGATCGTTCTCTGCGAGCGCGGGATTCGTACTTTTGAGACGGCGACACGCAATACGTTGGACATCGCCGCGGTGCCGGTACTGAAGAGAGTTTCGCACCTGCCGGTGATTGTCGATCCGAGTCACGCCGCTGGAGTGCGTTGCCTGGTTCCGATCCTGGCGCGAGCCGCCGCAGTCGTGGGCGCCGATGGGTTGCTGGTCGAAGTGCATCCGTCGCCCGATCAGGCACTGAGCGATGGCGCGCAGTCGCTCACTTTCCGCCAGTTCCGCGACATGATGGATGATCTGCAACCTTATCTGGAGATCCGGGATGTTGCCCGGCGGCATGATCCGCAACTGGCCGTGGCGGGGGTAGCAGACTAGTGCGGCCGCGGCCCATCACGGTGGGTCTCCTCTCGCTCGTCATTATTGGATTCGCGCCCACGCCCTCCGTGCTCTCCTCGGGCTCGGATTCCTTAGCACTTCTTTTCACCGTTGCGAAGCGGTATGAGCCGCTTGCATGGATCCGGGGCACCGACCGATTCAGCTCCGACGCAATCATATTTTTTCAAGACGCGAGCGGCCGGCATCCTCTGATCCCAGGTTTTGCAGCTTCTGCCGATCCCACCGTTTCGTTCGATGGCAAGAGTGTGTTGTTCGCCGGCAAACAGAAGACTCAAGATCCCTGGCAGATCTGGGAAGTTGCCTGGGACGGTGCCCGGGACATAGCGATGACCGGCGGCGCCGTGCGGCGCGTCACGTCGTGCGCGGAGGACTGTGTTCGTCCCTTTTACTTGCCGGACGACCGCATTGTATATGCGAAGAAGACCGGTGGCCGTTTTGTGATTGAGGCCGCCAACCTGGCGGGCAAGACCGTTCAGTTGACCTATGGCCCAGGAAACTCCCTGCCGACCGATGTTCTGCGCGACGGCCGCATCTTGTTTGAAGCGATATACCCGCTCGGAACCAATCGCACGCCGGAACTCTATACCGTCTATTCAGACGGCAGCGGAGTGGAGTCCTATCGCTGCGATCATGGCCAAGCGCGTCACTCCGGCAAGCAGGTTGCCTCGGGCGACATTGTCTTTACATCTGGCTCTGGCCTGGCGCGGTTTACATCCCCGCGGGCGGAGGGAGTTCGCATCTCGACCCCGGCTGGAGAATACGCCGGAGATATCGCCGAGACTTCGTCGGGCGATTGGCTGCTTGCCTGGCGGCCGGATGCCCAGAGCTATTTCCAGGTGAAACGCTGGAAACCGGGTGACGGCAGTTTGTTGTCCGTCGTAGCGGAACAGAGCGCCAACGTAATCCAGCCGGCGCTGGTTGTGGAACGCACGGTGCCGAAGCGGCATCCCTCGGGCTTGCATGACTGGCCGAATGCCAACCTTCTTTGTCTGAATGCTTACACCTCGAAATACAGGTTTGCCGCCGGATCGATCCACTCGGTTCGGCTATACACGCGGGATCGCGCGGGAACCACAAAGCTGCTGGGGTCGGCGCCGGTGGAACGCGACGGATCGTTTTTTGTTCAAGTCCCCACGGAGCGGCCGTTGCAGATCGAGCTGCTCGACGGCTCCGGCAAGACGTTGAAGCGGCAAGCTGGTTGGTTCTGGATGCGCCGCGGCGAACAGCGAGGATGCGTCGGATGCCACGCGGGCCCGGAAACCGCGCCCGAAAACGCAGTGCCCATGGTTCTGATGAAGTCTACGACTCCGGCCGACATGACGGGCGCGGCCAGCCGCAGTGCTGCGGGAGGGCACTAATTTGAAGACGCGAATCCTGATCACGCGAATCTGGATCCGGCAAGTCCTAATCCTGAAAGCGCTGGGATTCCTCCTGCTGTCTTCCGCTCTGCTGGCGCAATCGCCACAGGCGAGCACGCCGGGTGCGATTCGTTTCGACGATGTGACCGCAAAGTCAGGCATTCAATTCACGCACAGCTTCGGGGCGCAGCAACTGGGTTCGTTGCTCGAGAGCACCGGTGCGGGCTGCGTCTGGTTCGACTACAACAACGACGGATTGCCGGATCTCTACGTCGTCAACGGGAAACCGCTCGAAGAGGGAATGCATCCTTACCCGCTGAAGCAGCCCCCGGCCGTTGCACCGCACAATCATCTCTACAGAAACAACGGTGACGGCACATTCACCGATGTCACCGGCCAAGCTGGCGTGGCCGCCGACATTTACGGCATGGCCGCGATTGCCGCCGACTTCGACAACGACGGCTTCGTCGATCTGTTCGTCACCGGCTACGGGCGCGCGATTCTCTATCGCAACCGTGGCGACGGCACGTTCGAAGACGTAACCGCGAAGGCCGGCATCAAGGTTGACGGCTGGTCGATCGGTTCCGCGTGGCTTGACTACGATCGTGACGGCTGCGTCGACCTGTTCGTCGGCCGCTACGTGAAGTTCGATCCGAAGTATCGTAACTACTACGCGGCCGACAACTATCCCGGCCCACTCGACTACGCGGCGGATACGAACCGTCTTTTTCACAATAACTGTAACGGCACGTTTACCGACGTGACCGACAAATCGGGAATCGGCGCCTACAAAGGCCGGACCATGGGCGTCACGGCTGCGGATTTTGACGGCGATGGTTATCCCGACATCTACGTCGCCAACGACAAGACAGAGAACTTTCTCTTTCATAACAAGCGCGACGGCACGTTTGAGGAGATCGCCGCCGATCTCGGCGTCGCGTATGGGCAGAACGGAGAGAACACTTCCGCGATGGGCCCGGTGTTTGCCGACATCGACGGCGACGGCCATGTGGATCTCTGGGTGACCGACTCGAAGTACAACCGCCTGATGCGTAACGCCGGGCAGAACGGATTCGAAGATATCGGGCCGAGTTCGGGAATTTCGCAGGCCACGGCGCAATACACCAGTTGGGGCACGGGCGTTTACGACTTCGATAATGACGGCTGGCTGGACATTCTCATCTTCCACGGCGGTTTGATCCATCTGGTTCCGCAGGAGCAGTCGTTGTTTCGCGGACTGGGAAACGGCAAGTTTGCCGATGTTTCGCGTGACGCGGGTCCGGCGCTCGACGTAAAGACGGTGTCGCGCGGCGCCTGCTTTGCCGACTACGACAATGACGGAAAGATCGATGCGTTCGTCGTGAACCTGGGCGCGCCCGCCACCCTGCTGCACAACGTCACCCAGAACAGCAATCATTGGCTGACCGTGAAGCTGAAGGGAAAGAAGAGCAACCGCGACGGAATCGGCGCGCACCTGGAATTGCTCTCCGGCGGCAGGAAGCAGATCGCCGAGCGCATCGCAGGATCGGGCTATCTCTCGCAGGACGACGGCCGCGTTCATTTTGGCCTGGGAAGTGCGACGAAGGCCGACAAGCTTACGATCCACTGGCCCAGCAGGCAGGAACAGGTTCTGGAGAATCTGGCAGTGGATCGCGTGCTCACGGTGGAGGAGCCGTAGATGCAACTGGCGACTACATGCCGCGGCAAGGCAAAGCTGATCGCGACGATCGCCCCTGCGTTGGCGGGAACTTTCTCCGTAACTCTCGCACTGCTGTTGCTCGCGCCCAGTGCTAAACCCGCAGCAGCGCGGTCTAAGGCTGAAATCAACGACCGCTATCTATCGCCAATCGAGATGGCGCTCTCGCCGGACGGACGCCTGCTCTACGTCGTGTGCCAGTCCAGCGACGAACTGCGGGTGGTGGATATTCGATCCGGCAAGGTCGTGAGCACGGTTCCAGTAGGACACGTGCCACGCGGAATTGCGTTGTCGCGCGATGGCCGGCAGATTTACGTGACGAACGCGTGGTCAGACACGGTGTCGGCGATCGATGCCGCGACTCTGAAAGTCGCGCGCACGCTGTCCACTGGCTTCGAGCCAACCGGCATCGTTTGTGACCGCAGCGGCGAGACCCTGTACGTCGCGAACCGCCTCAGCAACGACATTTCCGTGATCGATGTAAACACCGGCCAGGAGATCAAACGACTGCTGGCCGGGCGTGGCGCGAGCTATCTCGCGCTGTCGGCGGATGGAAAGTTTGTCTATGGCACGCACATCTATCCGAATGCCGGAGCCTTCCAAACACAGCCGAATTCGGAAATCACAGTCATCGACACGGCGCGTCAGGCTGTCGTCGAGCGCAAGCGGCTGCACAACGTCGCAGGCGTGTTTCATGTGGCGCTTTCTGCCGACGGCAAGCTGGGTGTGGCAGCGCAGCTTCGTCCCAAGAATCTGGTTCCGCTGGCGCATGTCGAGCACGGCTGGGTTTTCGGCGATTCGCTGACCCTGTTCGGCGACGATGTCGGCGGAACAGTCCAAGTCCCGCTTGACGAACTTGACCGCTACTATGCTCTGCCTTGGGGCGTGGCGATCGCTCCGGACAAGTCGAAGATATTTGTGACCACCGCCGGGTCCGAGAACGTGACCGTCATCGACGTGCGCAAGTTGCTGAGCTTTGCGCTGAACTCTGCGCACAAGCCGCGGCAGTCCTCCATAAATGATCTCGTGAATGATCTTTCCGCCGCGGCGAATTATGTAACTGCGAGAATTCCGGTCGGCCACAATCCACGCGGGGCCTTGTTGTCGCCAGACGGTAAGCGGCTGTACGTGGCCAACCGGCTCGATGACAACATCTCAGTCATCGATACTTTGGCCGAAAAAGTAGTTTCGACAATCGGCCTCGGCGGACCGAAGACCGTCAACGCGCTTCGCCGTGGGGAACAGATCTTCTACACCGCCGATTACGCATTTCAAGGCCAGTTCGGCTGCGCCAACTGCCATCTGGACGCGACGATTGACGGTTTGCAGTGGGACCTTGAGCCCGACGGCTTCGGCAAAGACATCGTTGACAATCGATCGCTGGAGAACCTGGCGGGCACAGAGCCGTTCAAGTGGAACGGCGGCAATCCTGACATGCCGACCGAGTGCGGGCCGCGCACGGAGAAGTTCTTCTACCGCTCCCAGAGTTACAACCCGCAGGAACTCACCGACCTGGTGACGTTTGTTTACTCGCTCCCGTATCGCCCGAATCGTTATCGCCTGGCGAATGGCCAACTGACCCCGGCGCAGGAGCGCGGCAAGGCGATCTTTGAGCGGACGAAATATAGGAATGGCAATCCGATCCCCGAAAAGAATCAGTGCGCGTATTGCCACAGCGGCCCCAAGTACACGAACCAGCGGCAAGTCGACGTTGGCACCGGTAAGTCCACCGATCGTTCTCCGGTGATCGATGTGCCGCAGCTTTCCAACGTAGCGTATTCCGCGCCGTATCTGCACGATGGCTCGGCGCGTTCGCTGGAAGAAATCTGGACCGTGTTCAATCCGAAAGACACACACGGCGTGAGCAACGATCTCACGAAAGACGAACTGAACGATCTCATTGAGTATTTGAAAACGTTATGAAGATGAATCCGAGAATCTTTTTTGCGACGCTGGCTGCGGTCATCGTGGTTTCCCTCGCGATTTCCCTCGCGACCGCCCAAGACATGCCCCGCTTCCGCTGGGAGAACTTCACTACGACCAACGGCCTGCCCGACAATCACGTCTTCTGCGTTCTCGTGGACGGGAATCGCATCTGGGCGGGCACGGAGAACGGGCTTGGCGTGTACGAAAACGGCGCATGGAAAGTCTTTCGCCCCGCCGAGGGTCTGGCGCACCAGGCCGTGCTCTCGCTCGCGCTCGACAAACGCACCGGCGATCTGTGGGTGGGCACGATGGGTGGCCTGAGCCGCATCTCCGCCGGTCGCATTGATAACTTTACGCAGCTGAATTCCGGCTTAAGCAACGACATCGTGTACGGCGTCGGCGTGCAGGGAGATTTCGTCTGGACCGCCACCGCCGCCGGGGCCAGTCGTCTGAACACCCGGACCGGGCAATGGGCGCTGTTTAATGAGCGAAACACCCCGATGTATGAGATCTGGACCTATGGCGTCAGTCCAGCGGAAGACAAGGTTTACTACGCAGTGTGGGGCGGCGGTGTGCTCGAATACGACGTCAAGACCGAGCGCTGGAAAGACTACAACGATCCCGACGGCGAAACCGAGCTGGTATTGATGAAGGACCAGGGGCTGATTCACGAAATCACGACATCGGTCAGCTATGTCGACAAGATTCTCTGGGTCGCGACTTACTTCGGCGCCAGCCGCTACGATGGCCGATACTGGCATAACTTCCTGCAGAAAGACAGCGGCCTGCCCAGTAACTTCCTGAACCAGATCAAAGCCGTGGACGGCAATCGCGCATGGTTCTCCACCGATAAAGGACTGGCTTACTACGATGGCACGAACTGGGCCGTCTATCGGCCTGCGCTCGACACGCACAAGCCGGAGATGCTGGTGAGCGATGCGTCCGGCACCGTCAAGAAGATAGCGGTGCAAAGTGCGCCAGCGCATAACTACATTCTCGGGGTCGACTTTCAGGGAGACGACTTGTGGGTAGCGACCGCCAAGGGCCTGAGCCACGGCATTCGGCAACAGGGTTCGACAGAAAGCGCACAAGTGGAGGGACGGGCGTCTCGCCCGTCCAGCCGGGCGGGGACGCCCGGCTCTCCAACAGCAAGTGTGGATCGAAAGCAGTAATAACTACGCGGTCGCGGCAAAGGCAAGTCAATACAGAAGAAGTAAGTTCTCAAGGAGTCTTGCTAATGAACGTTCAAGAACTACTCGCGGAAGTAACTACGGCGCCCGTGGTCAAGCGCGCCATCACCAATCACTCGGTGCTGAATGAAGCCTACGCTTACGGCAGTGCGTTCTCGCGCGGCATGCGGATCGATCTGAACGGGTTGACCGTTCTACTGATCTCAGGCACCGCCAGCATCGACGATGAGGGCCGAACGGTGCACGTGGGCGACCTTCGCGCCCAGACGCGCCGCACGTTCGATAACATCACTGCGCTGCTTGCGTCCGAAGGTGCGACGTGGCACGACATCGTGCGCACGTCGTGCTATCTCCGCGACATCGAGCGCGACTACAAGGCTTTCAACGAAGAGCGGACTCAATTCTATAAAGAGCAGAAACTCGATCCTCTGCCCGCTTCAACCGGCATCCAGGCGATTCTCTGCCGTCCGGACTTGCTGGTTGAGATCGAAGCGATCGCCATGTTCCGCCGCGAATCGCCCACGGAGTAAGGAGTAGCGCTTATGCGTCGCCTGCTGGTGTGTATCGTCGCCGTCGCAGCTGTGCTCGTGTCCACGGCGTGGACCCAGACGTCGGTTCCATGTCCCTGCGGGAGTAACCCCCCGGGTCCGCCTGCGCCTCGCTCGCTGAAGCCCTATACCGGCGCTCCTGAAGACTTACGCCCGTTTTCGAAGTTCACCACTCCTTACTTCGAGAACTATCAGGATCTCGTCGAATATAACGGCGGGGCTCGCGATGTTCCGGGCCCCGACCTGAAAGATTGGTCTGAGATTCGCATCGGCTTCATCGGCCCGCTTTACAACCATCCCGATCAGGTTCTCGGCAACCGCATGCTCAATGGCGCTACCTTGGCCGTCGAGGAGGCGAACGCGACCGGCGGGTACGGTGGCAAGCCGTTCAAGCTGATGGCGCACAACGATTCGGCCATTTGGGGCGCGGCCAGCAATGAGATCGTCAAAATGGTTTATGACGAAAAGGTCTGGGCCATGTTCGGGTCGATCAGCGCAGACACGACCCACATCGCCCTGCGAGTTACTCTCAAAGCAGAAACACCCCTGGTCAACAGCGCCTCGACTGACCCGACTATTCCCGAGACCATCATCCCGTGGTACTTCACCGACCTCCAGGACGACCGCCTGCAGGGCTACACGCTGGCGCGCCACATTTACACCGAACTCGGCCTGAAGCGGATCGCAATCCTGCGCGTGAACGACCGCTACGGCCGCTTCGGAGTCCTGAAATTCCGTGATGCTTCCCGTCGGCTGGGCCATCCGGTGGTGATCGAGCAGAAATTTCGGCCCGGCGATACCGACTTCCGCCACCAACTTCGGGTGATCGAAGATTCGCGCGTTGACGCGATCGTGCTCTGGACCGACATTGGCCCCGCCGCGACGATCCTGCAGCAGATGCGAGAGCTGGGAATGAAGCAGCGCGTGTTCGGCAGTCACCGCACGATCGGCGGCACGATCGGCGACGAACTCGTCAAGCTGGCCGGACCGGCCGCGGAAGGCTTCGAAGCGGTTTTTCCATACGATCCTACCCGCACCGACCCGCGCTGGCTCGACTTCAATGCCCGCTACGAGGCGCGCTTCCACGAGAAGCCGGATCACTTCGCCGCTCTGGCCTACGATGCGATACAGATTCTGCTGGACGCGATCTGCCGCGCGGGATTGAACAAGGGCAGGATTCGCGACGCGCTGACCGGCGTCGAGAGCTATAAGGGTGTGACCGGCGACATGGTCTTCGATCCGAATTGCAAGAACATCGCTCCGCTCTTTCTCGCCCGCGTGCGCAATGGAAGCATCGAGTACCGCCGCATCACCATGGAGAAGCCGTATGCTCGCGTGGGAGAGAACGGAGTTCAGTACGCGGGACCGCCGCTAGCCGAGGAAAAAACCGGCAACCTGCAAATCGGCGTCTTCGGGCCGCGAGCCGATGAAATCGTCCACTCCGCCGAGGTAATCCGTCTACTCCGTGCGATCAACGGCAAAGGCCAAGCCATATCAGGCCAAGGCGTATCACGCCAAAGCATATCTCTGATTGGGATTCCCTCTCAGCTTTCCTGGGGAAAGGCTTCCGACGAACTAGTCAAGGCGGTCTATCAAGATCATGCTCTCGCCCTGATCGCACTCGATCGCCCTTCCAGTCATCTGGCGGAACAAATCGCTGTAAAGTCGTTTATTCCCGTGGTCGCCATTTCTTCCGACCGCGCGCTGACCACGACCAACATTCCGTGGATCTTCCGCTTGCCGGAAGGCACGCCGATCGAGCAAGCGCTGCGCAGCCTCGCGGAGGCCATCCACCGCGCCGGTCCGAACCGCGAAAAGATTCGCAACCTGCTAGCGTCGGGTAAACGTCTGGGCGGAGCGAGCTTTGAATCCACCGGCGAGCTGCGTCAATCGGCTCGATGACTGTAACGCGCCTACGGATTGGGTAAACGGATTGCGAGCGGATTGCAGGTTCGGGCAAACCATTGAAAAAATGGCTCCTCAGGTAGGACTCGAACCTACAACCCTCCGGTTAACAGCCGGATGCTCTGCCATTGAGCTACTGAGGAGTGGGAGCACGCTTGCCTGCGTGCTTGAATTGTCAACAAAATCATATCAGAGGCTGCAGCTGATTGGAAACTCGCTCGTCGGCAGCTCGCACGTCAGTAGGGTGTCGAATGATCGGTACGCGATTGCTTCATTGCATCAGCTCACCGTTGATTTTCTCCCGAGAGGGCCAAGATTATTCTTTCGAATCGGAGTGAATCGTGGGCCCCAGGATCACCGTGGGGCATCGCCGTTGCCGAGTGGGGCGCGTCCGGTCATGCCACTGTTCTGCTAACCTAATCCTCGGCGTTTCGTCCACAACAGGAGTGAGGTGTTTATGCTGGGAGGTTCGCGTTTGCTGACTGCTTTTCTGATTTTTCTCATCGGTGTGGTTGCCCTGCTCTTTGCAGAGGATTCCCGAGCCGCGGATTCCACCAATCCTTCCGTTCCTCCGAAAGCCAAAGTTGCCCCGGTCGAGGACACAGTTCAGGGGCACAAAATTGTCGATCGCTATCGCTACCTGGAAAATCCGAACGATCCCGACACCAAGCTCTACGTCGAGCAGGAACTCGGCTACACGCGCACCATCCTTGACCCGCTCCCAGGACGCGACAAGATCAATGCGCGTCTTTCGCAATTGCTTGAGATTGGCACGGTCGGAGCTCCGCAGATGGGTGGTCAGTATTACTTCCATACCCGCCGCGAAGGCAACCAGAACCAGCCCATCCTCTATGTGCGCGAGGGACTGAACGGCGACGATCGCGTTCTGCTCGACGTCAGCAAACTCGCGGCTGACGGGACGATTGCCCTCGATTGGTGGTATGCGTCGGAAGACGGCAAATACGTCGCGTATGGGACATCGCCGAGCGGATCGGAACAGAGCACGCTCCATCTCGTCGAGAGCGCGACCGGCAAAGTGCTGCCCGACTCGATTGAACGGACATCGGCCGCCAGCCTTGCCTGGAAACGCGACAATTTCGGATTTTTTTACACTCGTTATCCCAAGAAGGGAGACGTTCCCGAAGGGCAGGAGGTTTACAACCGGCACGTGTTCTATCACGCACTCGGCGCCGATCCGGCACAGGACCCGCTGATTTTCGGCGAAGGCCTCGACCCTCAGTGGTGGCCCGATGTAAGCCTTTCAGACGATGACCGCTGGTTGCTGATTGACGTTGGCGACGGCTTGACTAAGACGGAGATGTATTTGCAGGATCTCCAGTCGAAAAATCCTCCTGTCAAAATCACCGCGGGCAAAGACTTCCTCTACAGCGCCGAGTTCTTTCAGGGCAAACTCTACATCACCACCAACGAAGACGCGCCCCACTATCGCGTCTTTGTCGCCGACGCGGCCAACGCCAAGCGCGAGAACTGGAAGGAACTGATCCCGCAGTCGGACGCCGTGTTGCAGAACGCAAGCGTGACCGGCGGCAAGCTCCTGGCGCAGTACGAACACAACGCGACTTCCGAACTGAAGCTGTTCGGGCTCGACGGCAAGAAACTCGCCGACATTCCGCTGCCTGCCATCGGAGATGTTTTCAGCGCCTTGGGCCGATTTGACCGCAACGAAATCTTTTTCGGATTCCAGTCCTTCACCGTGCCACCCTCGATCTATCGCGTTGATTTAACCGATGTAAAGAGCGCGCTCTGGGCCAAGGTGGACGCGCCCTCCATCGATCCTTCCGCTTATGACGTCCAGCAGGTTTGGTACGCCTCGAAAGACGGCACGAAAGTTCCGATGTTTGTCGTCAGCAAAAAGGGAATCGAGAAGAACGGCAAGAACCCGACCCTGCTGACCGGCTACGGCGGTTTTAACATCTCGATGACGCCGATTTTCAACCGCAGCATGTATCTCTGGATGGAGCACGGTGGTATTTACGCGGTCGCCAACCTGCGCGGCGGTTCCGAGTTCGGCGAAGACTGGCATCGCGCCGGCATGTTGGGGAAGAAACAGAACGTCTTTGATGACTTCATCGCTGCCGGCGAATATCTCATCGCGCAGAAATACACCGATAAAGATCACCTCGCCATCTTCGGCGGCTCGAACGGCGGCCTGCTGATGGGCGCGATGATCACGCAGCGTCCCGACCTGTTCCGCGCCGTAGTTTGCGCCGTCCCGCTGCTCGACATGCTGCGCTATCAGAGCTTCCAGATCGCAAAACTCTGGATCCCGGAGTACGGCTCAGCCGACGACGCCAAGCAGTTCGAGTGGCTCTACGCTTACTCGCCCTATCATCATGTGAAGCCGGGTCAGGAGTATCCCGCCATCCTCTTTATGACGGGTGATACGGATACGCGCGTCGATCCCATGCACGCCAAGAAAATGGCCGCGCTTATGCAGGCCGAAGCCAAGAACGGCGACAGCAAGGAGCGGCCAATCCTGCTGCGCATCGAGACCAAAGCCGGCCACGGCCAAGGCAAGCCCGTAACCAAGCAGATCGAAGAGAGCACCGATATGTACTCGTTCCTCTTCTGGCAGTTGGGAATTAAACCGTGATCGTGGAGGGACGGGCGTCCCGCCCGTCCAGTTCCCCCCTGTGCTCCCCCGTGCCCTCTGTGGTTAAATGTCCTCGATGCCCAGTGAGCAGAAAATCCGCGTCCTCGTCGCGAAGCCCGGCCTCGACGGCCATGATCGCGGCGCCAAAGTCATCGCTCGCGCGCTCCGCGATGCCGGTATGGAGGTCATCTACACCGGCCTGCGCCAGACGCCGGAGATGATTGTCAACGCGTCGCTCCAGGAAGACGTGCAGGTTATCGGCCTCTCGATTCTCTCGGGCGCGCACAACGCCATCGTTCCGCGCGTGATGGACCTGCTGAAGCAAAATAAAATGGACGATGTGCTGGTAGTGGTCGGCGGCATCATTCCCGATCAGGATATCGAGGGTCTCAAGAAGATCGGCGTCGCCGCCATCTTCCAGCCCGGCACCCCCATGGACGACATCGTCAAGTTCATCCGCGAGCACGTAAAACCGTACGGCGTGCCAGCCGTTTAGTCGGCGATCCAATAGTCTGCGATCCAGGGCACCCAACCCAACCAACTTTGTCATCCTGAGCGAAGCGAAGGACCTATGTACTGGGACGCCGCAATGCACAGGTCGTTCGCTTCGCTCAGGATGACAGTTGGGATTTATGTCGTGAATTTACGGGCCGCTACACCAGATCGCCAGCGAAGAACCACGCCTTCCAGTCGCCCAATAGTGCATCATGTTCTCGTGTCGTTTCAATTCTTCCAAATCGATTCCGACGGCCCCGTGCGCATCCTCCGTCTCACTTCTCCCGACGGCACCAACCGCCTCACCCGCGCCTGCGTGTTCGCGCTGACTGTTGCCCTCGCCGACCTGAAAGACGAACTGAAAAAGCAACTCCGTCCGCTGATCGTCGCGGGCAATCGCCAATTTTTCTCGGTCGGCGCCGACCTGAACGAAATCGCCGCACTGACCGGCCCCGCAGCCTACGAGTTCTCCGCCATGGGACAAGCCCTTATGAACGCAATCGCCAGCTATCCCGCCCCCGTCATTGCCGCGATCGAAGGCCACTGCATGGGCGGAGGTCTCGATCTCGCGCTCGCCTGTCACCGCAGGATCGCCGCGCCCCACGCCGTCTTCGGACATCGCGGCGCCGCTCTTGGCCTCATGACCGGATGGGGAGGAACGCAACGCTTGCCGCGCCTGATCGGGAAGACGAGAGCGCTGGAGCTTTTCATCGCCGCCGAAAAAATCTCCGCCGCGCGAGCCCTCGAAATCGGACTAGCGGATGCAATCGCCGGCGATCCCGTTGCCGAGGCGCTGCGTCAAATCCTCAGTGACCACGGTAGGGCAGGACTGGCTCCAACATGACACCAGTAACCCCACGACAGGTAACCCGATTTACTGTTCGATAGTTCCGCTCAATGGCGCCCGGGCAGCGGTGCTTAATCTTTTCTCCAGCACCAGACACCAAGCCACGGTTAGGAGGATCAAACTCCACGAAATTACCGGCGAAATCAGGAACAGCCGCAAGCCATAGCGCAGCAATACGAACCAGGCGAGTGTGAGCATCGTCCCGACAACTAGCGGCTTGCGGCGGACAGACTGCGGGAACGGGACCGACACGGTCCATGCCGCCTGGAAAATCAGCGTGAATGGAACCGCGACCACCAGGTCCACCAAATAGTGTTCCCCTAACGCCAGCGTGGAGAAAATTGTCGTCCAGAGGAACAGGCCCGCCAGCAATCGTCCCCATCGCGGCCAAAGGCACGAGTTCCACCAGATCACCAATGCGCCCGCCAGGTGAAGCGACGGCATGCAATTGCGAGGGGCGTCGGGCACCGTCATGGGTTGAATCGCAATCTGCGCAAGCAGCGGCGGATTCCGAGGGTATAACTCGCCAAACGCATGCTTCGGACCGGCTGCGGGATAGACTCCATACTGGGCAAAACCCACAATCATCAGGGAAAGAAACAGCGCGAGAATCAGCACGGGTTGCGGTTGCTGGGCGCGAGCGGACGCAAGATGGGATGCATAGAGAACGCAGGCCCCCAGCGGCAGCGCATAATATATGACCGTAGTCAGACCCCACGAGTTGGAGCCCTCCGGCAGAAGCCGCCCCAGAACAAAGCTTGGTTGAAACCCGAGGCCGCTATCAAACGCCAGCAGGAAAGCATCGTAGGTTCTGGGGCGAAGCCATGTGGCTAGCGGAACCGTATAGCCGATCAGCAGACTGCAGAGAGGAAAAACCGCTCCGGCATAAAACGTCTGGCGATAAGATTTCCCCTCGGGGTCGGGCAATCGGTCCCGCGATCGAACGACCTCAGCGGCCAGAACCATCAGACTGGCGATGCCGAGAAAGGCTCCCCAGCTAATCCACCACACACCGTAATACGCGCCAAAGCCGCCCATCAACCCGACGCACGCAGCACGCAGTCCACCTGCGAGGATGAAAACCGCCAGCCACGCGGAGCGCGGCGGGCGCGTCCACACGTAAATAACGAACGTGCCCAGCAGGGTGAAACAGAACGTCGGATTGAGCTCAAAAGTACTTGGCATGGTGTCGCGCTGTACTTAACCTGTAGACAAGAGCGAGCTGCTGTACTTAGCTTGTGGACCCGCGCAAAAATACTGCCACTTAATTTTGTAGGAACCCCAGTTAGGTGCAGGATTCTACATTAGTGGGATGGATCGAAGCACAATTAGAACACCAGCGACCAGTCCAAGAACGCCCGCATCCACGCCAGGTTCAGGAAGCCGAAACAACCAAGATAAAAGGCAAACTGCTTCCCGCTCCATCGCCCCGCGGCGTACCCCCCCAGCGCCAGGAACGCGGGATACATGGGCAGTACATAGCGCGGCCCACCGAGCAGTGGCCGGCCCGTGTACATCAGCATCTGCACGGTCATCGCCAGCGCAAAGAGTTTGTCTTCGAGCCGGACCTCGCGCCGCAGACTGAAGGCCGTTGCTAGCGCCACCAATACGAACTTGATCGCGAGCAGCCCATCCCCGTGGCCCACGATCAACCGGATGGCCTCCGCCAAACTCGCCCAAGGCGGCGCGAGCGTCGCTCCCTGATATACGCGGTAGGCTTCCACCACCGAGAGCCGTCCCGACCACCGCAGCCAGCCCCAATAGCCCAGCAATCCAGTCGGCGAAAGAACCACCATCAGCGCTCGCGCACGCCGGCTGCGCCACGCCAACACGAACAGCGGAACCGCGACCAGCACACCCGAAGGCCGGCTCAGTCCCGCCAGAATTCCGCACAGCGTCGCCGGCCCCCATCGTCCCTCGCGCGCGCAGATGACCGCCCAGACAATCAAGGCCAGCGTCAGCGATTCCGCGTAACCCGCGAACAGCACAAAGCTGCTCGGCCACGCCGCCACTACCAGCAGCGTGCCCATTCGCCCCCGCGCCGTCCGTTCCGGTTCCGCCAGGCGCAGCAATCCCCAAAAGGAAAAGAATGCCGCTGCCGTCGAGACTACAAGCGCCGCCGCCGTCGCTGGCGCTGCCCCACTCACCACCCGGATCAACGCGGGATAAAGAGGATAAAAAATCACCGCCATCGGCTGGTCGTATCCATGTTGCGCGATGTGCAGATACCACAGCGTGTCAAAGCGCTCCCAAACCCCTAGCAGCGCGTTGTGCACTGTGCCCGATGCGGGCAGGCTCTCGGTGAGCGCGTTGCTACGAATCACAGTGGCGTCGGGACGCAGAAAGAACGAAAACACTGCCGCAATCGCCGAGAAGACGACTCGTAACGCGACCGTGATCGCCATGGCGATCTGCCAGTCTGGCCGGAATGCGAGCTTCCGCAACATTCATGGATTGTAACGTCTATGGATGGTAGCGTCGGCCTCTTGCCGGCGCCTTGCACTTCTAGTCCTTATATCTTAATCGCCGCACTCCGCCCTGCGCGCGGCTGGTATAGTAAGTAGTTTCGCAAGTAGTTTCGAACTCTGCCCTCATGCGCGAACAAACCGAGTCCACCGCTCTGACGATCAACAACGTCCTCCCCACCAAAGTTGATCCCAGCTCTCTCCGCTTCGAATCCAACATGCGCGCACTCGCCGAGCTGGTCGCTCAGGTCCGCAACGAAGAGGAAAAAATCCGCGAAGGCGGAGGCGCCAAAGCCATCGAAAGCCAGCACGCCAAATCGCGGCTCACCGCCCGCGAGCGCATCCAGTTGCTCGCCGACCCCGGCTCTTTCTTCGAACTCGGCCTCTATGCGGCGCACAAAATGTACGAAGAATGGGGCGGCGCTCCCGCCGCCGGCGTCATCACCGGACTCGCCCGCATCAACTCGCGCCTGGCCATGCTCATCGTCAACGACGCCACCGTCAAAGCCGGCGCTTTCTTCCCGATGACCACGAAAAAAGTCATCCGCGCGCAAAACATCGCCATCGAAAATCGCATCCCGACCATCTACCTCGTCGACTCCGCCGGAGTTTTCCTCCCCCTGCAAGAAGACGTATTTCCTGATACCGACGATTTTGGCCGTGTCTTCCGCAACAACGCTGTCATGTCGGCCATGGGCATCCCGCAGATTGCCGCCATCATGGGCATGTGCGTGGCCGGTGGCGGATATCTTCCCGTGATGTGCGACCACGTCCTCATGACCGACGGCAGTGGCCTTTTCCTCGCCGGTCCCGCGCTCGTGCAAGCCGCCATCGGCCAGAAAGTTTCCGCCGAAGAATTGGGCGGCGCCGCCATGCACTCCGCCATCAGCGGCACCGTCGACTTCCGCGAGCCCACTGACCAAGCCTGCCTCGCCCGCATCCGTTCGCTCATAGAAAAATGGGGATACCGCCGACAGTCCCTCTGGGATCGCAAAAAGCCCGTGGACCCGGCGATGTCGGCCGAAGAAATCTACGGCGCCTACGATGCCTCGCCCGCTCGCCCCTACGAGATGAAAGAAATTCTCGCGCGTATTGTCGATGAAAGCCGCTTCGACGAGTACAAGCCCGAGTACGGTAAAACGCTGATCTGCGGCTACGCTCGCATCGGAGGCTTCGCCGTGGGCATCGTTGCCAACCAGAAACTCCACGCCCACCAGACCGACCACGAAGGCCACAAGCGCATCGAGTTCGGCGGCGTTATCTACACCGAGTCCGCGGAAAAAGCCGCTCGCTTCATCATGGACTGCAACCAGAGCCTGATCCCACTCGTCTTTTTCCACGACGTAAACGGCTTCATGGTGGGGCGCGATGCCGAGTGGACCGGCATCATCAAGGCGGGAGCGAAAATGGTGAATGCGGTGTCGAACTCCGTCGTGCCCAAAATTGCCGTGATCGTCGGCGGTTCTTTCGGCGCCGGACACTACGCCATGTGCGGCAAAGCCTTCGATCCACGCTTCGTCTTCGCCTGGCCCACCGCGAAATACGCGGTGATGAGCGGAGATGTCGCTGCTGGCACGCTGGTGGAAATCAAAGTGAAGCAACTGGAGCGCAACGGCAAGAAGTTGAGCGAAGAAGAAAGAAAAGAACTTTTCGACTCAACGAAGAAAACATACGAAGAGCAAACCGACCCGCGCTACGGCGCCGCCCGCCTCTGGATCGACAAGATCATCGACCCCATGGAAACGCGCCAAGCCATCACGCAGGCGCTCGATGCGGCGTCGCTCAACCCCGACGTGCCCGAGTTCAAGGTGGGGGTGCTGCAAACATAGAATCGGGTGATCGGATCATCGGGCCATCGGGTGATCTGAAAGACTTCGATGACCCGATGACCCGATTTCCAGATACCGCATGAGCGATTCCATCAAACTCGTCGAATGTCCCCGCGATGCCTGGCAAGGCCTCAAAGGGCAGATCCCTGCCGAGCTCAAGACCAACTATCTCCAGGCTCTGATTTCCGCCGGGTTCAAGCACATCGACGCCGTCAGCTTCGTCTCCCCCAACGCCGTCCCGCAGATGGCTGACTCCGAAGAAGTTTTGAAAGAACTTGACCCGCCCGATGACGTGGAAATTATCGGCATCGTGGTCAACGAAAAAGGGGCGCAGCGAGCGATCGCGACCGAAGCCGTGCGCACGCTGGGTTTCCCGTACTCGATCTCGCCAACATTTCTGCAGAACAATCAACGGCAGACGCTCGAAGAAGCCATCGAAGAACTTGAAAAGATCGAGAAGAAGGCCGACGAAGCTGGACTCGAAACCGTTGTCTACATCTCGATGGCCTTCGGCAATCCCTACGGCGACCCCTGGACCGTCGATGAGGTTGTCGAAGCCGTAGCCTTGCTCGAGTTGCAGGAGATTCGCATGATCTCCCTTGCCGACACCGTGGGTCTGGCGCCGCCGGAAAAGATTCGCGAAGTAGTTTCCGCGGTGATGGCGAAGTACGACTATCTCGAAATCGGAGTTCACCTGCACAGCCGCCCCGACCAGGCCGCCGCCAAAATCATCGCAGCCTATGAAGCCGGCTGTCGCCGTTTCGATTCCGCCATCGGCGGCCTAGGCGGATGCCCCTTCGCTCAGGATGACTTAGTTGGGAATATTCCAACAGAAAAAGTAGTTGAAACCTTGCGCGGCCGTGGTGCGCAATTGCCCACACTGAAGCCGTTGGACGCCCTCGTGCGCGCGAGCGCAGAGATCGGAGCGAGGTACAAAGCTCCTCTCACGCAATAGCGCCGGAACCCCAACAACATTTGTCATCCCCAACAAATTTGTCATCCTGAGCGAAGCGAAGGACCTGCTTTTCGTCCGCGTCACCAGCTGCTCACGCGCGATCGGCACCGCAAGCTCCGATAACCGCACAAATCTGCTGTGACGCTCCGCACAACAAACTCCCGTCAGATTTGTCATCCTGAGCGAAGCGAAGGATCTGCTTTCCCATGCGCAGCTTCTACGTGTACATTCTGTCCAGCAAATCGCGAGTGCTTTACACTGGCATCACCGACGACATCTATCGCCGCACCTGGGAGCACAAGAACGATGTCAATCCTGGCTTCACGCGAGATTACAGAGTTCACCGTCTCGTTTACGATGAAATGTTCAAGTACGTCGGCAATGCCATCGCTCGCGAAAAAACGATCAACGGATGGCTCCGGCGAAAGAAAATTGCGCTGATTGAATCGGACAACCCGACATGGCAAGACCTGAGTGAATCGTGGTTCGACGGAAAGCAGGTCCTTCGCTTCGCTCAGGATGACAAGGTTTTTGTTCAGGACGAAAGACTAAAAGGCAGTGCTCGAACACCGATTCCTGGCTTACGAATGAACTACAAAATGCTCCAACTCACGCTCGACTCCGCCGTCGCCACCCTCACCCTCAACCGGCCCGACAAGCGCAACGCCATCAGCTACGAACTCATTGACGATCTGATCCGCGCTCTGGAAGAAGTGAACGACTCTTCCGCCCGCATCCTGATCCTGACCGGGGCAGGGAAGGCCTTCTGCTCCGGCTTGGACCTCGACAACCTGAAAGCCCTGATCGGCCGTACGCCCGAGCAAAATCTCGAAGACTCACGAACCATGGTCGGCCTGTTCCGTGCGCTCTACGAATTTCCCAAACCGACGATTGCCGCGGTCAACGGCGCGGCCATCGCCGGCGGCACCGGACTAGCCCTGCTCTGCGATTTCACGCTCGCCGTACCAGAAGCCAAGTTTGGCTACACCGAGGTCCGGATCGGATTCGTGCCCGCCATCGTCTCGACGTTTCTCCTGCGCCAGGTTGGCGAGAAAATCGCTCGCGACCTTCTGCTTACGGGCCGCATCTTCGACGCGGCGGAAGCCCTGAAGATGGGCCTGATCAATGAAATTGTTTCTCCGGAAAAGTTGCTCGACCGTGCCCGCGAACTCGCCGCGCAGTTGGCGGAGAACAGTCCGCTCTCACTTTTCTATACCAAACGCCTGCTGACCGATCACGCCCGCGCGGAACTCGATTCGCAAATTGAAGCCGCCATCCGCGAAAATGCCGGCATCCGCGAGAGCGTCGATTTCCGCGAAGGGATCGAGTCGTTCCTCGAAAAGCGCAAACCAAAGTGGACGGGCCGATGAGCCGGCCCCATACATCGATACCTGTCAATGTAAACAAGATAGCGACAATGACAGTGAACGAAACTCGTATCCGCGTCCGCTATGCCGAAACCGACCAGATGGGCGTCGTCTATCACTCCAATCACTTCATCTGGTTTGAAGTGGGACGGGTGGAACTCCTCCGCCAGCTTGGCTTCAGCTATAAAGACATGGAGAGCGAAGACGACTGCTTCATCGCCGTAGTCGATGCCCGCTGCCGCTACAAGGCTCCCGTACACTATGATGACGAGGTCATCGTGCGCACGTTCCTGAAACACGTCCGGGAGAAAGTGCTCCGCTTCGGATACGAACTGCGAAGCGCGGAAACTGGGGAGTTGCTGGCCGAAGGCGAGACCACGCACATCGTCGCCAATTCAAAGATGAAACCCCGCGCGCTACCGGAGAAATATATGAAGGTGTTCCGGGCCGCGATTGGGCAAAACAAAATGTGTTGAGGCGAGTTCGTAGCCAGAACCAACAGCGAACAGCGAACAGCGAACGACGAACGACGAACGACTAACGACTAGGTACTAACCTTGAAAGCCCTGCACATCAACGGAAACGATCTCACGCTGGAAGCCGTGCGCGAAGTAGCGCACACCGGCGTCCGCCGGTCCGTCCTCCTCGACCCCGATGCACGCGAGGCCGTCAACCGCGCCCGCGCCGTCGTCGACGCGCTCGTCGCCAACAACAAAATTTCTTACGCGATCACCACTGGCGTCGGCAAGCTGAGCGATGTGCACATCGTCGGCGATCAAGTTCGCGAGCTGCAAGTCAACCTTGTGCGCTCGCACGCTGTCGGCGTGGGCGAACCGCTTTCGATCCCGGACACGCGCGCCATGATGCTCCTGCGCGCCAACTCGCTGTCGAAAGGCAACTCGGGCGTGCGCGCCATCACTATCGACACCATCTGCGAGATGCTCAATCGCGGTGTGACTCCGATGGTCCCATCGCAGGGAAGCGTGGGAGCGAGCGGTGATCTTGCGCCGCTGGCGCACCTGGCGCTGGCATTGATCGGTGAAGGCGAATGCTTTGACGAAAAGGGCGCGCGCATTGCAAGTGCCGAAGCGTTAAAGCGCGCGCAAATTAAACCGCTGGTGCTCGAAGCGAAAGAAGCGGTGTCGCTCATCAATGGCACACAAGCGATGCTCGCCATCGGCACTCTGATGCTGCTCGCCGCCGAGACGCTGGTCGACACCGCCGACGTTATCGGCGCGATGGCGTGCGATGCGCTCCAGGGGACCAACGTCGCTTTTGACGAGCGCATTCAAAAGGCTCGCCCTCATGCCGGCCAAATCAAGACCGCAGCCAACCTGCGCCGTCTGCTCGAACAGAGCGAGATCCGCGAGTCGCATCGCGAGTGCGGCCGCGTGCAGGATGCCTATTCGTTGCGCTGTATCCCGCAGGTGCATGGCGCGGTGCGCGACACACTCGCCCATTGCCGCGCGGTGTTTGAGACCGAGACGAACTCGGCGGTCGATAACCCGCTGGTATTCGTGAAGAATCCGAAGGCGATGGACGGCGAAGGCGACGTGCTTTCCGGCGGGAACTTTCACGGTGAGCCCCTCGCGTTCGCGCTCGACTTTCTCGCGATTGCTTTGAGCGCGCTGGCCGGAATCAGCGAGCGGCGGCTGGAGCGCATGGTGAACCCCGCGCTCAGTGAAGGGTTGCCGCCATTTCTCGCGCCGGGTGCGGGAATGAACTCGGGCTTCATGATGCCGCAAGTGACCGCGGCCGCGCTGGTGAGTGAGAACAAAGTGCTGGCGCATCCTGCGTCGGTCGATTCGATTACGACGTCTGGGAACAAGGAAGACTTCGTCTCGATGGGCATGACCGCGGCGAACAAGCTGAAGAAGGTGGTTGAGAACACACGCAACACGCTGGCCATTGAAGCCATGGCGGCAGCGCAGGCGATTGACCTTCTCGCGCCGCTGAAGACCTCCAAGCCATTGCAGCAGGCGCACGCGGCGATCCGGGCGGTGTGCGCGACGATGGAGAAGGACCGCGTGATGTACCAGGATTTTGCGCGCATCGCGGAGTTGATCGCGAGCGGGAAGGTGGCCGAGGTCGTGCGATAAAGAATTTCTTGTGGCGAAGACTGCTTTGCAAGACGTCAAAGTGTTTCACGTGAAACACTCCTGAAATGTTAAGTCGTTGAGTCCGGGCCAGTTAGGCTGTTGGGCTGGACGCGGAACGGGGACTTTCGGTATATACCATTGATGGAGTTCATGGTTGCCATTTGGGGCATATACCTCCCGATATAAAACGTTTTCGGCACGCCAGAACAGGCTGCGGACGAAGTCGTATGTTCGATGCCCAGCCCCTAAAGGGGCGTCTGATTTCGAAGAACTTTCGGCATCGCTAAAGCGATGCCCTGACACGAAACCCCTGACACGAAACCTTCCCTGATACGTCGGCCAGGTACTAGCGCAAAATAGTGCACAATTGATGGACGCAAGCAAAAAAAAGACTTACGAACTCATTGCCAACCGTGTGAGAACGGGCTAGCATTGGGGCGTTCGCTCAACGGGCTGGAGTCGTCACGGGGCCCGCATTCAAGCGCGACACTTCAGTTCCATATCTCAACTCTCATTACCTCTAACGTCCTGGATCATGACGGCCGGCGCGTCGTAAGCGCATGGGCTCTTCAGGCCGGACCTCACGCGACTTCTCCTGGGGAGGGAGCAATGAAGAAAAAGAACGAAGCAGCACATGCAGGTGCCAGCTTTCACTGGCTATGTGTCGTAGTTGTAGTCGTGATGAGTTGTGCGCTGTTGCCGGCCAGTACGGTGGGCGGCAAACTCGTTACGCACAACACACCAAGCTACGTTGCGACGGCGAAGAATCTCGGAGCAGAGGATCCAGCAAAGGTTATCGAAGTAAGCATCTGGCTGCAGCTTCACAACCGGAGCCAATTCGATGCGCTGACACGATCGCTTTATGACCGCACTTCTCCCAACTACCATCACTGGCTGAAGCGGAAAGATATTGCTGCCCGCTTTGCGCCAACACTGCAAGAGGCGAAGACGGTGCGGCAGTTTTTTGCGGCAAACAATCTGAAGGTCGTGAAGACGGGCCCCAGCAACTTCTATGTGAGAGCGCGGGGCACTGTCGGCGATGTGGAAAAGGCCTTCCACGTGCAGCTCAACAAATATCAGGTCAACGACAAAACGATGCGCGCCAATGCCGGCGACCCGTATGTCGAAGGAGCGGCGGAGGCACTGGTGATGGCCGTATCGGGACTAGATACCGGGGAGTATGTGCATCCGTTGATGGCCCGGCCCTCGACCTTTGGGGCTAAGCCCGCTGCGGTAGCGGCGAAAGCGGGGAATGCGGCTATTGTGGCGAGTTCCGGCACCATCTTTTCGTCGCAGTGTTTCACGGGCACGGAGAAAGAATCGTTTTCCACCAACAACAACGGCTCGTTGCCCATCGGCACGTACTCGGGCAACAAGCTGAATCTGCAGACCCAAACCAGCGCGGGCTGCGCTTACGAGCCGCCGTCGATTCAGACGGCATACAATCTCACCGGCTTGTACAACGAGGGATACACCGGTACCGGCCAGACCATCGCCATCGTCGACTGGTGCGGTTCGTTTACGATCCAGGACGATGCCAACGCATTTTCGGCGCAGTATGGGCTACCGCCGCTGACATCGTCGAACTTCGCCATCACCTACACCGCGCCGAGTTTTTGCATCAGCTATGACCAGGTCGAAATCAACCTCGACGTGGAGTGGGCGCATGCCATCGCACCCGGCGCCAACATCAATCTGGTGGTCCCGCCCTCGGCGAGCTTCCAGGATGTGAACCAGGCCATGTTTGATGTTGCGAACCTGGGCCTGGGCAACGTGCTCTCGGGCAGTTATGGTTCGATCGAATCCCTTACGGCGACGACCGAACTGCAGACCGAGAACCTGATTGCGGAAATGGGCGCTGCCACTGGCATTTCGATGAACTTCGCAACGGGCGATAGCGGCGACTTTACCGTCGATGGAATTCCTGCGGCGGTCCTCGCGCCGGCGGACTCTCCCTGGGCTACCGCCGTTGGGGGTGTAACTCTGGCGCTGAATCCGGACAATTCGATTGCCTGGCAAGCGGGTTGGGGAAACAACCAAACCTTGCTCGCCGAGACGGGATTCGTCTTCGACCCGCCGCTCGCTTTTGGGTTTATCGGCGGTTCCGGTGGTGGCACCAGCAACTGTGTCTTCAACGATCAATCCGTTTTCCCCCCGCTCTGCTATGGCGGATTCCCCAAGCCGTCGTACCAGAAGCTGCTGAGTGGCAAATATCGCAAGCTTCCAGACATCTCGTGGCTGGCCGATCCGTACACCGGAGCTGCCATCGTCATCAGCATTCCGGGCCAGATTCCGCCACAGGTGTGGCAGGTCTGGGGCGGCACGAGCCTTGCTACTCCGATGTTCTCCGGATTGTGGGCCATCGCCAACCAGGAAGCCCAGGCCGGAGGTGGGGGACCGCTCGGCCAGGCTGCGCCCTATCTTTACTCACTACCGGCGGGAACCGTGTACGATATCGTTCCGGTTACATCGAAGCACAACGTGACCGCCTCGATTCAGGAACCCACCGGCACGAACAAGTACAACGCGAACGGGGTAATGGGCGGTGCCTCAGCCACGAACTTCGTCAGTGCGCTGTGGGATTACCCGTACTACCAGTTCACAGCGCTCGCCATTTCTTTCGGGAGCGATTGCGCGGATGTGCCCGAATACTACTATGACGGGACGTCGTGCAACGATCCTGCCGCCTTGCATACGAAGAAGGGCTGGGACAACGTGACCGGCGTGGGAACGCCGAACGCGCAAGCGTTCGCCGATTTCTTCTACGGAAAATAACAACTGGCGAATACTCGAAAGTTACCCTGCCATCTCCTGGGTGGCAGGGTTTTTTTCTTGGCGGGTTTCGGATGGCGCGGCTGGAGTGGTTCCTGCCAGATGCATCCAGTCGAGCTCTACGCGCTACCTTCAAGGCCCAACTCCTTAGCGATCGCTTTCATGGCTTCGATGCAGAAGGCGATGTGCTCTTCGAGATCCAATCCGAGATCGGCGGCGCCTTCGATGATGTCTTCGCGGTGGACGCCGCGGGCGAAAGCCTTGTCTTTCATTTTTTTCCGGACGGACTTGGCTTCGACCTCAGCCAGCGACTTTCCCGGTTTCACAAGGGCACAGGCGGTGATGAAGCCGGCGAGTTCATCGCAGGCGAAGAGAGTTTTTTCCATGGGTGAGAGGCGGGCGACGCCGGTGTACTGGGCGTGCGACAGGATGGCGCGGCGCACTTCTTCGGAATAGCCGCGTTCTTTCAGAATCTCGGAGCCTTTGTAGGGATGGTCCTCGGCGCTCGGATATCTCTCGTAATCGAAGTCATGGAGAATGCCGGCCACGCCCCACAATTCTTCGTCGGCTCCGGCTTTGCGGGCGTAGGCGCGCAGGCAGGCCTCGACCGCGAGGGCATGTTTTCGCAAACTTTCTGACTGGGTGAACTCAGTTAGTAAACGCCAAGCGGTGTCGCGTTGATTCATGGTTTATCCTTGTTTTCCGCCGATCTTCGCATTGTAATTATGGTTTTGTTTCGATAAATACTTTGTTTTCTCGTATTTTTGTCTTGACTTCCACAGGTCCCATCCAGCAGATTACCCCCTAGTTGGCTTTGAGAGTAGCCCCCGCTCTGGCACTCGCAAACCCTGAATGGCTACCACATTAACTCCCGTGGACTCACGGGAAGTTGTACGATGCGACCGTTGTCTCTTGGTGCAATTCCGCACATCTAACAGTCTCTGTCGCCGTTGCCATCTGTCATTGGACGAGGACGAGGCGGAGCTTGCCGCAATGACTCCGGCGCCGGAAGCGCTGCCGGTGAATATCAATTCTAATGGCCGCGGGCATCTGAGGCTGGCGCACTCGATCCGATCGCTGCGGTTGCGCAACGGCTTGAGTCAGCGGCAGCTGGCGCTGCGCATGTCGGTGCCCCGGACTTACGTGTCGAAAATCGAAAACGAGAAGGCGACGCCGACACTGTCTTCGCTGGAGCGACTGGCGAGGGCGCTCGAGGTCAGTGTGCCGGATCTGCTCTCCGGTGGAGAACGGAACCGGCAGGAGGAAGTTCGTGAGTTGATGGAGGATCAGTTCGTGGCCGAAGTTTTGCCGTATCTGTCGCAGCTGAACGGAATGCAGATGTCGAGCATTCTGGCGCAGGTGCGGGACTTGACGGTGCGGCCGCGACGGAGTGCGTAAGCAGGAGACGCGGCAAGCCGCGTCTCTACTAAATTTTTATCCGGGCACACAACCAACTGGACAGCCGGGGCCTTCGGGCTCCGGCTTTTTTGTGGGCTGTGCGCAATGCGATGCGCTCCGTAGAGTGAAGGACATGCACAGGCTTGCACAGTTAAGGCTGGCAGTGCGCAACAGTTTGCATGTCGCCCAGATATTTCTTAAGGATGTGCTGGTTTCCGCTTGACCCAAGCTGTTGAACGAGCTAACCTCACCGCACTCCCCTGAAAGCTGGGAGAAGGTTACCCAGCTAGATTCCTTTGGTGAACAGGAAAACCTCGATGAAAATCTCTCAGATCTGTGCAGTAGCTTTGCTGCTGGTAGTGGGGTCGGTGATGGCCTTCGCCGACGGGATCAACGATCCAAAAATCATCATTCACGGCGTCGGTGGCGCCGCCTCTGCGTCGAGCTGCACGAATTGTGATGTCGGCTTGAACTTTAAATTCACCGTACCCGAGAGCGGGAAGGGCACGTTATTTTTCACGAACACGAGCGGACAGAACTGGACTTCGCTGATGCTGATTGAACCAAAACAGCCGCACCAGGTGCTGGCGGGCGCCATCAGCTGCGGCTCGAACCTATTTTCGAGCTGCACAACGAAGACGCTGACGAACGGTTCGGTGGAGATTCTGCTGGCGGGCGCCAAGTGCGGCGGGGGGATTGCAAACGGGCAGAGCTTCTCCATTAAGTTTGCCTGTGTCAGGTCAAGTTGCTGGCCGGGCGGGTTGGACTTTAGCGCGCATGCGAACAGGACTACTGTTCCGGAGCCTGGCACGATAGCGCTCATGGTGACTGGCCTGGGTGCGTTGGTTTCGCGCCGCAAGCTGTGGAAGAACCGCTTGAAAGCTTAGACTAGTGGTTCTTTTTCGAGAACTCGTTCAACAATTGTGAAAACTGCGGCAGGGCCTGGAGCTTCTGAAGCTCGGGATCGTTCCAGGCCTCCTGCGCGGCGTAACCCTTTTCCAATGCCAGCCGCAGTGACTTCAGCGCTTCCTCCGGTTTACCGATCATGGTCTTCACTTGGGCTTCTGAGTACATCAACTGCAGGTCGTCAGAGTTGATGGAGCGGGCTTGCTGGGTGTACTGCAGCGCGTTCGCGGCATCGCCCTTCTTGGCATAGAGAAGCCCAAGATCGCCCATAATGGCGGCTGAGCGCGGGTTTACCTGAAGCTCCTGGAAGGCAAGCGAGATGGCTTTGCCGTAGGCGGCTGCGGCCTGGTCGGAATGTCCCGACCAGCGGTAGGAGTCGCCGAGATTGCCGAGGAGTTGTTCGTCGTTCGGGGTCATCGCGACCGCTTTTTCGTACATCTTCGTGGCCTGGTCGTAGTTCTTCAGGAAGAAGTAAGCAGTGCCCAGGTTGGAGTAGGTAGGCGAGTCAGGAGCGAGGGTGAGGGCTTTCTGATATTGCGGAATGGCGTCGCTCCACTTGCCCTCGCGCAGATATACGGAGCCGATGTTTTCGTAGCCCAGAGGATTATCCGCCGCGAGTTCCGTAACCTTCTGATATTCGGCGAGCGCTTTGGCGGAGTCGCCGCGCTTGAAGTAGGCGTTCCCCAGCGCAACATGATTCCACCAGAAGTAGGAGTTGGCGGCGACCGCATTTTGGTAAGCGGAAATGGCCTCGTCACTTTGACCGCTGGCGCTGTAGGCGTCACCCAGGCTGCGATACGCTTCATCGGAGTTCGGAGCCAGCTCCAAAGCGCGTTTCAGTTCCGTAATCGCTTGCGTGTTCTTCCCCGTGGCGGAATAGACGCTGCCGAGCGATATGTGAACTTCGGCCAGGTTATTGGAGAGCCGCTCAGCCTGCTGCGCGGCCAGGGTGGCTTTTTGGGCCCAAATGCTCTCCTTGCTTTCGCCGTACATGCGCAGGCTGGAGTCGGCGAGTCCGGTGTAGGCCAGAGCGAAGTTGGGGTCTTTCTCGATGGCCTGGTCGAACAACCCGACGGCTTGGCGAATGTTCTCCTGGCCGTGACTGTTGCGCAAGCTGTTCCGCCCTTGCAGGTAGAGGTCATAGGCCTTCACGTTCTCTGTCGGGTGGGCGCCAACGCGGGCCTGCTCTTCGTTGGTCGGCTTGAGGGCAAGGGCGGTGGCCACGTTGCCGTAGATCTGGTCTTCGAGGGTGAGCAGATCCTGGGGCATCCCTTGGAACTCCTGGGTCCAGAGAAGACGGCCATCGTCGCCCGCGCTGGTCGCATCGGTTAAAGTGAGTACGACTCGCAACTTGTCTCCGCTGCCCTGCACGTTGCCCTGGATAATCAGATTGACGCCGAGTTTCTGCGCCCGCTTGGAAAGCGGGAGATTCTTCTTGGCAACATCCTCCGCGGTCGCCCTGGAGGCGAGGTGAACCTCCTTGAGCTGGAAAAGTTTTGCCGCCAGCGCCTCTTCAATTCCCTCCGCCACGTAGCCCAGCGCTTTCTCATCCCCAAGGATCTTCATGGGCATGATGGCAACATACTCGCCCCGGCTCAACGGCGGGATACCTCTGACTGCGCTCTCGCTCGCGGCAGGTGTGCGATTCAATAGGTAACGGCCCACGAATCCCGCCAGCGCGATGACGAGCACAGCTCCGGCGATCCACATCCAGCTTTTCCCCGGAAGATCGAGGTTGAAGCGCGACGGACGCATGATCGGATGCGAAATCATCTGGGAGAGCGTTTCGGCGCTGATGTTGGGATTGGCTTCCCAAGTCGTCAGTTGCTGCAACAGTTCGACGGAGGAGTGATAGCGGTTGGCCGGCTCGCGCTCCAGGCAGCGGCTGACGATCGCGCTCAGGGATTTGGGAACGGAGGTGTCGACGTCGGAAACCGGGCGTGCCGGCTCGCGCGTACGTTTCATGAGGCTGGCGATGGCGGTGTCGGCCTCGTAGGGAGATTTTCCGGTGAGCAGCTCGTAGAAGATCAGGCCGACGCTGAAAATGTCGGAGCGCTGATCGAGCGTACTGCCCAGAGCTTGCTCGGGCGACATGTATTCCATCGTGCCGACGATGGCGCCGGTCTGGGTCATGCCGGAATCGCCCAGCGAGCGCGCCAGGCCGAAGTCCATCACCACGATGCGGCCGTGCTTGTCGCGCATGATGTTCTGCGGCTTCAGGTCGCGATGGATCACGCCTTCGGAATGGGCGGAGTCGAGCGCGCGGCAGACCTGCTCCACCACCGCGATGGCTTCCCTGGGCGAGAACTTTCCCTGACGGCGCAACAGAGTGCGCAGATCCTCCCCGTCGACGTATTCCATGCTGATGAAGCGGATGCCATCGGCCTCACCCAGGTCGTAAATACGGACCACGTTCTTGTGCGTGATGTTGCGGGAGAGAATGAGCTCTTGCTTGAAGCGCAGCAGAATCGCGGGATCGGTTGCCAGTTCGGGACGGATGACCTTGAGCGCGATCAGGCGGTCCAGTTCGCGGTCGCGGGCCTTGTACACGGCGCCCATACCGCCTTGTCCGAGCACGCCCAGGATTTCGTAGCGTCCACCGAATAGCACGCCCGGCTGCAGACTCTGAAAAGCGGATATGCTGGTCGAGGGCGGAGCTTGACGGGCGTAGGGAAGTGCCGGCGTCGCACCCGGAATTGGGCTCCCGTGCGGCAACGTGGGAGCGTCGGAGAGCGGTGGGTTGGAAAGAGGCGGAGGCGTTAGCGCCCCAGCGCCAACGATGTCTCCGGGCGAACGGGTACCCGGCATCGTCGGGCTGTCGGAATCATTGCCCCTGTAGTCGCGCTCATCCATTGGGATTGCCCGGATTCGGAGAGCCAGCGAGGGGGCGGGCTTCGGTCCCGCGGCAAAGGCAACCTCGCCTCAGGTTGTCGAGGGGAATTCGAGAACCCAGCACTCCGATTTGGTAAGGAGTATACCCCCGAAATGGCTTTGGGGAAAGCGCGGAAAAACTCTCCCACATAATAGTGTTTCCAGGGTCTCGATCGTTTCCCGATGCCGACCTGGGGATATAATGCTCCGGGCCAGAACCTTCTCGCGTGGGGGTGGGAATATGGGACTGTACTCGCACATGTATTCGCACTATGACGGCGCGCATAACCATCCCGTGAACCGCGCCTTGCACATGATCGCCATTCCCGTCGGCTTCTCGTCGGTGATCGTGGTCTGGTGGCACTGGATCATTGCGCTGCTTCTCATCCCGACGGCCTTTGCGCTGGCCTGGCTCGGCCACCTTATCGAGGGGAACAAGCCCGCGTTTCTGACCAATCCTGCCCACGTGTTCGTCGCGCCGCTGTGGATGGCGCGGAAGATCTTCGGAGCGGGTCCGAAGAGGACCGTGTAGTAACTGTAGGTCTTGTGTGGGGACGGGCGCCTCGCCCGTCCAGCTGGGCGCAGCCCGGCAGTTATGCCTCTGTGCGATTCGTCATTCTGTTGACGCTCTCCAAGCCAACCGGTCGGTACGAGAATTTCGTGATTACTGCCGACCGTGCTTAAATGACAAGTTGGGCGCCAATTTTTGCGCCATCCCCGCGCGCGGCATCCCAATCGGGAAAAATCTGAACGCAATTCGCTAGTTCCACAACTGTTTGTCATCCCGAGCGACCGGGGCCCCCAGCCAGCCGCATTTGCTGGCTGGGGTGGGGGAGCGAGGGATCTGCAGTTGGGAGTGCCGCACACCGGCGGCACCGTGGAGCAACATAAGGAGACCATCTCTTGGACTTCCAGTTAAACGAAGAGCAGCTGCAACTGAAGAAGAGCGTGCGCGAGTTTGCCGAACGCGAGATTGCGCCGAACGTCATGAAGTGGGACGAAGCCTGTGAATTCCCACTGGCGACGATCAAGGAACTGGGCAAGCTCGGCCTGATGGGCACGATCTTCCCGCCCGAATACGGTGGCGCCGGCATGGGCTACGTGGAGTACGTCACAGCCATCGCGGAACTCGCGCGCGTGGACGGTTCGGTGGGGATCATTGTAGCGGCGCATACGTCCCTGTGTTCAAACCATATTTTCTTGGCGGGGAACGAGGCGCAAAAGAAGCAGTATGTGTCGAAACTGGCGACCGGCGAGTACATCGGCGCGTGGGGGCTGACCGAGCCCTCGGCGGGGTCGGATGCGGGCAGCGCGCGCATGACGGCGGCGCGGGCCAAGGGCGGATGGGTGCTCAACGGCACCAAGACGTTCATCACCAACGGCCACTATGCGGATGTCGTAGTCGTGCTGGCAGTGACCGATCGCGCGGCGCATACCCACGGACTCTCCGCTTTTCTGGTGGACAAGGGCGCCAAGGGATTTCGCCCCGGAAAGAAAGAAAACAAGCTCGGACTGCGCGCCAGCGATACGGCGGAGCTGATCTTCGAAGATTGCTTCGTGCCGGGGGAAAATTTGCTGGGTGGAGAAGGGAATGGATTTAGAGACGCTATGCGCACCCTCGACGGCGGACGCATCTCGATCGCGGCGCTCTCGCTCGGCATGGCCGAGGGCGCGTACGGGGCAGCGCTGAAGTATTCGAAAGAGCGCAAGCAATTTGGCAAGGCGATCTCGGAATTTCAGGCGATCCAGTGGAAGCTGGCCGACATGGCGACGGAAATCGAGGCGGCAAAACTTCTGACGTTGCGGGCCGCCGCCATGAAAGATGCCGGGATGAATACCACGCTCGAATCGTCAATGGCCAAGCTTTACGCCAGCGAGGTAGCCGTGAAGTGCGCCAACGAAGGCGTGCAGATCCACGGCGGCTACGGCTTCATCAAGGACTATCCGGCGGAGAAGTTTTATCGCGACGTAAAGCTGTGCACGATCGGCGAAGGCACCAGCGAAATCCAGCGGCTGGTGATCGCGCGGGAGCTGCTGAAGGACTGATCTATTCCGTGGAGCGACGGGCGTCTCGCCCGTCCCGCCGGGCGGGGACGCCCGGCTCTCCACGACAACTTCTTTGAATCTGCGCGATAGCGAGGAGCAGATAAAAGCCTTTTCTCGCACCGGGCCGCATTGCTTTACACTCGTAGCTTGGACTCAGGCTCACAGTCTCTTATTGCACGTCTTCGTTCCGGCGACCCCCGCGCGCTGGCCCGCGCCATCTCTACCGTCGAGAACCGCGCGCCCGGTTGGTCGGAGCTGCTCAAGGCGCTCTTTCCGCATACGGGCAGGGCGCGAGTCATCGGTCTGACCGGCGCCCCAGGGTCGGGCAAGAGCACGCTGGTCGACCAACTGGCGAAGCACTATCGCAAGGAGCAGCAGACCGTCGGCATTATCGCGGTCGACCCGACCAGCCCTTACACGGGCGGAGCGATTTTGGGCGACCGCATCCGCATGCAGGATCACTTTAGCGATCCGGGGATTTACATTCGCAGCATGGCCACGCGCGGATCGCTCGGAGGGCTGGCGCGAGCCACCGCGGATGCTGCCACCGTGCTCGATGCTTCGGGCCGTGACTTGGTCATGATCGAAACGGTGGGCGTCGGGCAGGACGAAGTTGACATTGTGCGGCTGGCCGATGTCACCATCGTGATTCTTGTGCCCGGCATGGGCGACGATGTGCAGACGATCAAAGCCGGGATCATGGAAATCGCCGACATCTTCGTGATCAACAAAAGCGACCGCGAGGGGGCAGAGCGCGTTGAGCGCGAGATTCGTGCCATGCAATCGCTGGCGACGCGCAACGACCGCTGGATGCCGCCGATCGTGAAGACGGTCGCAAGCGAAGGCGTGGGAACCGAAGAGCTGGCGGAAGCGATCGCGGACTACGAGGCGTATCTGAAGAAAGAGAACCTGGCCTTCAAGAAGAACGTCGAGAACTGGCAGGAGCGGCTGGTCGAGATGCTGCGCGATGTCATGCTGGAAAAAGCGCGCGCTCGAATGGAGACGGACGGCGGCAGCCTCGAGCGCTATGCGGCGGAGATCGCCGAGCACAAGCGCGACCCGTATTCCTTGGTGGAGGAGATTGTGCGCGGCGTCAAACCCACGTAGATTCGGTGGAGAGACGGGCGCCCTCGCCCGTCCAACTCGTAAGCTCAGGGTTAGAACTGGTCTCAAGCAACGGGTTTGGGAAGGGCACGGCTTCAGCCGTGCCGCTCAGAGCCAAAAAAGATGCGGGCTTTAGCCCCTGAGGGTCGCGCGCTCACCCTCTAAGTGGGGCATGCAGAGGAGCAAAAGAATGTTCCAGATTGATCATCTCGGCATCGCAGTGAAGTCGCTGACGGCGGCGAAGTCAATCTACGAAAAACTCGGCCTGAGCGTTTCTCCGGAAGAAATCGTCGAGCAGGAAAAAGTTCGGCTGGTGATGGTGTCGGTGGGCGAGAGCCGGCTCGAGTTGCTGGAAGCGACTTCGGACGATTCGACCATCGCCCGGTTCATCGCCAAGCGCGGCGAGGGGCTGCATCATGTTTGTTTGCGCGTTCCGGATCTGGCGGCGGCGGTTGCGAAATTGAAGAGCGACGGCGTGCGCCTGGTATCGAATGAGATCAAGACGGGCGCTGGCGGACATCGGTATGTGTTTGTGCATCCGCAGAGCACGTCGGGCGTGCTGCTCGAATTGGTGGAAAGCAGCCACTGATTGTAATTTGGTAATTTTGCAATCTGGTAATTTAGTAATTTGAACCCCGGTCGGTTTTTTAAATTGCCAAATTACCCGATTGCAAAATTACAAAATGTTTCAGCTTCTGCTCGCCGTTGACACTTCCGGGAAGAACGGCAGTCTGGCGCTGGCCCGCTTGACGCCGGGTCAGAGCGAGAGCCAAATCAGTGTGCTTGAGGTTGTGCCGCTCACCGGCGGCGCGTTTTCGGCACAACTGGTACCGCAGATTGCCGCGCTGCTCGAAAAGCACGGATACAGCAAGAGCGATCTCGGGGCATTTGCGGTGGCGTCCGGTCCGGGGTCGTTTACGGGGCTGCGCGTGGGCTTGGCTGCCATTAAAGCTCTGGCCGAGGCACTGCGGAAACCAATCGTTGCCATTTCACTGTTGGAAGCGGCTGCGTGCAGCGGCGCGGCCCGCGGCCGGGTTCTCGCGGCGCTGGATGCGGGCCGGGGTGACGTGTATGTCGGCGACTACGAACTCGAGCCGCACGTGCGCGTGCAAGTTCGCACGCACAGCCGCATGCACAGCGAACGCCTGCTGAGCCGGGAAGAGTTTCTTGCCGAAGCCAAGGGTGCCGAGGCGACGGGGAAGGCGGTCGTCACGCCCGATGCCGCGTTGGCGGAGGCGGTTCGGGCGGCCGGAATTCAGGTTGAGCTGATTCAGTATCCGAACAGCGGCGTGATTGCCCGGCTGGGTTGGGAGCATCTCCAGCGGGGCCAAACGGTTCGCCCGGAAGAACTGGAAGCCAACTACATCCGCCATTCCGACGCTGAAATTTTCTCGAAGCCGGCGCCGTGAGACTCTCCATGCCCGTGGCCATCCGCTCCGCTGCCTTGAACGATGTGCCGGCGATTCTCGCCATCGAGCGGCAGGCGCCGGGCGCAGCCCACTGGACGTCCGAACAGTACAACAAGTTGGTGGGTAGCGGGGTCGTTCTGGTGGCCGAAGAAGCGGGCCAGCTTTGCGGATTCGTTTGCGCGAAGGCGGTCGCGGGCGAGTGGGAGATCGAGAACGTGGTTGTGTCCGCCGGGTTCCTCCGCCGTGGCATCGCCAACGAGTTGCTGCGCGCGTTGATTCAGCGCGCGGAGAGTGAGGCGGTGTCGGCGATTCTGCTCGAAGTCCGCGAATCGAATCCGCCGGCCCGCGGCCTGTACGAAAACCACGGATTTCGCGAGGTGGGCCGCCGACCGGGGTATTACCGGAATCCGGTGGAGGATGCGATTCTGTACGCGCTTCGGTTCCACCGCTGAACTTGGCCGAAAAGCCGCAAGTTTCTGCACCATTTTTTGTTCAACTTCGCACCCAAGCCCCTGCCGACGGTGGAAATCTATGAAATCTCATTGAACCCCTACCGATTCCTGTGCTACTTTTTAACCGTGCAGTAATAAACAGCAGGAGGTCTAGCAAGGATGCTGACTCCGAGAGACCAACTCCTGACCGGTCATGATGAGTTCCGGCGACTGGTTCAGGAGCACTCGCAATATTCCCAACGGCTCGAATCCCTCACCCAGAAGCGATTCCTCACCGAAGACGAAAAACTGGAAGAAGTGCGGCTGAAGAAACTAAAGCTGCGCCTCAAAGACCAGATGCAGAGTCTGGAAACGCAGTTCCAGCGGCAGTCTGCGTAGAAACGACTGGCCTGAGCAATCGGGCCTGAATCGCAAGAAAACGCAAGGCCTCGCTTGACCCATGCCACCATACCGGGCGCGTCTAAGCGCCTTTTTTTATTGCAGTTATGTAGAATGTTGCGGCCTCGCTCTATAATCATTCTGTATTCCCATGGTTCGTGACGGCTACTTCTATGGTGCGGGATGCGTGCTTGCCGCGGTCATTGTCGCGTGGCTGGCGGCTTGGCCTTACGCCGTCCCGGTGGTGCTGCTCGGAGCTTTCTTTCTGTGGTTTTTTCGTGATCCCGAGCGCCAGATTCCCGAAGCCGCCGGCGCCGTCGTGCCTATCGTTTCTCCGGGGGACGGCAAGGTGACCGATGTTTCAGTCGTGACTTCTGGCGGAACTTCGTGGCACCGGATCAGCATCTTTCTCAGCGTCTTCGATGTGCACGTGAACCGCTCCCCGATTGCCGGCGTGATCCGGGACGTGCGCTATCAACGCGGCAAGTTCCTCAACGCCATGGGAGCGAATTCGGCGGAGGAGAACGAGCAGAACATCGTCACCGTGGAAGGCGCGGGCCGTACCGTAATATTCAAGCAGATCGCCGGCCTGATCGCCCGCCGTATCGTTTTCAATTTTAAAGTGGGAGACCACGTGGCCTGCGGCGAACGGGTTGGGCTCATCAAGTTTGGCTCTCGCGTCGATGTTCTGTTCGATCGCGATGCCGCCATCCAGGTGAAGCCCGGCGATCGCGTCAAGGGAGGAGCCACGCTCCTGGCCTGGTTGCCGGTTACGCAGCCCGTGGCGCAGCCGGTTCCTGCCGGCACGGCCGGGGAGCGGGAGGCTCATTGAACATGGAAGAGCTAGAGCCGCATCGTCGTGAGTCGGACCGCCCGCGCGGAAAATTGCGCAAGGGCATGTACATACTTCCCTCGCTGTTCACCACGGCGAATATCGCGGCTGGGTTCTACGCGATTTTGCAGACCGTGCATGGCGTCTCGGGTGAAGCCTGGCACATGGACTTTGCCGCGATGGCCATCGGCTTTGCCGTATTGTTTGACGGTCTGGACGGCCGCATCGCGCGCATGACTAACACCTCTAGCGATTTTGGCAGAGAACTCGATTCGCTGGCCGACGTGATCACCTTCGGCGTTGCCCCGGCGCTGCTCGCCTGGATGTGGGGCTTTCATCTGTTGCCGATGACCATTGCGCCCGACCTGCGCCTGAAGATTACAGAACTGGGCTCGGTCGCCTGCTTCGCTTTCCTCATGGCGGGCGCGAGCCGCCTGGCGCGCTTCAACATTGCCAAGAACCCGGAGCCTTCGAATCCGGGACGTCCGGGGAAGAAATATTTTGTGGGCATGCCGATTCCGGCCGGGGCGGGAGTGATTGCGGCCATCGTCCACTACTCCGCCGGAGAGCCCGTGACTTCCTGGTGGACGGCGATGAGCTGGTTGATGATGGTCATCATGGTCGGTTATCTGATGGTCAGCACCTGGCGTTTCTACAGCTTCAAGGATATTGATTTTCGTTCGCGCCATCCCTTCCGCCTGATTGTGCTGATGGCCGTGCTGATCGCGTTGATCGCGCGATTTTCGCGACCGACGCTCTTCGCCATCGCGATTCTATACATGGCTTCCGGCGTCCTGTGGCGACTGCAATGGATCTTCCATCGCAAGACTCCGCCTGCACCTCCGGTGTACCGGGAGGCATCTCACACTCCATGAGTCCCCTTTCGAAGACTCCCCTTTCGAAATCCGCCGGCGCGCAGGCCGATCTCCGCGGCACCAACCATTATCGCGTGGCCATCGTGGGCGCGGCATCGCTCAAGGGAAAAGAGATTGCCGAAATTCTGCGCGAACGGAATTTTCCCGCCGTCGATGTCCGCTTGCTCGATGACGACGAGTCTCTCGGCCAGTTGGAAGCGGTCGGCGACGAGATGAGTTTTATCCAGAGCATCCGCTCGGAGCAGTTCGAGCGCGTGGACTTCGCCTTCTTCGCTTCCGACCCACGCTCTACCCGCAATAACTGGAGGGCGGCGCGCGACCTGGGCGATACCATCGTGGATCTCTCGTTCGCGCTCGAAGATGAAGCGGGAGCTTCGGTCCGCTCGCCCTGGATCGAGCGGCAGACCAGCCAGCCCATTGCCCCGGAGTTGCAACCGGGCCCGGTGGTGGTGGCCCATCCAGCGGCTACGGTCCTCGCGCTGCTCGCTTTGCGCAGCGCGAAGGCTGCCAAAATCCAACGCATGGTTGCGACCGTGTTTGAACCGGCGTCCGAGAACGGACAGAAGGGGATGGACGAACTGCACGAGCAAACCGTAAATCTGCTCTCCTTCCAGGAGCTGCCGAAAAATGTCTTCGACATCCAGGTAGCCTTCAACATGGTGCCGCGCTACGGACAGCGATCGGAATTGGCGCTGGAAGCGGTGTCGCAAAGAATCCGGAAGCACTACCGGCACATTGCCCGCGCCGCCGCCGAGCCTGCGCTGCAGGTTTTGCAGGCGCCGGTCTTCCATGGGCACGGCTTTTCGGTTTACCTGGAGATGGAGAAGCCAGTCGCGATCGCGGATTTGTCGCAGGCCCTGGCGGGAGAGCGCGTGGTCGTCAGCGGCAGCCCGGAAGATACGCCCACCAGTGTGAGCGCCGCCGGTCAGGGAGACATCCTGGTCTCACTCACCCTCGACCCCAATCACAAAAACGGCGTGTGGCTCTGGGCAACTACCGACAACCTGCGCGTTGCCGCTTTGACCGCGGTCGAATGCGCCGAGACCATGACCGCGTCCCGCCCGCGAGGCCAGATTCAATGATCTTCGGGATGAACAGGCTGCGGAAGAATTCGATCTCGCGCCTGAGTTTGGGTGGCGCAGCGCTTCAGCGCTGCGATAACTGGCTTGTTTTCATTGGCGGCTTTAGCCGCTGCGGTCAGACTGCCGCGCAGGAAGTACTTTTTCCGCAGCCTGTGACGAGCCGATGGGTGGCCGCCGTGGCGCTTGCAATGGGCCTGGCCGCCAGCGGCTGCGGCTACCACACGGCGGGAAGTGCGGTCGAACTGCCGCAGAATATCCACACCATAGCGATTCCCGCCTTCGTAAGCCACAGCCAGACTTTTCGCATCGAGCAACTCATAACCGACGCTGTCGTGCGCGAATTCAACGCCCGCACGCAGTACCGTGTCATCCATGAAGCGAAAGGCGACGCCGATGCGGTGCTGAAGGCGACGGTTTTATCGGCGTCGGCCAACCCGCTGGCTTACGACTCCCAAACCGGGCGCGCGGTCAGCGCCCTGATCACCGTGAGCGTACAGGTGACGCTGACCGACCGTCAGGGCAAGGTGCTGTTCGAGAATCCTTCCTATCTTTTTCACGATCAGTACGAACTGTCGAGCGATCTCCCCAGTTTTTTTCAGGAAGATTCTCCGGCCGTCGACCGCCTGTCGCGGGATTTCGCGCGCACCCTGGTGGCGAATATCCTGGAGGCCTACTGATGGCGATGCGCGCCTTTAGTCAGGCGGACCGTTTTCTCTCCGAACTGGAGTCGCGCCAGCTCAAGCCGGCTTATGTGCTGGTTGGCGATGAAGCGTTTTTTCGCAAGCGCTGCCGCGATGCCATTCTTGAGCACCTGGTCGCGCCCGACGCGCGTGACTTCGGCTTGTTTGAGTTCGATCTCGCCGAGACTTCGTTGAATGAAGTTCTGGATCGCGCCCGCACGCCCTCGCTAATGGCGCCGTTTCAGGTGTTCTTCGTGCGCGGCGTGAAGACGTTGTTTGGCCGCGGCTCGAACGATGAAAAAATCGCAGCCATCGAAGCCTACTGCAAGAATCCCAATCCCGACGCGCTCCTGGTGTTTGTCGCCGATCACATCGGCATTCCCGCCGACGTCCGCCGCATGGAGATGACGGACAAGGACCGCTACCAGAAGATCCGCGAAGACCTGGGTCCGTTCTGCGGCATTGTCGAACTGTCGCGCGTGCAAGAGGGTCAAGCCGTCCGCTGGATTGGCGAGTACTGCGCCACGCGCGCCGTCAAGATCGACGCCGACGGCGCCCGCGAGTTAGTGGATGCGCTGGGCGGCGACATGATGATGGTGTCGAACGAACTGGAGAAACTGATTCTTTACGTCGGCGAAAAGAAGAAAATCACGCTCGGCGATGTCGAGACCATGGTGCTCGCCGCCAAACAGCGCTCCCTATATGAGTTGACCGATGCCATTTCCTCCCAAGATCGAGTGCGCGCGCTGCAAGTCCTCGATGCGCTGCTTTCGACCGGCGATGGCGAAGAAGCTGCCATCGGCCATCTCTACATGCTGGCCAAGACTTTTCGCCAGATGCTGGTGATCCTGGAACGCAACGTGCGTGACCAGCGCATGCTTTGGGCGGCATTGTGGCAGGGTTTTCGCGTGCCGCCGTTTGCCGCCGACGACATCATCCGGCAGGCCCGGCGCTACAAATCGAAGCGGGAACTGACACGAGCAATTCGCCTGGTCGCGAAAGCCGATCTGGCGTTGCGCTCGAATCCTCCCGGCAAGCGGCTCATCCTCGAAAAGCTGGTTCTGGATCTAGCCACCGATCCCAAGCTTGAAGCAGCGGGCGGATGGATGCAGGAAGAACTGCCGGTGTAGAGACGGGGCTTGCCCCGTCTCGGCGCAGCTGGCAAAACGGGTCTCTACCCTTTCACCTCAGCCACTGCCCGTCGTAGTTCGTCCACATCCGGGAAATTCGGCTTGATCTTCACCACGCGGTCCAGTTGTTGCCGGGCCAGCGCAGCCTGACCACTCTTGGCATAAGCGAGTCCCAGGTGGTAGTTGAAGAGCGCGTTATTCGGTTCCTTTTTCACCGCTTCTTTGAACAGGTTAATCGCGGACGTGTAGACGTGTTTGTGGTAGAAAGCCCAGCCCAGCGTATCGGCGGAGTTCGCATTATCGGGCAGCTGACGCCGCGCCGTCTGCGCCATCGCGAAAGCAACGTCCACGTTGCCGCCCTGCTGCAGCATCACGTATGCCAAATTGTTGGAGGCCAGCGGATTTTCCGGCTGAATCTCAAGCACCTTCTGGTACTGCTGCTTCGCGTGCTCCCAATCCTGCTTGCTCTCGTAGATGCCGCCAGCCAGCAGGTAGAAAATGATCTCCTTGGGATTGGTCTTAGCCCCATCGAGATAAGTTTGCAGCGCCTGATCGGTGTTGCCGCGTGCGTTCTGCACCAAACCGAGCTTAACCAGCGCCTCGCTGTTCTTCTTATCCAAGTCGGAGGCTTGTTTGAACTCCTGTTCTGCCTCCGCTAGATCCTTTTTCTGTTCCAGTAGAAGTTGGCCCAGCATGATGTGAAAGCCGGCGTTCTTGGGATACCTGGCCAACTGTGTTTTCGCCGTAGCGATGGCTCTGTCCGGCTGCTTCTGCACCAGGTCTACGTTGAGCACGCCGCCCAGTGCGTCGGTCGAATTCGGATCCTGATCAAGCCCCTGCTGGTAGGCTTTTTGCGCTTCGGCATACTGGCTCTGTGCCATCCGCAGATTGCCTAACTGCACGTAGGCGACAGGATTGTTGGGCTCCTTTTCCAGGGACCGATGAAGATACTCATCCGCCAAAGCGAACTGCTTGCGATCGATCTCGGCCACCCCGCGCAGCAGGTATCCGTCAGGAGCTCCTGGCTGCAAGGCGATGATCTGGTCCGCTTCCTGCCCGAGCCCTCCGGCATCGCCCCGCTGGATGGCAACGCCCGCCAGCGCCCGGTGCGCTTCCACAATGTCGGAACGCAGTCGAACGGCATCGCGCCACTCGGCTTCCGCCCGGTTGGTGTTGCCCAGTTGGGCGAATGCCAGACCCTGCTGGTAATGCGCCACTGCGTTATCGGGATCGTTCTTCAACACGGCTTGCAGCGTGTTGACGGCGTCGCTGCTCTTGCCGCTGCGAATCTCGATCTCGCCCTTGTAAACCTGGGCGTCGGAGTCATCCGGTTTTGCCTTCACGACTTCGTCATTCAACTTGCGGGCATCGTCGAACCGGTCTTTCAGAATCAGCAGTTGAATGTAATTCTTTTTGACCACCATATCCTTGGCATGGTCCCGATACAGCGCGGCATACTCGGCCGTGGCTTTGTCGAGCTGGTTATTGGAAAAATAGAAGTCTCCCAGCATGCGGTAGCCCACGGAATTATTAGGGAAATCCTTCTTCGATTGGCGCAGGAATTCTTCGGCTTGGCCGAGCTTGTTCTCGGCCATGTACAGGCCGGCAAGAGAGAGCCTGGGGTTGGGATCGTCCGCTGCAGTCTCAATGGCCCGCCGGAACAATTGCTCTGCCTCGGGAAATCGCCCGCGAGTCTGGTAGAAGTTCCCCAGCGAGACCAGCGCATTCGTAGACTTGGGACTGAGTTCGGCCGCTTTCTTGAAACTCGCCTCCGCCGCGTCCCACTGTTGCCCGTGCATCTGCAGCATGGCCAAATTCAGATAAGACTCGGAACGGTTGGGATCCAGTTGCAACGCCTTCTGCATGTCCGCCAGCGCCGCCGTGGTGTTATTGGTGGCGGCGTAGTAGTTGGCGCGTGCGATGTAAACGTCGGGGTTGTTGGGCTGTTTTTCCGCGACCAGGTCCAGATGCCCCTTCGCGTCATTGAACTGACGGCCCAGGATCAGCAGGTTGGCCATGTCTAGGTGCGCCGCATATTGCTCCGGCTGGAGTTGGACGGTAGTCAACAGTTCCTGGTAGGCGATCGGCCACTGCTGCAGCTTCATTGCCGCCAGCGCCAGCTTGTAGTGGGCGTCGGCGAAACGCGAATCAACCCGAATGGCGTTCTCGAACTGAATCTCGGCTTCCCGGTACTGGCCTTTGTCGAAGTAGCGCTGGCCGCTCTCCAGGTACTTCTGCTTGCGAACGTTCGGATCCCGCGAGCAGCCCGTCAACATCGCCGCCAGCACGCAAACCGCCGCTACTGCATACTGAATTCTTGACCCTTTAGCATTACCCATATCTTTGAACGCCTCACGTCGCGCAAACTTTGTCTTATCAATGCCCTACTGCACAAAGGTACTATCCTGGCCCAAGCCAGAAAAGTTACTGCCGTTATTATCGCAAAATCGGCCAACCGGCAGAACCGCCTTGCCCCGTCTGCAAGCATACGCCCGTGTACAGGCGCTTTGGTAATCTGCCCCAAAGGGTCGTGGCATGGCATAGTTTCAGTCGGCTATGACCCACTTCCCCCAATCCAATGTCAACCGGCGTTCCCCCCGAGTACAACTCCGTGGATCGGTCACGGCCGCAGTCATGGCCGAAGGCGGCCAGCGGGCGCGCGCAAAACTACAATCCATTTCCATCACCGGCGGATTGCTGCAGTTGCAGCACGAGCTTTCCACCGGAGACTTCGTCGAAATCGCTTTCCACACCCGATCGGGTGCCATCTGCGGTATGGCCGAAATGCTGCACCCCACGCGCAAGTTTCAGAGCGCCTGTCTGCAGCCTTTCCGCTTCATTGCCCTGGGCGACGATGACCACCGCAAGCTGCGCATGGCGCTCGATTCCGCTCTGGACCGCAGTTTCCTGGACCCCGTCTCCGAGCAGCTTCAGACGCCGCCCGGATTCTAACCCCCGGAGTGGGCGAATTCCGCGTTGCCGGGTAAATAAGCTGCGAGCCACGGGCAACCGGTTTGCTCGAAGCTCGCGGCTCGCAGCTCGAAGCCTGCGGCTCAGCGACACGGGAGTGGCTTGCTTGTCGCTATACTGTGTTCGTCGGGATGACGATCCAGACCATCACTCACTCCGCCGAGGAGACAATCGCTTTCGGCCGGAGCCTTGCCGCCGAACTGTCTCCTCCCCTCATCGTGCTGCTCCGCGGTGACCTCGGGGCGGGAAAGACGACCCTCGTCAAGGGCATCGCCGAAGGCTTCGGAGCCGCTCGCGCCGAGGACGTGACCAGCCCCACCTTCACGCTCGTCCACGAATACCGTGGGCCCCACATAACCCTGTACCACATCGACCTTTACCGCATCGATACCCAGCGCGACCTGGAAACGCTCGGCCTGGGCGACCTGCGCGCGCCAAACTGCATCCTACTGATAGAGTGGGGGGAGAAGTTCCCTCGCTTGCAACGCGATCGGAACGTGGAGATCACCCTGGAGCGAGTGGGGGAAACTGAGCGCAGAATCCAACTATGTACCCATTGAATCTGCGGGCCGGGGCGTATCTTCAATAATCGCAACTATGGGAGTTGAAACAATCTTGAAAACCACGCATTTGGCATTCCCTTGCCTACTGTTGGCCGCCGCTCTCTGCGCCGGACAGAGCGAATCGCAGCCCCAAACACCCGATCCGAAGGACAACCCTGCGCCCCAAGAGCGCAGTTCATCTTTGGCGCCAGCCGTATCTTCGGAATCCGCTGGGACTGCATTGCCCGATACGCCAAGCCCGCAGCAGAGCTCGCCGCCCGAACGGGCCGGGACATCGAGCACCGGCAGCAATCCGAAGCCATCCGATGCGACGAGTGCGGGCCAGAGTACGGCGCCTGCGAACCAAGGCGTTCCGCCTGAGAAGCGGCAACCGAAGCGCATCCTGGGTATCATGCCCAATTTCCGCGCGGTCAGCGCCGGCGCGCTCGCGCCGCCATCCACGCCGAAGGAGGCCTTCATTATCGCGACCCGGAACAGCTTCGACTACTCGTCATTTATTTTCGTGGGCATCACTTCGCTCTTGGCGGAAGGGACAAATGCGCACCAGCAGCTCGGGAAAGGCGTCGCCGGGTTTGGGAGATACTACTGGCGAGGGTTTGTCGACAAGACGGACGGCAATTACCTGGCTATCTTTGCACTGCCTACGGTGTTCCATCAGGACGAGCGCTATTACGCAATGGGTAAGGGCAGTTTCTGGAAACGCGGCTTCTATGCGGCATCTCGCGTCGCGATCACGCCGGACTATCGCGGAAACAACAGCTTTAATATTTCCGAACTGCTAGGCAAGGGCATGGCGCAAGGAATTTCCCTGGCGTATTACCCAAGCGGGAGTCGGACTGCCGGGGCGCTCGCCACGAAGTACGCATACGCGATTGGGAGGGACGCGCTGACCAACACGTTCCGCGAATTCTGGCCAGATATCGCCACGCACGTGCTGCACCGGCATCCGTAGGCCGGAATGGCGAGTATTTGCCCGAGCGCCCCGAATGTAATCGTAATTTAACGTTCCCCTCACAAACGCTGCTGTAGGTTGGTTATCTGTGTTAAGTATCTTGTCGAAATTCGCTCCGGCAGCTAGTACCGTGACCGCGTGATAAGTCCTGCGATGGAGAGACGGGCGCCCTCGCCCGTCCAGCCTGGCGGGACGCCCGGCTCTCCACCAGCAAGCTTCGATCGACAGCGGCAACAATCACGCGGTCGCGGCACTAGGTCTCTGACCGCGTGATGTGGTTTCTTTTGTAGCCGAACTTCTGGCGTGCCTTTCTGCGGGTAAACCGCCAGTCGATAGTGACCCGATCACGGTTCATTCTCCGGCTCCAGGCTCTG
>Ga0187865_1000302_pt1 | contig 69748 bp, 72 predicted proteins | sample June2016WEW_11_1_2_FD_132989 | JGI IMG/M metagenome (GOLD analysis project Ga0187865, IMG submission 132989) | Peatland microbial communities from SPRUCE experiment site at the Marcell Experimental Forest, Minnesota, USA - June2016WEW_11_100 | ecosystem: Environmental > Terrestrial > Soil >... | reverse complement strand
GCGGCGCATGCCGTTGTCCTCGGTCGGCCGCATACCTACGGGTATGCGGCCTCCCTGCGTCCTAGGCCTGCTTGGTTTGCGAACCGCCAGACACGAACGAACTTATGGCCGCGTCCACTAGTCCGCGGCCGGCGAAGAGGCTGCGCGGATCGTTCACGTTCTGCGTCCGGTCGACCGCCGTCGGCGGCGTGCAGTCCGCACCGAGTTGCGCGACGGTCACGCTGAGGTGAGCAGCCCGAGTAGGCGCTCCGCGTACGCGGGGGCGCTCGGCTCGGCCTCGTGCGGGAAGTAGACGTAGACCGGCTCCTGCGCGGCCCGGATCCGTGCGGCCAGCGCCTGCAGCGCCGCGTCGTCGTACGGCGGCTCGCGCAACCGCAGGTAGCGGAACGGCGCCGGATGGTCGAGGTCGTTGACGCGCGTTGCGCCGGCGGCGGCGAGGCGCGCTTCGCTGCCGTCCCACGACGGGTGGGCAAGGTCGAAGGCGAGTCGCAGGCCGGGGTCGAGCGAGCCGAGCAGCAGCTCGAGCGCTCCCTCGTCGCGCACGCTCGTGAGCGCGACCCGAACCGGCCCGAGCCGGTCGCCGAGCATGCGCACCCGCGACTCGAACACGTCGAGCCCGCGCAGCCGGTGGCCGGGGAGCTTCGGGGCGAACTCGAAACCGTCCGGCGCCTGCTCGGCCCAGCGCCGGAACTGCTCCTCGGCGGGCAGCCGGTAGCCGGTCGTGTTCAGCTCGACCGTCCGGAACCGCTGCGCGTAGAAGCCGAGCCAGCCGGAGGGGTCGAGCCCTGCCGGGTAGAACCCCGGCCGCCAGGTCGGATACGACCAGCCCGACGTGCCGACCCGCGCGCTACCGTCCGGATGCGGGAGTACCGTGCTCGGTCCTTTGGCCACCGCTGAAAGCGTGACACTTCCTTGCGATAGCTTCACCGAGGAGGAGCGCGAGCGCCTCGCGCCGCACTTCACCAACCTCGACAGGCCCGTCTTCGGCCTCGTCAACCTGCCGGAGACGGTGAAAGGCGCGCTGTTCGCCCGCTATTCCCGCTACGCCGGCACGCTGCGGCGGCTGTTCCTCGACGAGTTCGCGGACTCGGTGCCCGAGGTCCCGGCGATCGAGGGCGCCGAGGGCACGCGCGCGGCGGAGCTGTACGAGCGGATCTTCATCGGCTACGGCGACGACTCGGTCGCGCAGCTCGGCGGCGCGCACGTCGCGTGCGAGTGGACGTCGAATCTGCTGACGAAGATCCTGCAGCGGCCGAGGCTCGCCGCGTATCTCGAACAGTCGACCCGCTACATCGCCTATGACGCGCAGCTCGCCGGCTACGGCTACCGGTACCACCGCAACCCGCGCTTCGGGCCGGCCTACGAGCGGGCGCTCGACGACCTGTTCGAGACGTACGGGCGCCAGCTCGAGGCTGCGTCAGCCTGGATCGGCGAGCGGTTCCCGCCCGGCGACGGCGAGTCACCGGCCGCACACGCGCGCGCCGTGCGAGCGAAGGCGCTCGACCTCGTGCGCGGGCTGCTGCCGGCCGCCTCGCTCTCGCACGTCGGCATCTACGCGAGCGGGCAGACGTACGAGCAGCTCGTGCTGCACCTGCTCGCGCATCCACTCGCCGAGGCGCGAGCCTACGGCGAGATGCTGCTCGGGGAGCTGCAGAAGATCATCCCGAGCTTCGTCGCGAGGGTGCCGCGGGAAGACCGCGGCGGCCGCTGGATCGACTTCCTCCGTGCGCGCCGCGAGGCGGCCGACGCGGCAGCGGCGCGGCTCGGGGTCGACATCGAGGCGGAGGCCGTCGCGGCGCCGTCGGTGCGGCTGCTGCGCGCGCACGGCACGGAGGAGGAGCTGCTCGCCGCCCTGCTCTACGAGTCGGCGGCGACCGGAGAGGAGGAAGCGCTGCGCGCGGTTGCGGCGCTGGCGGCGAGCGAGCGCGCCGCCCTCATCCGCGAGCTCGTCGGCACGCGTGAGAATCGGCGCCACCGCCCGGGCCGCGGCTTCGAGACGCTGCGCTACCGCTTCGAGATCGTCTCCGACTACGGCGCCTTCCGCGACCTCCAGCGCCACCGGCTGCTCACGTGCCAGTGGCAGCGGCTGACGCCCGACCTCGGTGCGGACGTGCCCCACGAGCTCGTCGCCGCGGGCCTCGGGGCCGAGTACGAGCGCGCGCTCGAGGTCTCTCGTGTCGAGTACGAGCGCCTTCGCGGGGAAGGGCTGGCCGAGGAGGCACCGTATGCGCTCTGCCTCGCCTATCGGATCCGTTACGTCCTCGAGCTGGACGCGCGCGAGGCGCTCCACCTGATCGAGCTGCGCTCGGGCCGCGAAGGCCATCCCTCGTACCGAGCCGTCGCGCACGAGCTGCGCCGCGCGATCGCCGAAGTGCATCCGAACGTCGCCGCCGCGATGAGCTTCGTCGACGACTCGACGGAAGAGCGCCTCGAGCGCCTTCTGTCGGAGATGCGAAACGAGACCCGCCGCCCGACGTAAACGCAAAGGCCGGAGGCTAACGCGGCCGCAGGCGCGTTAGCCGAAGGCGCATGCACGCGTCCGGGGATGCCGAAGGCACCACCGCACGCGCTCGCCGCACCATCGCCCCTGAGCCGAAAAGGACGCCGGCTTGGCCGGCGTCCGCTCTGCGAAGCACATCCTCAACCGCGGACGAACCGCAGGTTCGTCCGCGTGCTCAGGCCGTAGGCCTGAGCACCACTGGTCCGGGTTCGTGATGGCCCGGCATCTGCTTCGTTACTACCCAACTATCGCCATGCTGGAGGCTGTACGGCGCGTTCAGGTGCACGGCCGTGCCGTGATCGGTACCTGCGACGACGAACGTGCCGCAGGGCGCGTAGATCTTCCCGTTGCGGACGAGGAAGACCGCGTAGTAGCCGTGCGGCGGCAGCTTCGGCAGCCCGGTGACGGACAGCTGCATCGGCCAGTTTCCGGCCTTGTCGACCGGCTCGATGCGCAGCGAGGCGAGCGCGGACGGGTCGACGCGCGTGCCGGCGAGGCGGAGCGTCTGGGCGCTCGCAAGCCCGCCGCCGCGGTTGCCGGCGAGGTAGCCGCCGAGGAAAGCGAGTGCGAGTACGACGATCGCCGCGGCGAACAGCATGACGCGGCGGCGGATCTGACGCGGTGGGCGGGCGAGCGTCATCGCCAGGGTCGGTCCGGATTCGATCTCGGGCGAGAGCTCGGGTGGCGGGCCGGCCTGGAGCAGCAGCTCGTGCACGCGCCGCAGCCGCGCGCGCTCGCCCGGCTCGACGTCGAGGCCGACGAGCTCGTCGAAATCCGGTTCGCGTGTCATGCCAGCTCCCCGTCCAGAATTCCCGCGAGACGGGAGAGGGCGCTCCGCGTCCGCGTCTTGACCGTCCCGAGCGGGATGTTCAGATAGTCCGCCACCTCGCTCTGCGACATCTGGCTCCAGTACGCGAGCTCGACCACCTCGCGCTCCCGCTCGGGCAGCTCCTCCAGTGCGCGATGGACGCGCCAGGCCACGAACGACGCCTCCGCGCGATCTGCCGGGCCCGGCTCGCTCGAGACCGTCTCGGGCACCTCGCTCGCCGGCTCGACCCGCGCGCGCAGCCGGTCGACGATCGCGTTGCGCGCGACCGCGTACAGCCACGGCGCCGCCGGCCCGCGTTCGGGCCGGTAGCTCGCCGCGGAGCGCCAGACCGCGGCGAATGTCTCCTGCACCGCGTCCTCGGCCCGCTGCCGGTCGCGGAGCCGGCGCAGCGCGAGGCCGAAGACCGAGCGGACGTACCGGCGGTAGAGCAGCTCGAAGGCGGCCCGGTCGCGGTCGGCGACCCGGACGAGCAGGTCTGCGTCCGTCTCGGCCGCCGGCGGGCTCTCGCTCCGCTCCGGGACCGCGCGCAACCGCGCAGGGGTGTCAATCGCGAGCTCCATGTCTCCCCTGTTTCTACGCATCGCCGGTCATCGCGGATTCCGGAGTCATAGCAGCCACCCGGATGGGCGAGGCCGTGCCGACCGGGCCGGCACGGCCTCTGCGAGACGAGCCTAGGCGGCGGTCGCCTCTGCGAACCGGCGCTCGACCTCGGGCCAGTTGACGACGTTCCACCAGGCCTCGAGATAGGCGGGGCGCTTGTTCTGGTACTTCAGGTAGTAGGCGTGCTCCCACACGTCGATCCCGAGCAGCGGCGTGTCGCCCTGGAGCCACGGCGAGTCCTGGTTCGGCGTCGAGTACACGGCGAGCGCCGTACCGTCCCAGACGAGCCAGCTCCAGCCGCTGCCGAAGCGCTTCACACCCCCGTCGATCAGCGCAGCCTTCAGCTGGTCGAAGCCCTCGAACGTCGCGTCGATCGCCTCCGCGAGCGCGCCGCCGGGAGGGGCGCCGCCGCCCTCCGGGCTCATGATCTGCCAGAACAGCGTGTGGTTCGCGTGGCCGCCGGCGTTGTTGCGCACCGCGGTGCGCTTCTCCTCGGGGATCAGCTCGAGGTCGGCGAGCACCTGCTCGACCGGCCGGTCGGCCCATTCGGTCCCTGCGAGCGCGGCGTTCGCGTTGTCGACGTACGCCTTGTGGTGGGCGTCGTGGTGGATCCGCATCGTCGCCTCGTCGATGTGCGGCTCGAGCGCGTCGTAGGGGTACGGCAGATCGGGGACTGCAAAGGCCATTTCCGGGGCTCCTTTCGCGTCTGCGTTTCGTCGAGCGTGAGGATATGCTCCGCCCGCCTGTCCCAGTCGAGGTGAGGAGAAGAGGCTGATGGCGACGCTTGCGTTCAGGTTCGAGGAGATCGCGCCGCGGGAGCTGCGCCCCGAGGTGTACGAGCTCGACGGGATCTCGCGCGCGTCGGTCGAGGCCCACTACAAGCTCTACCAGGGCTACGTGAACAAGCGGAACGAGATCCTCGGCAAGCTCGCCGGCGTCGATCTCGCCTCAGCGAACCAGGTCTACTCCGAGATCCGCGCGCTCAAGGTCGAGCTCTCCTTCGCCGTCGGCGGGATCAAGAACCACGAGCTCTACTTCGGGCATCTCGGCGGGGGCGGCGGCGACCCGACAGGCGCGTTCGCAGCGCTCGTGCAGCGCGATTTCGGCTCGGCCGGGGCCTGGCGCGCCGACCTGAAGGCGACCGGCATGGGCGGCCGCGGCTGGGCGTGGACGGCGTACGACTGGGACGAGGGGCGGCTCTTCAACTACATCGGCGACGCCCAGAACACGTTCCCGATCTGGAACGCGACGCCGCTCGTCGCCCTCGACGTCTACGAGCACGCGTACTTCCTCGACTACCAGACCGACCGGGCTTCGTACATCGACGCGTTCTTCGACAACCTCGACTGGGACGTCGTGAACGGCTGGGTCGAGCGGTACGGGATCCCGGCCGCGTAGCCTTTCCGCGGGGAGGCCCGCAAACTGCTCACCGCCATTCTCGCCGCAGCCGGCTACGTCTCAGGGTCGATGCCCTGGGGCTACTGGCTCGTGCGCATCTTCCGCCACGAGGACATCCGCACGAAGGGCAGCGGGAACATCGGCGCTTCGAACGTCTGGCGGGTCTACGGGCGCTATCTCGGGCTCCCGGTCGTGCTGCTCGACACGGCGAAGGGCTTCGCGCCTGCTCTCGTCGCGACTCTCCTCGTCGGCCACGGCAGCGGCGTGCTCGCCGGCGCCGCAGCGATGCTCGGCCACTACCGGCCGCTGTTCATGAAGTTCCGCAAGGGCGGGAAGATGGTCGCGACGACCGGTGGGGCGTTCCTCGGCGTCGCGCCGCTGGTCGGCGGCGTCGGGCTCGGCGTCTGGCTGATCGTCTTCGTCGTGACCCGCTACCCGTCGCTCGCGTCGATGACGGCTTCCACGTCGCTCGTGCTCTGGTCGTGGGTGCTCGGCTACCCGTGGCCCGTAACCGTGTTCGCCGCATTCGCGGCGGCCGGGGTGATCGTGTTGCACCGTGCGAACATCCGTCGCCTCTGGCGCGGGGAGGAGAACCGGTCGCACCTGTGGCGGCGCTGGTGGCGGAAGTCGCCTGGGGGCACTAGCCCCTCAACCAGTCTCTGAGCTCCGTGTGCCGGAGCGGGCCGTGCTCCGCGCCGCTCAGCTCCGCTCGCAGCTCGCCGATCGTGCCGTAGCGCTCCGCGACGACCTCGTGCGCGTGGATCGTCTCGAAGTTGAGCTGCCGCGACAGGACGAAGTCGCCGTCGTCAAGCTCCGGGAGCGTCTCGAGCACGCTCTTCAGGGCGACGCGTACCGAGTCCTCGACGAACCGCGGCTGCAAGTGCGCGTGCTCCACGACGAACAGCTCGTCCGGGCGCTTCAGCAGCTCGTAGATCGGCGAGCTCATCGACGCCTCAACGAGCTCCACGAGCCGCTCCGCATCCAGGCGGTTGCTCGTGCCGATGAAGAGCGTGCCCCGGCCGCGCTGGTTGTGCGTCGCGAGCGGGACGAGCTCGAGGATCCGCTCCACGTCGCCGGCCTCGAAGCCGGCGTCGAGCAGCCGCTCGTAGGCGTGGCCGCGCACCAGCCCCTGCGCGCAGGGGCATGCGTTGATGCCGATCGCCTCCACGCCGACCACGCGGCGGACGCCGTGCCGCGACGCGGCGGCGATGCCGATCAGCGACACCATCTCCTGCGTCGAGAGGCCGGTGACGGGCGTCTGCCGCTCGTACGGGTAGCGCGCGGTGATCTGCACCTCGGCGAGCAGCGCCTCCTGCCGCTCGACGATCCGCCGGGCGACGTGCTCCGCGAGATCCTCGACGAGGAAAGCCTCGTCCTCGACGACGCCTTCGATCGCCTCCTCGAACAGCTCGGGGAAGCGCGACATGTGCACGCCCTTCTGGGACGGGTCGAGGTCGACGGTGCAGTCGATCGTGGCAGCGATCAGCTTCTCGCGCTCGCCACGACCGATGCGCACGGCCTTCTGGACGCCGGTGACGCCGGCGCGCGACAGCCCGATCGGCACGTCCGGTGCCGAGGCCTGGAGGTCTTGGAGCAGCTGGCGCGTCGTATCGGTCATGCGGGTACTGTCCGCACGGTACCAGGGGAATTTGTGCCGAACGACACGTCTTTCGCCCAGCTGGTCTCGCTCGCCTGCCACGACGTCCGCACGCCGCTGGCCACCGTGCACGGCTTCGCGAAGACGCTGACGCGCACGGTGGAGCTCGCGCCGCCCGCCGACCGCTATCTCGAGGTGATCGAGGCGGCGGCGGCGCAGATGGCCGAGCTACTCGACGAGCTCTCGCTCGTCGCGCGCATCGAGGCGGGACGCTATGAGCCCGTGCTGCGCGAGGTCGACACGCTCGCGCTCGCGCACGGTGCGCGCGAGCGGCTCGGCGAGGATCGTGTCCGCGTCTCCGGCAGCGGCGCCACCGTCTCGACCGACGCCGAGCCGGTCTACCGCGGCGTCTCGGCGCTCGTCCAGGCCGCGCTCCGGCACGGCGGCCTCGACGAGGTCGACGTGGTCGTCGCTGAGACGGCGATCTCGGTGTCGCCGATCACCGACTCGTCGGCGCAGGTCGTGCTCGGCCTCGAGCTGCGCGACCTCGGCGCCGCGTGCGCCGTCCGGCTGATCGCGTTCCTCGGCGGATCCGTCGCCGTCGAGGGCGGGACGCTGACCATCGCGTTCGCCTGAGCGATAAGGGCTTTCCCTGATTGCCGGGTTCGCCCCACCGCGCAAGGTTTGTCCGGAGGCACTCCGTGCTGCGGATCTGGTGTGTGTTCGTCGCGCTTGGCACCGCGCTCGTGATGGTGGGCGGCGGTGCGGCTGCGTCCTCCAACGGGAAGATCGCTTTCTCGGCCGGGGCGGCACCGCCGGGCGGCGGCGTCATCACGAGCCAGATCTACGTCGTGAACGCGGACGGCTCCGGCCGCGTGAAGCTGACGAGCGGCAGCACCAACCAGTACCCGGTCTTCTCCCCGGACGGGAGTCAGATCGCCTTCACGAGCGACCGCGCCGGCGACTTCGACCTCTACGTGATGGGCGTGGACGGGAGCAGCCCGACGGCGGTGGCGACGGCGCTACACGGCGTCGCCGGTCCGGCCTGGTCGCCGGACGGCTCGACGATCGCCTTCACGGTCGCCAAGGGCGACACCCACGACATCTGGGTCGTCCCGGCCGCCGGCGGCGCCGCCAGGCTCGCGCAGCGGAATGCGATCGGTCCCGCCTGGTCGCCGGACGGGAAGAAGCTCGCCTTCTCCGGCGACACGAACAACCTGCTCTACACGAGCTCGGGCGCCGCGGGGGCGCGGCACCGCGTGATCGCGCACTCGGGCCTCGCCTACGAGCAGGCGCCGTCCTGGTCGCCGGACGGGAAGAAGCTCGTCTTCACGGGCGACACCGCGGACAAGCCCCAGGTGTGGGTCGTCGGCGTCGACGGCACCGGCCAGACGCGGCTCACGACGTCGGCCAGGAACGCGAGCTACCCGCGCTTCTCGCCGGACGGGACGCGGATCCTCTACGGCGACGGCGGCAAGCTGATCTCGATGAGCACGAGCGGCACGGGCGCGAAAGTGCTCACGACGGTCGGGAGCGAGATCACGGGCACGTCCTGGGCGGCGGCCGGGGGCACGGGCTCCGGCGGCGGCTCGAGCACGGGCAAGAACCCGCACCACTGCACGATCGTCGGGGCGAAGGTCGGGCATTGGCAGACGATGGGCGTGGTCGGCGGTCCTGACAGGCGCTACTGGGTCATCGACGGCACCGACGGCAACGACGTGATCTGCGGAACGGCGCACAACGACTACATCGTGCCGGGCGACGGCAACGACGTCGTCTACGCCGGCGGCGGCGACGACGCCATCAACACGTCTGACGGGAACGACAAGCTCTACGGCGAGGCGGGAAACGACGAGATCTCGGACAGCGATGGCTCCAATCTCCTCGACGGTGGCGCCGGCAACGACGTCATCAGGGACTGCTGCAACCGAACGATCGACATCATCAACGGCGGTCCTGGGGACGACACGATCGACGCCATGGAGTACGCGAGGGACGTGATCGACGGCGGCCCGGGGTACGACAAGGCGCACTGGGACAAGGGGCTCGACGTCGTGACGAACGTCGAGGTGGAGCTCGACCGGATGCCGTAGCTAGCCGGTCGCGCGAGCCGGCTCGGCCAGCTCGTGGCAGCTCCGGCAGCGCGCCTCGTACTGCTCGAGCGCGCCGACGACGATCGTCGCGCCGTCCGCCGGTGCGGGATAGCCGTCGACGAGCCGCTGCGTCATCGTCGCCGGGCCGCCGCAGCGATGGCAGACCGCCTGGAGCTTGTCGACGAGCTCGGCGCGGCAGAGCAGCTCGGGCATCGAGCCGAACGGCATCCCGCGGAAGTCCTGGTCGAGCCCGCAGGCGACGACGCGGGCGCCGCGCTCGACGAGGAGGTCGATCACGAGCACGATCTCCGACGGGAAGAACTGCACCTCGTCCACGCCGACGACGTCGTAGCCCTCCACGAGGCCCGGGATCTCCTCGGGCCTCGCGACCGCGACCGCGCGCATCTTCGCGCCCGCGTGGCTGACGACATGGCCGATGTCGTAGCGGTCGTCGATCCGCGGTTTCACGATCAGCGCGCGCTGGCCGGCGATCTCGGCGCGGCGCAGGCGCCGGATCAGCTCCTCGCTCTTGCCGCTGAACATCGGCCCGCAGACGACCTCGAGCCAGCCGCCACGCTCAGGAAACAGACGGATCACGAGGCTGACCCTACTGGGGCGGTCCGACGGACTACGCGGAGCGCTCGAACGCCCAGCGCGAGAGGACGCGCAGGCTGACGATCCCGAGCGGGCGCCCGTCCTTGACGACGGGCAGGTGCCGGAAATTGTGGTCGAACATCACCTTCGCGGCATCCTCGACGGTCGTCTCGGGCTCGATCGTCACGGGATCCGGCGTCATCCACTGGCGGACGCGCGCCTCCGCGGCGCGGGCGCGCGAGGCGACGGCCCGCAGGAGGTCGCGCTCGGTGACGATGCCGACGATCCGCACGAAGTCCTCCATCACGACGACCGCGCCGACCTTGGCGGCGACCATCTTCTCCGCCGCCTCCCCGATCGAGTCCGAGGGCTCGACGGTGAGGACGTCCTTCGTCATCAGATCCGCGACGGTTGCCACGGGCTGAAACCTATCTCAGCGCAGGAGCCGCGAAAGGCGGCGGTCCTTGAGCACGCGGCCGCCGGTCTGGCACTCGGGGCAGTAGTAGATCGTGTGCTCCTCGAAGTCGACGCGCGCGAGTGGCGTGCCGCAGACGTGGCACGGCTGCCCGAGCTTGTCGTGCAGGCGGTAGGTCCGGTCGTCGCCGGCGCCGCTCTGGCGCAGCGCGAGCCCGCGGGCGAGCTCGTCGTTCATCACCGCCGCGAGGCGCGCGACCTCCTCGTCCGTGAGGTCGGTCGAGAGCGCGTACGGCGAGAGCTTCGCGGCGTGGAGGATCTCGTTCGCCCACGCGCGCCCGATGCCGGCGATCGCGCGCTGGTCGCGGAGGAGCGGATGGAGGCGCCGAGACTCGCGGCGCAGGATCTCGCCGAGCGCGGGCGCGTCCAGCCCGAGCGCCTCGGGCCCGAGGTGGCTGAGCTCGGCCGCGGCGGCCGCGGGTGTGAGCAGCCAGACGCCGGCGCGCTTCTTCCGCGCGTTCTCGGTCAGCACGAGCTTCGAGCCGTCGGCGAACTCGAGCCTGAACGCGGGCGTCTTAGACCCTGCCTCGCCGGCGCGCAGCATCTTCAGCCGGCCGGCGGTCATCAGGTGGACGAGCAGGACGAGCTCGCCGTCGTCAGTCGGAAAGAGAAGCCGTTTGCCGCGCCGGTCGACGCCGCGGAAACGCTTGCCCTCGAGCGCCGCAAGCGGCGGGTCGAACGTCTTCAGGGTGGCGATGTGCGCCGGGCCGGCCTTGGCGATCGGGGACGCCGACACGGGCTCGTTCAAGGCGCGCCGCCATGCCTCCATCTCGGGCAGCTCAGGCATCGGCCTCGACGGTAGCGCAGGCTACGCGTCGGAGACGGCCGGTCCGCCGGCGGGGCCCACCACTCCGGCCTCGTGCAGCAGGTGCACGTCCTCTTCGAGCTCGGGGAAGTCCCGCAGACCGCGGATGGGGGAGAAGACGATCGGCAGCAGCGCGACGACCTGTCCGATTGCCCCGACGAACAGCGTCGTCCGAAGTCCGACGGTCGCTGCCAGCGCGCCGCCTGTGAGCGACCCGAGTGGGATCGTGCCCCAGATGAGGAAGCGCATCGTGGCGTTCATGCGGCCCTGGATTCGCGCCGGAGTGATCGCCTGCCGGAGGCTCACCTGCTGGATGTTGTAGACGACGGCGCCGAAGCCGCCGATGATTCCGGCCGCGGCTATGAAGACGACGGCGAGGTTCCCTTTCGGCGCGAAGGGGACGAGGAGCGACGCCGGGGCTCCGACTGCGACGCCGATGATCGTGGCACCGCCGACGCCGAAGAGCCGTCGCATGCGAGCGGCCTGCGACGCGCCGGCCATCCATCCGAGCGCACCGATCGAGAAGGCGAGGCCGATCAGGGCCGAGGACAGGCCGAGCCGGCGATGCGCGTACACGATCAGGATCGCGAAGCCGACGTTCGAGAAGAAGTTCGAGCTGCCGGTCGACATGGCCTGCGGGAGCAGGTAGCGGTGCCGCAGGACATAGCGCAGTCCCTCCCAGAGCTCGGGCCACAATCGCCGCTCCTGACGCTCGCGCTGCTGGTCCTCTCGCTTCCCGATCGCGACGGTGAACGCACCCGAGACGACGAAGCTGAACGCGTCGACGAGGATCGCGTACGGCGCGGTGGCCACGCGGATCAGAACCCCTGCGAGCCCGGGCCCGGCGATGCCGGCTCCGGAGACGGTTACCTGGAGCTTCGAGTTCCCCTCGACGAGCGCCTCACGGTCGATCAACGACGGCAGGTACGACTGGTAGGCGACGTCGAAGAAGACCGTGTGAATCCCGACGAGGAACCCGACGACGTAGAGCTGCCAGAGAGTGAGCCCGCCGAGCGCATACGTCAGCGGGATGGTCGCGAGCAGGACCGCGCGGCCGACGTCTCCGGCGATCAGCACGCGCCGCCGCGATACCCAATCGACCCACACGCCCGCCGGGAGCGTGAAGAGGACGAAGGGAAGGAACTGCACCGTTCCGAGCGTCGCGACCTCGAAGGCGGTGCTCTTGAGCGTCACGAGCGCCACCCAGGGGATCGCAAGCGCCGAGACCTGCGAGCCGAACTCGCTGATCGTCTGCCCGGCCCAGAGCCTCAGGAAGTCGGCGTGACTCCAGAGGCCGCCGGTCGGGCGGCGTAGCCTACGCATCGCGCTTCTCCGCCGCCCACAGGCCGACGGCGAGCATCGAGAGGACGCCGTCGGGCGTCTCGGCCGAGCGGAAGTCGTCGACGAGACGCTCGAGGCGCCGCTCGAGGCGCTTCGCGTCCTTGTCCGCGAGTCGCGCGCGCACGAGCGCGAGACCTGCGCCTTCGGGCGCCCGCTCGATCTCGCTCGCAGCCTGGCGGAGCGTCACGGCGCCGAGTGCGCGAGCGTCAGCGGGATCCTCCGACTGGAAGACGAACAGTCGGGCGGTCCGGCCGTAGAACTTCTCGACGACCGCGCGCACCTTGCGCGTGCGCACGACGCGGATCAGCCCCGCGTGCTCGAGCACTTTCAGGTGATGCCCGACCGTCCCCTTCGGGATCCCGAGCTGCTCCGACAGCTCTCGCGTCGAGCGGGCCCGCTCGCGGAGCAGGGCGACGATCGTCGTCCGGAGGTCGTCGGCGAGCGCACGCATCTGCTCTCGGTCCGAGACGACGAGGATCTCGTCCGCCTCGTAGTCCGGCCTTGACACGTCTCCCTGAACAGGCGACATTGGCCGATCATACGGGATTTATCGCCCATTCGCGAACGCGGAACAGCCGGAACAGTTGACCCCGGTGACTCCGGAGTTGACCCCGGTGTCAGACCCGGGTCAGGCACCGGGGGCCGGCCGGGGGCCCGCACACAGGCGTGACGGTGTCTGACCCGGGTCAGACACCGGGGTTCGGCGCCGCCCGGCACCGCGTAGGCTCTGCCCGGTGGAGCCCATCGTCGTCGAAGTGCGGCGCAACGGGTCCGTCGAAGCCCGTCACCGCGTGCACGCAGTGGCGGTTCACGACGGCTCGGTCGTCGCCGTCGCCGGCGACACGGCACTGACCTGCTTCATGCGCTCCTCGTCGAAGCCGGTGCAGGCGCTGCCGCTCGCGCGGGCTCGCGGCGACCTCGACTCGCGGGACCTCGCCATCGCCTCCGCCTCGCACCGCGCGACCCCGGAGCAGATCGCCGCCGCCCGCGCCCTGCTCGCCAAGGCCCCCGCGGGCGAGGACGAGCTCGAGCTCGGGCTCCAGGAGGGGCGCCCGCCCGAGCGCATCTTCCACAACTGCTCCGGCAAGCACGCCGGCATGCTCGCGCTCTGCCGGGCGCACGGCTGGGACGCGGAGGGGTACCGGCTGCCGCAGCACCCGGTCCAGCAGGCGTGCCGCGCGGCCCACGGAGAAGCGGCCGAGCTGGACGCGGACGAGTTCTTGACGGCGACCGACGGCTGCGGTGTCGTCACCTACGCGCTGCCGCTCGAGCGGATGGCACACGCCTACTCCCGCTTCGAGGGCCTGCCCGAGGGCGCGCGGATCGCCGGGGCCATGCGCGCCCACCCGGACCTCGTCGGCGGTCCCGACGGCGCCGACTTCAACCTGATGCGTGCCGCGCCCGGCTGGTTCGCGAAGGGCGGCGCCGAGGGGCTGCTCTGCGCCGGCGGCCCCGGCGGGGTCGGGCTGGCGCTGAAGTGCGAGGACGGCTCGGCCCGCCCCCAGGAGGCCGCGCTTGCCGCTCTGCTCGGCCGGCTCGGGATCGATCTTCCCGGCCTTGCCGAGGCGCCTCTGGTCAACAGCCGGGGCGAACAGGTCGGCCAGGTCGCGGTCGCGCGATCGTGACCCGAGAGATTTTCTTTACGAAACTGTGAACGCTCACTAAGATCCGCTCACTTTGAGGGTGAGGCCGGGGGTCGGGTTGACCATGGTCTCTGCGCGTGTGGTTCGTCGAAAGCGTCCACTGACAAGCAGCCGGAGGTCGGAACTTGCTCACCGTCGACATCTCGCTCCCTGAGGTAGAGGAACTTCACAAGCTCGTCACCGAAGGGCAGGAGAAGGGCTTTCTCACCTACGACGAGATCGTCAACGGGCTCGAAGACGTCGAGCTCACCAAAGAGCAAGTCGAGGACTTCTACACCTACCTGATCGAGCACGGCGTCGAGCTTGTCGAAGGCGAGCAGCACAAGAGCCCGCCGCACGAGCAGCCCCCGCCGGAGGACGAGAAGGTCGTGGCGACCCCGAAGCTCGACCTCACGGTCGAGCCCTCGCTCGACTCGCTGCGCCTCTACCTGCGCGAGATCGGCAAGGTGCCGCTGCTCACCGCCGACCAGGAGGTCTCGCTCGCGAAGCGGATCGAGCGCGGCGAGATGAACGCGAAGTCGCAGATGATCGAGGCGAACCTCCGCCTCGTCGTCTCGATCGCAAAGGGCTACCTCGGCCGCGGGCTCTCCTTCCTCGACCTGATCCAGGAGGGCTCGCTCGGCCTCATCCGCGCGGTCGAGAAGTTCGACTACCGCAAGGGCTACAAGTTCTCGACGTACGCGACCTGGTGGATCCGGCAGGCCGTGACACGTGCGATCGCCGACAAGGCGCGCACGATCCGCATCCCCGTCCACATGGTCGAGAAGCTGAACAAGGTCGTGCACATCGAGCGCCAGCTCGTGCAGCGCCTCGGCCGCGAGCCGAACGCCGAGGAGATCGCCGACGAGCTCGAGATGACGCCCGAGGAGGTGCGCGAGATCCTGCGCATGGCGCAGCTCCCGGTCTCACTCGAGAAGCCGATCGGCGAGGAGGAGGAGTCGGCGCTCGGCGACTTCGTGCAGGACGAGACCGCGGAGTCGCCGTTCGACACCGCGCAGCTCTCGCTTCGGCGCGAGGACATCGAGAACGCGCTCGGCGCGCTGCCCGCGCGAGAACGGCAGGTGATCGAGCTTCGCTTCGGGCTCCACGGCGGCCCGCCGCGGACGCTCGAGGAGGTCGGCCGAGCGTTCGGCGTCACGCGCGAGCGCATCCGCCAGATCGAGAACAACACGCTCAAGAAGCTCGAGCATCTTCCCGAGGCGCAGGCGCTCCGGGACGCCGTCAGCTAACCGCGGCGACCTGCACGTCGACCGTCGTCTCGACCGGGAGGTCGAGCGACGCCGCGACGAGGCAGCTCCGCTCGGCTGCCACGACGAGCTCGTGCGCGCGTTGTTCCGCGCCCGGCTCGGTTGCGATCTCGACCCGCTGCTCGAGCCGCACGAAGCCGAAGCGGCCGTCGGGGCGGCGGCCGACGACGCCGTGCGCCTCGATGAGCAGGCCGAGCAACGGCAGCTGCTCGCGCTGCGCCCGTCCGAGGATCGTCACCGCGAGGCAGGACGCCGCGGCGGCACCGAAAGCGTCCTCGGGGCTCCAGACCGCCGGCTCGGCCTCCGGCCAGAACTCCGGTGGCGGCGCGATCTCCAGCTCGGGCTTGCCCGGAACCTGGACGACGACCGTGCGGTCGTGGCGCCACTCGACCCGCACCGGGAACCGGATCTCCTTGCTCTTGACCGTCATGCACCGATCGTCGCTCCGGTCCGGGAGACCGGCATCGGGCGCACCCCGGACGGCGGTTGCGGCCAACCCGTGGGCTCAGATCAGGCGGCGCTGCGCAGCCCAGCGCGTCAGCTCGTTGCGGTTCGAGAGCTGGAGCTTGCGGAGCACGGAGGACACGTGCGATTCGACCGTCCGCGCGGAGAGGTGGAGCCGCGCGGCGATCTCCTTGTAGCGATAGCCGCGCGCGATCAGTTGCAGCACCTCGCGCTCCCGCGCAGTGAGCTGGTCGAGCTCGGGGTCGGAGGTCGCCTCGCCGCTGCGGAAGGCGTCGAGCACGAAGCCCGCGAGGCGCGGCGAGAACACCGCGTCTCCGTCCGCGATCCGGTGTATCGCCTCGGTCAGCTCGGCACCGGAGATCGTCTTCGTCACGTAGCCGCGGGCGCCCGCGCGGATGACGCCGATCACGTCTTCCGCGGCGTCCGAGACGGAGAGCGCGAGGAACTTCACGCCCGGCCGTTCCGGCGCCACCTGGACGATCACCGCCTGGCCGCCGCCGTCCGGCAGATGAACGTCGAGGAGCACGACGTCTGGGTCGAGCTCCTTGATCAGCGGCACCGCCTCGGCGACCGAGCCCGCCTCGCCGACGATCTCTACCGTGGGGCCGAGCTCGCTGCGCACGCCGGCGCGAAACAGATCGTGGTCGTCGACGAGCAGCACACGGCGCAGCGGGCGGCTCACGACGCCGCCTCCGGCAGCATGAGCTCCACCTCGGTGCCCTCGCCCGGCGAGGAAACGATGCGCGCGGTGCCTCCCACGCGCTCCATCCTGCCTCGGATCGACTCCGTGATGCCGCGGCGGTCGCCGGCGACCGCTTCCGGGTCGAAGCCCGAACCGCGGTCGCGCACGTACAGCGCGACATGCTTGGCGTCGGCGTCGAGAAACACCGAGACCTCGGCAACGCCAGAGTGCTTGGACGCATTCGCCATCGCCTCGCGCGCGGCGAGCACGAGGGCGCGCGTCCGTTCGTCGAGCGGAGCGTCGCCGGTGCGCACGACCTCGACGCGGACGCCGTGCAGCTCCTCGATCTCGGCCGCGGCCGTGTCGACGGCGTCCGCGAGCGTTCCCTCCGCGGCGGGCTCGCGGTCGGGGTAGAGCCACGCGCGAAGCTCGCGCTCCTGCCGCCGGGCGAGCGTCGCCACGCGGCGAGCGTCGTTCGGCTCGCGCTGAATGAGTGCGAGCGTCTGCAGGACGGAGTCGTGCACGCGCGCGGCCAGCTCTTCACGCTCCTGGGTCCGGATCCGCGCCGCGCGCTCGGCGTCCCGCTCGCGCGCGAGCCGGAACGCCCACGGGCCGAGCACGAGGAGCAGCGCGACTGCGACCGCGCCGGGGGCGAGCAACGTCGTCGCGCTCCCGCGCGTGTTCTCCCCGAGGAAGACGACGACGCCGGCCACGACGAGGATGGCGGCCGCGAGGCGCGCGCGGCGCTCGCCCAGCCCGAAGGACACGGCGCCTGCCGCGAGCACGAGCCCGGCTCCGACGAGCGCCAGCGGCCCGACGAGGCCGCCGGCAAGCCCTACGCCGCGCAGCGCGAGGACCACGGACCAGACGAGCAGGACGACTCCGGCCATCCGGCGGCGACGGGACGGCGCCTGCTCGCCCGGCTCGGGCAGCAGCGACCACGCGCCGAAGTAGGCGACGATGCCGGCGCCGCTCGCGAACGCCAGCAGCGCGGTCGTGAGCCGCACGAGCGTCGCGTCGACACCGAGCGCCTTCGCGACGCCGCTGCACACGCCTGCGAGCACGCGTCCTCGTTCTGACCGGCCGACGTTCGGGAACGTGACCGGAAGCCGGAGCGGTCCGACGCTCACCCGCGCGTCACCGTCAGCTCGCCGAGCCCCACGCGTGCGTCGAGCACGAGCACGTGCCCGCGCAGCGTGCCGGTGTCGACGACGCGCTCGTGGACGTGCGTGCCGTTGTCCTCGCGGCCGAGCAGCCGCACGTCTCCCGCGCTTGCGCGCCCGTCCACCTCGACGGACACCGACTGCGGCACGTGCACGGTCAGGTTGCCGATCCCCAGCGTCACCTTCACGGAAGTGCGACCGGCCGGGATGGCGACGTCCTGCAGGTCGACGCGGAAGTTGCCGATGCCGTGTTCGTAGCGGGAGTGGAGCGCCGCGAGCGTCGCTGGATGCTCGACCTGGTCGCCGATGCCGGAGAAGAGCGGCACCTGCACGGCGATGCTGAGCGCGAGGCCGGCGAGGACGGCGAGGCCCAGCACTGCGACCGAGCCGACGGAATGGCCGGTCACCGTGCCGAGTGCGACGAGCGCGCCGATCCCGATCGCCGCCGCGGCGAGCACGATCCGCCAGTCGACGCTGACGGCGTCGGTCGCCTCCAGCAGGCCGACGATGCCGAGGCCGCCGATCAGAAGCCCCGTCGCCGCCGGCAGCAGCGAACGGCGCCGCACCGGCGGCAGCGCGGCGGCCGTGCCGGGTTCCGCACCCTGGGCCGACTCGCGCGGCGGCGAGCGGTGGGTGCTCACCTGCCACCAGACGATCGCTGCGCCGGCGAGCGCCGCCGCGAGCCACAGGTTGCCGGGGCTCGGCCAGAAGCGCGCCTCGGACAGCGCGAGGATCGAGCCGAAGGCCAGCAGGCCGACGCCGACGAGCAGCCACGGCCGCTCGCGGTGCTGCTTGATCGCGGCAGCCGCGATCGAGTCCTCGACGTCCTCGTCGGGCATGACGAGCCACGCCGCGACGTACAGCAGGATTCCCGTGCCGCCCGCGAGCGCGAGTGCGACGAACGCGATCCTGTACACGATCGGATTGAGGTCGAAGTAGCGCCCGAGCCCCGCGCACACGCCGCCGAGCCAGCGGCCCTCGCGGCTGCGGGTGAGGCGTCTCGGCTCGGCGCCGGCCCCCCGGATGCTCTCAGTCGTCTCAGTCATTGCTCCTCCAGGTCGAATGATCAACCAGAGGATCGTCCGCGCGCGCTGCTGCGGCTATCCGGATAGGCCCGGGACGATCCCTGACTCGATCCGGAGTGTCAGTCGAGGAAGTCGACGTACGTGTCGACGGGCTCGCGCTCGCGCGGCGACGGCTCGCGGGCGGGTGCGCCGAGGTGGATCAGCCCGAGCACGCGCTCGCCGCGCGGCACGCCGATCGCCTCACGGCCTCGCGCCGTCCGCAGCACACCCGGCGTGCGCCAGTAGGAGGCGAGGCCGCGCTCGGTCGCGCCGAGCAGCACGAGCATCACGGCGGCGGCCGTCGCGCAGACGTCCTCCTCGTCCTGCACCAAGTCGCCGGAGAGCGCGGCCGACGCGACGACAAGCGTCGGCGCGCGGTCGAGCTTCGCCGCCTCGGCGGGGCCGGCCGCCTCCTTCAGGCGCGTGAGCACCTTCGGGCCGAGCACTCGAAACCGCCACGGCTGGGTCAGGTGGTGATTGGGCACGTACCGCGCGAGAGCGAGCAGCTCGAGCAGCTCGTCGCGCGGGAGCGGCTCCGGGCCGAACGCCTTGTGCGTGCGCCGCGCGGCGGCGAGCTCCGCGAGCTCCATCCCGCTCAGGCGAGGCGTGCGGCGACGGTGACGGTCGCGCCTGCACGCCGGAGCAGCGTCGAGAACGGACAGCCCTCGTCCGCCTTCGCAACGGCGGCCTGGAGGCCGGCGTCGTCCAGCCCTTCCGCCGCCGCGACCATCTCGACATGCGAGCCGACGATCTGATGGCCCTGCCCTTCGACCTCGTCCATGACGATCCGGCAGGTGCACGCGAGCCTGCCGGGCGGCGCGCCCGCCCCGGCGAGCTCGCCGGCGAGCGACATCGTGATGCAGCCACCGTGCGCCGCCGCGAGCAGCTCCTCCGGGCTTGTCTTGCCCTCCGGCTGTCCGATCCGCGTCGGCAGCGAGTAGCCGAGGCCGGAGAAGGCGCCCGAGCCGGCGGAGATCGTGCCGCCGCCGCGCGCGACGTTCCCCTCCCAGACGATCTCGGCGGTACGCGCGATCCGCGGCACTAGTACTGGGCCCGCGTCCCGTCGGGGTAGTACGCCTCCGCGGGCGAGCCGGCAGGGCGGAAGACGCCGAGCACCTGCATCTCGCCCGGGCCCGTGTTCTCGAGACAGTGCACGAGCCGCGCCGGCAGGTGCACGGCGGAGCCGGGTTTGAGCGCGGCTGTCTCCCCGCCGATGTGCAGTGCTCCTTCGCCCTCGAGGACGTAGACGACCTCGTCGTAGGTGTGGAAGTGGTCGGGTGCACGGCCCACCGGGATGTAGCCGACGAACTGCGTCACGGAGGTGCAGCCGACCTCGGGCGTCGCGAGCAGGCGGAACTGCCGGCCCGCCGTCGCGCTGTCTGCCGCGCTCTCGGCGACGTCGAGGACGGCATGACCCTGCGCGGGAAGCGGCTCCCGGATGAGCACCGACAGAACGACGAGCCTGTCCGCGCCGTCGACGCGCCACGAAGTTCCTCGCGCGACGAAGGCCGCGGTGCCCGGAGCGAGCTCCGTCCGCGCCTCGCCGAGGGTCGCGGTGCCGCTCCCGGAGAGCACGTACAGAACCTCGTCGTCATCGGCGTTCACCCGCTCCTCGGACGCCTCGGAGAAGCGGAGCACACGCTGCTCGAACTCCGCGCAGTCCCGTTCCGCGCCGAAAAGCGGTGTCTCTCCCGGCTGAAGGCAGTACCTCAGGCCGGGCAGCGTACCTGCGTAGTCGAGCAGCGTGGGTTACAGTCTCACACCCGATATGGGCGAGTGGCAAACCGCCCAGCCTGGCGGGCGTCTATACCGGGGCGACATCCCAAAGGAGGACTTGATGTTCAGGAGGGTTGGACTGGTCGCGATCGTCGCCGTTGCGGCGACGCTTGCGATCGTCGCTTCCGCCGCTGCTCGGCCGGCTTCCCCGGCGACGGCGTCGGCGTCATGCTCGAGCCCCGTGCAGATCGGCATGATGGCGCCGATCACCGGGCCTGTGTCGTCGATCGGCGACGATCAGCTGCACTGGGCCCTGTTCGCGGTGAGCCAGTGGAACGCGAACAAGGCGAACAAGGTCAAGCTGAAGATCGTCCAGGGCGACACGCAGCTGCAGGCGTCGCTCGCATCGACCGTTGCGCAGCAGTTCGCGTCGAACGGGTCGATCATGGGCGTGATCGGTCCGGCGGGTAGCGACGAGGTTCAGGCTGTGGCGCCGATCCTCAAGAAGGCCGGCCTGGCGTTCGCCTCCGGCTCGGCGACCCGTGTCTCGCTGACGTCCGGCAGCGACAAGGGCTACTTCTTCCGCGACGTGCCGAACGACGGCGTCCAGGGCCCGACGGACGCCGCGTACATGACGTCCAAGCTCGGCGTGAAGTCCGGTGACACCGTGATGATCGTCGATGACCAGGAGTCCTACTCGACCGGTCTCGCCGACATCGTCGGCCCGGCGCTGCAGGCCAAGGGCGTCACGGTCGACCGCGAGTCGGTGAGCCAGAAGGCAACCGACTTCTCGGCGCTGGTCGCGAAGATCACGAGCAGCGTGAAGGTCGTCTTCCTGCCGTTCCAGGTCGCCTCGGAGGCTCAGCTCTTCGCGCAGCAGGCGCAGGCGCAGGGCAAGACCGCGGTGGTCTTCGGGAGCGACGGTACGTTCGACTCGAAGAACTTCACGGCCGGTAACTACGTGTCGTTCTTTGCCCCGGACGTCACGACGATCGCTGCGGACAACGCGGTCGTCACCGCCTTCAACAAGAAGTTCCCGGGCGGCACGAGCCCGTTCGGCGCGCCGAACTACGTTCTCGCGCAGATGTACGGCGCCGCCGCGACCAAGGCGTGCACCGCGGAGAAGGGCAAGATCACCCGTGCGGCGCTTCGCAATGCCTTCGCGAAGGTCTCTCTGCCCACGACGATCCTCGGCACGCCGGTCAAGTTCTCGGCGACCGGGGACCTCGCGGGTGCGAAGTTCCACATCTTCAAGATCGTCAACGGCAAGTACGAGACGGTCCAGTAACAACCTGAGCGGGGCGCGGCCGCACGGCGGCCGCGCCCCGTCTCTCTGCGCGGCTCGATGAACTGGAACCTCTTCCTGACGGAGCTGGTGAGCGGCGTCACGCACGGCAGCGTGTACGCGCTGATCGCGCTGGGCTACTCGATGGTCTACGGGATCCTGAAGCTCCTCAACTTCGCGCACGGCGACATTTACATGGTCGGGTCGTTCATCGGCTTCGGGCTCATCACGGTCTTCGGAGGAGCAGAGGCGCTCTCGACCTCCATCTGGCTGCTGCTCTTCCTGATGTTCTTCTGCGCCATGCTCGGCGGCGGCCTGCTCGGCGTGCTGATCGAGCGGTTCGCGTACCGCCGGCTGCGCAACGCTCCGCGCATCGCACCGCTGATCACCGCGCTCGGCGTCTCGTTCTTCCTCGAGAACGCGGCGCTGCTCGTGCTCGGCGCCCAGTACCAGAGCTACGACACCTTCGCCTGGAAGGGCGGCGAGCTCTGGCGGAAGGGCTTCACGCTGCCTGCGGGCGTGCACGTCGCGCTCGCGCAGATCATCGTCGTGGTCGGCGCGGTCGTCCTGATGGTTCTTCTGACGCTCTTCGTTCAGCGCACCCAGCTCGGCAAGGCGATGCGCGCCACGTCGTTCGACCGCGAGGCGGCGGCGATGATGGGGATCGACGTCGACCGCGTCATCGTCGCGACGTTCTTCATCGGCTCCGCGCTCGCCGGGGCCGCCGGCGTCTTCAACGGCCTCGCGTACCAGCAGGTTTGGCCGTACATGGGCTTCCAGGCAGGGCTGTACGCGTTCATCGCCGCCGTCGTCGGCGGCATCGGCAACCTGCCGGGCGCCGTCGTGGGGGGGCTCGTGATCGGGCTGGGGCAGGCGTTCAGCATCGGCTACGTCTCGTCGACGTTCAGCGATGCGATCGTGTTCGCGATCCTGATCGTCGTGATGGTCGTCAGGCCGAGTGGCGTGCTCGGCCGCGCGGCGGTGCAGAAGGTGTAATGGACGCCGGTTCGGAGATTCCGCCCGTCCCGCCGCGCCCCGACGAGGCGCAGCCGCGCATCGGCGCCGACGAGTGGGTGGCGTCGGTCGAGGCGCGCCGCGATGCCGCCTCCGGCGTCGTCGGGCGCGTGCAGAACGAGTTCAAGCGGGTCCCACGACCGGCGTTCTACCTCGCCTTCGGGATCGCCGCGGCGTTCCTGCCGGTGGTCACTAACAACGGCTACGCCATCCGCGTCGGCTTCAACACGCTGCTGTACATGCTGCTCGCGCTTGGCCTGAACATCGTCGTCGGCTATGCGGGGCTGCTCGACCTCGGCTACGTCGCGTTCTACGGCTTCGGCGCCTACGGCTACGCCATGCTCGCGTCGCCGAAGTTCGGCATCCACTGGGACACGCTCGCCGTCATCCCGGTCGTTGTGGTCGCCACGGCGCTGCTCGGCTTCCTCGTCGCGCTGCCGTCGCGCCGTCTCGTCGGCGACTACCTTGCGATCGTCACGCTCTTCTTCGGGCAGCTGTTCGTGACCGTGTACACGAACGGTGAGCGGATGTCGTTTCTCGGCTTCACGCGCTCCTACGACGTCACGGGCGGCCCGAACGGAATTCCGAACGTCGACAACTTCAACGCGTTCGGCTACAAGATCGAATCGCTTCAGGCGTACTTCTACGTCGCGCTCGTGATGTTCCTCGTCGTCATCGGCGCGGTGTACCTCGTCGAGCGCTCGCGTACCGGTCGTGCCTGGATGTCACTCCGCGAGGACCCGCTCGCCGCCGAGCTGATGGGGATGCCCGTCAACCGGCTGAAGCTGGTCGCGTTCGCCGCCGGCGCGGCGATCGCAGGATTGACCGGGACGGTCTTCGCAGCGCTGAACACCGCGGTCTTCTCGGCGGACTTCGACGTCCCGACGCTGATCATCATCTACGCGATCCTGATCCTCGGCGGCGCCGGCACCCTCGGCGGCGTCATCCTCGGCGCGCTCGTGGTCGGCGTCTCGCTCGAGGTGCTGCGCACGCCGGGCCACGCTACCTGGATCTTCTACACGCTGATCGTGGCGACGCTCGTCGCGAAGCTCAGGCCCTGGCGCTGGCTCGGCGCCGTCGTCGCCGGGACGATCGGCTTCGGCTTCGCCGTGCACGCGATCGTGGCCGCGACGTGGACCGCCGGCGTTGACGGCCAGCCTGCCGTCGGCGGCATCCTCGGCAGTGGCCTTCGGCATTGGGTCGTGCTGCCCGCGAATCCGCGAGTGATCGGGAACGTCGCGTTCGTCGGCCTCGTCTTTGCCGTGCTGCTGCTCACGACGCTGCAAGGCGCGATCCAGAAGGTCGCCCTCATCCCGACGCTCTACTTGACGGCGTTCGTCTGGGAGAACCGGCTCGTCGTCGAGCCAAGCATCACGCGCTTGATCCTGATCGGCGTGATCCTGATCGTCCTCATGAACGCACGGCCGCAGGGCCTGCTGGGCTCACAACGAGTGGAGATCGTCTGATGGCTCCCCTGCTCGAGCTGAACGCGGTCTCGAAGAGCTTCGGCGGCCTCAAGTGCATCGAGGAGCTCGACCTGCATGTCGACAGGGGCGAGATCGTGAGCGTGATCGGGCCGAACGGGGCCGGCAAGACGACGCTGTTCAACCTCATCACAGGCGTCTACGCGCCTGACGCGGGCGACATCCGCTTCGAGGGCGAGAGCCTGCTCGGGCTGGAGCCGCACGAGATCACCGCGCGTGGGATCGCGCGGACCTTCCAGACGTTGCGGCTCTTCTTGAACCTCACTGTGAAGGAGAACGTGATGGCGGCCGCGTACTCGCACACGCGTGCCGGCATTGTGCGCTCGATCCTGCGCACGCCGGGCATGCGCCGCGAGGAGCGGGAGATCGAACAGCTCGCGGAAGAGCGGCTCTCTTTCTTCGGGCAGCGGCTGATGGGCTACCGCTGGAACCAGCCCGCGTACAGCCTCTCGTACGCGAACCGGCGCCGGCTCGAGATCGCGCGCGCCACCGCGACGAAGGCGCGGCTGCTGCTGCTCGACGAGCCCGCCGCCGGCATGAACCCAGTCGAGACGCACGAGATCACAGAGCTCATCGGACGCCTGCGCGTGGAGGCCGGCTACACGATCCTCGTGATCGAGCACGACATGCACGTCGTCGAAGGCATTTCCGACCGCGTCATCGCGCTCGACCACGGCGTGAGGATCTCGGAGGGATCGTTCGAGCAGGTCGCCACCGACCCGCGCGTCGTCGAGGCGTACCTCGGGACGAAGGCGGCGACGACGAAGTGAGCGCGGCCGGCGACACGTCGGAGCCGCTGCTTCGGCTCGATGCGGTCGACACGTACTACGGTCCGATTCACATTCTCCAGAACCTTTGCCTGGAGGTGCACGCGGGCGAGCTCGTCTGCCTGCTCGGCGGCAACGCCTCGGGCAAGTCGACCACGCTGAAGACGGTATTGGGGATCGTCCAGCCGCGCAACGGCTCGGTCCGGTTCGCCGGCGAAGAGGTGACGCGCCGCTCGACGAGCTACCGGATCCGCAAGGGGATGGCGATCGTGCCGGAGAACCGGCGCCTGTTCGCTCCCATGAGCGTGCTCGAGAACCTGCAGATGGGCGCCTACCTGCACGGCGGCGGCAGCAAGGAGGACTTCGACCGGGTCTACGAGCTGTTCCCGCTGCTCCACGACCGGCGCTCGCAGCTCGCCGGCACGCTCTCCGGCGGCGAGCAGCAGATGGTTGCCATGGGCCGCGCGCTCATGGCCAAGCCGAAGCTGCTGCTCATGGACGAGCCGTCCATGGGTCTCGCGCCGATCCTCGTCGAGCGCAGCTTCGAGATCATCAAGCAGGTGCACGAGTCCGGGGTCGCGATGCTGATCGTCGAGCAGAACGCCAACGTCTCACTCGCGATCGCCGACCGTGGTTACGTTCTCTCCACCGGACGGCTCGTGCTCGAGGGCAAGGCTTCCGAGCTCGTCGAGGACGAGGACCTCCGCAAGGCGTACCTCGGCAGGTAGCAGTAGCTACATTGCCACCGTGAAGGAATTGCTGCCCGACATCGACCGCTGGCGGGAGCGGGGCGAGAAGGTCGCGATCGCGACCGTGGTTGCGACCCGCCGCTCGGCGCCGCGCCCGGTCGGCTCGAAGCTCGCGGTCAGCGAGAGCGGCGAGCTCGCCGGCTCGGTGTCCGGCGGCTGCGTCGAGAGCGACGTCTGTCTGATCGCACAGGAGGTGCTCGCGGGCGGGCCGCCGCGGCTCCTCACGTATGGCATCACGGACGACATGGCACTCGGCGTCGGGCTGCCCTGCGGCGGCGAGATCGACGTCTTCGTCGAGCCGCTCGAGTGACCGTCTTCGACGAGCTGCACCGTGTCATCGAGGAGGGCGGCCGCGCCGTGGTCCTCACCATCGTCGCCGGACCAGACGCGGGGGCGAAGCTGCTCGTGCACGAGGACGGAACGACCGTCGGCGACGGGCCCGCCGAGCTCGCCGAGCTGGCGCACGAGGCCTTGCGCCGCGGCCGGAGTCACGTCGTCGAGCACGGTGAGGCGACGGTGTTCGCGGATGTCTTCGGACCGCCCGCGCGGCTGCTCGTGATCGGGGCCGTCGACACCGCTGAAGCGCTCTGCAGCGCGGCGAAGCTGCTGGGCTGGACGACGATCGTCGCCGATGCCCGCGCGCGCTTCGCCACTCGCGACCGGCTCCCGAGCGCGGACGAGCTGCTCGTCGCCTGGCCCGAGGAGGCGTTCGCGCAGGTGCAGCCTGACCTCGGTACCGCCGTCGTCGTGCTCACGCACGACGACAAGTTCGACCTGCCCGCGTTGCAGGCGGCGCTCGCGAGCGAGGCCTTCTACGTCGGCGCGCTCGGCTCCCGGCGCAATCAGGAGCGGCGGCGCGAGCGGCTGCTGGAGGCCGGCGTCGCCGAGGCGGCGCTCGACCGCATCGCCAGCCCCTGCGGCCTGGACGTCGGCGCCGAGTCTCCCGCCGAGACGGCGTTCTCGATCCTTGCCGAGATCCTCGCCACGCGGGCCGGACGCTCGGGCGGTCCGCTGAAGGAGGCGCGGACGCGCATCCACGCCGAGCCGGCGCAACCCGCCGTCCGGCCCGGCTGAGCGCCGCCCCGAGAAAATAAAATACGGCTTGCGAAGCCGTTAGTGCGGTGAATAGGATCGCTCCCGTGCTCCTGCGCGAGGTCGAGTACGCCAAGCCGTCGTCGGTTGCCGAAGCGCTGGCGATCCTCGTGGAACACGACGGCGCCCGCGCCCTCGCGGGCGGCCAGACTCTGATCAACGTGATGAAGGCGCGCGCGGCGTCACCGGACGTGCTCGTCGACCTGAACGGGATTGAGGCGCTGAAGGGGGTCGAGCTCGCTCCGGACGGCACGCTCTCGATCGGTCCGATGACCACCTGCTCCGAGCTGATCGCGTCGGCCGAGGCGAAGGCGCGCCCGATCCTCGGCGAGGTCTGCGCGCAGATCGCAGACGTGCAGGTGCGCAACCGCGGCACGATCGGCGGCAACATCTGCTCGAACGACCCCACGAACCACCTGCCGCCGCTGCTCGCGGCGATCGGCGCGCAGATGACGGTTGCCGGCCGCGACGGCGAGCGCGTCGTGCCGGCGGAGGAGTTCTTCCTCGGCGTCTATCTCACAGCTGTTGGCCCAGGCGAGCTGCTGACGAAGATCACGATTCCCGCCGGCAAGGGCGACGGCTTCGCCGCGGTGACGGTCGGCGCCGACGGCACATGCCTGGTGAACGCCGCCGCAAGCGTCAACGGCGCGGTGCGCGTCGCCCTCGGCTGCGTCGCGGCCGCACCGGTCGTCCTGCGGCCCACTTCCGGTGACGATGAGGCCGTCCGCACCGCCGTGCGGGCGGCGGGCCTGTTCCCGCCGGCCGACGTGCACGCGTCGAGCGAGTACCGCACGCATCTGGCCGAGGTGCTGGCGGTGCGAGCCGTCCGCACGGCCGTGGAAAGGAGCTAGGTGAGCGCCGTTTCGTCCTCGAAGACGATCGCGGTGACGATCAACGACACCGTCTACGAGCGTGAGGTAGAGGCGCGGAAGCTGCTCATCCATTTCATCCGCGACGATCTCGATTTCACCGGCAGCCACATCGGCTGCGACACCGGCAACTGCGGCGCCTGCTCGGTGATCGTCGACGGCGTGCTCGTCAAGAGCTGCATGATGCTCGCCGTCCAGGCCGACGGCGCGACGATCGAGACGGTCGAGGGCCTCGCCGAGGGCGGCGAGCTCACGGCGCTGCAGCAGTCGTTCAGCGACCACCACGCGCTCCAGTGTGGCTACTGCACGCCGGGCATGCTGATGAGCGCGACGGCGTTGCTGCGCACGAATCCGAACCCGACCGACGATCAGATCAAGAAGGCGCTGCAGGGCAACATCTGTCGTTGCACCGGCTACTGGAACATCTTCGAGGCTGTCAAGGCGGCAACGGCCGATATGGCGTGAGCGGCACGACCGTCATTCCCGAGCGCGTCGAGACGCAGAAGCCGCAGAAGGGCTGGGCGGGTCAGAGCGTCCCGCGCAAGGAGGACAAGCGGCTCGTCCAGGGCGAGGGCGTCTTCGTCGACGACATCAAGCGGCACGGGATGGGCTACATCTTCTTCGTCCGCTCGCCCTACGCGCATGCGCACATCACTTCGATCGACGTCTCGAAGGCGGAGGCGATCAAGGGCGTCTACGGGACGCTCACCGGCGAGGAGGTCGCGGCGCTCACCGATCCGTTCTTCCAGCTTTCGACGCCGCCCGGCGCGCACCTGAAGGACTACGCACTCGCGGTCGGCAAGGTGCGCTACGTCGGCGAGGCGGTCGTCGCGGTCGTGGCCGAGACGCGGGAGCTCGCGCGCGACGCGTCGGAGCTCGTCGAGGTGGAGTACGAGCCCCTGCCGCCCGTGACGGATGCGCGTCGCGCGGAGGACCCGGAGGCGCCGATTCTGCACGAGGACAGCGGCTCCAACCTCATGTGGGAGGGCGTCTACGAATGGGGCGATCTCGACGCGGCGTTCGCCGAGGCGGACCGCGTCGTCAAGATCAAGGAGCTCCACTTCCACCGCTTCAACTCCACGCCGCTCGAGACCAACGGCGCGCTCGTCGAGTACAACCGCGGCACCGGGCAGTGGACGATCCACACGAACAACCAGTTCCCGGGCTTCGCCGCGATCATGATGGGGCCTGCGATTCGCTGCGGTCTCGACAAGCTGCGCTTCGTCACGCAGGACATCGGCGGCGGCTTCGGCAACAAGATCACGTCGCATCCGCAACTCGTCGTCTGCTGCCTACTCGCGCGCAAGCTCAACCGACCGGTGCAGTGGACGGAGTGGCGCACGGACTTCCACCTCTCGATGTCGCACGGGAACGAGCGCTGGTTCCACGACACCGAGGTCGCGGTGAAAGAGGACGGCACGCTGCTCGGCTTCCGGACTTGCGCGCTCGACGACGCCGGGGCGTGGCTCCGCTACGAGCCGCTCGGCGGCGTCATCTGGGCGCAGGTCACGCCGGGCATGTACCGCTGGCGCAACATCCGTCTCGAGTTCACGCAAGTGGCGACGAACAAGGCGCCGGTTTCGCCGAACCGCGGCTACTCGCGGATGCAGCACCTCTGGTTCACCGAACGCGTGATCGACATCGTCGCGCACGAGCTCGGCCTCGACCCGGTCGAGGTGCGCAAGCGCAACTACGTCCGCGCCGAGGACATGCCGTACGAGACTCCCAACGGCTGCGTCTACGACTCGGGCGACTACGCGCAGATGCTCGACGTGGCGCTCGACCTGATCGGCTGGAGCGGAGCTGAGGAGCGACGGCGCGACGCCGCAGTTAGGGGCAAGCTGCTCGGCGTCGGTATCGGCTCCACCCTCGATTCCGGAACGAACAACTTCGGCCAGGCGCGGATGATCAACCCGGAGTTGCAGTTCTCCGGCAACAACGAAGTCGCGACCGTCAAGCTCGACATCTTCGGCGAGATCGTGGTCACGCTCGGCACGACGCCGCAAGGCCAGGGACACGAGACGACGGCGGCACAGATCGTCGCCGACATCCTCCAGTGTTCCGTCGACGACGTGCACGTCCGGGCCGGCCACGACAGCTACTGGAACTCACACGCCGGCTTCTCGGGCACATACGCGAGCCAGTTCGCCGTCACGGGCCTGAGCGCGGTGAAGAGCGCGACAGAGATGCTCGCGGCAGAGATCAAGAAGCTCGCCTCGGCGATCTTCGGCGGCGTCCCCGTGGAGGCGCTCGAGCTCGCCGAGGGAAGCGTCCGGATCAAGGACAACCCCGAGGTCGCGCTGCCGTTCATGGCGTGCGGCGCGATCATCAACGCGAACAACGCAGGCCTGCCCGAGGACCTCGACGTCACGCTCAACTGTCGCTACGTCTACCGGCCGCCGTTCCAGGTGCCGGACATCGAGCGGAAGTTTGGCAACCTCACGCTCACCTATGCGGCGCAGGTGCACGCCGCGGTCGTCGAGATCGACCCCGAAACGGGCTACTACGAGATCGTCGACTACGCAGCCGTGGACGACTGCGGCAAGCGCATCAACCCGCAGATCGTCGAGGGCCAGGTGATGGGCGCGACCGCGCAGGCGCTCGGCGCCGCGATGCACGAGGTGTTCGAGTACGACGAGGACGGCAACCTGCTGACGCCCAACTTCTACGACTATCACGTTCCGCACGCGCTCGACATGCCGCCGCTGCGCACCGGCAACATCGAGAGCCCGTCGCCCTTTACGCCTCTCGGAACGAAGGGCATGGGCGAGGGCGGCGGCGCGGGCATCCACGCGGTCTGCGCGGCGATTCAGGACGCGCTCCGCGGGCACGGCGACGCGATCGTCTACGACAGCTGCAATCCGTATCACCGCGTGTGGGACATGCTGCAGCATCCCGAGCGGACGCGTGAGCTCGTCGAGGTGGTGCAGGCGTGAACGTCCAGGGCGAGCGCACGTTCGCTGCTCCGCGCGCGACCGTCTGGCAGGTGCTGAACGACCCGACGGCGATGGCGAAGACGATGCCCGGCGTGGAGAGCTTCGACGTGCACGACGCCCAGCGCTGGACCGCGAACGTGAAGATCCCGCTCGGCCTCGGCGGTCTCCGCATGAAGGTCGACATGGAGAAGTCCGAGGAGCGCGAGCCGGAGTTCGCGAAGATGGCGATCAAGGGCACCGGCGTCGGCGCCATCCTGAACATGGAGACGTCGTTCAGCCTCGGCGATGCAGCCGACGGCGGCACGACGATGCAGTGGGCGGCCGACGTGAAGATCGCCGGCCCGGTCGGGTCGATGGGGCAGCGCGTTCTGCAGCCGATCGTGAGCCAGCAGGTACAGCACGTGCTCTCCGCGCTCGACAAGCAGGTGCAGGAGGCGCTCGCGGGCGGCTCCGGCACGGCCGGGGCGTAGCGCCCCGATGGCCGTGCCGTTCCGCATCGGAGTGATGCAGCTCACCATGGAGCCGCTCGACGAGATGCTCGCGTCGGCGCGCGTCATGGACGAGGCGGGCATGGACACGGTCTGGCTCGCCGAAGCCTACCCATGGTGGCGCAAGCACGGCATGGAGGCCCGGTCGTCCACCGTCGTCTCCGCCTTGATGGCGAGGCATACGGAGCGGCTGACGATCGGCTGGGGGATCATCTCGCCCTTCACCCGGCACCCGGTGCAGGTGGCGATGGACGCGCGCGTCGTGCAGGAGGCGGCCGGGCCGGGCCGGTTCATCATCGGCTTCGGCACATCGAAGATCTTCCTCAACAACGCGGGGATGCAGACGAACAAGACTCTCGGGCCGATGCGGGACGCGGTCGAGATCGTCCGCGGCGTGCTCGGCGGGCAGCCGTTCGAGTACACCGGCTCGACGTGGAACGCGTCGGTGCCCGGACTCCAGGACGCTGCGGATGCGCCGCGGGGCGTCCCACCGGTCTACGTGGCCGCGACCGCGCCGAAGATGCAGGAGCTCGCGGGGGAGATCGCCGACGGCTGCCTGACGCCGTCGATCACTACGCCTCCGTTCGTGCGGTACACCCGCGAGAACGTCGGCGCGGACATCGACATCGGCTGCACGGTCGTCGCCTCGATCCACGAGAGCGATCGCGACGAGGGCCGGGACGGCGCGCGCGAGATCGCCGGCATGTATCTCGCCAACAAGGTGCAGAACATCCAGGGCGCCGCGGACACGTTGCTCGATCTCGCGGGGATCGAGCAGGACGAGATCCGTCCGGTCGCCGAGGCGATGGAGCAGGGCGGGCGGCTCGCGGCGAAGGCGAAGGTGTCCGACGCGCTGCTCGACAAGTGCAGGCCGATCGCGGGCACGCCGCGGGACTGCATCGAGGCGATCGAGGCGTACCGCGATGCCGGCTGCACGCACGTCATGCTCGAGCTCTGGGGAGCCCGGCGGCACGAGCAGATCCGGCTCTTCGGCGAGCGCATCCTGCCGCACTTCCGGTGAGCGCGGTTCCTCGCATCGACCGTGATCGGCTCGTCGAGACGGCGAGCGCGATGATCGACGTCCACAGCTTCACCGGCGACGAGCAGCGGATGGCCGAGCTGATGGTCTCGCTCTACGAGTCGATGGGACTCCACGTGCAGTGGCAGCAGGTCGAGGAGAACCGTGCGAACGCGCTCGGCTTCTGGCCGGGCGCGGGCGGCGGCAAGTCGCTGATGTTCAACGGCCACATGGACACCTCGTACTCGGGGAGCGAGCCGTGGCTGCGGAACGTGCCGGGCTTCCAGGCCCAGGCGTTCGAGCGCGACGGCCGGCTCTACGGCCTCGGGATCTCGAACATGAAGGGCGCGCTCGCCTGCTACGTCGAAGCGGTGCGCGCGCTCCAGGACGCGGGCGTGCGGCTGCGTGGCGACGTCCTGATCGCGGCGGTCTGCGGCGAGATCGAGAAGACGCAGTACGGCAATGCGACGGGCGCGCAGTACCGCGGCTACGCGGCGGGCTCGCGCTACCTCGTCTCGCACGGCGGCGTGGTGGACATGTGCCTGCTCGGCGAGCCGACCGAGGGCACGGTCGTGCTCGGTCACTACGGAGCGCTCTGGCTGCGCATCCGCGTGCACGGCAACTTCATCCACACGGCGTTCAGCGAGGGCAAGGGCGGGCAGAACTCGATCCTCCGAATGCACGAGGTGCTCGGCGCGGTGCAGGAGTGGATCCCGAGCTGGGAGGACGACCCCTCGAATGCATACCGCGGCGCGAAGGCGATCGTCAACGTCGGCGCTATCGAGGGCGGTTTCGGCTGGCGCGTCTCGCGGACACCGCACCATACGGACCTGTTTCTCGACGTGCGCGTCCCGCCTACGAAGCCGATGAGCGTCGCACGGCGCGAGGTGCTCGACTTCGTGCGCTCGCTCGGCGAGCGCTTCCCGGACTACGACGTGGAGGGCGAGGTCTACGTGACGGCGCCGGGGGCGGAGATCGACGAGGGCCACGAGCTCGTGCGGGCGATCGACGCCGCGCACGAGCAGGTGTTCGGGGAGCGGCCGGAGCACGGTGTCACGCGCTGGTTCAGTGACGCGTCGGCGCTCAGCCGTTACGGCATCCCGACCGTCAACTACGGCACGTCCACCGGGCTGATGGACGTCGAGCTCGGGGAGAACCTCGACATCGACGCGCTCGTGAAGACCGCGCACACGTACGCTCTGATCGCGATGTCCGTCTGCGGAGTTGCATGACTGACGACGTGTACACGCTGCCGCCTAACCTGCCGGTGCCCGAGGACGACGGGGCGGCCGACCATCTCGTCGGGCTCGAGCTGCCGAAGCTCCTGCTCGAGTCGTCGCTCGGCAACGTGAACGTCCACGACTTCGGCGTGCTCTACGTCTACCCGCGCACCGGCCGGCCCGACCTACCGCTGCCGCCGGGTTGGGACGAGACTCCGGGGGCCCGCGGCTGCACGCCGCAGTCGTGCGCGTTCCGGGACGCGGACAGCGACCTGACGGCGCTCGGCGTCCGGGTCGCCGGGCTCTCGGCCCAGCCGCTCGAAGACCAGCTCGAGTTCGCAGAGCGGAACCACATGCCGTTCCCGGTGATTGCAGACCCGCAGCGGAGGCTCGGCGCCGCGCTGAACCTGCCGACCTTCGAGATCGCGGGCTTCACGCTCTACAAGCGGATCACGCTCGTCGCGGACGAGGCCCGGATCGTGAAGGTCTTCTATCCGGTGTACCCGCCGGATGCGAACGCCGGTGACGTGCTCGCCTGGCTGAGGTCGCGATGAAGCTCGTCACGTACGACGACGGCAAGGTCGGGCGGATCGAGGGCGACGAGATCGTGCGTCTCGACGTGCCGACGATGCGTGCGTACTTCGAGGCGGGCGGCGCCGGGGAAGCCGGCGAGCGAACCCCGCTCACGGCCGCGCGACTGCAGGCGCCGATCGTGCCGAAGAAGTTCTTCCACACCGCCGGCAACTTCCGGGAGCACGAGGAGGAGTCGCAGCAGGCCGGCTGGTCGCACGAGATCGCTCCCTGGATCGTCTTCTTCCAGAACGTCGACGCGATCGTCGGCCCGGACGAGCCGGTCGTGTACCCGGAGCACCTGACCGAAGAGCTCGACTACGAGCTCGAGCTCGCCGTCGTGATCGGCAAGGCCGGGAAGTGGTTCTCGCCCGAGGAGGCGATGGGCTACGTCGCCGGCTACGTCATCTTCAACGACATCACCGCCCGCGACATCCAGCGGCGCGAGATGCGCAGCGGCGTGTTCTCGTTCTGCAAGGCGATCGACACCTTCTGCCCGCTCGGCCCCTGGATCGTGACGGCGGACGAGATTCCCGATCCGCACGACCTCGCCATGACGCTGCGCGTGAACGGCGAGACGCGGCAGACGTCGCACTCGAGCCGGATGTCGACGAAGATCCCGGAGATCCTCAGCCACTATTCGGCGCTCGGCTACTCGGCCGGCGACGTGCTCTCGACCGGGACGGTGAGCGGGGTGGCGGGCTTCAGCGAGCACGCGGCGTCGCTGTACCTGAAGCCCGGCGACCTGATCGAGGCGGAGATCGATCGAATCGGCGTGCTGCGGAACCCGGTGATCTCGTGGCAGGAGGCGCACGGCGAGCCCGCACCGCCGCGCGTTCGCTGGTGAACGCCCGTATAGATGTACACGTGCGAGTAACTTCGGGTCCCAGCCCGCCCCCCTTCCCGGCGGTCAGCCTATCGACGGCCGGAGCGCGCCGAAAGATGTCCTTCCATACGAAACTGTCAATTCTGTGAGCTGGCCGCGGGACGACGCAAAGCTGGCGCGCGTGCGCGCGCTCATGGCCGAGGCGGAGCTCGACGCGCTCGTCGTGCGCGCGCCGGACAACGTCCTCTACCTGACGAACTTCTGGAGTATGAAGGGCTACGACGCGTGCCTCTTTCCGCGCGAGGGCGATCCGACGCTGATCTGCCTCGAGGCCTCCGCCGATGACGCGGCGCGTACGGCGTGGACGGACGACGTCCGGCTCGTCCGTGGCTACGACGAGTCCGACCCTCGCCCGCCGACGGCCCGCACGCTCGACGCCGCCGTCGACGCCGCTCGCGGTTACGAGCGCGTCGGCCTCGAGCTGTCGCTTGGCACGCAGGCGTCCGACCGCATGGTCGGCGAGCCGACGACGTACACCCGCGCCTGGTTCGACGCGTTCCCGAGCGCCGCCGACGCGACGCCGCTGCTCAACCGCGCCCGCATGCTCAAGACGGCGCAGGAGGTCGAGCGGATGCGGCTTGCGAACGAGCTCGCCGGCGCCGCGATGGACCACGTGCGCGAACGGCTGCACGTGTACATGAAGGAGTCCGAGGCGGCGGCGCTGTGGCAGGGCTACGTGCACGGCGTCGGCACCGGGTGGCACGGGAAGGTCGAGCTCGCGCTGCCGTTCTCGCTCGTCTGGGCCGGCCGCGGGATCAAGACCTTCACCGCCACCGGCGATAGGCCCGTACAGGAGGGCGAGCCGGTGCTGTTCGAGATCTGGGTGTGCGTCGACGGCTACTGGGCCGACCACACGAAGAACCTCGTGCTCGGCAGCCTGCGCGGCGACTATCAGGAGCTCGAGCAGCAGCTGATGGCGGTGTACGCGCGCGCCGTCGACCACTGCAAGCCCGGCGCGAGTCTCGCCGAGCTCGACCGGCTCGTGCGCGACGGCCTCGCCGAGGCCGGCTACCCGGGCCAGCCCTCGCACCCGATCTGCCACGGCATCGGCGCGCGCGCCCACGAGCCGCCGTACGCGCACCAGGCCAGCGGCGGCACGGTCGAGGAGGGGATGGTGCTCGCGATCGAGCCCGGGGTGTACTGGGAGGGCGGCGGCGGCCTGCGTGTCGAGGACAACTTCCTGATCACGAAGGACGGCGCCGAGAAGCTGTCGCCGTTCCCCGACGGCGTCGTGACCTGCCCGTGAGCGACGAGCTCGTCTGGACCGGCGCGCTGAACGACGCGTACCGCGTCGGCGGCAGCGTGGGGCTCTACGACACGACGCTGCGCGACGGCGAGCAGACCGTTGGAGTGGTGCTCGACCCGCAGCAGAAGCTCGAGATCGCCCGCCTGCTCGACGAGCTCGGCATCGACCGCATCGAGGCCGGTTTCCCGCGGGTCTCGCAGGACGATTGGGAGGCGGTGAAGCTCATCTCCGCCGCCGGTCTGCGCGCCCAGGTCTGGGGGTTCTCACGAGCGGTGCCCGCGGACCTCGAGGCGCTCGTCGAGCTCGGCGTTTCGGCATCGGTGATCGAATCGCCGATCTCCGACCTGAAGCTGAAGGCGATCGGCGTCGACCGGGACACGATGCTCGGCCGGATCACGGGCGCGATGCGCTTCGCCGCGGATCACGGCATCCATGCCGCCTTCTTCGGCGTCGACTCCACGCGGGCCGAGCCGGACTTCTACGAGCGCGTCTACACGTCGGCGGTCGAGGCGGGCGCGCGCGAGGTCGTCGTCGTCGACACGCTCGGCATCGCCTCGCCGGAGGCGGTCGCCGACCTCGTCGGCCGCACCGTCGAGTGGGTGGGTCCCGGCGTTCCCGTGCACTTCCACGGCCACAACGACTTCGGACTAGCGACGGCGGCTGCGGTCGCCGCGGTGCGGGCCGGTGCGGCCTGGGTTCAGGGGACGATCAACGGGATGGGCGAGCGTGCAGGCAACGCGAACCTCGGCGAGGTGGCGCTCGCCCTGCGCGCCCTCTACGGCGTCGAGTCCAACCTCCGCCTCGACCGCGTGCGCGGCGTGTCGGCGCGGGTGCAAGAGCTGTCCGGCTACGCGCTCGAGCCCTGGAAGCCGGTGACCGGCGAGACGCTCTTTCGGCGCGAGTCGGGCGCGGTCGCGAGCCAGTTCCACGATCCGCCCTCGATCGAGCCGTACTCCTCGCAGCTCGTCGCTGCGGAGCGCGGGATCGTGCTCGGCAAGAAGAGCGGGCTCGACTCGATCCGGATCAAGACGGAGGAGCTCGGTCTCGACGTGCCCGAGGAGCGGCGCGCCGAGCTGCTCGCGCGTGTGAAGGAGCTCGGCGCACGCAAGCGCGGCCTCGTCACCGACGACGAGCTCAGGAGGTTGGCGAGTGGCTGACTACGACGCGGTGCTCGTCGGCAGCGGCGTCAACTCGCTCGCGTGCGGGGCGCTGCTCGCCCGTGCGGGCTGGCGGGTGTGCGTGCTCGAGCGGAACGACTGGCTCGGCGGCGCGATCCACACGGCCGAGATCACCGAGCCCGGCTACCGGCACGACGTCTTCAGCGCCTGGCATCCGCTCTGGGTCGGCGGAGCCGCGCACGCCCAGCTGGGCGGCGAGCTCGCAGCGCGCGGGCTCGAGTACCTCAACACCGACCTGCCGGCCGCGACGGCGTTCCCCGACGGGGAAGCGTCCTTCCTCCTCCGCACCGCCGACGCCAACGCCACCGAGTTCGGCCGTCACGGGCGAGCCGACGGGCAGGCCTGGCGGGACATGCTCGCGGAGTTCCTTCCCAACGCGGACCTCGCGTTCGGCGTGCTCGGCACCGAGCTGTGGGGCGCTGCCGGGCTCGCTTTCGGCTTCAAGGCGCTGCGCCGGGTCGGCCGCGACGGCCTCGCAGCCTTCTCCGGCGACCTGCTCCTCTCGAGCCGCGACTGGCTCGAGCGGACATTTGCGTCGGAGCGCGTGCACGGCCTGCTCGCGCCGTGGGTCTTGCACACCGGTCTCGGTCCCGACGCGGCGACGTCCGGCTTCATGACGCAGGTGATCGCGGTCGCGGTGCAGGAGGGCGGCATGCCCGTCCCGCGCGGCGGCGGCGCCAGGCTCGCCGATGCGCTCGTACGGCTCATCCGCGACCACGGCGGCGTCTGCGAGACGGGGAAGCACGTCGAGCGCGTGCTCGTGCAGATGGGCCGCGCCGCCGGGGTGCGCCTCCTGGGCGGCGAAACCGTCACCGCCGAGCGCGCGGTGATCGCCGGCGTGACGCCGACGCAGCTCTACGGCGGGCTGCTCGACAAGGCCGATGTGCCCGCCCAGGTGCTCGCGGGCGCGCGGCGCTTCCGTTACGGCCGTGCCGAGATGCAGATCCACTACGCGCTCTCCGAGCCCGTGCGCTGGAACGGCGACGAGCGGCTTGGCGGCACCGCGATCGTGCACGTGACGCCCGGGCTCGACGGCGTCTCCCGGGCCGTCAACGAAGCCGACCGCGGCCTCCTGCCGGCCGAGGCGACGATCGTCGTCGGGCAGCCGCTGACGCTGGACGAGAGCCGCGCGCCCGAGGGCAAGGGGATCCTCTGGATCCAGCTCCAGGAGCTTCCACGCGTCCTCAAGGGCGACGCCGCCGGCGAGCTCGACACGGGCGACGGCACCTGGAGCGACGATCTGCGCGAACGGTACGCCGACCGCATCCAGGCTCGGCTCGCGCGCCACCTCCCGAACCTCGAGTCAGCGATCGTGAAGCGCGTCGCGCTCGGGCCGCACGACCTCGAGCGGATGAACGTCAACCTCCACCAGGGCGACCCGTACGGCGGCGCGCTGTCGCTCGACCAGAACTTCCTCTGGCGGCCGTTCCCGGGCAGCCCCGGGCATGCGACCGCGGTCGAGCGGCTCTACCACATCGGCGCCAGCACCTGGCCCGGCCCGGGCCTCGGCGCCGGCTCGGGGACGCTCGTGGCGCAAGAGCTCCTGAAGCCGCCCGCATCCGAACGCGCACTAGCCAAGCTGCGCACCCTGGCCCGCGCCCGCCCAAGGGCCGGAGGGTAAGCCGGGCGCAGCCGGCTTACCCGGAGGCCGAATCCACCCGGGCGGGGACGGCGCAGCCGCCACCGTCCGCGCAACGAGACCGCTGGCCTACGCCAGAAAGAGGACGGCGGCTTTGCCGCCGTCCGCTCTGCGGAGCACAACCTCGAACCCGGGAGAAGTGCGCAGCACTTCTTCCGGCCTAAAAGGCGAAGATCTCCCGCCCCTTGAGCTCGACCGCGTAGATGTCGGTGGCGAGCTGGAGGTGGGCTTGGAGGGCGGCGGCCGCGCGGTCGGGATCGTGGGCGGCGCAGGACTCGAGCAGCTCGACGTCGAGCTCCTCGTGCCGGTCCTGCAGCTCGCCCGTCGCCGCGAGGAGCACCGGCCGGTACCGCTCGCAGCTGTCCCAGGCCGGGCGGATCAGGCGCAGCAGCCAGCTCGAGCCGGCCGCCGCGTAGAGCGTGAAGTGGAATGCCGTGTGCTCGTGCACCGCGGCGCGGGTGTCGGCGCGGTGACGCGCGTCGTCGTAGGCCGCCAGGTGCGCCCGAGCCGCCTCCTCGTCCGCAGTGCTGAAGCGCTCGGCTGCACGACGCACGGCCATGGTCTCGAGCGCCAGCCGGATCGAGAACAGCTCGCGCAGCTCCTCGACGTCGAGCTGCATCACCTTCGCGCCGTGATGCGGGACGTGCTCGGCGAGTCCGAGCGCCTCCAGCTGGCGCACCGCCTCGCGGATCGGCGAGATGCTCATTCCCAGCGAGCGCGCGAGGTCCTCGAGCCGCAGGGGCGTCCCAGGGGTCAGCTCACCCATGATGATCGCCTCGCGCAAGCGCTCGAGGGCGGCCTCGGCCATCGTCCGGTGGCGGACGGCGGCGCCAGGCTGGACCGGTACCGGGCTCTCCACCGACGCGGAGCGTGAACCACACTTGATCAGATGTCAAACGCGTGACACGATTCCCGTCTCCCGCGTGCTGAGCGAATCTGATCGTCTGCCGCTGTTCTCCGTCTCCCAGGTGAGCACGCACCAGCGGCTCGGAGCGTTCGTGCTCTCAGGCGCACTCGCCGGCTTCGCCGGCGGGCTCTACGTCCATCTGCTGCCGCTGAACGCGGGCGCGCTCTACCTCGACCTGACGTTCGTAACACTGGCGATGCTCGTGATCGGCGGCGCGTCGAGCCTCTGGGGGGCCGTGGTCGGCGCGCTCGCCGTCAGCGCGCTCGACTCGTTCCTCGCCGAGGCCGAGAACGGCGTGAAGATCCTCGGCGGCACGCTCGACCTGCCCTCGGGCACGCGCGTGATCGTCGAGGGCATCCTGATGACGCTCGTGCTGATCGCCCGTCCGAGCGGCCTGACCGGCGGGCGTGAGTTCGCGCTTCCCCGTCTCCCCCGCCGCGCCCAGGGCCCGGCGCCGCCCTCGTCCAGGGGCGCGACATGATCCGCTCGGTCTGCGTCGCCGGCGCCGGTGCGATCGGCAGCCTGTTCGCCGGACACCTCGCCCGCGTGGCGGACGTCTCCGTCCTCACCCGCCGCGAGGAGCACGCGCGCGCGCTCAACGCCCAGGGCCTGCGTGTCTCCGGGCGCTCGGACTTCACCGTGCGCTTGACCGCGGCGACGGATCCCGACGACCTGCCCGAGCCGGAGCTCGTCATTCTCGCCTGCAAGGCGACCGACCTCGAGCCGCTCACGCAGCGTCTCTCTGGGCACTTTGCGGGCGCGACGGTGATGACGGTGCAGAACGGCCTCGGCGCCGAGGAGATCGCGGGCGCCCGCGGCGACTGGCCACTGCTCTCGGCGGTCACGTTCATGAGCGGGACACGTCACGCCGACACGCACGTCGAATACGTGCTCGACACGGCGACCTGGGTCGGGCCGTACCGCGGCACGACGGTCGACGATGCGCGCGCGGTTGCGGAGCTGATCTCGTCGTCGGGGCTGAAGGCCGAGGCGTTCGACGACCTGCGCCCGGCGCAGTGGTCGAAGCTCATCTTCAACGCCACCGTGAACGCTGTCGCCGCGCTGACAGGGCTCCCGCACGACTTTCACTTCGCGCAGACCGAAGAGGTCTCGGACCTCGGTCACCTCGTGCGCGATCTCGTCGACGAGGGCAAGGCGGTCGCTGTGGCCGCGGGCGTGCAGCTCCGCGAGGACCCGTGGGAGATGAACGTGCTCGCGACCCAGCGCGGGCATCGGCACTACCCGTCGATGCTCGAGGACGTCGAGGCGCACCGCCCGACTGAGGTCGAGTTGATCACCGGCGCGCTCGTGCGCGAGGCCCGGGCTCACGCGATCCCGGTCCCTCTGCACACCGCGCTTTACCGGCTTGTCAAGGCGAAGGAGGCCGGCTACTCGTGAGAATCTGCATCGTCGGATGCGGCGCGGTCGGGTCGCTCTTCGCCGCGAACCTCGCCCAGCTCGACGACGTCGAGGTCTGGGCGTACGACGCGGCGGAGGCGCACGTCGACGCGATCAACGCCCACGGCCTGCGCCTGTCGGGCGCGGGGGACGTCCTCGGCCGCCCGCACGCGACGGCTGACCCGCAGGAGCTTCCGGCTTGCGAGTTCGGCATCGTGGCGACGAAGGCGATGCACACCGAGGCGGCGATCCGCGCGACCGCGCATGCGTTCGCGGACGGTTGCGTCGCCACGGTGCAGAACGGGCTCGGCAACGAAGAGACCCTGGCCTCCTATGTCGCGCGTGTGATTCGCGGCACGACCTTTCCGGCGGGGAAGATCATCGCGCCGGGTCACGTGCAGTGGGACGTGAAAGGCGACACGACGTTCGGGCCGTTCGAGCCGCAGCCGGCTCCAATGGCCGAGATCGAGCGGCTCGCCGACGCCTGCACGCGGGCCGGCATGCCGGCGCACGCGGTCGCGGACGCGCGCGGCCCGCAATGGCGGAAGGTGATCTTCAACGCCTCGACCAATCCGGTCGGCGCACTCACCGGGCTCACGCACGGCCGTGTCTGCGAACGGCCGGATCTGCGCCTGTTCGTCTCCGGGCTCGTCGACGAGGGCAAGGCGGTCGCCGCAGCGCAGGGGATCGAGCTCGACGCCGACCCCGAGGACCTGATCGACCACGCTGCGAAGCCGGAGGTCGCCTACGACCACAAGGCATCGATGCTCCAGGACGTCGAGGCCGGGCGGCCGACCGAGGTCGACTATCTCAACGGCGGTATCGTCCGCTTCGGGCGGGAGCACGGAGTGCCAACGCCGCTGAACCATGCGATCTGGGCACTCGTGAAGGGGGTGGAGCAATCGTGGCAGCACTGAAGGAACCGGCGTACACCGGACTGCCCAAGGACGAGGTCGAACGCCGTTACCGGCTCGTGCGCGAGGCGGCGGCGCGTGACGGGCTCGACGCGGTGATCGTCTGCGGCAACGAGTACACGGGCTTCGAAGGCGCGGTCACGTACCTCAGCGGCTTCGTGATCGTGCACCGCTACGCCTACGTGCTCCTTCCGGTCGACGGCGAGCCGTCGATCGTCTTCCCGGGCGAGGCGCGCTACGTCGGCGAGCACGGCACGACCTGGATCGACGAGCAGGAGTTCGTCGACCGTCCCGGCGACCGGCTCGCGGAGCGGGTGCGCGGCCGGCGCGTCGGCGTCTACGGGATGGACTACGTGATGACGGTGCGCGACCACGCCGCCCTTGCGGGCGCGTGCGAGCTCGTCGGCTGGGACGTCCCGTTCGACCACGCGCGCATGGTCAAGTCCGAGCTCGAGCTCGCGTCCGTGCGCGACAGCGTGCGCATCAACACGGAAGGCTTCTGGGTCTTCCTCGAGGGCTTCGAGCCGGGGAGGATGGAGCGCGAGATCCTCGCGCCGTGCGAGCAGTACTTCGTCTCGCAGGGCTGCGGCCGCTGGACGATGGACATGGTGCTCGACGGCCCCGACGGCTCGGCGCTGCCGGAGTTCAAGATCGCAGGAACACGCCGCATCGAGGCGACGGACTGCGTGCTCCCGTCGCTCGAGGTCGCCGGGCCCGGCGGCCACTGGGTCGAGGTGTCGCGCGCGATCTGCCCAGGCGAGCCGAGCGACGACACGAAGCGCATGTTCGAGGCGTACGAGGAGTACTTCGAGGCCGCGCCCGCAGCGCTTCGTGCCGGCGGGACCGCGCGGGAGGCGCACCGCGCCGTGGCGAACGGCTTCACCGAGCGCGGCTACCACCTCGGCCATGTCACCGGCCACTCGATCGGGATGACGATGATCGAGTTTCCGAAGATCGGCGAGGCGGACGAGACGGAGCTGCAGGCGGGGATGGTGCTCTCGATGCACCCGCACGCGATCTCGGCGGACGGCCGGGCGTGCCTCTACATGCAGGACACGTGGCTCGTGACCGAGGACGGCGGCGTCCCGCTCGCCGATCTGCCGATGCGGCTCTTCGACGGCACCGAGACCCGTCCCGGGCGCTAGGGTCCGGCCATGGCGCAGACCGACGAGTACGCACCGATCCTGCCCGGCCCCGGCGGCAGCGACTACGAGCGTTACCTCCGCACCGACGAGCTGCTCTCGCTCCAGAAGACTGCGGACGAGTGGGTACACCGCGACGAGCTTCTCTTCTTCACGGTGCACCAGGCGTCGGAGCTCTGGCTCAAGCTCGCGTGGAACGAGGTGGAGGAGGCGACGCGCCTGATCGAGGCGCGCGACCTCGCGCCGGCGCTGCGCCTGCTCCGGCGCGCGAATCTCTGCCTGAAGTACGTCGAGGGCTTTCTCGAGCATCTCGAGCAGATGTCCCCGTGGGAGTACCAGGAGATTCGCCGTGTGCTCGGGCACGGCTCCGGCTTCGACTCGCCCGGCTTCCGCGAGATCCGGCGCGTCTCGCCGGCCCTGCTCGCCGCCTTCGACGCGCTCCGGCGCGAGCGCGGCGTGTCGCTGCTCGAGGTGTACACGCACGGTCGCGAGCACGACGATCTGTACCAGCTGGCCGAGCTGCTCACCGAATGGGACGAGCGCGTCGGCGTCTGGCGCTTCCGCCACTTCAAGGTCGTCGCGCGGATCATCGGCGAGGACGTCGTCGGCACGCAGGGCACGCCGGTCGAGCTGCTCGCAGGCCTGATCAAGAACAAGATGTACCCCGAGCTCTGGCGGGTGCGGACCGAGTTGACCGAGCTCGCGAAGCAGTCGGATTGATTCCGCTCGACGAGATTCGCCGTGCGCGCGAGCGCATCGCCGATGCGGTCGCGCGCACGCCGCTCCTGCGGCTCGACGCCGACGCGCCGTGCGAGATCTGGCTCAAGCTCGAATGTCTGCAGCCGATCGGCTCGTTCAAGCTCCGCGGCGCGCTGTCGGCGATCCGTGCAGCCTCCAGCTCGGAGCTCGCGGGCGGCGTCGTTACGGCGAGCGCCGGCAACATGGCGCAGGGCGTGGCGTGGGCGGCGCGCGAGGCGGGCGTGCGCGCCCGGATCGTGGCCCCCGAGAGCGCGCCCCGCGCGAAGCTCGACGCGGTCGAGCGGCTCGGCGGCGAGGTGATCTCCGTGCCGTACGAGGTGTGGTGGCAGACGATGGTCGACCGCTGCTACCCGGGCGTCGAAGGGCTGTTCGTGCACCCGGTCGAGGACGACGCGGTGATGGCGGGGAACGGCACGATCGGACTCGAGCTGTGCGAGGACCTCGATGCGTTCGACGCCGTCGTCACGCCCTGGGGAGGCGGCGGGCTCACGACGGGGATCGCGAGTGCTGTGAAGGCGCTGCGCCCGGGGACACGGGTTGTGACTGCGGAGCCGGAAACGGCCGCGCCGCTTGCCGCGTCGCTGGCCGCGGGCGCCCCCGCGGAGATCGACTACCGCCCGTCGTTCGTCGACGGCGCCGGCGGGCGCGCCCTGCTGCCGACGATGTGGGACCGCGCACGCGGGCTCGTCGACGCTGCGATCGCGGTCCCGCTCGACGAGGTCGCGGCTGCGATGCGGCTGCTCGCCGCGCGCGCCCGAATCGTTGCGGAGGGCGCCGGCGCGCTCGCAGTCGCCGCCGCGCTGCGCGGCGACGCCGGCGAAGGCCGGGTCGTCTGCATAGTGAGCGGCGGCAACATTGACGCTAGCGTCCTGGCGAGAGTTCTGGCGGGCGAGACGCCTTTGTGACGCGGTGAGGGAAGGCGACGGCCTACGGCAGCGACCAGGTCGCGACCTGGTCGCAGTCGTTGAAACGCTGCGCTGAAGGCTGCAACCAGGTTGCATCCCGCAACCTGGTTGCGGTCGTAGGCCGTCGCTTGCTCCCAGCGCCTGGGCCGGAGGCGAACGCCGCAGGCGTTGGACGGAAGCCGACCTCTCGCGGACGGGGATGGCGTAGCCACCGCCGGCCGCGCGACAGAAGCCCGACGCCCCTCGCCTGATAAGAGCCCGGCGGCTCTGCCGCCGGGCGCTCCGCGAAGCCGAAACCAGCGCCGGCTGAAGTGGGCAGCACTTCAGCCGGAACTGAGGAGCGCCAGCTCCGAAAGAAAGCCGTCGACTTCGTGCGTCGTGTTGTAGTGGATGAAGCCGACGCGTATCGCGTTGCACGGGTACGGAAGCCTCTCGCGCAGGCCAAGGGAGTACCAGTTGTCGTGTGCCCAGACGCCGTAGCCGCGCTCGGCCATCGTCGTGGCGACGTCCGCGGCCTCCACACCGTCGACGTTGAGGAGGAACGTCGGCACGCGTCCTGCCATCGTCTGCAGGCCGTACACGGTCACCGAGTCGGGGAGCGCGTCGAGGAAGCGCTGGCCGAGCTCGCGCTCGTACGCACGCAGCACGTCCATCCCTCCGAGCGACTCGAGGTACGCGATCGTCGCCGAGAAGCCGGCCAGCAGCTCGTACGGCGCCGTCCCGGTCTCGAACTTCCGTCCGACCGGGGTCGAGCCCGCGGGCCGCGCCTTGTACGGCCGCCAGGACTCGAGCAGCTCGTGGCGCCCGTACGCGAGCCCGAGGTGCGGGCCGCAGAACTTGTACGGCGAGCAGAGCAGCACATCGCAGCCGATCGCCTGGACATCGATGACCTCGTGCGCGGCGTAGTGCACGGCGTCGATCCACGAGAGAGCGCCGGCCGCGCGTGCCAGCTCGGCGACGCGCGCGGCGTCGGTGATCGTGCCGACCGCATTCGAAGCAAACACGCACGCGACGACGCGCACGCGCTCGTCGAGCTTTCGTTCCAGGTCGTCCAGGTCGAGGCACAAGTCGTCGGTGACGTCGATCCAATCCACCTCGAAGCCGCGGTCCTCAGCGAGCTCGATCCAGGGGGCGACGCCTCCGTCATGGTCGAGACGGCTGACGAGGATGCGGTCGCCCGCCCGCCAGTCGCGCGACGCCGTGCGCGAGAGCGCGAAGTCGAGCGTCGTCATGTTCGTCCCGAAGACGACGTCGTCGGGAGAGCAGTTGAGAAAGCGGCCCGCGTCCACGCGCGCGTCGTTCAGGATCGCCTCGACGCGGCGGCCGGTCTCGTACGGCGCACCGAGATTGGCGGAGGCGACGCGGAGCGCGCGCGCGATCGCCTCACCGACCTCGTCGGGCACCTGCGAGCCGCCCGGCGCGTCGAGGAAGGCGAAGCCGCCCTGGAGCGAGGAGAAGCGGCAGCGAACTGCCTCGACGTCGAGAGTGGTCGTGCTCATCGGCCGAGCCTACCTTCCACGCTCTAGGCTCCGCACGTGGCGCTTCTCGGCTCGAGCGGAATCGACGTCTCCCGGATCGTCCTCGGCTGCGGCAACTTCGGCGGCATCGGCTCGGCGCCGGCGTTCTTCGGGCAGGGCGAGAGCCGCGAGGAGGCGTTCGCGATCATGGACGCCGCCTGGGAGGCCGGGATCACGACCTTCGACACGGCGGACGCGTACGGCGGCGGTCGCAGCGAGTCCTGGATCGGCGACTGGCTGCGCACGAAGGGGCCTGACGTCCGCGAGCGGATCGTCCTCTCGACGAAGACGTTCAACCCGATGGACGAGGGGGAGGACCACGGGCTCGCGCCCGCGCGCATACGCAGGCAGCTCGTGAGCAGCCTGCGCCGTCTCGGCGTCGAGCGGATCGACATGTACCTCGCCCACGACTGGGACCCCGACGTGCCGGTTGCGGAGACGCTCGGCGTGTTCGACGAGCTCGTGCGCTCGGGGAAGGTACGTGCGGTCGGTGCGAGCAACGTCGACGGCACGCAGCTACGCACGGCGCTCGACGCGAGCGCGGGCGGCGGCCTCGTCCGCTTCGAATGGGTGCAGAACTCGTACTCGCTGCTCGACCGCCTGCCGGAACAGGAGGTGCTGCCGCTGTGCGCCGAGCGCGGCCTCGGCTTCACGCCGTTCAGCCCGCTAGCAGGCGGCTGGCTCACCGGCAAGTACCGGCGCGGCGAAGCGGCACCCGAAGGATCGCGGATGACGATGCGGCCCGAGCCCTACCTCCACCTCATCGGCGACGACGTCGTCTGGCGCGGCCTCGACGGCCTCGCCGGGGCGGCGCGCGAACGCGCGACGACGCCTGCAGCGCTCGCGATCGCGTGGCTGGTCGCCGATCCGCGCGTCACCGCGGTGATCGTCGGCCCGCGCCGGCCCGAGCATCTCGAGCCCGCGCTCGCCGCGCTCGCGGCTCCCCTCAGCGAGCGCGAGCGGGGCGAGCTGAGCGGGCTCTTCGCCGCCTAGGCGTCGGCCTCGCGCCGAGCACGACGTCGACCTCGACGGTGCCCTTCCCGTCCGGGGGCGGCACGAGGTTCCCGGGCGCTTCCTCGCCGTCGATCGTCAGCGTCCGCACGCCGGTGCTGACGTGATCGGGGTTCCGCACCGTGATCTCGTAGACGACTCCACGGTACCGGCGGGTGACGTGGAAGGAGTCCCAGTGCGGCGGGACGCACGGGTCGATGCGCAGCCCGTCGTAGTCCGGCTTCACGCCGAAGATCCCCTGCGACAGCGCGACGAGCGCCCACGCGGCGGTTGCGGTCAGCCACGAGTTCTTCGCCTCGCCGGGAGTCGCCGCATCGGGCCCCGCGATCATCTGGGCGTAGACGTACGGCTCGTTGCGGTACGTCTCGATCCGGTTCTCCTGCGCCGAGGGGCAGATCGCGAGGTAGGACTCCAGCGCCCGGTCGCCCTCGCCGAGCAGGCACCAGCAGAGCGTGATCCACGGATTCGTGTTGCAGAAGACCCCCCCGTTCTCCTTGTAGCCGGGCGGGTAGCTGCTGATCTCGCCGAGCTCGGGGTGATAGCGGGAGTAGGGCGGCCGGTGCAGGGCGATGCCGCTGTCCGTGGCCAGATGCTCGTGGACGCTCTCGAGCGCCTGCCGGGCGCGCCCGCCGCCGGCTCCGGCGCCTCCCAGCACGCACCAGCCCTGGCTCTCGACGAAGATCTTGCCCTCTGCGCACGTGTGCGAGCCGACCGGCGCGCCGGCGGCGTCGAACGCCCGCACGTACCACTCGCCGTCCCAGGCCTCGTCCTCGACGGCGGCGAGCATCTCGTCGTGGGCCTCGAGCAGCCGGGCCTCGTCCTCGAGCCGGCCCAGGTGCCCGTAGAGACCCGCCAGCTCACGAGCAGCGTGGAGGAAGAGCCCGGCGATCATGACCGACTCCGCCCTGGAGCCCTCCACATCGCCGGCGGTCTGGAACGACTCGTCCGGGTCTGTCGAGAAGCAGTTCAGGTTCAGGCAGTCGTTCCAGTCCGCGTGCCCGATCAGCGGCAAGCCGTGCTCGCCGCGCTTCGAGAGCGTCAGGGCGACGCTCGTCTCCAGGTGGTGCAGCAGGTCGTCGCGGCTTCCCGGCCGGTCGGAATAGCCGATCGGCTCCTCGAGAATCGACGTGTCGCCGGTTTCCTTCACGTACGCGCACGTCGAGACGATCAGCCACAGGTGGTCGTCGTAGAAGCCGCCGCCGATGGCATCGTTCCCCTTTTTCGTCAGCGGCTGGTACTGGTGGAAGCAGGTACCGTCGGACAGCTGCGTCGCGGCCAGGTCGAGAATCCGCTCCCGCGCCCGTTGCGGGACCAGATGCAGCACGCCGAGCACGTCCTGGTTCGAGTCGCGGAAGCCGATCCCGCGCCCGATCCCCGACTCGTACAGGCTCGCCGACCGCGACACGTTGAACGTGGCCATGCACTGGTACTGATTCCACGTGTTGAGCATCCGCTGCGCGTTCGGCTCCGGGCAGCGATCGACCTGGAAGGCCGAGAGCAGCGTCGACCATTGCGCCTGGAGGGCCCGGAAGGCCTCGTCGACGGCGCCCGGCGCCGTGTAGCGCGCCACCAGCCTCCGCCCCCCGTCTTTGTTCAGGACGGAGGGTCGCTCGAACTTCAGCTCGTCGGCTTGCTCGAGGTAGGCGAGGACGAACGCGAAGGTCTCCTCGCCGCCCGGCTCGAGCCGCACGTCGACCTCGTGTGAGCCGATCGGGTTCCAGCCATGCGCGATGCTTCCTCCCGCTCGCCCGGCGAACGGGACGGCGGCCTCGTGGAGGCCGTTGTGCACGCCGACGAAGGCGTCCCTCGAGGTGTCGAACCCGTCCGTCTCGCGCGTGCAGGCGAAGAGGGCGTAGTGGTTCCGTCGCTCCCGGTACTCGGTCTTGTGGTAGATCGCCGAGCCCTCGACCTCGACCTCGCCGAGCGAGTATGTTCGCTGGAAGTTCGTCGCGTCGTCGAGGGCCTCGAACAGGCAGAACTCGACGAACGAGAAGAGCTTCAGGTCCTTCACGGCGCCGCTCGTGTTCCGGACCGTCGTCTTCCAGATCTCCGCGCTCTCGCGGGGCGGCACGAAGAACAGCAGCTCGACCTCGACGCCGTCTTTCGCTCCGACGATCCTCGTATAGCCGAGACCGTGCCTGCACTCGTAGCGGTCGAGCGGTGTCTTGGTCGGCTTCCAGCCCGGGTTCCAGACTGTCCCGCCGTCGTTGACGTAGAGATACCGTCCTCCCACGTCGAGCGGCACGTTGTTGTAGCGGTAGCGCGTGAGGCGGCGGAGCCTTGCGTCCCGCCAGAACGTGTAGCCGCCGCCGGTGTTCGTGCAGAGGCCGAAGAGGTCGTCCTGGCCCAGGTAGTTCAGCCAGGGAAGCGGCGTGTCCGGCCGAGTGACGACGTACTCGCGGGCGGTGTCGTCGAAGCGTCCGTAGCGACTCGTCACGACGCCAGGCTCGGTTGCCGAGGGGCTCTGCCGGGGTCGGTGCCGCGCTGCCGGGCGATGAAGTCGCGGTACCACGTGAAGCTGTCCTTCGGAACGCGCTCGAGCGTCGAGTAGTCGACGTAGACGAGACCGAACCGCTTCGCGTATCCGTACGTCCATTCGAAGGTGTCGAGCAGCGACCAGACGAGGTACCCGCAGACAGGCGCGCCGGCCGCGACGGCGTCGCTGACCGCAGCGCTGTACTGGGCCAGGTACTCCCGGCGCTCTGGGTCGTGCACGCGCCCGTCGTGGGTGCGCACGTCTCCGAAGGCGGCGCCGTTCTCCGTCACGTAGAGGCGGGGCACCGTGTACTCCTCGTGCAAGCGCATGAGCACCTCGTAAAGCCCCTCGGGGTACACCTCCCAGCCCATGTCGGTGAGGGGAGCGGCCGGCGCGCGCACCTGGAGCGGGTTTCCTCCCGCGGGGTTCGCCCGCACAAGCGCACGCGAGTAGTTGTTGACGCCGACGAAGTCGAGCGCTGCCGCGACGACTGCCATGTCGCCGTCGCGGACCGGGGGAGCGAGCGGCGCGAAGTGCTCCAGCATGTCTGCCGGATACTCGCCACGCAGCACGGCGTCGAGGAACCAGCGGTTGTGCACTCCGTCGGCGATGCGGACCGCCTCTGCGTCTGCTGCGTCGCCACCGGCCGGGTGCACCGGCGAGAGATCGAGAATGATTCCGACCTCGGCCTGGGGGCAGTGGCGCCGCAGCACGTCGACCGCCCACCCGTGCGAGAGCAGGAGATGGTGTGCGGCGGCCAGCGCGTCGCCGACGCTCGCCCGGCCCGGCGCATGCACGCCCCAGCCGTAGCCGAGCCACGATGCGCAGAAGGGCTCGTTGTGCGTCGTCCAGTTCATGATCCGGTCCCCGAGGCGGGCGGCGACCGTCTCCGCGTACTCGACGAACGCTTCCGCCGTGGCGCGCACGGGCCAGCCGCCCGCATCCTCGAGCGGCTGCGGCAGATCCCAGTGGAAGAGCGTGGGCAGGGGGCGGATTCCGGACTCGAGCAGCGCGTCGACGAGCCGGTCGTAGAAGTCGAGCCCGCGCTCGTTCACGCGTCCGCGGCCCTCCGGGAGGATGCGCGGCCACGAGATGGAGAAGCGGAAGACGTCGAGTCCGAGCTCGCGCATCAGTGCAATGTCGTCGCGGTAGCGGTGGTAGAAGTCGCACGCGACGTCACCCGTGTCGGCATTGCGGACCTTTCCCGGCGTCGTGCAGAAGCGGTCCCAGATGCTCTCGCCGCGGCCGTCCTCGCGCGCGGCGCCCTCGATCTGGTACGCGGAGGTGGCTACGCCCCAGACGAAATCCGGCGGGAAGTCCCGGGGCTGGTCAGCGTGCATCATCGCTCCTCTCAGATCGACGCCACGTAATGGTCGTCGCCTATCTCGACCAGCCTCGGCGTTTCGCCCTGCTCCGCCTCCGGCAGGTCCGGCTCCGGCTCGATCTCGGCCCATTTCGCGTGCAGCTGGGGAACCGATGCGAGCAGCATCCGCGTGTACGGGTGCCGGGGGTCGCCGAACACCCGCTCCGTCGCGCCCATCTCGACGATGGCGCCGTGGCGGAGGATGACCGTCTTGTCGCTGATGTAGTTGCCGAGCGACAGGTCGTGCGTGATGAAGACGATCCCGAGCCCGCGCTCCTTGAGATCGGCGAGCAGGTTGAGCACGTCGATGCGCGTCGATGCGTCGAGCATGCTGATGATCTCGTCGGCGACGAGGATCTCGATCTCGAGCAGCAGCGCGCGCGCGACGAGCAGGCGCTGCAGCTGGCCGCCGCTGAGCTGGTGCGGGAACTTGCCGAGCACCTCGGCCGGGTTGAGGCCGACGGCTTCCAGTGACGCGTCGAGCCGGTGCTGCCACTCGTGGCCACTGACGCCGGGGAAGAACGCGTCCTTGATCGTGGCGAAGATGTGGTCGGCCTTGAAGATCGGGTTGTACGAGCTGAATGGGTCCTGGAAGACGCCTTGTACGTGGCGGTAGTACCCCTTCAGCTTCCGGCGTCTGAGCGTCGAGATGTCGACGCCGTTGAAGATGATCTTCCCCTCGGTGATCGGCGAGAGCCGAAGGATCATCCGTCCGATCGTCGTCTTGCCGCTGCCGCTCTCGCCGATGAGCGAGACCACCTCACCGGGCGCCACCTCGAAGCTCACGTCGCGCACGGCGGGCAGGGCGGCGCCGCCGAAGGCGCCGACCTTGTAGACCTTCGAGATGCCCTCGAGCTTCAACATCCGTCGGCCTTCCAGCACGCCACGAGGTGGCCGGGCTCGACCTCCTTGAACGGCGGCTCCTGGGCGCACATCGCGGCGGCGAGCGGGCAGCGCGCGGCGAACCGGCAGCCACGCGGCGGGTGCAAGAGGGGCGGCGGCCGGCCGGCGATTCCGGCGAGCTTCTTTTCCGCGTAGCGCACACCGACCTCGGGGAGCGACGAGATCAGCAGGCGCGTGTACGGATGTCGCGGCGAGTTGACGATCGTCTCGGTCGGCGCCTTCTCCGCCAGCTGGCCGGCGTACATCACGAGGATGCTGTCGGCGATCTGATGGAGGATCGAAAGATCGTGGGTGATCACGATCATGCTCTTCACGAAGCCGCGGTCACGGAACCCGACGAGCGTCTCCGCCACCGCTTTTTGCGTCGAGACGTCGAGCGCGGACGTGATCTCGTCCGCGATCAGGAGCGAGGGGTCGAGGAGCGTCGAGATGACCATCACCGTGCGCTGTTTCATCCCACCGGAGAGCTCGATCGGATACATGTCGAGCACGTCGTCCGAGAGCCCGACGAGCTCGAGCCTGCGCGAGAGCTCCGACATCGCGCCGTTCGAGCCCATGCCGCGCGAGCGGAGCAGCTCCTTCGTCATCCTCCCGATCTTCCGCGTCGGGTTCAGCGCGCTCATCGCGTACTGCGGGATGAGCGAGACCTGCTTGAACCTGAACGGGTTCATCGCCTCGCTGTCCCAGACGGGGAGCTCCGCACCGTCGAGCTCGACGTGCCCCGAGACGTAGCGCATGCGCGTGTCGAAGCGGATCAGGCTCTTGCCGAGCGTCGACTTGCCGCAGCCGGACTCACCGGCCAACCCCATGATCTCGCCGTCCGCGACGCTGAAGGTGACGCCGTCGAGCGCCTGCACGTCGCCCGCCAGGGTGCGGTAGTAGACCTTGAGATCGTTTACGGCGAGGCTCACCGGCTCACAGCTCCCTCAGCTGCGGGTTGAACACCTCGTCGAGGCCGACGTTCATGACGTAGAGGGAACCGACGATCGCCATGATCGCGAGGCCCGGCGGCACGAACCACCACCAAAGGTGCAGCTGCAGCGCGGCGTTCTGCACCGAGAGCTGCATCATCATCCCCAACGAGATCGTGTTGGACGGGCCGAGACCGATGAAGTCGAGCGTCGCGGCGATCAGGATCGCGCCTCCGAAGAGGAGGATGAACATCATGAACAGGTACGAGCTCATGTTCGGCGCGATCTCCTTGAAGATGATCTGCCAGCTCTTCCGTCCGCTCAGGCGCGCCATGGCGACGAAGTCGCGCGAGACGAGCGAGAAGGTCTGCGCCCTGAGGGCCCGCGCCGCCCAGGGCCATGACGTCAACCCGATGAAGACGGACTCCGTCATGATCCCGCGCACCTTCAGGTAGGCGGCAATGACGAGCAGGAGCGCGAACGTCGGAATGACGAGCACGACGTTCGTGAGCATGTTGAGGATCTCGTCGACGATGCCGCTGCGATAGCCGGCCGTGAACCCGACGAGCATGCCGACGGCCGCCGCGATGCCGCCGCCGAGCGCCCCGACGAGGAACGCGAGCCGGAGGCCGGTGACGAACTGGGAGTAGACGTCCTGACCGAGCAGCGTCGTGCCGAACCAGTAGCCGTCCTTCGTCGTCGGCGCCCAGGAGAGCTTGCCCCCGTACTCGAGCGGCGGGTGGTGCGCGAGAAAGGGCCCGACGACGGCGAAGAGGAGCATGGAGAGGGTGATGCCGAGGCCGACGACGAGCTTCCGGTTCCTGACCGCGAAGTGGAGCATCTCGCGCAGGCCGCTCATGCGCGGCGCGGCGGCGGCGGGAGCGACGGCCGGCTCGGGCGCCTCGGCCGCCGGTTCGAGCGAGATCGGCCTGGCCGGTCCGACGCTCATGCCTGACCTCCTTGCATCCCGATCCTCGTCCGCGGGTCGACGAGGACGTAGACGATGTCGACGAGGAAGTTGGCGATCAGGACGCCGACGATGATGAAGAGGAAGATGCCCTGGATCACGAAGTAGTCCTCGTTCGTGATCGCCCGGTAGATCTGGTAGCCGAGCCCGGGGTAGGAGAAGACGATCTCCGTGACCAGCGCGCCGGCGATGACCGCGCCGAGCGACAGCGCGAGCCCCGTGATCTGCGGCAGCACCGCGTTCCGGAAGGCGTACTTGCGAACGAGCCGCTGCGGGGCTCCGAGCGCCTCGAGGTAGTGCGCGTAGTCGGACTCGAGCTCGTAGATGATCATGTTCCGCATGCCGATCGCCCAGCCGCCGAAGGCGACGAGGAACAGCGACATGAACGGCAGGAACCAGTGGTGGAGCAGGATGAGGATGAAGCCCACAGACCAGGAGCGTTGGGCGGTCGGGTCGTAGGCGAACCCGACGGGGAAGACCTGCCAGGTGACCGCCAAAAGCCAGGAGAGCAGGATCCCGAGCCACATGTACGGGGTTGCGGTCAGCGCGTAGCCGAGCGGCAGCACCGTGTTGTCGAGGACCTTCCGGCGGGCGGCGAGCGCGCCGACCTTGTTCCCCGCGTACCAGCTGAGCAGGATCGCCGGGATCAGCAGGCCGAGCGTGTACGGCACGGCGTGCAAGATGATCGACATAACCGAGGTCGGGAACTGCAGGATGCTCGTGCCGAGGTCGCCGTGGAGGAGCGACACCCAGAAGTAGTAGTACTGCTTCCAGAGCGGAAGGTTGAGGTTGAACGCCCGCATGTAGTGGTTGTAGAGCTGCTGGGCGACCTTGGGATCCTGGATCTGGATCCGTCCCACCAGGGTCAGGACGGGGTTGCCCGGCATCAGGTGCGGGATCGCCCAGTCGATCGTTACCGCGACGACGAACGTCAGGCCGTAGATGAAGAGCTTCCTCAGGAAGTAGCGTCGCAACGGGTCTCCTCGCTCAGGTCACCCCGCAATCGAACCACCGCCCCTCCCCGCAGCTGCTGCCGATGGGAGGGGCGGTGTTCGATCACGGACGTGTCGCTTCAGTCGACGGTCTCGACGCTCACTTCTTCTTGAGGTGCGTGAACATGTCGATGCCCGTCATCTGCAGGTAGCCGCCCCACATGACGGGGGTGTACTGCCGAGTGGTGCCCGAGGCGGGCCAGCTCGTCCAGTACTTCGAGGTGAACTGCGCCCACATCCCGTTGTACCAGAGCGGAATCATGGGCAGGTCCTTCATCAGCGTCGTCTCCAGCGAGCTGTTGATCTCCTTGATCGCAGCCGTGTTCGTCGGGGGAGTCTTGTCCAGCTTCTGGACGAGCGCCCACGCGGTCGGGTTGCTGTACTGCTCGAAGTTCGCGAACGTCTGGCCGGTGCCTGTCGTGATGATCGGCAGGTGGAAGATGCCGTTCCAGTACGTCCACGGGTTGTCGCTGATCTGGTAGTGGTTGTCGATCACGAGGTCGAAGTTGCCCGTGTTCCGATCGCTCTGCCAGGTGTTGAAGTCCTTCACCTTGGCGGTGATCCGGATCCCCGCGTCCTTCGCCGAGGCGACGATCATGTCGCGGGCGGCCTCCCAGTCAGACCAACCCTGCGGGACAGAGAGATCGAGGTTGATCTTCGAGCCGTCCTTGTTCTCGAACATCCCCGAGCTGTCCTTCGGATAGCCGGCCTTCGTCAGCAGCGCCGCGGCGTCGGACGGGTCGTACTTGAAGCCGTTCGCCGTCACCGAGCTGGTGTCGACGTACTTGTTCCACGTCGGCAGCAGGCCCGTCGGGTTCGCCGGCAGGACGAGGTTCCCGTAGTCCTGCGCCACGACCTGGTTGACGTTGATCGCCTCGGCGAGAGCCCTGCGGAACACCGGGTCGTTCAGCGGCTTGACGGTCGTGTTCGGCTCGAGCCAGGCCGTGTTCGCCGACAGCATGTACGGCGCCTTGGCGAAGTACGTGCTCACCTTGCCCTGGTCGACCAGCTGGTTGACACCGGGCAGGTAGTTGTTGTTCAGGTCCTCGACGCCCGCGAGCACAGCCGAGAGGCTGTTCGTGTTGCTCGTGTTGACGAGGTCGATGATGTACTTCGGAGCCGGCGACGGCGAGATGCCCAGGTCAGAAGCCCACCAGTGCGCCTTCTTCACCCAGACGACCCTCGTCGTCGGATCGAAGCCCTTGGAGTCCATCTGATACGGGCCCGTCCCGATCGGGTTACCCGGGCTGTACGTCGTCAGGCTCGCCGCATTGGTGATCATGGTCCCTGCCTGCGAAGGGCTGATCATCGGCAGGTTCCACATCAGGTTCTGCCACTGAATGTAATTCGGCGTCCCCTTGAAGTTGATGACGACGGTGTTGCCCTTGACCTTGATCGGCTGCTTCAGGTTGACCCAGAGGTTGTTCCAGAAGGCCGTGTTGAAGCGTCCGAGGTTGATGTTGAAGGCCACGTCACTGCCCTTGAAGGGCTTGCCGTCGCCCCACTTGACGCCCGACCGGACCACGACCGTGTACTGCTTCGGGCCCGTCCACGTCGCCGACTGGGCAAGCCAGTTGATGTACGTCCCCTTGACCGGGTCGAAGCGAAGCAGCGTCTCGATGTCGAGCCCGATCATGCCCGCCGCGTAGTTGCCGGCGTAGGGGTTCGTCCCGGCGATGTTGCCCCACTGCGTCCCACTCGTGACCAGGGTCTCGCTGCGCGGATAACTGGTGAGTGGGCGTAGCTTCCCTGCCGGGCCGGCGCTCTGCGCGCCCGCACCTCCGGCTGTCACGCTGACGGCCACGGCGAGGGCGGCGATGCCCAAGCCGACGACCGTGCGCTTCCAAACGCGTTTCATGATGCTCATCACCCCTTACTCTCGAAAGCTCGTTGAACCAGCGCAGCTCAGATCCGGGCATCCCTCCCTTCGCCGCGCCGGGCGCCCAGGGTCGAGCAGAAACTCACGGTGAGCCGGACGTCCACGCAGCCTCCCTGCGCCTCTCGCTGAAACCGTTACCGGAACTGTGGGCACGGGAGGCCTTTGCGGACATGCGGGAAATCACTGATCTGAAGAGGTCGCCGGCGTGTCTACATACGCCTGGATGGGTAACCGCTTACAGAACCGGCCGCCCACGATCCGCGACATCGCGCGCGAAGCCGGCGTTTCGGTGGCGACGATCTCGCGGGTGCTCAACCGGCAGCCGCACGTCGCCCCCGAGACGCGCGAGACGGTGCTGCGCGTGGTGCGCGAACGCGGGTTCTCGCGGAATCCGTCGGCGCGTGCGCTCTCCGGTGCGCGCACGGGGCTCGTCGGCGTGATGCTGCCGCGGATCCTGCCCTCGTACTTCGCGTACCTCGTTTCCGCCCTGACCGAGGCCCTATACGAGCGGGACTCACGGGCGATCCTCTGCCCGACCGAGGACGAGCACGACCGCGAGGTCGGTCTGCTCGAGCGGCTGCTGCACGGCACGACCGACGGTGCCGTACTGATCCTGCCGGCCGAGTCGAGCGAGGAGCTACGGGCACTGAGCGAGCACGGGTATCCGTTCGTCGTACTCGACCCGCGCTGGCCGCTGTACCCGGGCGTCGTGAGCGTTTCGGCCGCGAACACGGCCGGCGCGATTGACGCGACCGAGCATCTGCTCGGCCTCGGCCACAGGCGGATCGCCGCGATCACGGGTCCGGCCGGCTGGTGCGCGACGGAGGAGCGCCTGATCGGCTACCGCGGTGCGCTCGCGCGCGCCGGCGTGCCGCTCGACCGCACGCTCGAGCTGCCGGGGAACTTCGAGATCGCCGGCGGCTACGCGTCGGCCCAGCAGCTGCTCGACGGCCCGCTGGCGCCGACCGCGATCTTCGGCTTCAACGACAACCTCGCGATCGGCGCGCTGCAGGCCGCGCGCTCGCGCGGGCTGCGCGTGCCGGAGGACGTCTCGATCGTCGGCTTCGACGACTCAGAGCAGGCGGCGCTCGTGACGCCGTCACTGACGAGCGTTCGCCAGCCGCTGAGCGAGATGGGCCGGATGGCGGTCAGCGTGCTCACCCGGCTGATCGAGGACCGCGCCGGCGAGGCCCTCAGGGTCGAGCTGTCGACCACCCTCGTGGTCCGCAGCTCGACGGCCCCGCCGCCGGGCGCCTGAGCCTCAGCGCCGGGAGCCGTACAGCAACCGCAGCGCCCGGTACAGAGGCCGGAAGCGCGGCTTCGCTAGCCTGAGCAGCGTGGCCGCGTCGGTGCTGCTTCGGTTCGCCGCCGGGCTCGCCGCTCTCGTCGCGGGTGTCGCCGCCGTCGCCGTGGCGGCGGTGCTCCTCGAGCGCACGCCGGGGCCGGCGCCGGCCGCGGTCTCGGCGGCTGTCCCTACGGCTCCGGCACGTGCAGCGCCGGCGGCTCCGAGGGCTCCGGCGGGCTTTCCGGCGCCGCCGGCCGGCGCGGTCGTGTTCAGCCGCGAGGACGGCGGGTACGCGCTTGCCCTCGGCGTCGTCCCGCAGGGCTCGCACGTCGTCGCCCAGGCCTCGCTGCTCGGTCCGCTGGGAGCGCCTGTCCGCGGCGTCTCGGTCTCGTTCACCGTGCAGAGCGCGACCCGGAACGGCGCCGCGTGCGGCTCCGGCTGCTACCGGGCGACGCTTCCGGTCACGGGCCGTCCGTCCGCCGTCGTCGTCGACGTCCAAGGGCGAGGCGCGACCACCCGCTGGCGGGTGTCGCTGCCCGCAGCGTGGCCGCCCGTGAACGCGTCGGTGCTCGTCGCCCGGGCCGGCCGGGTGTGGCGATCGCTCCGGTCGCTCGCGTTCGTCGAGACGCTCGCGTCCGATCCCGCGCACGCTGTCTCGAGCAGCTGGCGCCTCGCCGCACCTGACCGTGCCGCCTACCACGTCACGGGCGGCTACGAGTCCGTCATCATCGGTCGCCGCCGCTGGGACAAGGCGCCGGGCGGCCGCTGGGTCGAGTCGCCGCAGTCGATCCCGATCAGGCAGCCGCAGCCGTTCTGGGTGTCTGCGACGAACGCCTATCTACTCGGCAGCGGCGAGATCCGCGGCCGCCGCGTCTGGCGGGTCTCGTTCTTCGACCCGGCGACGCCTGCGTGGTTCGAGGTCGAGCTCGACAAGCAGACACTCCGCACGCTGGACCTGCGCATGACGACGACCGCGCACTTCATGCACGACGTCTACGGCCCGTTCGACGCTCCCGCCGGGATCACCCCGCCGAGCTAGTGGACGACGAGTGTCCCCTTCATGCCCGCCGCGGCGTGTCCCGGGACGGTGCAGAGATACGGGTACTTCCCCGCCTTCAGTGTGACGGTCAGCTTGGCGGTCTTGCCCGGTTGAATCTGCGGCGTCACCTTGCCTGCGATCTTGAAGTCGTGGGCGAGCTTGCCCTTGTTGACGATCGTGAAGGTGACCGTCCCGTGCGCGACGGTCTTCGGTGAGAGCACGAACTTGAACTCCGTCGCCGTGACCGTGACCTTGGCGGCCGCGTGGGAGCGCGACGCGAGCGCCGGAGCCGCGAGGGCGGACGCGGCGACGAGCGCTGCGACGAGCAACGAAAGGCGAACCGGAGACAACGTACTTGAGCGGAGCATGACCCTCCCGGGACGCGACTCGGGGCTGGCAGAAGCCACGCTCGGCGACCCCAACCTCCGAACGATTTGACCGAACGACTATACCGTTGCCCAGGCGACGTCGCGCTCCATGCCGGCGTCGGGCTTCACTGGCGCGTCGAGCTCCAACGCCGTCGTCAACGTCTATGCGCAGCCGGCGCCGCCGGCGACACGATCACGCTCTACGACGGCTCGAGCTCGATCGGCACGGCGACGGTCGCCTCGAACGGCACCTGGTCGCTCAAGGTCAAGCTCGCCTCCGGCTCTCACACGCTGACGGCGACGCAGACCCTGACGGCCGGCGTGACGAGCTCGGCGAGCGCCGCATGGGCCGTAACAGTTCCGTCACACTGAGGTCTCCCGCGAGAGGAGGAGGCCCAGATGGCGACGGACGACGGACCGATCCACGAGACGATCGAGCAGCTGGTCGCGGAGGAGCACGAGCTCTGGCAGCGTGAGGCGGCCGGCGAGGCGACCGATGCCGAACGGGACCGGCTCGAGGCCGTCAAGGTCTCGCTCGACCAGTGCTGGGACCTGCTGCGCCAGCGGCGCGCCCTGCACGACGCAGGCCTGCCGGAGGACGGGGCGGACGTGCGACCGCCCGACGTGGTCGAGCGGTACCTGCAATAGCCGGGCGGCCGGAATGAGTAGCCACCCGACGACCGGCCGCCACTGGCGGCTGCCGATCTCGCCGCCCCCCGACGCGGACAGCATGCTCGTGCCCTGGTGGATCCCGCCGCTGTTCGTCGCCTTCGCGCTCGGACTGGCGCCGTGGATCGTATGGCTCTTCGTCAGCCTGCCGTCCCAGACGATCGCCAACCACTGGGAGCTCGCGTGGGGCGGGTTCGACGTCGCGCTCGGCGTGCTTCTCGCGGCGACCGGGATCGCGCTGGCCAGGCGCAAGACTGTCGCGGGCATCTACGCGGCGATGACCGCCGGCATGCTCCTCGCCGACGCCTGGTTCGACATCCTGACCTCGCGCGGAACGGGAACGCTCGTCCTCGCCCTCGTCGAGGCGTTCTGCGTCGAGTTGCCGCTCGCGGCGCTCTGCATCTGGATCGTCCGCAACATCGACCGTGTGCTCGAGGACGTGCGCCCGTTCCTCGTCCGCGCCGGCTTCCGCATCGAGGGCCGCCGGCTCGTGCCGCCCGACTCCGCCCTCGAGAAGGACTGACCGGTCGTCGCGAGACGGAAAAAGTGGCCCCCCCTCGCGCAGGGGCCACATGACGTCGAGGTGCGTCGGTCGGTCTAGGTCCCTGCCGCGGGCACGTCGCCGTCAGAAGAGCCCAACGGTCCTTCCCTCGCCGTCGATGTCGACGTTGATCGCTGCCGGTGCCTTGCCGAGCCCGGGCATCGTCTGCATATCTCCGCAGAGCGGGACGAGCCAGCCCGCGCCGGTGTAGGCGAGGATGTCCCGGACAGGCACCGTGAAGCCGGTCGGCGCGTTCACGAGCGCCGGGTCGTGCGACAGGGAGAGATGCGTCTTTGCCATGCAGATCGGGAGCCGGTCGAAGCCGGCCTCGTTGAATTGGCGGATCTTCTCTCGCGCGGGCGGCAAAAGAAAGACCCCGTCCGCGCCGTAGACCCGCTTGGCGATCGTCTCGATCTTGCTCTCGATCGAGTCCTCGAGCGGGTAGAGCGGCGCGAAGCTCGACGGCTGCTCCGTCGCCGCGACGACCGCCTCGGCCAGAGCCGAGGCACCCTCGCCGCCCTTCACGACGCCGTCGTTCGCCTCGGCGGCGAAGGCGCCGTTCGCGGTGGCGATCTCCCGCACCAGCTCGATCTCCTCGTCCCGGTCGTCCGGGAAGCGGTTGACTGCGACGACCGCGTTGAGGCCGAACTCGCGGATGATGCCGAGATGGCGGATCAGATTGGCCGCGCCGCGCTCGACCGCGTCGATCCCGCCGTCGGGCTCGCCGGCGTGGTGCTTGAGCGCCTTGATGCTCACGACGAGGACGGTGGCGCTCGGGCGCAGCCCGCCGAACCGGCAGACGATGTCGAAGAACTTCTCCATGCCCATGTCCGAGCCGAAGCCGCTCTCGGTCACCACGATGTCGCCGAGCTTGAGCGCCACGCGGTCGGCGACGAGCGAGTTGTTGCCGTGTGCGATGTTCGCGAACGGGCCGCAGTGGACGAACACCGGCTGCCCCTCGAGCGTCTGGACGAGGTTCGGCTTGAGCGTCTCCTTGAGCAGCACCGTCATCGCGCCGGCGGCCTTGAGCTGCTCCGCCGTCACGGGCTCGCCCTCGTAGGTCGTGCCGACGGTGACCGCGCCGAGCCGCGCGCGCAGGTCGTGGAGGTCGCGGGAGACGGCGACGATCGCCATCACCTCGGAAGCGGCGGTGATGTCGAAGCCGGTCTCGCGGGCGTAGCCGTTCGCGCGGCCGCCCAGGCCGACGACGATATTGCGGAGCGCGCGGTCGTTCATGTCCATGCAGCGGCGCCAGGAGATCGTCAGCGGGTCGATCCCGAGCACGTTGCCGTGCAGGATGTGCGCCTCGAGCATCGCCGCGAGCAGGTTGTTCGCGGCGCCGATCGCGTGGATGTCGCCGGTGAAGTGGAGGTTCAAGTCCTCCATCGGCACGACCTGCGCGTAGCCGGCGCCGGCGGCGCCGCCCTTGATCCCGAACACGGGGCCGAGGGAGGCCTCGCGCAGGCAGAGCACGGGCCGGTGCCCGATGTGGCCGAGACCCTGGGTGAGCGAAACGGCGGTCGTCGTCTTGCCCTCGCCCGCCTTCGTCGGCGTGATCGCAGTGACGGTGACGAGCTTTGCATCCGGCCGGTCCGCGAGCCGGTCGAGCACCGAGAGGTCGACCTTCGCCTTGTACTTGCCGTAGAGGTCGACCTCGTCAGGCTCGAGGCCGGCGGCCGCGGCGATCTCGCTGATCGGCCGGAGGCGAGCCTCCTGTGCGATCTCCAGGGACGAAGGCATCTGCGTCGTCAAGAGTGCTCCTTTTCGTCGTCGAGTCGCATCCACCACCGACTGATATACGGACGATATGCTAATAGTTCCAGCGTGGCGGCCGCAGGCGCAACCCGGGTTCTCCCGCCGCGCGAGGCGGGTGCCTCGCTCGCGGACAAGGCCTATCACGCCATCCGCGACCTGATCGTCACGCTCGAGCTGGCGCCGGGCGCCGTGATCGACGAGCGGGCACTGATCGAGCGGCTCTCGATCGGCCGCACCCCGGTTCGCGAGGCTCTGCGCCGGCTGGCGCAGGAGCGGCTCGTCGAGGTGTATCCCCGCCGGGGGATGTTCGTGACCGGCGTCGACGCTCGCGAGCTCGCGCGCATCTCGGAGGTGCGCGCGGCGCTCGAGCCGGAGGCCGCGAGGCTTGCGGCCGAGCGGGCCACCGAGCCGGAACGCGAGGAACTCGCGGTGCTCCTCGCGGAGCTCGAGGCGAAGGGCCTCGGCGACCGCGAGCTGATGGCGCTCGACGAGCGCATCCACCGGGCCGTGTACCGCTGCGCGCACAACGAACTGCTGGAGGCGACGCTGGAGCAGTACTACGTCCTCAGCCTGCGCATCTGGATGATGGCGATCGACCGGGCACGCGAGCTCGACGAAGCTGTTCGCCAGCACCGTGTGCTGCTCGAGGCGATCCGCAGCGGCGACGGCGCGCAGGCAGCGACCACGATGCGAGACCATGTCCAGGACTTCGAGCAGGCGATGCGTCGCGTGCTCCTGACCGTGTGAGGGCCTTGTGAGCGATCTTCCGAGAACAGCCCGCGCCGTCGTGATCGGCGGCGGCATCGTCGGCAACAGCCTCGTCGGCTGGCTCGCCGAGCTCGGCTGGCGTGACCTCGTCCTGCTGGACAAGGGCCCGTTCCCGAATCCGGGCGGCTCGACCGGCCACGCGTCGAACTTCATCTACCCGGTCGACCACTCGAAGGAGATGACCCAGCTGACGCTGGAGTCGATGCGCCAGTACCACGAGGCGGGCGTCTACATCGAGAGCGGCGGCATCGAGGTCGCCCGCACAGCGGAGCGGCTGGAGGAGTTGCGCCGCAGGATGGCCTCCGCGAAGTCGTGGGGCGTCGAGCCCGTGTCGCTCGTGACTCCGGCCGAGGTGAAGGAGCTCGTCCCCTTCATCGACGAGTCGGTGATCCTCGGCGGCTTCTACACACCGTCGGTCGGCGTCGTCGACTCGCTCCGCTTCGGCACGATCATGCGCGACCGCGGGCAGGAGCTCGGCGCGCTGCAGGTGTTCCCGAACACCGAGGTGCTCGGCATCGACGTCGAGAACGGGCGCGTGAAGCGCGTCCGCACCGATCGCGGGGACGTCGAGGCCGAGGTCGTCGTGATTGCGTGCGGCATCTGGAGCCCGCGCCTCGCGCGCATGGCCGGCGCGTCGATCCCGCTCACGCCGGCGGTGCACCAGATGATCGACGTCGGACCCGTGCCGCGCTTCCTCAGCTCGAAGACCTCGATCGAGTTCCCGATCGTGCGCGACATGGACACGAACATGTACGAGCGCCAGGACGGGCAGGGGCTCGAGGTGGGCTCGTACGCGCACCGGCCGATCCTGCACGAGCCCGACGAGATCCCCTCGATCGCGGAGGCGGCGCTCAGCCCGACCGAGCTCCCGTTCACGCAGGAGGACTTCGAGCTCCAGCTCGAGCACGCGCTCCAGCTCGTGCCCGAGGTCCTCGGCGACGAGTCGGTCGGCATCAAATACGCGATCAACGGTCTGCTCTCGCTCACTCCGGACGGCCTGCCGCTGCTCGGCGAGACGCCCGAGGTGAAGGGTCTCTGGTCCGCGGCCGCGGTCTGGGTCAAGGAAGGCCCGGGCGTCGGCAAATCGCTCGCCGAGTGGATGACGCACGGCGAGTCGGAGATCGACCTTCAATCGTCCGACATCGCGCGCTTCTACGACGAGCAGCGGACGCCCGCGCACATCAAGGGCCGCGCCGCCGAGGGCTTCAACAAGACCTACGGGATCGTCCACCCGTCGGAGCAGTGGGAGTCGAACCGGCGCGTGCGCATGTCGCCGTTCTACGCGCGCGAGCAGCAGCTCGGGGCCGTGTTCTTCGAGGCGGCCGCCTGGGAGCGGCCGCACTGGTACGAGTCGAACGCGAGGCTCGTCGAGGAGTACGGCGTGCAGACGCGCGAGCACGAGTGGGACGCGCGCTGGTGGTCGCCGATCATCAACGCCGAGCATCTCGCGATGCGCGACCGCGCGGCGATGTTCGACCTGACCGCGTTTTGCATCTTCGACGTCGTCGGGCCCGGCGCCCTCGACGTCGTGCAGGAGGTCGCGGCGAGGCAGATGAACGTGCCGAGCGGGCGCGTGATCTACACCCCGGTGCTCTCGCCGAGCGGGACCTTCAAGTCCGACCTGACGATCATGCGCATGGACGACGTGACGTTCCGCGTCGTCACCGGCGGCGCGCACGGCATGGCGGACAAGAAATGGTTTGCCGACCACCTGAACGACGGCGCACGGATCGAGGACCTCACGTCGACCTGGTGCACGGTCGGGCTCTGGGGCCCGCGTGCGCGCGACATCCTCGCGTCGATCACGAGCGACGACGTCTCGAACGAGGGCTTCCCGTTCAGCACGTGGAAGACGCTCGAGGCCGACGGGTTCGAGGTCCTCGCCTCGCGGATCTCGTACGTCGGCGACCTCGGCTGGGAGCTGTACGTGCCGATGGAGAACGGCGCCAGGCTGTGGGACGCGGTGTGGGAGGCGGGGCAGCCGCACGGCGTCGTCCCGGCCGGCATCGGCGTCTACGGCACGACGGGCCGGCTCGAGAAGGCGTACCGCGCCTTCGGCACCGAGCTTGACGCGGACTACAACGTCGTCGAGGCCGACATGGCGTGGTGGAGGGTCAAGGACGAGGACTTCGTCGGCAAGAAGGCGCACGTCGCGCACCGCGGCTCCGAGCCGGTTGCGAAGCTCTGCACGCTGACGATCGACGACCACACGTCGAAGAGCGGCGTGAAGCGGTACCCGCTCGGGCGCGAGCCGATCACGACGCCGGACGGCCGGCCCTTGTCGGACGCGAAGGGCCGCCGCTCGTACGTGACGAGCGCCGGCGCCGGTCCGTCGATCGGCAAGCACATCCTGCTGTCCTACCTGCCGCCCGAGCGCGCGAACCCCGGCGAGGGGCTCGCGGTCGAGTACATGGCCGAGCTGTACCCGGTCACCGTCGCAATCGTCGGCTCGACGCCGATCTTCGACCCCGAGAACACGAGGATCCGCTCGTAGTGCGCATCTTCGTTTGCGTGAAGCGGGTGCCCATGACCGGCGGCCGCATCGTGCTCACGGCCGACGAGCAGGCGATCGACACGAAGCATCTCGGCTTCACGATCAGCCCGCACGAGGAGTGCGCCGTCGAGGAGGCCGTGCGGCTCGTCGAGGCGCACGGCGGCGAGTCGGTCGTGCTCACGCTCGGCCCGGCCGAGGCGGAGGAGCAGCTGCGCGACTGCATGGCGACCGGCGCCGACCGCGCGATCCTCCTCCAGACCGGCGGCGAGGAGTGGGATGCGCAGGCGACCGCGGGCGCGATCGTCGACGCGATCCGCGGCGAGGAGCCGTTCGACCTGATCCTGTTCGGCAACGAGTCGGCCGATGCGGGCGGCTACCAGGTCGGGATCCGCGTTGCGTGCGCGCTCGGCCTGCCGGTCGTCACCGGCCTGAAGGGCATCGCGGTGGAAGGCGGGCAGGCACGTTGCGAGCGCGAGGCCGGCGACGGCCGCGACGTCTACGAGGTGCCCCTACCGGCGGTGCTGACCGTGCTCGAGGGGCTCAACCTACCGCGCTACCCGTCGGTGCCGGGGCGCCTGCGCGCGAAGTCCAAGCCGCTCGCGATTCTGGAGCCGGCACGGCCGGAGCCACGGTTGGAGAAGCTCCGCCTCGTGGTGCCCGAGGGCCAGGGGAAGCAGGCGGAAGTGCTCGGTGAAGGCGTCGCCGCTGCGCCACGGGTGGTCGAGGTCCTCCAGTCGCTGGGAGCGGCGTGAGGGGCGAAGGTCAACGGCTGCAACCAGGTTGCTGCGCAACCTGGTTGCGGATGTCCGGCGACCTGACTTCAGTCAGGTCGCAGTCGTTGGAACGTCACGCATGAGCATCCTCGTCTTCGTCGAGCCGAACGACGAGCTCTCGCTCCAGGCGCTCGCCTTCGCCCGCACGCTCGGCGACGTCCGCGCGGTCTCGGTCGAGGGGCCGTACGCGCCCGCCGCCTGGGCGGCGGCGATCGTCGGCGCGGCGGAGGGCTCCGAGGCGATCGTCGCGGCCGGTTCGGATCGCGGCAACGAGCTGCTCGCCCACGTGGCGGCGCGGCTCGACCAGCCGTTCGCGGCGAACGTCACCCGGATCGAGGGCGACGTCGTCACGCGCATCCGCTGGGGCGGCAGCTTGCTCGAGGAGGCGCGGCTGCACGGCTCGCCGCGGATCCTGACGGTCGCGCCGCACGTTCACGCCGCCGAGGAAGCGGGCGCGCCCGTCGAGCTGCTCGCGCCCGACGCAGCGGATTCCTCGCCGCGCGTCATCGACCACGTGCCGCCCGCGGGAGGCGGTGTCTCGCTGCGCGACGCGAAGGTCGTCGTCAGCGGCGGCCGCGGCGTGGGCTCCAGCGAGGGCTTCGGGATCATCGAGGAGCTCGCCGGCCTGCTGGGCGGCGCGGTCGGCTGCTCGCGCGTCGTCACGAGCGCCGGCTGGCGGCCGCACACCGACCAGGTCGGCCAGACGGGGACGAAGATCTCACCGGACCTCTACATCGCGTGCGGGATCAGCGGCGCGACGCAGCACATCGCCGGCTGCAAGGGGGCGAAGAAGATCCTGGCGATCAACGACGACCCGGAGGCGCCGATCATGGCCAGCGCCGATTACGCCGTGATCGGCGACCTGCACGAGATCGTGCCCGCGATCAGCGCCGAGCTGAGAAAGGCGCGCGGATAGACATCGTCGCCGGCGCGCTCGGGCTCGCCGCGCTCGTGGCGGTTTGCGGCGGGCTGTTCGTGCGGCGTGCGCTCTTCCTCGTCCGGCTCGTCCGGCAGGGGAAGCCGGTCGACCGCTCGGCGGACGTGCCGCAGCGCGTCCGGAACGAGGCCGTGATCGTGTTCGGCCAGCGGAAGCTGCTGCAGCGGCTCGTCCCCGGCCTGATGCACGCGTTCATCTTCTGGGGCTTTCTCGTCCTCTTCCCGACGATCGTGGCGGCGGCGATCGCCGCGGTCGACAAGCACTTCGAGATTCCCGCGACCTGGTTCGGCGACCTCGTCGACGTGTTCGTACTGCTCGTGCTGGCGGGCGTCGTGACGGCCGTCGTGATTCGCACGGTCGTCCGGCCGGCGAGGTTCGAAGGCTCGCACCACGGTGAGGGCCACCTGATCCTCGGGCTGATCGCGGGCGTCGTGCTGACGCTGCTGTGCTGGCACGCGGCCGCAGTGGCCGCGGGATTGGAAACGCACGCCGGCTTCCTCGCCAACGCGTTCTCGCACGCGTTCCCGCACGACGACGTGCTCGAGCGCGTCTTCGTGTGGGCGCACCTCTGCTTCATCTTCGTCTTCCTCGCCTACCTGCCCCATTCGAAGCACCTGCACATCGCGACGGCGGCCGTCAACGTCTGGTTCACGCGCACGCGCGCGAGCGGGAGACTAGAGCCGCTGCGCTTCGACCTCCCCGACGCGGAGCTCCGCTTCGGCGCCGGCACGGTCGCCGACCTGACCTGGAAGCAGATCATGGACGGCTTCTCGTGCACCGAGTGCGGGCGCTGCCAGGACGCCTGCCCGGCCCACGCCACCGGCAAGATCCTCTCGCCGAAGCTTCTGATCATGGGCATCCGCGACCAGGTCTTCGCGCAGAGCACGGAGCCGATCGCCGGACACGGCGTTCCGGAGGAGATGATCTGGGACTGCGTGACGTGCGGCGCGTGCATCGAGGCGTGCCCGGTCTCGATCGAGCACGTCGACCACATCGTCGACCTGCGCCGCCACCTTGTCATGGTCGAGTCGAACTTCCCGGCGGAAGCGGAGCCGATGCTGCGCGACGTCGAGCGCGCGTCGAATCCGTGGGGCAAGCCGCAGACGGAGCGCGCCGCGTGGGCGGAGGAGCTCGGCGTGCGCGTGCTCGAGCCGGGCGATCCCGCGCCCGAGTACCTGTACTGGGTCGGCTGCGCCGCCTCCTTCGACGAGCGGGCGCGGAAGTCGGCCGAGTCGACCGCGAAGCTGCTTCAGGCAGCGGGCGTCGACTTCGCGATCCTCGGTCCGCGCGAGTCGTGCACCGGCGACCCGGCGCGGCGCATCGGCAACGAGTACGTCTTCCAGGCGTTCGCCGAGCAGAACGTCTCGACGCTGAACGAGTCGGGCGTGACGAAGATCGTCGCGAGCTGCCCGCACTGCTTCAACACGCTCGCGAACGAGTACCCGGACTTCGGCGGCCGTTACGAGGTGCTGCACCACACGGAGCTGCTCGCGCAGCTCGTCCGCGACGGCCGGCTCGCGCCGCAGGCGGGTGAAAAGGAGATCACCTACCACGACTCGTGCTACCTCGCGCGCCACAACGACGTGCGCGCGGAGCCGCGCGAGCTCGTCGCCGCCGTCGGCAGGCCCGTGGAGATGAAGCGCAGCGGCAAGCAGACGTTCTGCTGCGGCGCCGGCGGCGCGCACATGTGGATGGAGGAGCGGGGAACGGGTATCAACGAGGAGCGCGTACGCGAAGCGGTGGAGACGGGCGCGGCGACGCTCGCAGTTGCGTGCCCGTTCTGCACGGTGATGCTCGACGACGGCGTGCGCACGTCCGGTAAGCAGCTGCGCGTCGTCGACGTGTCGACGCTGCTCGCCGAGTCGCTCGAGCGCGAGTGATGCTCGTCGGCCTCGGCCACGTCGACCTCGTCTGCCGCGACCTCGAGCGGTCGCTCGCGTTCTACGCCGCTGTCTTCGGGCCGCTCGGCCTCGAGGAGCCGTTTCTCGTCGAGGGCTATGCGACGTTCTTCCTCGACCCAGATAGATAGCTTCTAACATCGATTAGGCGTGGTCAGCGAGCTAGGGGCTCGTGGCGAGGGCGGCGAGTGCCTCGTCGACGTCTCCGAGCTGCCACTGCTGGGTGCCGAGGAAGGCGTAGCGGACGACACCGCCCAGGTCGATCGCGAAAAGGGCCGGACGCTGGCCGAGCGAGAGCAGCCGCGACTCGATCTGGTAGGCGCGGTAGACGTCCCGTTGCGGGTCGGCGAGCAGCGGAAACGGGATCCCGCGCGCCGCCGCGAACGCGTCGGTCTGGTCGATGCTGCCGGGCGCCAGCGCGAGCACCTCGACGCCCCTGCCGCGGATCTCGTCGTACCGCTCGCGCAACTGCGCGAGATGCCGGCGGCAGAACGGTCAGCCGAAGGCGCGCATGAACACGAGCAG
>Ga0187865_1000298_pt1 | contig 70755 bp, 61 predicted proteins | sample June2016WEW_11_1_2_FD_132989 | JGI IMG/M metagenome (GOLD analysis project Ga0187865, IMG submission 132989) | Peatland microbial communities from SPRUCE experiment site at the Marcell Experimental Forest, Minnesota, USA - June2016WEW_11_100 | ecosystem: Environmental > Terrestrial > Soil >... | reverse complement strand
CCGCCGTGAGGCGACGCCTTTCCAGGGCGTTGAAATCCCTTCGAGACCCTTTCGTTGTACGCATGCGATAGACATAGCACGAGTCTCAACGGTTGTCACTATATTTTACGAGATTCAGTAGATCCTACGGCCAGGAGGAAGGAAACCCCCCACTCGACAGGAGTCACCCGCCCCCAGGATGCGCATCACTTGGTCCCTTGCTTGATGGCCGCCTCGGGCCGCCGGCCCGAGAGGCGGCTCACCAACTCCCTCCATCTGGCAATGGCGGTGATCAGCACCGCTAGGACCCAGGGGAGCACGGCCTCAACCGGCTTCGCCACCGCCTGGATCCGGTGCAGGATCAAGGGGTCGGTGACGAGGAGCTCGCCGGCCACCTTACCCAGGATGATGCCGCCCAAGAGGACCAACCAGGGATACCGGTTCATCAGATTGGCGATGATGGCGGCGCAGCAGAGGATGATGGGGATGCTCAGGGCGAGGCCGAAGATGAGCAGAGAGAGCTTCCCTTTGGCTGCAGCAGCCACTCCCAGGACATTGTCCAGGGACATGATGAGGTCGGCCACGATGACGATCCGGACGGCCTCCCACAGGTTGGCGCTGGTCTTCACATGCTCGTCGCCGTCCCCGGAGCTGGGCCGGACCAGCTTCCAGGTGACCCACACCAGTGTGAGCCCCCCCGCGAGCCGGAGCCCGGCCATTTCCAGGAGCATGGCCGCCACCACCGTGAGCACGATGAGAAGCGCCACGGCGCCGAAGGACCCCCAGAAGAGCCCCAGCTTCCTCTGCTTGGGCGGCAGAGAGCGGACGGCCATGGCGATCACGACGGCGTTGTCCCCGGACAGGATGAAGTTCACGTACATAATGGTGAGCACACCGACGATCCATTCCCAGCTCATGTTCAGTGGTCTCTCCCCGTCGCCTAGATCGCCCGGACTCTAGAGTTGGCGGCCAAGTTCTTGATGTCCTTCAGGAGACTGCCGACGGGTGAACCCTACTATACACCTGCCCTCACACCAGGTGGAAATCATCTCCTTATACCGAAGGTTCAAGGCAGTGAACAAGCTCAGGATGCATGGTGAAAGGTAGCCAACAAGCTGTGGTCAAGTGCTTCAAGTCCCCGCCTGTTGCCAGGTGTGCGCAATTGCCCGCCGTAAGGCGTCGCGAACACCGGCCGGGTCGCAGGTGGCTTTGAAGCCCAGCTTCTCGCGGATTCTTCGGTCATCCAGCTCCCACCGATCCGCGAGGAAGGCCGCGCCGGTCCATTCCGTCGCGGGAATCACCTCGACCCCTGCCGACGAGCCCGTGATCTCCACCGCCATCCGCGCGATCTCTTCCCAGGTGACGTAGGCGCTGGCCAGGTTGAAGACCTGCCCAAAGCTTCCGGGGTTGAGAAGGATCAACTCCACCGCCTGGATGAAGTCCTCCATGGACAGGAAGCTCCCGCCACAGTTCGCCGGGACAGGCAGGGGTTTGCCGGCCGCCGCCGTCCGCAGCATCTCGCGTAGGTGCCGGCCACCGATCTCCTCTCCGAAGGCCCACCAGAACCGGAGGATAGTGGCGGGAAGAGCCTGCGTCTGCGCCGCCAGGAGCGTGAGCTTTTCAGCAAACTCCTTGGCCATCCCGTAGGCCGGTTTCCGCGCCTCCAGCACGCCCAATGGATGGTCCTCGTCGATTGGCACGCGGACCGGCTTCCCGTACACGACAGCAGTGCTGGTGTATAGGAAGTGCCTGACTCCTTGCGCCTTGGCGACATCCAGCAGCAGCAGGTGCCCGCGCAGATCCTGCTCCAGGAGAACCTGCGGATCATCCGAGAAGGACCAGGCGAGATGGATGATCGCTTCCGCACCCCGAGCCGCTTTCCCAACCGCTACCGCATCTTCAACGGCGCCTGACAGCAACTCAAGCCGAGGGTGAGACAAGGTTCGCAACGCCTCGAGTTCCTTGTCCAGCGCCACGACGAGATGGCCGCGGGCCAGGAGGGCGGGGACCAACTCTCGCCCAATACTACCGTTGCCACCAGTCACCAAGATTCGCATGTTTGGCCTCCTTGCCTGCCCATTTCAGCATGATCCAGCGATTTGATCCGATCGCTGTCCGTCCATTGACCCGAGAAACGCGGTGGCCTGACAGACTCCCTCCGCCAAGAGAACTCTACGCCACACCCGGTCCGCTGCCAAGCCAAAGCGTTCGCCTTCATGGAGAGTCTAATGAGACGGCGCCTTCGTTAGGAAGCATGAAAAAATGGGGACCACTGAGCCTTGCTTGGATATCTACGCAATCTAATCAGGGCTTGGCCCGCAGAGGAGCGGCCCAGGAAACCGCGTCAGTCTGCGGCGGCAGCGGCGGTCGCCAGCTTCGTGTGCGCCAGCCGCCTCGCTACCAGCGGTTTGAGGGCCGCGATAGCCAGGAACGCCCCGAGCAGGCCGCACGCTACGGCGATCCAGAAGACGGGGACCCAGGAGCCGGTCATCTCCAGGATGGCTGCGGCCCCGACCACGCCTCAGGCGCCCCTCCCCTTCCGCCGGCGATCCAGGGCGTGGTACCCGAGATAGAGGAGGCCGACAAAGACCCCAGCTAACAATAGGAGATGCTCGACCGTACTCGCCCCCCGTTCGATCCGCTCCACAGAGCGGCCGAACCCGTAGCCGACGGCATAGCCCGCCCCGACCATTATCGGCACATAGCACAGCGCTCCGAGCACGTTGGCGATGAAGAAGGCGACGGGCTGGAGGCCCATACTCCCCGCCAAGGGCCCCGCCATGAAGCGCAACCCGGTGACGAACCGGGCAATGAACACGCCGAGGGGGCCATAGCGGGAGACGAAGCCCCGCATCGTCTCGAGTCGTTGGGGCGTCAGGCGGGCCCAGTGGCCGTACCGCGCGACGGCCGGCTGGCCGTACCGACGCCCGATCCAATAGCCGAGATTATCCCCCGCCACGGCCCCCACGATTCCCACCAGGAGGACGAGAGGGAGTTGGAGGCGGCCCTTCCAGACGAAGTACCCCGCGACCCAGAGCACCGAATTCTCCGGGACGGGCACCCCGACATTGCCGAGCACGACAAAGCCGAAGATGGCGAGATAGCCCCACTGGCCGATGAGCGCCTTGAGACTACCCATGGTGGCATCCGAGGGAATGCTTCACGGAATGGGCGGCGCCTCCGCTGGAGTGCTGGAGTTGGCCCGGATGGGCCGACTGCTGCAGAGAACTGCGACTTGTTTGCCGCGTATATCAGGATACGAGACGGAAGGCAAGTCGGTCATCCGGAGCTCTCTGTGCTCGTACGAGAATCTTTCTCGCGGTTGATCACGTATGCAGCGTGGGAGAACAGCAGTACAAGAAAAGGGCGCATGGAGCACGTGCGGACCACAGGAAGTTAAGATGTCCACTCGGGGGAGCGGATGGAGGCGCACTCCTGAGATCCCACCGCGAGGGATTTGCATCGATGAGCAGATAGAATGGGGGGCGATCCCCCTCCTCGGCCACAGGAATTCGCCGACAAATAGGGTCCCGCCCCCCAGAAAACAGATCGCTGTCGTTCTCAGTCGTTCACCGCGGTCAGTCGGCGGCCGCAGGCGTCGGGGCCTAAGTTCATGGTCCCGTGGTAGATCCGCGGCGCTCAGTCCTTCAGCTTCGAATTCTTGTTCAGCAGGCGCACCACGAGCGGCTTCAGCCAGAACCAGGCCAGGCCGGCGGCGCACAGGTCCATAGCAACGGCGGTGTAGAGGACGGGCAGCCAGCTGCCTGTTCTCTCCATGAGCCACGCCGCGCCCGGCGCCGCCAACACCGTGGCCACGCCTTTGGACGTGTACTGTATGCCGTAGTTGGTGGCCGCGTACTTCGTCCCGTATATGTCGGTGATGGCTGACGGGAAAAGTGAGTAGATCTCGCCCCAGGCGAAGAACGTCATGCCGGACATGATCACAAAGCCGAGCGGGTTGTGGACTACCAGAGCGAACACGTTGATCGCGATGGCCTCCAGGGTGAACGCCAAGGCCATGGTGTTATAGCGGCCGATGTGGTCCGAGATCCAGCCCCACATTGGCCGCGTGAAGCCGTTCAGGAGCCGGTCCAGCATCAGGGCCAGCGCGACCGCGTTCATGAACAGGATGGTGACCTTGTCGTGTCCGTAGGACCTGCCGATGGGGCTCAATTGGGCGGTCACCATCATGCCCCCGAAGGCCACCATGGTCATCATCGCGTAAAGGATATAGAAGGGGAGCGTGGACATCATCTCACCCGGCGTATAGCTCCGGGCGGACTGGATCAGCCCGGTGCCGGTAGTCTTGGGTACCCAGCCCACGGGTGTCCAGTCTGCCCGCGGCGCCCGGACGAACTGGGAGGCGAGCATGACGACGACCCCCTGGATGATGCCGAACGTGAAGAAAGCCTGCCGCCAGCCGCCGGATGAGCTGATAATCGCCTGAATCGGCAGCACGGTGAAGAGCGTGCCGAACCCGTAGGAGCCTGCTACGAGCCCAGCCGTCAGGCCGCGGCGGTCGGGGAACCACTTGGCCGCCATGCCAATGGACGCCCCATAGACGGCGCCGACGCCGACACCGCCCAGGCCGTAGGCAAGGTACAGTTGGGGGATGGAGACCACCTTGGAGGACCAGACCCAGCTGATTCCCACGATGAGCCCGGCGATCGTCATGATCCAGCGGGGCCCGAGCTTGTCCACCAGGTAGTTTTCAGCCGGGACGAGCCACGTCTGAATGGCAATGAAAATGGTCAGGGTCACCTGCACGATGGCCAGGGTGGTCTTGAACTCCTTCTGAAGGGGGCCTGTGAACAACGTCCAAGCATACTGGGCGTTCGCGACTGCCATCATGCAGAGGACCAGGGCGGCGAGCACCACCCAGCGGGACTTCATCTGCGGGTCGTCCATGAGTTGCCCTTCTCGGGTCATGATGCATGCCTCCTCCCCCGTGACCGGGGGACAGGGCGTGGCGGCCGCTCCGGCGAGCGCCGCCACGCCCAGGTCAATAAACTACGACTCCCGCGGCGCCGGCAGCGGGATCGCCACCGGGATGCCCGGCGCCTTTCGGCCATGATCAACATCAGCCGTCATTCTGGGCACCACTCTCACTCAACAAGACAAGCCCCTCGGAGAAATGGGGATAGGCCATCCTGCACCTCGTCCACGAATTACCCCAGCAGACAGGGGATGATGTGGCCCATCCGGCTCAGCCGGCGCGGACACTATGCAGGATCTGTGGCGGGAGAGCTTTCCCGGGCGCACTCTCGGCGGACATGTGCCCGCGGTAGCATCCGGGAGTGTCGTATCCGGGAGCATTGAGTAGGGGAAGGCCTCATGCCCCTTTCTAGGATGGCCCTTCGGTTATCATAGACAGCAGCGCAGGCCAGCCAGAGAAGGGCAGCGCTGGACAGAAATATTGAGGGGTTCTGCCGGGATAGACGAACCGTCTTGGCCTGGACTATTACTGCGACGATCGGATTATCCGCCAGTTCGTCACCAGGATTTATCTCATCCAGGGCCAGAACATCCAACGGGATCGCAATGCCGAGAACTAGCAGGGCGAATAGGAGTGCGACCCAGTCCACCCACGATCGCCTCCTTAGCCCCTTGTCGTGCCTCACCGCTACGCTCCAGATCTAGAGTTTCACAGTCGTGGTGCCCTTGATGTGGAGATTCCAGCGGTCGAGCGCGCCCGTAGCCCCGAGACTCCGATGGGCCTTGAGATTCACTCTAAAGCCATTCCAATACGAACCAGAGGCATTGACCGCGAAAATGTCAGGGCGGAGGAAACAAATTCCCAGTTGTCTGGTCCTTCAACTACATTCGGGAGTCCCCTCCACCCTGTTCTCCTTTCTCTTCCTCTTCCTGCAAATGCAGCGCAACTTCGCTGCTCATCACCAAGCGTGCCGCTAGCGATGTTTCTGGCGTTACGCCTCCGCCCCCGGCGCCGGCAGCGGGATCTCCACCGGGATCCCCGGCGCCTTCAACTTGGCATCCACGAAAGCCTGCATCTTGGCGATGTGGGCCTCCTGGAGGTGCGCGAAGCGCCCCTGGAGCTTCATGTACTCGCGCACCGGCTTGTACTCCTTCGGCTTGTGCTGGTACTTGTACTCGCCGTTCTCCCACTCGTACAGGACCCACATGCCGGTCTGGATGGCCAACTTGGCGATCTCGACCGTCTTGGACTCGTTGAACTTCCACCCCTTGGGGCATGGAGCGTGGATGTGGAGGAAGGCCGGCCCCTGCACGTTCAGGCCCTTGCGGACCTTGTTCATGAGGTCCACGGGGTAGGCCACCGACGCCGTGGCCACGTACTTCACCGCCGGGTGGCCACCGATGACGAGCTGCGGCGGATCCTTGGGGAACAGCTTCTTCCCCTCGGGGATCGCGGGTCCCGGAGGCGTGAAGGTGGTGTTAGCCCCGTAGGGTGTGGTGGGCGAGGTCTGGATGCCGGTGTTGGCGTAGGCCTCGTTGTCGTAGCAGATGAACAGCGCATCGTGCCCCCGGTACATCATGGCCGACATGGCCTGGAGGCCGATGTCCACCGAGCCGCCGTCGCCCGCCATCACGATGATGTTGGGCAGTTCGCCTTCCCGCTTCCCCTTGCGGATCAACACCTGGTAGGCCGCCTCGACTCCCGAGGCCACCGCTCCCGCGTTGGTGATCTGGGTGTGCATCCAGGGCACCGCATACGGGGTGCAGAGGTAGCTGGCGTTGGCCACGTACATGCAGCCGGTGGGCCCGAGGAAGATGGTATTGGGGCCGGCCGCCTTGGCCACTAGCTTGTACTGGAGGGCCGGGCCGCATCCCGCGCAGGTCCGGTGCCCCGGCACGTAGTACTCTTCCTTCGGAATGTTCCGGATCTTCTTGATCAACGGAAGATTTTGAGTTTTCACGGCAACCGCCATCGCTAGCTCCTTTCGTTCGCTCGTCGTCAATCGTGAATCGCCGATCGTGGACCTTCGATTCACGCCTCACGTTTCACGTTTCACGTCCGCCTACGCCTCAGCTTCAAAGCCGACCCAGTACACGGTCTTCTTGGCCTTCCCGTCCTTGATCATCTTGGACAGAATGTCGGCCATGTAGTAGAACTCCTTGAGCGGCACCATCTCGCCCCCCAGGCCGGCCATGAACGAGGTCGTCAGGGGCCGCTGCGGGAGGTCGTACAGGGACGCGCGGACCTCGTGCAAGAGATTCCCGCCCCGCATGGCGCCGCCGTAGGAGGTGCTGGTCTCGATCACCCCGACGGCCTTGAACTTGGACAGGGCCTCAGCCACCTCCTGGGTTGGCCATGGTCGCACGAAGCGCAGCTTCACCAGGCCGATCTTCACGCCCTTGCTCCGCAGGTGCTTGACCGCGTGCCGGGCCGTCATCGTGTGGGCGCCCATGATGAAGAGCGCCATCTCGGCGTCTTCGGTCATGTACTCTTCCACGAAGGGCGAATACTTGCGACCGAAGATCCTATTGAAGTCCTCAATGGCCTCCTTGATCACTGCGGGGGCATCCAGCATGGCCTGCGCCCGCTGCAGGTCCATGATCGTCCCCTGGTCGGGGCGGATCTGCGGCCCGTGCGAGACGGGATGCTTCGGGTCCAGCGGGTGGGGCAGCTTGTAGGGCGGCAGGAACTCGTCCACCTGGCTCTGCTCCGGGAGCACCACTTTCCCCGGGATGTGGGAGACGAAGTAGCCGTCCTGACAGACGAACTGGGGAAGCAGGACCCGGTGGTCCTCACCGATGCGGTAGTTGATCAGGCAGTTGTCGAAGGCCTCCTGCGGGTTCTCGGCCCATCCCATGATCCAGCCCTGATCCCGACAGGACATGGCGTCAGTGTGCTCCGACCCGAAGTCGCCCGGGGGATCCAGGGCCCGGTCCGCGATCATCATCTGCACCGGGACGCGCCCGCCGGCGATCGGCGAGTAGGTCTCGAAGGCGTAGGTGACGCCGACCCCGGAGCTTCCCGTCAGGACGCGGGCGCCCGCCGCCGCGGCGCCAAGGACCACCGAGAGCTGGGCATGCTCGCCCTCGCCGTGGATGAACTCGGCGTCCAACTCGCCGTTGGCCACCATCTTGGCCAGTTCCATCATCAACGCCGTGTAGGGGCGAATGGGATAGGAGCAGACGACGTCCACCTTGGCGTACTTGGCCGCTTGGGCCGAGGCGGCGCATCCGCTCAACACCATCTCTTTTGCCATGGGTTTTCCTCCTTAGAACGGTTTCTCCAGTCGGACCACGCCGTCGGCGAAATCCAACTCGTAGACCTTGCTCAGGGCCTCAGTGGTGCACTCGTTCACGCAGATCAGGCAGCCCTTGCAGTACTTCGCATTCCAGACCACCTCGTCCTCGGCCTCGTTCAGTTGCCAGCAGGCATCCGGGCAGTACACGATGCAGTTCATGCACAGGTTGCACTTCTCCTGGTCGATCACCGGCCGGTACTCCCGCCAGTTACCCGTGATCATCATGGGCTGCTCGGTCACCGGCGCCGGCGTGATGCATCCGAGGGGCACCTCTTTTTCCTTGGGGATATTGAACATCGCCTATCCTCCCTTGAATTGGTCCCGGCTCTAGTTAAGGGTCTTCACCACGGCCTGCTCGTGCCCCTTGTACAGGGCCTCCTTGTTCTTCACCACCGCCGCCAGATTCTCCAGCTTCACGAGGTTCGTGCCCCGGACGAGGGCGCCCAGGATGGGCGCCGCCATGCCTGCCCCGAGGCCAACCGCATCCACACCACCCTCGCTGCCAGAGAAGTCCACCGTGGCCTCGCCACAGATCCCCTTGGCATCCACGCAGACGATCGCCTTGAGCAGGTCTTTGTTGGGGATGAACTTCAGGATGTCCTCCGGCTTGCGGTCGGTGTTGACCACCAGGATCCCACCCTTCTCCATGCCGCGGAGAACGTTGATACCCTTCACGAGGGTGGCGTCCGCCACGATCACGACCTCGGGCTTCTCGTTCTCGTACTCGTAGCGTTCCTCGATCTCTTCGTCGCTGATGCGGGCGTACTTCCGGAGGGGGACGTTCACCCGATCGGGGAGATCTACGTAATTGTCGAAGGCCTGGGTAAACTTGCCTTCCCTCTTCGCCGCGTTGGCCAGGCCATTGGCGATGTCTCGCCCTTCCTTGTCCTGCACTACTCCTCGGGCCCACACCGTGATTTGCTTCACCTTACTAGCCATGAGTCCCTCCTTTACTGCGCGGTTGTCCTCGATCCAATTCTGAGCTCGCGCGCTTCGACGAGCCTCCTTTCACCTCCCTCCGTTCCGCCGGGCCGGCTGCGCGGCCTACTTCATGGTCTTTACCTGCGCCTGGGCTTCCCGCAGGTGTCGCAAGGCGACGCGGAAGGACCCCGAGGGCCTCCCGCGGAATTCCTCCAGCGCCAGGATCGCCGCCTTCTTGCAGACGAGCTCCAGGTCCGCGCCCGTCCAGCCCCCGGCGACCTCGGCGATCTCGCCGAGGTCCACATCGTCCTCCAGGGGCAGCCCCTCGGTGTGGATCCCGAGGATCTCCCGCCGCTCGTCCCGGGTCGGGAGGGGCAGCTCCAGCACGTAGTCGAACCGGCCTGCCCGCAAGAGAGCCGGCTCCATCAAGTCGGGCCGGTTCGTTGCCGCCAGGACCACAACACCCAGGGAGCCATGCAGATCATCCAGCTCCCGGAACAGTTGGCTGACCAGGCGGGGGAACACACTCCCCGCCTCTTGCACGGACCGGGCCGGGACCAGGGATTCGATCTCATCGAAGAACAGGATGCAGGGAGACGCCTGCTTGGCCCGCTTGAAGACCTCCCGAAGCCCCTTCTCCGACTCGCCCACCCACTTGGAGAGGAGGCTCGGCTGATCCACCGTGATCAGGGTGAGTCCCAGCTCGCCTGCCAGCGTGCGCGCCAGCAGGGTCTTCCCGGTCCCCGAGGCGCCGGTGAGCAGGATCCCCTTGGGGGGGTTGAAGCGCGTGTGGCCGAAGAGAGCCCCGCCCCCGCGGACGAGCTGCATGATGGAGGAGAGGGTTCGCTTGATCTCTCCCAGGCCTCCGACGTCCTTGAAATTGATCCGCGGGCGCTCCGCCAGGAACTCCCGCGTGGCCGTGGGCTCCACGACCCTGAAGGCCGCCATGAAATCGTCACGGGTGACCTGGACCGCCAGCGCATCCAGTTGCGGTTTCAGGTCCACCTCGAAGCGGACCTGCGGGATCAGGCGGCGCAGGGCCACCATCCCCGCCTCCTTGCAGAGGAGCGCCAGGTCCGCCCCCACATAGCCGTGGGTAATCTCGGCAAGCTGGTCCAGCTCCACCTCCGGGCCCAGCGGCATCCGGCGCGAGTGGATGCCCAGGATGGCCCGCCGCCCCGCCCGATCCGGGATGCCGATGGTGATCTCCCGGTCGAAGCGCCCCGGCCGGCGCAATGCCCGGTCCACCAGGTCAGGCATGTTGGTGGCCCCGATGACCACCACTTCCCCGCGCTCCACCAGGCCGTCCATCAGGGCCAGGAGTTGCGCCACCACCCGTTTCTCCACGTCCCCAATGACCATAGCCCGCTTGGGAGCCAGGGCGTCAATCTCGTCCAGGAAGATAATGCTGGGAGCGTTCCGCCGCGCCTCCTCGAAGACCTGGCGCAGCTTGGCCTCGCTCTCCCCGTAGAACTTGTGGATGATCTCGGGCCCGTTCACGTGAATGAAGTGGGCCCGGACCTCGTTGGACACCGCGCGGGCGATCAGCGTCTTGCCCGTCCCGGGCGGCCCGGTGAGCAGAACCCCCTTGGGCGGATCAATCCCCAGGAGGCCGAAGATCTGGGGGAACTTCAGCGGCAGCTCGACCATCTCCCGGACCAGGGCTACTTCCCGGTCCAGGCCGCCGATGTCCTCGTAGGAGACGCGGTAGGCCCTCTCCGCGGACACCTCGGGCGCCTTGAAGCCGATGGCGGTGTCCGTGGAGATGAGGAGCGCGCCGCGCGGCGCCGCCCCCTCGACCGTGAAGGAGCGCGGGCGCGAGCCCAGGAAGGTGATTTGCAGGCGGTCCCCGAGGACGACGGGAACGCCGAGGAGGAGCTGGCGGAGGTGCGGGATCTCCTCGTCGCTGGGAACGGACTGCGCGGCCTGGACCGGGGCCAGCAGGAGAGATTCTGCCGCCTTGAACGGGACCTTTCGGACGGTGACGTATTCGTCCACGCCGGCCTGGGCGTTGTCCCGCGTGGTCCCATCCATCAGGATGAGGAACTGTCCGCAGTGGCTGGGGGGCGCCTGGGCTGCCCGGGCCACCGTGGATCGGCGCCCCGTGATCATCAGGACATCCCCGGGCGCGGCGTGGAGCCGCTTCAGGTCGTCCGCGTCAAGGCGAGCGAACCCCTTGCCCACGTCCTCGAGGAACGTCTCTGCCACCTTGAACTGCAGTCCTTCTTTTGCCGGGTCGCTCACGAGGAGACCTCTGCGTCATGCGTTGGAGCGGTGATCGCAGACTCCCCTGCCGGTTGCTGCTCCGAGGAGAACACCAGCCGTTCGATGGCCTGGATATGCTCGCGCATCCGGCGCTCCGCCACGAGCGGCTTCCGCGCCTCGATGGCGTTGAGGATGGCCTGGTGCTGCTTCAATGATTGGGTGCGGCGCTCGTTGTGCTGCAAGGATGCCTCTCGGGTCTTGGAGAGCAAGTCCATCAGACTGTCCATGATCTGCACGAGCACCTCGTTGCCTGTGGCCTCGGCGGTCACGTAGTGGAACATGGTGTCTTGCTTGCCGCCGCTCTCCCCATTCCGGACCCCAGCCTCTTGCGCTTTGAGGATGGCGCGTAACTTCTCAATGTGCTCTGCGGTGGCCCGGCGCGCCGCCAATGCCGCCAGATCCGGTTCGATGACCTGGCGGATTTCGAACAACTTGCGCTGCGTGCTCCACGCCTGGTACAGCGCGGCGGAAATCGGGTCTCGTTCCGGGCTCTCCGCCCGCATCGTGACAAACGTTCCCTCGCCGGGCCGCACCTCGACGATCCCCAGGGATTCCATGGCCCGGATGGCCTCCCGCACGGCCGACCGGCTCACTGACAAGGTTTGGGCGAACTCCCGCTCCGCGGGAAGGCGATCGGTAGGCTTGAGACGGCCAGAGGCGATCAGGTCCCGCACCTGATCGATGATGTCTTCCGAGACTCGAGTCTTCTGGACAACCCGGAATACCTTGTGGCTCACGGAGCGCATACAAAGCCTCCGCCGGCTTCTCCTCGCAGGGAATCGCCGACGTTCGGACGGCAGGACCAGTCGGAAGGCGCGGTGGGCAACCAGATCATGCTCCGAAGGAACATTGCCCTCTCCCCAGGTAACCGCTAAAATCACGGTCGGGTGGTCCAGTGGTCCGACCGCAAGCTCACATTCTCATACACACAGCAACTCGTCAATCCATTATTTTTCATACACTTACATACACTTACAAGATCAGGATAGTCCTGATGACCAACCTGATAATGCTCGGGCACGCCGGGTATGCATAGAGAGTCGCCCCCGCGTGGCATCGCAGTAATCGGGGTCATAAAGGTTGTCAGGCGGAGGGGGTCGAGAGGAGGTCTACAACGAACTGAGCGGGCGGGAACAGTCGGCGGTCGGCGGCGCGCCGTCCTAAAAAGATCGGGGGCATCCCGTGGCAATCATGCAGGTCAAGGCATGCTGCCAGCGGTTGAGGAAGGCGGCTGCCCCCCTGGACCAGGACCCGCTACACCACCGGCTGCAGCACTGTCACGCCACCATCCACGAGGATCGTGTGCGCCGTGATCCCCGTGGCGTCACAGGCCAGGAAGAGCGCCGCATTGGCGACGTCGTCCACCGTGGGGATCCGTCCCATGGGGTTGATCCTGGCTTGCTTCTCCATGGCCTCGGCGGGCCAGTCCACAAAGCCGGTGTCCACAAAGCCGGGCGCGATGGCGTTGACCAGAATGTTATCCCTGGCGAAGGCCCGCGCCAGCGACTTCGTGATGGCGGCCAGGCCGGCCTTCGCCGCGCAGTAGATGACGGAGCTGCCCGCGCCCTGGTAGGCGGCGATGGACGTGGTATTGACGATCCGCCCCCCGCCCTGCCGCAGCATGTGGGGGATGGCGGCGCGGCACAGGTACAGCGGGCCCTTGGTGTTCACCGCCCAGGTCTGCTCCATGATTTCCTCCGTCAGTTTCTCCAGGTCGCGGTGGGGAATGAACCTGGTCCAGCCGGCGTTGTTCACCAGGATGTCGAGGCGCCCCAGCTTCGCCACGGTCTCCTCGACCAGGCGGCGGCCCTCCCGGTCTTGGGAGACATCCGCCTTGATGGCCAGGGCCCGAACGCCCAGCTGACGCGCATTCGCGGCCACCTCCTCCGCTTGCGCCTGGGACTTGGAGTAGTTGACGACCACATCCCCCCCCTCCGAGGCGAACTTCAAGCAGATGGCCCGACCCATTCCAGTCCCGCCACCCGTCACCAGCGCGACCTTCCCTTTCAGTTTCATCTCCAGCTCCTATGAGTGGGGTTGGATGAGAACGACGGTGGACGACCGACCCCGCCCGATCCGGTCCCACCGATCAGCTCCGGCCCGGCGCCCAGACGCTGGCTGCCCCGACAGCCAGGGCCGAAATCGTCGCGCCGAAGGCCGATGAGCCCGAACACACAAGAGCCCCGCCCTCGGTTGGCACAAGGACGAGGCTCAACGCGTCGGGACACCGGCGAGGTCAGGCGATCTTCTCCGTCCCCTCTCCGGTTGCGTGGGTCCGGAGGGCCAGGCCCCGCTTCACCCGCGCGTCGCACATCTCCACCGCAAAGGAGTGGGTCCCGTCCCGACCGGAAAAATCCGTGACGATGAATTCGACGTCCCCCTGCTGCCACCGATGCTCCACAAAAGCCAGGCCGTTCGCGTCCTCGTGGTTCCGACGCAGGGCGGGAGGGCCGAAGCGCGCGATGGACGATCCCAGCGGGTCCGTGGCCGCATTCTCCCAGATCACAGCAAACAGCCGCTCTTCCGAAAAACAGTAGGTGACAGTCTCGAAGAGCGACCGGGGCGGGTCCAGCCTCTGGCGGATGCACGTGGTTCCGCCCACGAACGGGAACTCATCGAAGAGGACGTTCCCCAGGCAGGTGAGCACCCGCTCCAGCGCCATGCCCAGGTGGATTTCCCCCACCTGGCTCGGCAGGGGTTCCAGCCCTTGGCCCATCTTCGATACCTCAGACCTCAACAGAAGTCCACCAAGGCTGCTTCAGGATGCCGGAGGACGAATCCGCCCTGATGCCCTTCCTCCCAATCGATCGTCGCGCCCCGCAACGTATCCCGGCTCTGGGCGTCCAGATAGATTCGGACCCCGTCCACGTCTTCCACTGTCTCGAAGCCGTGGGGGTCATCCGTGAAGGTCACACGGAATCCGGCCCCTCCGCAGCCGTACAGGAAGCTGATCTGGATCCCCAGATCCGGTTTCTCCTGCCTCCGCCGCTCTTCCTCGAACATCGCCCGGGCCTGCCCGGTGATCGTGATGAGCATGATCCGACCCCCTCACAAGAACAGGGAAACTATAACATGAGTCCCGGCGGGTTTCTATGGAAAGATCAGCGGCGGGAACGACCTGGAATCAAGGGGCCAAGAAAGTGACGGCCCGGGGAAGAACTCCCCGGGCCGTGAGAGTCCGCCCTTCGCCCAGGAGCAGGCGCTCCGAGCGGGCGACGGATGGCGCGGCGCGCCCCGGAGGGTCTGGGCGCGCGGTCGATGAACCGTCAGAACTCGTACCGCACAGAGCCGCTCAGGGTGTATGACTCGTAGCTGGGGACGGTTGCCCCCAGAAAGACTGACTGGATCGCCGAGGAAACCAGCGGACCACCCGGCACCGCCTGATCATAGACCCCCATGAAGGGCTGCATCGGGTCGCGAGCGAAGTCCTTCTCGGCGTATCGCTCGTAGGCAAAGCCACCTCGCAGGGAGAGTTTCTCCGTGAGGTTGTACTTCGCGGTGATTCTGAACGTCTGGAGGACATTGAAGACCTTGTCCCAGGGATACGCCGTTGCACTCGAGCTCGTCGCCGCACTGAAATTCGGGTTCGAGGTCTTGATCGTTGTGTACCCAAACGCGGCGTTATAGCCCAAGGTGACGTTGAACTTCTTCGGGATGATATCCAGCGTCGCGTTCACGCCGACATTATGGAACTCATCCTTGTCCGTGCTGATCCAATTGTTGGCGGGAACGAGGGAAGTAGCCCCGCTTAAGTATTCGCTCTCCATCTTATAGTCGTATCGCTCGTAGCTGTAATCCCCTCCGATCGTCAACCACTTCACGGGGCTCCAGTCCAGGTTGGCCCCCACCGTCCAATAATCATCGTTCAACAGACCGAACTGGTTATCGCGATAGTTGTCCAACGCATACCCGCCGCTGATGGAGGGTGTCAGCGTCTCCCAGTACGAGAACTGAAGGAGCGCATCCACACGATTCTGGGTCCTGGGGGCATAATCGAACTTGGTGGACTGTGGGAGCATGGGATTCTCCGCCGTGGCAGCCTGGCTGATCACGAAGTCGCTGGTCGTCCGATTTCCGTATCTGTATGTTATCCGGCCCAGCAGCCAGTCAACCGGGGTCACATCCGCAGCGAACTTGCCAATATTCTCACTGGTCGAAAACGATTCGCCTTCAAAGTCGCCTCGGTTCCAGTGCTCGTCCTCGTACCCCGCCTTCAGGTTGAGCATAGAGATCGGATGCCAACCGAGGTCGATGCCGGCGTTCTGCTTTGTATAGCGCTCCTGTTGCGTGATGCCCTCGTTGGCCGCTGTTACTGGACCCTCACCGGTCGGTAAGACGGCAGAGAACACCTGCTCTGGTGTGTCGTTCTGGTACTCGAAGTACCGGTAGCGGGCCGTGACGGTCACGTCATGGATCGGCCGGCTCGTCACCACGATGTTGGTCAGAACGGTGTTCACCTGCTCGTCCGGGCTGCTGTTGCCTGCAAGATCTTTGTTCGTCGGGTTCAGCGCGGGATTTTGCGTGTTCGGGATGAACGTTTCGTCCTGTCGGAGCATGGTGTAGGCGAAGGTCCCGTTGATGCGGGTTTGCAGGGGAAGCGCGCCCGTCCCCGTCAAGCTTAAAGTATGGGCCATATTATCCGGCGCCGCCGAGATTCGATCGCGAGCCGTGAGTCCAGTGGCATTATTAGTCGCTGTGAGCGGGTTGTCCCAGGTATAGCCGTTAAAGTCATTGTGAAAGAAAGAACCGGTATAGTTGAACTGCAGGGCCCAGTCGGGCCGAGCGTACTCCGTGCCAAACTTCACCTCGTTCGTCCAGTTGTCGACGGGCACCGCCAACTCGGTGACCGAGCCGCCGGGAGAACCGATCACGGTCCCGAGGGGACGTTCCCCCTGGCGATGGATGCTGTTGTAGTCAAGGTCAAACCGCAAGTCCGCGAGGGGAGTAAACTTGAAGGCCAGGCCCCCCATGTCAGTATTGAAGCCGAGACTCACCGGCCGTAACAGCCCGTTGATCGTGTTCGCGATATTGTTGACATTGCCCACAACCGTCGTGGGCGCCGTAGGACTCAGGGTACTTGCGATGGTGGCTCGCAATGGGTTCGGGGGAAGGTTATTCTGGTCACCGCTCTGTTGAAATATCGTCTGGCCGCTGTTGCTCAGGTCAGAACGGACCCGGTCCCACCCCAGATCCAATCGGAACGTGCCGTACTCTCCGAACGCACCATCGTACAACTGGTCATCCCTCGCCGGATTTTTCCCGTCGAGCTCAAAAAAGTACGGCTGGTCCTTCTTCTCGCCCCTCAGGGTGAGGTCCCCGACGAAGCCGTTGTCCATATCCCGGTAGTCCTCGAACTTCGAAGAACCGCGCTCGCCGAAGGAGTAGATGCCTCCGGCCTCGACCGAGCCGTTCACGTCCCAGCCAAGGACGTCCTCTGCTGCGCGCACAGGCCCTGCAGCTATAAGACAGAGGGAGGCCATCACCAGACCGGACAGCGCGATGCCCGCCCATCTTCGTGCTCGCCCCATGTTCGCCTCCACACAGAATTGCCAGGTTCCCATCCTATGCACCAGATCCGTCAGCGCGTGAAATACTCGCCCGACGGACTGTTCGATCCATGAATGTTTGCATGGCAGTTCAGGCAGGCGCGGTTAAAGACCTTCATGTCCCGCTGCGTGTACGTTTGGGCGTTGTGCCGCGCGCCGACACTCACATGACAGGTCTCGCACAGGCGCGGTGGCTTAATCCGCAAGATAGACGCGTTGTTGGACCCGTGTGGCATGTGGCAGTTCAGGCAATTCTCCAGAACGGGCGGATGCGCCCAAAGGAATGGGCCGCGCTTGTCGGCGTGGCAGCTCGTACAGCTCGCGTTGATGGACACTGCCGCGATCAGCTTTTCGGTCGTCGTGCCGTGGGGGTTGTGGCAACTCGTGCAGGTGATCTTCCCGCCTTCCCCTTGCGCAGCCAGGGGCATGTGGGAGTACCGACCGAACTGCATCGCCCTCACCTGGTGGCACTGGCCGCACAGGTCGTACTGGACCTTGTCGAGCAGTTGTCCCCGCGAGTCGTACTGGTCAAACTTGACGATCTTGAGTTGCCCTTTCTCAGACGCCGGGCCGTGGACCGAATGGCAGGTCACGCAGGTGACGTCGCGTGACTCGTGGGGGCTCCCCCTCCAGAGGATCTGCTTCCCTCTCGCGTGACACTGGAGACAGACCTCGTTCTTGTCCGCTGCCGACAGGGGTGACTTCTTGCCGAAGCGCAGATTGTTGGCCGGGTTCGATTGATCCTCGAGGTGCTTGCTCCCCGGACCGTGGCAGGCCTCGCAGCCGCGCTGCTGGAATTCGTTCTTGGAGAGCTGCGTGCCCAGGAGCTTGCCGTGGAGGGTGTGCTCCATCTTCTTGGCTTGGTCCTCATGGCAGCCCTTACACTGGTCGCTCCCGACGTAGGTGGCCCCGGGGATGGTCGGCGGCGCGGCCTGGGCTGGTGCTCCCAACAGCAGGGCCACGACCGCCAAGGCAGCGACCACGCCCAGCAATCGCCAGAAGCCCCGTGGGCCCATCCAGCGAGAACCTGCCGACGGCACAATTACTTTGGCTCCCATGTGATCTTCCTCCAGCATATAGAAAATCCGATTCGGCAACCGGCGTTCTCTCCCGTGCTCGTGCACCGCTTGTGAACACACACACTTTTAGCTGGGGACCTCAAAAGCAACATGGATGCCAGGACGCGGAACGACGTGGCCGAAATCCATCTGGCTTGGAACTCACTGATTCCATTGACGGCTGTGACATCCCTCATAATCCGCTCTCCGCGGAACACAGAATACCCACTGGCGAACTGCGAGGATTCGCGCAGCGGGTGCGCCGGCCGGCCTGCGTGTTTGTGCGCAGCACGCCTCATGCTCCGAAGATGGATTGCCAATGGAATGAGGAAACTCTTGGAGCGGAGATGACATCTTCACTGGTTACTCTGAACTGGCGGCGTTGAGGGCCGTAGCGCCCTGGCTACCTCGGCCTGGAGCACCGCAGAATCGCACGGCTTGTCAAGGTAGCCGCGCGCCCCTAGACGAAGCGCCTGTCGGGTGGTTTCGGGGGTGGCGTCTGCAGTCATCATCAGGACGGGAAGATTCGGGTACGCCTCATGGATTGCGGCGAGAACGGCGAAGCCGTCCATGTCCGGAAGCTTGACATCCAAGAGGACCAAGTCCGGGGCGTCGCGCTCGATGGCCGCCAGCCCCTCCTGGCCCGTGGCGGCCTCGTGGAGTCGGTAACCGGCACGCCCGAGGACGGTCGCGAGCGACCAGCGGATCAGTCTATCGTCGTCGATGATCAGGATCGCGGTCGGTGACATGGATTGGACTCTGCCAGGATTTCGCGCAGAGCAATCACGATGCCACAGTCTTTTGACCGAGGAGCGGTGCAGTGGAAAGTTCAGTAGAAGAGGCGTTTTTCAACGAAGGAGAAATGCAGGCTGCAGCAGGCCGTTCGGCCTGCGTGCGGGAAATCCCCCAGGAGGTGCGCAGAACTGCGCAGCAAGGAGAGGAAAGATCGAACGGGTGGAGCCACTCATGTGGAGGGCAAGAGCCCGAACTTTTTCATCCGGTTGCGCAGGGCATCGCGGCTGATCCCCAGGAGGCGCGCCGCCCGGACCTGGTTGCCGTCCGTGGCCTCCAGCGCCTGGCGAACGAGATCCCGCTCCACCTCCTCCAGGCGCAGGCCGTCGGCAGGGAGCGCGACGGGCGGGGCCTTCGGAGGAGGCGGTGGGCCGGGCGTTGCTTCCACCGGTCCGGCCCCGATCTCCGGCAGCAGATGCTCGACGCACAGCGTATCCCCCCCAGCCAGGATCGTGCCCCGCTCGATGATGTTGCGCAGCTCCCGGACGTTGCCCGGCCAGGCGTAGCTCTTCAGGCAGGCCTGCGCCTCAGGATGAAGGCCGAGGATCTCGCGCCGCATCTCGCGGTTGAACCGGGCGACGAAGAACATGGCCAGGGGGAGGATATCTTCAGGGTGTTCCCGGAGCGGGGGAATATAGATGGGGAACACCTTCAGCCGGAAGTAGAGGTCCTTCCGGAACTGCTCTTCCTGCATGGCCTTGGCGAGGTCCCGGTTCGTCGCGGCGATGATGCGAACGTCCACCCGCAGGTCCTTGACCCCTCCGACCCGCCGGAAGGTCTTCTCCTCGATGAGACACAGCAGCTTGGCCTGGAGGCCGGGCTTCATGTCGCCGATCTCGTCCAGGTACACGGTACCGCCGTCGGCCTCCTCGAACAGGCCCTTCTTGAGGGCCTTGGCATCGGTGAAGGCCCCCTTCTCGTGGCCGAACAGCTCGCTCTCCAGCAGGTGCTCGGGCAGCGCCACGCAATTCACCGCCAGAAACGGCCCCTGCACCCGCGCGCTCTCGAAGTGGATGGCCCGCGCCACGAGGTCCTTTCCGGTGCCGCTTTCGCCTTCCAGGAGGACCGTGGTCGCATCGCTCTCGGCGATGCGCCGGATGAGCGCCTTGAGATCCCGAATGGCTTGGCTGACGCCGACGATGTCGTCGAGGCGGGACCCCTCCCGCTGCTCTGCGTGGAAGCGCGCCACCTCGCGCCGCAGTATCCTCGTTTCCAGCGCCTTCCTGACCGTGAGCTTCAGCTCATCCATGTCGAAGGGCTTGATGATGTAGTCGTGGGCGCCGAGCTTCATGGCCCGCACGGCCGATTCCACTCCGCCGTGGGCTGTGATCATGATGACCAGGCTGTCCGGATCATTGGCCCGGAGGCGCTCCAGGATCTCCAGGCCGTCGGCGTCCGGGAGTCGCACGTCCAGCAGGACCAGGTCGGGCGTCTCCGCCTGCGCCTTCCGGAGCGCCTCGGCACCCGTCTCCGCCAGGAGGATGGCCCACCCCTCCCGCTGGAGTTGCTGCTCCAGCGACCAGCGAATCAGGTGCTCGTCGTCCACCACCAGGATCGTGGCCTGGCTCGGCCTCATGACACCCGCTCTCCTGTCCGGTGGGTAGACGGCTCCAGGGGCAAGAAGACCCGGAACGTCGCCCCCTGGCCCGGCGGACTCTCCGCCGTGATCCATCCCTCGTGGTCCTCGACGATCCGGCGGCTGACCGACAGGCCGAGGCCGGTGCCCCGACGTTTCGTCGTCACGAAGGGCGTGAAGAGATCCTTGAGAATGTTGGGCGGGATGCCGGGCCCGGTGTCGGTCACGGTGACCTCCACCATGGGGCCGTGGGGCGATGGGTCCTCTCGGTCCTCCCCGGAACCGTCGTGCACCCCGGTCTGCAAGGTGACCTGGCCTCCCCCAGGCATGGCCTGGACGGCATTGAGGATCAGATTCAGGAAGACCTGCCTTAACTGCTTCCCATCCCCATGCACGCGGGGCAAGCCGGGCTGGTACGCCCGGACCACGCGCACCTGCTTCGCCTCGGGGTTCTCCGCCAGCAGGATCAGGACGCGGTCCAAGACCTGATGGATATCACAGGGCTCGACATCGGGCTTCCCGGGCCGGGCGAACGCCAGCAGATCCTGCACCGTCCGGTCCAGCCGGTGCACCTGAGTGAGGATCTCGTGCATGATCTCCTTGCGCGGGTCGGCCTCCGGCAACTCATCCGCCATCACCTGCACGGCCCCGGCAATCCCCGCCAGGGGGTTCTTGACCTCGTGCGCCAGCGAGGCGGCCATCTCCCCCAGAGTCGCTAGGCGCTCGGCGCGTGCCAGGCGCTGCTGCTGATACCCCTCGATCTCCGCCCGAGCGGCTTTCAACTTCTCCACCATGGTATTGAAGCTGTCGGCCAGTCGTCCGAGTTCGTCCCGCGTCCGCAGATTGGCCCGGGTCTCCAGATCGCCACCCTCCACCCTGGCCATGGCCCGGACCAGGCTGGCCACCGGACGCTCCACCAGCCGGACCATCAGGATCGCCCCGCCGGTCGCCATGATCGCCGTTGTGAGAAGCACCGCCCAGAGCGCCGACCGCTCCATCTCGGCGATCTGCTCCTCGGTCTGCCGGAAGGACATGTCCACATGCAGGATACCGTTGACGCTGGCTTGGCTCCCGTGGCAGGGGAAGCATTCCGGAACGTTGCGGATCTTCTTCACCACCGACTGGATGAGCCGGCCATTCTCCCGCAGGCTCACCACCGTGGATTCCGGCTGATCCAGATATCGGGACAAGCGATCCCGATCCAGGGTCCGCCCGACCAGCTCCGCCACCGAGGCCTTCAGGATCCTCCCCCGGCTGTCAAAGACGATGACCCGTTCGATGTCCGGGTCGCGCCCCGTTTCCTCCAGGATGCGCTGCACATCATGGCTGCGCCCTTCCCGCATGGCCACGTAGATCCCCCGATCGATCGAGTCGGCGATAGCCCGGACCTTGTCCTGCGTGGCGCGAAGCATGTGTCCCCGGTGGAGGGTGAGCATCCACCAGGTCGATAGCCCGATGAGCCCACTGACCAGCAGGATCAGGGCGGCGACAAACTTGACCTTCAGGCTGTGCAGCATTGGCAGGGATGGCACCACGGGGCGGCGATCACGCGCGTCGGGCGGCACTTGCGGCCAGCCGGCCCAGATGGTAGCGCCGGAAGAGGCCCCCCCATCCGACGCACCTGAGGGAGGAGTCAGCGGCCCCAGGCCGCCTTGGTCTTGGCCAGGCCCGACTCCAGGAGGGCGATGTGCTCATCCTCCTCGGCGGCCAGTTCGCGGTAGATCTCCCGCTCCAGCCCCTCTTCCAGCGCCTCGACCTGCTGCAGAAAGAAGGCGCGCGCCTGCCGCTCCATCTCGATGGCACGGCCGTACAGCGTCACCAGGCGGTCCCGGGCCCGGGTATCCAGCCCGAGGGCTGGGTGCCCAGCCTCAGGGCTGGGTGCCCCCTCTATCCCCTCCAGGATGATCTGCCGGATCCTGGGGTGGGGCACCAGCGCCGGGTCCTCCTCCAGGTGCGCATGGTACTTCTCCGCCAGGTTCTCCAGGTGTCCGCGCTCCATCTCGCTCAGGCTGGCGAACAGCGCCCTCACGTCCGGATCCGTCGCCTCGGCCGCCAGCATCGAGTAGAAGGTGTACGCGTTCATCTCCGCCTGCAGCGCCTGTTGGATGGGCCGGAGACGGGCCACATCCCGGTAGGCGGAGTCGTCCACGATTTCCAGCGCGCCCCCGCACACCTCGCACCGACCGAAGGGGATCACGAAGCCCTTGGACAGCTTCCGGCACTTCGTGCACTTCCAGGTGTAGGTCACGTCCGCGCAGCAGACGTAGTCCTCTTCGAGGACCTGGTGGCATTTCGGACATGTGCTCGGCATCCCACAATCTCCTCAGACGCGGTCGGCGCTTCGGCGGCTCCGGAGGCCCGCAGTCAGCCCAACGTCTCGTGAAATTCCCTCAGGCCTCGGCGGCGGCAGCCTCTGCCGGCGCCGCTGCGGGCCGCAGGCCCATGTACTCCAGCATCCCCTTGGCGGCACGCCGGCCCGCCCCCAGGGCCAGGATCACGGTGGCCGCCCCGGTGACGATGTCGCCGCCCGCGAAGATGCCGGGGATCGAGGTCATCCCGGTCTGCTCGTCCACCTCGATGTAGCCCCACTGGTTCGTCTTCAGACCGGGGGTGCTCCTGGCGATGATGGGATTGGCCCGCGTCCCGAGGGCGTAGATGACGCTGTCCACGGGGATCTCGAAATTGGTCCCGGGCTGCTCCACCGGCGCGCGCCGGCCGGAGGCATCCGGCTCACCCAGGACCATCCGGATGCACTCCATCCCGATCACCCAGCCTTCAGCGTTCCCCAAGATCTTCACCGGGTTGGTGAGCCACTGGAACTCGATCCCCTCCTCCATCGCGTGGTGGAGTTCCTCGGCCCGCGCCGGCGATTCCTTCTGGGTGCGCCGGTACACCAGCGTGACTTTCTCGGCCCCCATCCGCAGGGCGCAGCGGACGCAGTCCATGGCGGTGTTGCCGGCCCCGATGACCGCGACCCGACAGCCCATCCCCACCGGTGTGTCATACTCGGGAAATCGGAAGCCCCGCATGAGATTGGTGCGCGTCAGGAACTCGTTGGCCGAGAAGACACCGTTCAGGTTCTCCCCGGGGATCCCTTGGAACTTGGGGGAGCCGGCCCCGGTCCCGATGAAGACGACATCAACCCCCTTCTCCTGCATGAGCTGGGGGATTGTGAACAGCTTTCCGATGACCGTGTTCAGCTCGATCTTCACCCCCATCTGCTTCAAGAGTTCGATCTCGCGGTCCACGATCACCTTGGGCAGCCGGAACTCCGGGATCCCATACTTCAGCACCCCACCGGCCATGTGCAGCGCCTCGAAGATGGTGACGTCCACGCCGGCCCGTGCCAGGTCGGCCGCGCAGGCGACCCCAGCCGGCCCGGAGCCGATGATGGCCGCCTTTTTTCCCGCCGGGGCGATGGCGGGCGTCTCCGGGTCGAAGTGGGCCATGGCATAGTCGGCCGCAAACCGCTCCAGGCGGCCGACGCAGACGGGCTCGGCCTTGACCCCCACGATGCAGCGGATCTCGCACTGCGTCTCCTGGGGACACACCCGGCCGCACACCGCCGGCAGCGGGTTGTCCCGGCGCAGGATCTCGTACGCCTTCCGCATGTCCTGCTGGGCGATGGCCTGGATGAAGCCCGGGATGTCAATGCCCACGGGACAGCCCGCGATACAGCGGGGCTTCTTGCACTCGAGACAGCGGTCGGCCTCTCGCAGCGCGTCCGCCAGGGTGTACCCCAGGGCCACCTCGTCGAAATTCTTTCCCCGGGCCTGCGGGTCCTGCTCCGCCATGGGGGTCCGGCCCTTGGGGATGGTGTGAATATTCCTCACGGTTGTCATGAACCGATCCTTCGCCGGAACGTGAAGCGTGAAAGATGATGCCCCTCACGCCCCACGTTTCGCGCCTCACAGCCTCTATGTGGTGCGGCCCATCAGCCGGCACTCCTCCTCATATCGCTTGAGCGACTCCTGCTCTTCCCGCTGGAACCGGCGCTGGCGCCGCAGCAGTTCGTCGAAGTCCACCTGGTGCCCGTCGAAGTCCGGGCCGTCCACGCAGGCGAATTTCAGCTTCCCGTTGACGGTCACGCGGCAGCTCCCGCACATGCCCGTGCCGTCCACCATGATGGAGTTCAGGCTGACCATGGTGCGGACCCCGAACGGGCGGGTCACATCGCAACAGGCCTTCATCATAAGCAGCGGGCCGATGGCCACGACCTCCTCCGTGTCCCGGTGCTTCTCCAGGAGGATCTGGAGAACCTGGCTCACGAAGCCCTTGTGGCCGTAGGACCCATCGTCGGTGGCGATGTGCATCTCGTCGCTGTACGCCCGGAATCTCTCTTCCCAGAAGACCAGGCTCTTGGTGCGGAATCCGATGATGGAGAGCGTGGTGCTGCCGCGTTCCTTGTAGGCGCGCAGTTGCGGGTACACCGGGGCGACGCCGAGCCCGCCCCCCACCAGGATGACCTTGGATCGCTTTTCGATGTGACTGGCCTCGCCCAGCGGCCCGATGAGGTCGAGAATCGAATCCCCCTGGTTGAGCTGCATCATCTCCCGGGTAGACTTCCCCACGGCCTGGATGACCGCGGTCACCGTGCCGCGCTGGCGATCGAAATCCGCCACGGTGAGAGGGATGCGCTCGCCCTCTTCGTTCATCCGGACTATCAGGAAGTGGCCGGGCTGCGCCGCCCGCGCCACGTCCGGTGCCTCGACCTCCCACATGTACGTGACGGGCGAGTAGACTTCCTTCTTGATGATCCGATACCCCGCGTTCATTCTGCCACTTTCCTCATATTGCCTACGGGACATTGCGTCCGGCCGGGTTCACCATACGCCACAAGCCGTATCCTTGCAACTACTTACCCGACAGGGTCACGGCCCGCTCGGCAGCCTTCTTGCTCTCCATGAGGAGCGCCTCGGCCAGATCCGGGTTGTGAAGGCCCCTGGCCTTGACGACGAAGCCAAAGTCCTTCCGCGCCGTGTGCATTTGGCTGGGGATGATGAGCGACCCTTTCCCCCTTTTCCTGGGCTGTTTTTTCGGCACCTCATCATCCCCATCTGGAGAATCGCAAGCCGCTGTCCCCCCGCCGGCGGAGAAAACCGGACGAGGCGCACGCGTGGATCGGAAGTCGGGGGGGATCGGTGACAGGTCCTGCCGGCGGTCCGATTCGCGACGAACTGCCTCTCCGCGGTTGACCGAACGATCAGAGCTCCCCACGCTCCTGCAACCGCTCGTACTCTCGGGGATGTTCGTGCCGGAGCATCTCCTCGGACAGCCTCCCCGTCAGCCAGGTCCAGTTCATGGGGTACACGTCCGGATTGAAGATCACCATGTAAAAGTGCCAGACGATGATCGCCAGGGTGGCCAGCCAGGCCTCGTAATAGTGGACAAGCGTGGCCACGTCCAGCACCCACTTGGCCAGGAACTTGAGCGCGAAGTTCTCGAACCAGAGCACGGCCCCCGTCGCCGCCATAACCAGGGAGCCCCAGATCAGCGCCCAGTACTCGGCCTTCTCGATATAACTGAAGCGGTCGAAGCGCGGGGGCTCGGCCCGCAAGCCCAGGAGGTATCCCAGGTTCTGGAACGTCTCGATGACATCCTGGAAGCGCGGCAGCATGTGGAGCAGGACGGATCGGCCCCGGCGCGTCGGCAGGTACGCAAGGTGCCAAAGGCAGGCGAGGACCATGCCGATGGCTGCGCCGCGATGGACCCAGCTTCGGATGGCATGCCCCTTCTCCAAGGCCACGAACCAGGCGAAGAGCCAAGTGTCGGGGAACTTCAGGGCGAACCCGGTGTACACCAGAACGATGAAACTGACGGCAAGCATCCCGTGCTGCCAGCGCTCGGTGAGGCTCATGCGCAGAACCCACCGCTGCGGGCCGCGCGCATCGCTATTGAATTCGCCAGCGCTCCGCGTGGCAGCCCCTCCGCCCCGGCGACGATACTCCCGCCGGAGCTTCTTGAAGAAATCGAGGCCATTGTGCAGGCCCATCCCGGCGATCGTCACCGCGATTAGGAGGAGATAGAAATTTCGTACGTGATACAGGAGCGGCTCTTCCCGGGCGGTCAGCGCCACATGCACCTTGCCCTTGGCGAAATTTTCGCCCGCGCCGGGATGGCACTTTCCGCACGTGGCCGGGAGATTGTCTTTGGAAATACTCGACTTTGGGTCGCTCGAGGGGCGGATATTGTGAAACCCGTGGCAACTGGCGCAGTTTGCAGCGACGGTGGAGCCCCCCCTGACGGCCAGCCCATGGAAGCTATCAGCATAGGTCTCCACGCGGCCGCCCGGAATGCCGTACTTCTCATTGATCCGTGCCACATCGTGGCAACTGGCGCAGGTCTTGGAGACCCGCGCAAGACTGACCGAGGATTCAGGATCGCGCGCGGCGCGGATGAGATGCTCCCCATGGCAGTCGGTGCAGACCGGTGCATCGGTCGCTCCGTTACGCATCGCGGTGCCGTGGATACTGCCCAGGTATTCCTTGCTCTCCTGGGCATGGCATTTTCCGCACGTCTGCGGGACGTTGTCCCTGTAGACGGATGACCTGGGATCGTTGGCCCGGCGGAGGTCATGGCTTGAGTGGCAGTCGTTGCAGGTAGCTGCCCGCTTCCCCGCCGCTACCGCCCGGCCGTGCACGCTCCTTTGATAGAGTTGGTATGCTTGGGGGATCGGAATCTGCCAACGCTCGACCAGGGCGCGGTCGGCATGGCAGCGACCGCAGGTCTCCGCCATGCGGTTCCGGTTGGTGGGGGAATCCGGGTCCGCCTGTGCCCGCACCTGATGAGCCCCGCCGTGGCAGTCGAAGCATAGGGCCGCCTCTTTGACACCGCTGGCGAGGGCACGGCCGTGGACGCTTCCCAGATAGAGCTTGACGGTTTCGTCATGGCAGGCTTGACACGGCGATGTCCCCAGGGTCCTGGCGGGTGCAACCTCGTGCGTCCCGTGACAGTTCTGGCAGTCGATCCCCGATGCCCCGTGGATACTCTCGGCCACGACGCCTGCCTCTTTGACATGGCACTTCTGGCATTGGACCGGGGCGAGCTGCTCGGCATGGGGAATCTCGGCGATGCCGGTGTGGCATGCCGTACACTGTAGTTTCCCGTGGACGGACATCTTGAGAACGGCGTCGTCCGCAAAGAGCGAAACCGACTTGCCTCCCGCTTCTTTCTTGAGGTCCTTGTCAGCATGGCAGCCGAGACAATCCTCGCTGCTGGGCCCCTTCGTCTGCCCTGCCGGTGCTGTCATAGCTGCAGGAGAAGCCGGCGCGGTCACGCCCGGTGAGGCCACCGATAGAATGATTGCCACTCCAATCAGGATCAGCACCATTTTCTTTGACATCATACAATACCATAATGGTAGGAAAACAAAGAAACCCATTGGATCTTCAGCAACTTGTGTGCCGATGTGAAGTCACAATGTGGACTGAACAACCGTGAATTAAGGTAGTTCTATTAGTGATGAAAATCACAACACTTACCGTGCTTTGATTGGGACCATACAATTGGGGATTTGTCTCGCGTTCGGGCGGGGGTTGCAGGAATGTGTCATCCCATTGCAGTGCTGTGGCTTTTCCCACTGCTGCAGAAGTCGCAGCCGATCCAGAAACACCGAAGCCCACCCCGATGGTTCGGGATGGGCTCCGGAAGTAGGACCGTCGGATCTGGGGATCGGGACTAGCTCTTCTGATGGCACTTGCTGCAGTTGGCCGCGTCCTTCACGCTGAATGCCTTGCTGCCGTTGTGGCACACCCCACAAGCCTGGCCATTATTCATGTCCGCCATCTTGAAGGCGGACCGCTGCCCCTTGACCATCTTGAAGATCTTCGTGTGGCAGTCGGTGCACTTCAAGTTCTGGCCAATGTGCTTCTCGTGGCTGAAGACAACCTTGCCCTGGGTGCCTCCCGCGAACTCGAAGTCCGCAGGGCCCTTGACCTGGGCCCAGGCCTTCTGGACCACGATCGCTCCGAAAAAGGCGATCAGCCCGGCCACAATCACAAGAGTCAGGGTTGACCTCCACGTCAGCCTCACGCAACTCACCTCCCTTCGTCCTTCGACATATTCGCCCACCGGCCGATCTTTGCCTTGACCCTTCGACGACCGGCCAGATCCGCGTATTCACGGCGACGGCAAAAATCCGAGCCGCTCCCGTCAAGTCGAGCTCCGCCCGCCTACCCCTCCCCTCGTCGCCGGTCGATCTCTTTGATCTTCAGCGCCAGGCCTACGATCGTCACCAGGATGATGCCGACAGAGATCCAGAGGCCCCGATGCCGAAATGCCAGTTCTTCCAGCGCCTTTGCACCCTTGGTGTACGTACCGTTGGCGATCTGGCCCCCCTCACTCGTCAGCTTCTCGACAGCCGCAGGATCGGCGAGATGGACCGTCGCCCGCGCCTTGAGCAAATCGTCGCTGGCGCCGTGCAACTCGAACTTGGCCTGGCTGACCTCCATTCCGGCGTGTTCGGCCCGGTCCAAGATGGCCGTGGCCCGCTGCACCGCCTCCCGCAAGTCGTCCAGGGATGCCCGAATCTCCGCGGCCTTCTGGTAGCCGGCGGATTTGGGGTCATGGCAGTTCACACACACCGCCTTGTCATCGGTGCCAACCATGCTGTCGCTCGGCCGCTCCACGTCATGGTTGCTGTGGCAGGTCACGCAGCCGGCCAGGCCCATGCTGACGAACGCCTTCTTATGGGGACTCCTGTTGAACAGGTCCTCGGTCAGGCTGTGGCACGTCCCGCACACGTTGGCCACCGAATCCAGGCCCGGCGGGGCGGCCCCGTGATTGCCGTGGCAGATGTTGCAGGTGGGCGCCGAGAGATCCCCCTTCTTCGTCAGGGCCTCGTAGTGGACGCTCTTCTTGTAGTTCTCCACCACATCGGTGGCGACCTTGTATCCCTTCATGTAGGCGGGATCGCCATGACACCGGCCGCAGGTGTCCACAACTCGTATCGGATACGTCCAGGCCTGTTGGTCCTTGATCGCCCGGATGTTGTGGACGCTGTGGCAGCTGATGCACGTGGCCACCTTCTGGTCGCCCTGGCGCAGCAGCTTCCCGTGGACGCTGGTGTAATACTCCTGCATCTGGTCCACTCGGAGGGTGGGATTGAACTTCTTCATGTACGCGGCGTTGCTATGGCAGTTCCCACACAGCACCGGGATCGCCTGGTGCTTCGGCTTGCCGATGAACCCCTTCGCCCGGCTCATGGCGCCCTGGGGATCGAAGTTGGTGGGGTCACCCCCGTGGCAATCGTGGCACAGGATCCCCTTGGCCAGATGGATGTCCTCGGGCAACTTCTCTGCCGGCGGTGTCACCCGGGGGTCGCCAAGCCCCCGGTGGCAGTCGATGCAGGAGTTCCCTTCTGGGAGCTTCTGCGCCCCCGCATACCCCGAGAGGAAGAGGACGCACAGCGCGACGAACGTCGCGGGCAAGAGCCACGCCGTTCGCATCTTATTCCCCCCCCGGCGCCATGTATCCCAGCACGCTCAGCACCATGATGTAGGTCACGATGCCCGCGCCGATCCAGAAGAACAACGGGCTCTTCTCGCCCTGCGCCGTCTTCCGATCCAGGAAGGGCACCAGGAACAGGAACAGGCCTCCCAGGCCGAATCCCAGGACGCCCACCACCTCGCCGTCCAGGGGGCCGATCTTGGCCGGCAGGTACTTCAGGGTCTGGAACATGTACATGAAGTACCACTCGGGTCGAATCCCGGCCGGCGCGGGAGCAAAGGGGTCCGCCTTGACCCCCAGCTCCCACGGGAAATAGGCCGCCAGCGCCCCCAGGACCGCCAGGGCCGAGAGCCACCCCACCAGGTCCCGAAGGAGAAAGTTGGGCACGAAGGGCATGGTGGGGATGGGGCGCCCGCTCCGCTCGATCTCGGGCGGGACACTCATCCCCTGCTTCTGCACCAGGAAAAGATGGAGGCCGAGGATCCCGGTCGTGAGCAGCGGCAGGACCGCCACGTGGATCCCGTAGAATCGGGAGAGAGTGGCCCCGGTGACGTCCTCGCCTCCCCGTAGGATGCGCGTCATCAGGTGCCCCACCACCGGGACCTGGCCGGCCACGTCGGTGCCGACCTTGGTGGCGAAGTAGGCCAGCGTGTTCCACGGGAGCAGGTACCCGCTGAAGCCGAAGGTGAGCGCGATCCCGAAGAGGAACATCCCGCTGATCCAGGTCAGCTCCCGCGGCTTCCGGTAGGCCCGCGTGAAGTACACGCTGAACAGGTGGATCATCATCGTGGCGATCATCAGGTTGGCCGACCAGCTATGAATCGAGCGGATCAGCCAGCCGAACTGCACCTCCGTCATGATGAACTGGACGCTCTCGAAGGCCTGTTCCGCGCTCGGCCGGTAGTACAGAAGCAGCAGGATTCCGGTGCAGACCTGGATGATGAACAGGAACAACGTCATGCCGCCAAAGTAATACCAGATGGAATGCCGGTGGACCGGCACCACCTTGTGCCGGATCAACTCCCGTAGCCCGGACAGGTCAATGCGTTCGTCCACCCAGGCGGTCGCCTGCGCGAACATCCTGGCCAGGAAAGTCGGCGCCTGTTCCATGCTCAGGCCCCTTTGCTTACCACGATCTGGTCACCCTTCACATAAACCTTGAAGGGCTCCAGTGGACGCGGCGGCGGCCCGCTCACATTCTTCCCATTCAGGTCGTAGACGCCGTTGTGGCAGGCGCACCAGATATCCTGCTTCTCTTCCCGGTATTGCACGGTGCAGTTCAGGTGCGTGCAGACCGCGGTGAAGGCGCGCAACTCTCCGGCCGGGGTCTTCACCAGGATGCCGGGCTGGCTTCCGAACTTGAAGATTCTGCCCGTGTTCGCCTTGACCTCGGCGGGCTTCCACGGGATCGTGACGCTGGCGATGGTCGGCTCGCCGCTCGTGGGCGGGATCAGGTACCGGAGGACCGGGTAGAGCATCCAGACCGCCATGGCCCCGAACCCGCTCCCCAGCAGGAAGTTGACGAATCCCCGTCGCGAACTCGCCAGCGTCTCCATGCCCCCTCCCTGCCCGGCGCGCGCTCCTGCGCCTCAGACCCCCGCGACGGCGACCAGCGCCTCCCGCGCCGCCGCCACCGTGGCGTCCAGGTCCTCGCTGGAGTGTGCCGCGGAGATGAACGCGGCCTCGAATTGGGATGGCGCCAGGCTGATCCCGCGTTCAAGCATCGCCCGGAAGAAGAGACCGTAGCGCGCCGTGTCGGACGTCTTGGCGGCGGCATAATCGGTCGCGGGCACGCCCGTGAAGAAGCTGGTCAGCATGGAGCCCACGCGATTCGTCTGCGTAAGGATCCGGGCCGCCGCCGCGGCCTCCGCCAATCCGTCGGCCAGCCGCCGCCCCTTGGCCTCGAGGTCCGCGTAGAATCCCGGCGCCTGCAGCAGCGTCAGGGTCTCGATGCCGGCCGCCATGGCCAACGGGTTCCCCGACAGGGTCCCCGCCTGGTAGACCCCGCCCAGGGGCGCCACCTGCTCCAGGATGTCGGCGCGCCCGCCGTACACCCCCACCGGCAGCCCTCCCCCCACGATCTTTCCCAGACACGTGAGATCCGGGCGAACGCCATAGCGTTCCTGCGCGCCGCCCCAGGCGATCCGAAACCCGGTTATCACCTCGTCGAAGATCAGGAGCGCGCCGTATTGCCGGGTGATCGCTTGCAATCCCTCGAGGAATCCAGGCCGCGGTGCGATGACCCCCATGTTGCCCGCCACCGGCTCCACGATCACGGCCGCAATCTCCCTCCCGCGCCCTGCGAAGATCGATCGGACGGCCTCCAGATCGTTGTAGGGAAGGGTCAGGGTGTGGCGGGCCAGGTCCGCAGGGACCCCCAGACTGTCGGGAACGCCCAAGGTCAGCGCTCCCGACCCGGCCTTCACCAAGAGGCTGTCGGCGTGGCCGTGGTAGCACCCTTCGAACTTCACGAGGCCGTCGCGCCGCGTGAATCCCCGGGCCACCCGCAGAGCGCTCATGCACGCCTCGGTCCCCGAGCTCACAAAGCGCATCCGCTCGAGGCTAGGGAAGGCCGCCTGGACGAGCCGGGCCAGGCGCGTCTCCGCTTCCGTGGGCACGCCGTAGCTGGTGCCGGCCTCGGCCGCCTTCTGGATGGCGGCCACCACCCGCGGGTGCGCGTGGCCCAGGATCATGGACCCCCAGGAGCCGAGGTAATCGATGTAGCTCCGCCCGTCCACGTCGGTGATCCGGCTGCCGCTGGCATGGGACACGAAGAGGGGGTCGCCTCCCACGGCGCGGAAGGCGCGCACCGGGCTGTTCACTCCGCCGGGGAAATAGCGGCAGGCCTCCTGGAACAATTGCATGGAGCGGTCGCCCATGGGGGTCTCCCCTCCCGGAGACTCAGGCGAGTCGGGTAAGCGCGGCTATTTAACGCAAGAGCCCCCGGCCTGTCAAGACCGAGGACACAATGTTTCAGAGACCGAACAAAACGGAAGACGCATCCCGCGCCCGGCCCATCAAGGCACCGGCAACGGAGACGGCTAGGGATGAGGCTTGCACGCTGCGGAACCGGACCAGGACGGCGAGGGTTCTGGCATCACCGTTCCTGCTGCCGGAGGAGCCGGGCTGCATCGCGTGCGAAGTACGTGAGGATCAGGTCCGCGCCGGCCCGCTTGATCGCCGTCAGCATCTCCAGCATGACGCGCTCTTCGTCCAGCCAGCCGAGGCGCGCCGCCGCCTTCACCATGGCGAACTCGCCGCTCACGTTGTAGGCGGCGACGGGCACGCCGAACTCCGCCTTCACGCGCCAGAGGACGTCCAGGTAGGGAAGGGCTGGCTTGACCATGATCATGTCCGCCCCCTCCTCCAGGTCCAGGCCGACCTCGCGCAGGGCCTCGTCGGCGTTCGCCGGGTCCATCTGGTAGGCGCGGCGGTCGCCGAACTGGGGCGCCGACTCCGCCGCCTCGCGGAAGGGGCCGTAAAAGCTGCTGGCGTACTTGGCGGAGTAGGCCAGGATCGGCGTCTCCTCGTAGCCGGCGTCGTCCAGCGCCTCACGGATGGCCCCCACCCGCCCGTCCATCATGTCGGAGGGCGCGACCATGTCGGCGCCCGCCTCGGCGTGCGAGAGGGCGGTCTTGGCCAAAAGCTCCAGCGTCGGATCGTTCTTGACGCGCCCCCGCTCCACCACGCCGCAATGGCCGTGGCTCGTGTACTCGCACAGGCACACGTCGGTGATGACCACCAGGTCGGACACCGAATCCTTAATGGCGCGGGTGGCTTGCTGGACGATGCCGTCTCTGGCGTAGGCCTCGGAGCCCACGGCATCCTTGCTGGCGGGCAGCCCGAACAGGATGATCCCGGGGATGCCCAGCGCCGCCGTCTCCTTGACCTCTTTGACCAGCTCGTCCACCGAGAACTGGAAATTACCCGGCATGGAGCTGATCTCGCGGCGAACCCCCCGCCCGTGAGTCGCGAAGAAGGGCATGATCAAGTCGTCCACCGCGAGACGCGTCTCGCGCACCATCCGTCGGAGCGTTTCCGTCTCCCGCAGTCGCCGCGGTCGAAAGATCGGATAATACATCTGGGCATCCTCCAAGTGTGCGCCACGGACGAACGGAAAATCGCTCGGCTGTTCGGGGGTGCCCGGACCAGTCGAACCGCCCAATGTTCTTCAGAAAGCGGGCGGAATCAGGCCGGGACGGGGGACTGCGTCCTCCCGGCCCTCGTGGGGTGCCACCTGGGCGAGCAGCTCTTCCACGTTCGCCAGCCCCCGCGCCATCCGGGGATTGGGCTGGTACGTGCAGAAGGGTTCCTCCTCCAGGTAGTTACCCGTGGCGCCCAGTGCTCGAGCCCGGCAGCCCCCGCAGAGGGCGCGGTATTCGCAGGTCCCGCACCGCCCCTGGAGCAGGTTCACGTCCCGGATACCCTTGAACAGGAGCGACTCGCGGTACACCTCCACCAGGGAAGCCTGCCGGACGCTCCCGGCCAACAAGGGGAGGTAACCGCAGCCGCCGACCTCCCCAATGTGAGAGACGAAGCAGAAACCGAACCCCGCCATGCACCCCCGGCTCAACCCGTGGGCCGGATGGGCCCGCGGCGCCGAGCCAGATCCGGTGCCGGGCCCGGCCCCGGTCCCTGCCTGGCGCGCCTGCCGCCTTCGCTCCTGGATCTGGACGCGCTTGTAGTGCGGGGCGCAGGTCATCTTCACCTGAATGGGAGCCGTCTGGGAGACCGCATACACGAAGTGGAGGGTCTCCTCGTACTCTTCTGGCGTGATCTCCATCTGGACCTTGCCCCGGCCGGTGGGCACCAGCATGAAGACGTCCCAGGTCACCGCGCGGAGATCCACCGCCAGCCGCAGCATGTTGGCCAGGTCGTGGCGGTTGTGCCGGGTCACCGTGGTGTTGATCTGGAACGGCAGTCCGCCTTCCCGGGCGTAGGCCAGGGACTGCGTCGCTTCGGCGAAGGCCCCCGGCACCTGCCGGAATGAGTCGTGGAGCGCTGCGGTGCTCCCGTCGAGGCTCACCGAGATGCGCTGGATCCCCACCTCCTTCAACCGTCGGACAGTGCCTGAGGTGACCTGCGTCCCGCTGGGCGACATCACCACGCGAAGGCCTGCCCGCGACGCTCGGGCCGCCACATCAAAGATGTCTTCCCGCTTCAACGGGTCTCCACCCGTGAGGATCAGAATCACCGGCTCCTGGAAGGCGGCGATGTCATCCACCAAGCGAAACGCCTCTTCGGTGGACAGCTGCCGGGGGTCGGGGCGTGGCTGAGCCACGGCGCGGCAGTGGACACAGGCGAGATCGCAGGCTCGGGTGGTCTCCCAGGCAACCAGGCGCGGCGCTTGGGCCGGGTCGTATCGCATGAACCGATTCCTTTCACATCAGGAAAACGCGCAATTCTTAACAGGGTTGGATCGGTCGGTCAACTCTTATCTGTGATTTGTCCGGGCTCGTGGAACCGGATTTACCCAGGGGGGGCTGAAGATTTGCGATGGGCCTCACCACCCGCGATCGCCATTCATCCTGCGAGATGTCGTGACGCCGATGGATCAGGAAGAGCTCTGATTTTTTTTACCGTTCTCCTAGAATCCCCGTTTCTCTGGTCTTAAACCCCTCCCAACGTCCCGACGGCTGCATGACTGGCTTCAGGTCGAATGTCACGTGCACATTGTCTTCCGGTCTCTGGTTCGGTCCGCGCATCCGGTGGGTGTACTTGATGCCAACCTCCCAGCAGCAGCTGCTGTAGCGTAGGAGCACGCCGTTCTCCAGGAAGTTTGAAGAGTTCACGTTATATCTGGTCAGGAAATCCAGCAGGATCGTCTTGGTCGCGTGCAACTCGATCCGGCCCACCACCCCGTTGGCTTGCTGGTAAGCAGCATAGGTGGACCCGATTTCCAGCGTCAAAAGGTCCGACCGTCGCAGCTCGATCCCGGCGTTGACGGCGTCGGGCGTCCAATCCTTGGGATTGAGGGCCAGCGTCCCGCGAAAGGCCGCGCCAGGAATCGGGCTCAGGGTGGTGTTGAAGACGAGATCGGACCACACCCGCTCTTGCACCTGGGAGAAGTCGTTGCCCAGGTCTTGAAGGACGTTCACCGCTTGATCCACCCGTTCCGGCGTGAGCCCGGCGAGATAGACATTCGAGAACTGCCGCGTCCGCGGCTGCATGTTCCAGCTCTGGAGAATGTCCAGCGTCGCCACTTCGTGGCTCCGAATCTCCCCGCTTGCCTCGCGCCAGCGCGCGATCAGCCGGTTCGTGAGCTGGTAGGTCACCCGGTTCTGGGGACTGATGAAGTCCGTCGGATCGAACTGCGGGAGCGATTGCTGGTCCGTCCAGGGGACGTACTGATAGGCCAGGGTCGGCTCCACGATGTGGGTCAGCCGCAGGAGACCCAGGCCCGGCTCATCGAAATCCCGACCGAACCGCGAGGCCAGTCGCTCCCCCAGTTCCACCAGAGTCCGGTTGCTCTCTCCGCCCGAATTCTCGCTTTCCGTATAGGCCGTTTCGCGCACCGCCGCCAGGTTGGTTGCGGTTAGCCAGGGGCTCAAGGGCAGGGGAAGCTGTATGCTGGGATGCAAATCGAAGCGTCCCGCACTCTTGCCCTGATTCCTCACGAGGTATACCGCCGACGTGTCTCCTTCCGCGACGAGTGGCGTCCCCAGCACTTGGCTGGGCAGCCACTGGAAACGAACGTCCGGCAATCGCCCGGCCCAGGTCGTGGTGGTGTTTTCAAGGTCCCGGGTGTAATTCAGCAGGCCCAAGAGCATGTACTGCGGAGTGGTCTGGGTCACGAAGATGTTGGAAGGCAGCGTTGCCTGGGTCCGCTCGAGCACCGTGGTATCCACGAAATTCCGGTTCAGGGTCGTGTCGCTCTGCCACCGGACGTCCGCCTTGCCGGTCCAGGTAGGGGCCAGTTCCTGGTCGTGCCGCCAGGTGAACTGCTCCCGGTCCCTTTGGGGTGCCGAGGGCGTGATGTCGTAGAGATACCGGCCGGTCATTTCTCCACGGGAGTTCTCCGACAAGAGGTACCGGTAGTCCACCGGAAGATCGAATCCGCGCTTGGTACGGATAATGGGGGTCAGCGTCGCGTCTTGGGAGGGGGAGATGGCCCAGAAGAATGGCTGCTTGTACACGAACCCGTCCGCGTTGCCGTAGCCGAAGTACGGGATGAGGAAGCCCGTCCGGCGTGGCCCGATGGGAAGGGCGATAATCGGGGAGAACAGTGCCGGGATCCCCTTGACCCAGAGAGACCCGTTACGGGCGACGACCATGTCGTCCAGGTAGGCGGTGGCCTCCTTGGCCCGCAATTCCAGGTCGGGGGTCTGGGGCTCGGGCTGGCAGGCGCGACACGGAGTGAAGCGGCCGTCCATGACCCGGTACGTCCGTTCCCCCTCGCGCCGGATCTCCACCCCGCTCAAGCTCACCCCAGGGCCCAGCCGCGCCCGGCCGTTGGTGACCACTCCCAGGTTGGTGCGGTAGTTGTACTCGATCCGGTCCCCCTCCAGCCGATTCAGTCCCTCCATGAGGATCACGTTGCCCGTGGCGACCAGCTCCTGGTCAGTCAGGTCCACGGAGGCCTCATCGGCGAACAGGGAACGCTCCCCGAGGACGATGTGGACCTTTCCCTTGGCCACCACGTTTCGCTGGGCCTCGTCGTATTCCAGGCTGTCCGCCTCCACCTCCACGGCGTCGCGCAGGCGCTGCAGCTGGCCCAGGTCCGTCCGGAGGTCGTCGGCGGCGTGGCCGGAAGGTGTCAGGGGAAGGCAACAGAGGAAGGCGGCCGCGGCGGCGAGGCGTAATCGCATGCGGGCTCCGGGAGAGGGAAGTTGCGACACCGCCTTATATCAGAGGCGGGAGCGCCAGGCAAGGGCGAACTGGCCCGCTGCATCGGGCGGGAACTGCCCCGGAGAGCGCGCAGCCGATGGCGGCAATGGTGCCCCGGGTGCTCACTGCACGGTGATCCGGGGGGCAGGCCATCCCGTCCCCGGGGTTCGAAATAAGGTGAATAAAGTTGCGACGTCCCCTATCTAGCGCGAGTCGGTTAGATGAGGGCGGATTCCAGGACGATGCCCCGGTCCAGCATCCGCACCGCCTCGACCAGCGAGGCGTGGAGGCTGGCCGGAAGCTCCGGGCTGTCGATCAGCTGCCGGCTCAGGTCGATCAGCCGGCGGAACGCCCGGATGAGGTCCCCCTCGTGACCGCCGAAGCAATTGCGGATGAGCCGGACCCAGTCCTCCTCACCGGCCGTCCACTCGTAGGTCGCCGTGAGATAGGTCAGGTGCATCGAGACCGGCCGGCTGACCCGCCGGCCCTGCTGCACCCGCTCCACCTCTTGGGCTAGCGCCTCCAGGGCCTGCACGCGACGTCGCAGATGGGGCGCCCGCCTCAGGAGGTCCCGGGCGTACTGGGTTTCAATCTCCCGCGGCTCTTCCACCAGGCAGGACAAGAGCGCCGCCGCCTCGGCCGGCCGGAGGCCCTCCAGGAGGCCCGAGAAGGCCATCCGGGCCACCAACAGCTCGTTGTCATGCCGCAGCGATGCGATCAGGCGGCCCTCGGCGGACAGGGTCGAGTCGCTGAGATATTCGAAGTGCTGCAGAACATCCACCACCCGCAGGAACTGGTCCCAGTACGACTGCTCCAGATCCCGCAGGCTCCGTCCGCGGCCCTCCAGCGTCTGCCGGATCCGGTCGGATCGCTTGAGCAGCCGCTCCTGATTCCCCCGGTGCGGGCAGCGGTGGCACGGCAGCGCTGAAAGCTCCAGTGCCAGGGCCTCCAGGCGCTGCCGCGCTTCATGCAGGCTCTCCGACCACCCCGCCATGGCGGCGCCACCGCGAGCGCGGCCGCGCCCTCCCCGCTTCCCGCCCAGGCCGGCCCGCCGGACCCGCTCGCGTTCCGCCTCCAGCGCCGCGCGCTTCTCCCGGTACGCCAGCAGGTCCGTGATGGGACAACAGGGCGAGCCGATCCCCTCCGCCTTGGCGAGCCGCGTGAGCAGATCCGCCCGCTCCTTCTCCAGGGCTTGGATCCGCTGGCGGTTCTGGTACTGGCCGAAGCTCGTCTCGATGACGCGGCGGATGGCCGGCGGGTCGCGGTACAGGTCCACCAGGAGCGCGGCCGAGCTATAGCCCACGCGGAAGCGGCTCTGGATCGGCTCCGGCTGGCCCGCCAAGAGCTGCCGCGCCTCGTCCTCGGCTTCCGGCGCGTCCAGACCGATGAGGCATTTGCCCTCGGGATCGATCCCCCGCCGGCCGGCCCGGCCCGCCATCTGGGTGAGTTCATTCAACGTGAGCTGCCGGAAGCCGATGTCGGTCCGCTTCCGGATCCCCTGGATCACCACGCTCTTGGCCGGCATGTGAATGCCCAGGCTCATGGTCTCGGTGGCGAAGACCACCTTGACCAGGCCCCGCTCGAACAGGACCTCGGTCAACCGCTTGAGGGCCGGCAGGACGCCGGCGTGGTGCAGGCCCGCGCCCCGCCGCAGCCCGTCCAAGAGGAGGCCGTTCACCTCGGTCTCGGGAATGATGCTGGGGTAATCCCGCAGCGTGTTCCCGATGGCCTCTTCCACCTCGGCGCGGCGATCGGGTTCCAGCAGGGAGCCGCCGTCCTTCAGGAACCGGCGCAGCGCCCGCTCGCACCCCGACCGGCTGAAGATGAAGTAGATCGCCGGCAGCCAGCGCCGCTCCTGCAGCTGCGGGATCACGCGGCCCGGGCTGGCGGGACGGCGGCGCCCGCCCCCGTGCGGGCCTGCCCGCCGCTCCCACCGCCGCTCGCCCCGGACGCGGACCTCGGGCGTACGCGTGCGGGCGCGCTGGGGTCCTTCCAGCGGAACGATCTCGCCGTCCTGGTGGCAGAGCAGGTACTGGAGCGGGACGGGTCGCACCGGGTGATAGATGGCGTGGATGGGCCCGTGCGCCTCGCCGATCCACGCCGCGATGTCCCGGATGTTGCTGACCGTCGCCGACAGCGCCACGAGCTGGATCGCGGCCGGACAGTTGATGACGATCTCCTCCCAGACCGTGCCGCGGCCCTCGTCGCCCAGGTAGTGGCACTCGTCCAGGACGGCCGAGGCGATATCCTCCGGCTTCTCGGTGAAGAGCAGGTTCCGGAGGATCTCGGTGGTCATGACCAGGACGGGGGCGCGGGGGTTCACCTTGACGTCGCCGGTCAGGATGCCGACCATCTCGCTGCCGTACTGGCGGGAGAAGTCCGTGAACTTCTGGTTGCTCAGGGCTTTCAGCGGGGTGGTGTAGATCACCCGCCGCTGGGCCGCCAGGGCGCGGTAGATCGCGAATTCCGCAATGAGGGTCTTGCCGGCGCCCGTGGGGGCCGAGACGATCACCGACTCCCCGCGGAGGACGTGGCGGATGGCCTGCTCCTGGAACGGGTCCAGGGGGAAGGGATAGCGCTCTCGGAAGGCCTCGAGAAAGTGCTGGTCCTCCTCGCTGAGCTGCGCGGGCGCTGCCGCGTCGGGAGTCAACGGTTTCACCGTCGTGACGTTCCTGTGCCGGCAGGCATCATGTCATCCTGTGGAGGCGCATCCCCGTCCGCGCTCCACCAGCGGCAGTGAGGTCACTGCGATCGCGGGCAGCCCAAGAGTCGGACCGGAGATGGGATTGCGGGACAAGGGGGCGTTCACTCGGCCGGCAAGCGGAGGCGCTTCCGGAATTCCCACGGGGGCTCCGGATTGGGCAGGGCCCACAGTCCGTACTTGCCCACCTGCGCCTGTCGTTCCGCCACCTCGAGCTCCACCCGGACCTTCGTGACGGGGACGTTGGGGCTCACCCAGGCAAGTCCCTCTTTCACCAGGATGAGATTCACGCTGAGGTCGCCCAGCCACACCACCGCCAGAGTGCGCCCTAAGTGGTCCTTGCCATACGTGTCAAGTTGCACCTGCTTGTCCACCACGAGGTCGCGAAGGTACCTGGCGGCCTCCGGGCCGAAGGGCTGCCCCTCGGTCGGCTGCGCCCCCGGTCGCCCCGGGCGAGGAGGCTCGGGCGGCTCGACCCCCAGGAGTCGTACGTCGTAGCGCCTGAGTTCCGGCGTGACCACCACCAGGTTGGTTGCATCGGGCACGGCGCGCACCGTCCCCCAGACGTGCACCTCTTCGGGTTCACTCGGAAGAAGCGGCTGGCTGACCTCGGGAGAGGCGGGCGGAGCCGGGACCACAGGCTTGGTTCCCGCCTGGGCCCAACCCGCCGCCAGGAGCAGGCAGAGCGTCGGAACGACCCAACCGGTGCCCAAGGTTCTCCGGGGCAACCCGGAGGAACCTGAACGACAAGGGATCAGGAGGACGCGATGCATGGTGAACGGCGCCCCGATGGAAAACGCTGACAGGACCAAATTGAATCAGGGGCTCGCCGACCCTCTCGGCTCATCTGAAGACACGGCTATGCTCTCACTGCTGGCTAACCGTCGGGCAAGCGCGTCCACGCGAGACGCCTCATCGCCCCCGGATCCGTCCGCGAGGGCGGGGCTTACCCCTCGAGTTCCGGCTGCGGGCGGATCGCTATGACCTGTTCGGTGTTGATGGCCAGGAAGGCCCGGCGGCTGCCCGACGGCTCCACCGCATGGGTCAGCGCGATCATCAGGGGCTTGGTATTCAGAAAGTCGAGCAGCCGGCCGCCGGCCGGCACGGTGATGTAGCCGCGATACCACCCCTGCGGCGTGAGCAGTTCCACCCCCATCTCCTCCCGTTGCGCCATTGTTCTGTCCTCTCTTCTTCCTCGAGAATCGTGCGGGGATCATCCGTTCGCATGTCGCCCATGCCTCAGGCGGCGGCAACGACCTGAAGGCTACCCAATGCTACATCCCATGTCAACGAAGAACGCACGGCGCCCCGGGCGCCCCCCCCCTGCGACCCGGGAAGCCTTCGCCATTCACGTGTGCCACCGGCGGCTTATGCGCACCGATCCTACTGCCGCGCCCCCTGCACGAACACGATGAGCGAGAAGAGGAGCGCCAGGAACATCGCCGTGCCCGCGATCCACATGAGAGGGTACAGCACGTATCCGGGGTTGTGGGGAGAGAAATTGGGATTCAGCCAGCGCCCCCAGAAATAGACCGCGTCCCGGATGGGATAGAGCACCACGCCGACGAGCGCAAGCCAGGATGCCCAGGCGCGCAACTTCCGGCTCGCCCGCGCCCACTGGCCCGGACGGACCTTGCCGGAGTGGGAACTGCCGAGACGGCGGAACCGGCTCTAGTCCACGATCGCCAGGACGTAATCCTCCTGGCCGAAGTACTTCCGCAGGACCGCGGACACCTCCTCGGGCGTCACCGAGAGGAGTTCCTTCCGGTTGGCCTCCCCGTACCCGTGGATCAGGTCCCGAAAATCCGCGACCCCCAAGTAGTACGCCCGGTTGATGCTGGAGAGCATCCGCATGGCCAGGCGGCCCGCCAGCCCGTTCGCCCGCCGTTCCACTTCCTCCTTCGTGGGCGGCGTCTCCACTACGTTCTTCAGCTCACGCAGGATGCCCCGCTTCGCGGCGTCGATGTTCTGCGGGGCCGTTCCCATGCCGATGAGAAGGAGTGTGCTCTCCTGGGGGAAGCTCACGCCGGCATCCACCGAGTAGGCGAGGCCTTCCTGCTCGGGTAGCATCCCGAAGAGCCTCGCCGAGAGGATGGATCCCGCGATCTCCAGAGCGGCCCGCTCCCGCGGGTCGGCGGGAGGCAGGACCTTGCCCAGGAGAAGTTGCGCCTGCGGCTTTCCGAGATGCTCCCGCACCTCGCGGACCCCACGGGTCGCGGGCAAGGCGGGCGCCGCCGGTGCCAGCTCGCCGCGCGGGATTCGCCCCAACGCCCCGCCGGCCGCGGCCAGGACCGACTGACCAGGCAGGCCGCCTACGATACTCACGATCATATTGCTCGCAGTCAGATACCGGTCCTTCAATGCCAGAAGCCGGTCCCGGCTGATGCTGCCGACAGAGGTGGCCGTCCCGTAGATCGGCTTCGCCAGCGGGTGATCAGGGAGAAGGGTCCGGAACAGGAGATCCTCGGCGACCCGCCGCGGCTGCTCTTGACCCGCCTCGACGAAGTTGCGGAGTTCCCCGCGCACCTTCTCCACCTCGTCGGGGCCAAAGCGCGGCTCCGTCAGGATCTCGGCCAGAAGCGCGAGAGCCGGCCGGCCGTACTCACCCAGCGCCTCCAGCCGGATGTAGCCGTATTCCCGCGACGTGTAGAAGTCGCCGAAGGGACTCGAAGGATCGCCCGCGGTCTCCAGCCGACCGCCCATGTCCTGAATGGCTCTCGCCAGGTCTTCAGCGCTCCGGCGCTCCGTTCCCCGATCCAGGAGGCGAAGCAACGCCTCCACCAGACCATCCTGTCCCTCCGGCTCGAATGTTCCCCGGCCCCGGATGAGGACGTGGGCGGCAAAGACGGGAGAGCCGGGAATCTCCTGCGCGATCACCGTGAGCCCGTTTGGCAGGACAATACGCTGGGGTGCTTGGGGCGCCGCCACCGCCTGTGCCTTCGGGCTTGCCTCGGCGGGGAGGAAGACGCTGGCGACGTATCTCCCCTCGGCGAGACTGCGGGCCACGGCCGCAACGTCCTCCGGCTGGGTGCGGCCGATGTGTTCTCCGTATGACCGGACGCCCGCTGCGCCCAGCGCCAGGATGCGGCCCGCCTTCTCCATGGCATAGTAATGGATGCGCTCGGCCAGCCGGACCTCTTCTCCCAGCAGGCTCTTGCGCACCCGCGCCACCGCCGCCGACTCGATGGGTCCGGCCGCGAGTAGCGCCATCTCCCGATCCACGAGGCGCCGGACCTCGGCCTCATTCGTCTCCCGGGGAAAGCTCCCCGTCACTTCCAGGAGAGCAAAGCGCTTGCCCAAGGAGAACCCCGCCCCCAGCGACAGGATGCGGGGCGCATCCGGCCTGTCTTTTGCCTGCTGCAGCCGGTCATCCAGAAGAGCGGCCAGCACCTCCCAGGCCGGGTAGCGATCCCGCTCCGTTTCCCGCACGATCACGCTGAGGAGAAGCTTCTTGCGCGTGGCCGGCGTCTCTTCGACGTACACCTCGGCGCGGCCGGGGGGTGCAGGCAGCACGCCGGAGGGGGGAGCCAGGGGCTGCGCCGCCTCGGCCCCGAACGCCTTAAGGATCTTGGCGAGCGCCTCCCGCTTCCCCACGGGTCCGATGAGAACAATCACCATGTTGTTGGGGACGTAGCGCGCCCGGTAGTACGCCAGGATTTCGTCCCGGGAGAGGCGCCGGATCACCTGCTCGCTCCCCAGGACCGGATGGGCATAGGTGGTGCCGCGGTACAGGCGCGCCTTGTGGAGGTCGGCCTCGCGCGACGAGGGGCTCGTCAGGGCCTGCCGGATCTCCTCGATCACCACGCCCTTGGTGACCTCGAGCTTGGCTGCGTCGAACAGGGAGTGGAACAGGATGTCGGCCTGGATGTCCAGGATCTTGTCCAGGAAATCGGGGTGGGCCATCAGGATGAACCCGGTGTACTCCTCGGCGGTGAACCCGTTCAGGTACCCGCCCATGCCGTACACTTCCCGGAACAGCTCTTCCTTGCTCCGGCGGGCTGTGCCGTCGAAGAGGACATGCTCCAGAAGGTGGGACACGCCGGCGTTCGCCTCGGTCTCGTCGCTCGATCCGATCTTGACCAGGACCAGTGAGGCCACCAGGGGGCTCGGGGCTTCGACGAGCAGGATCTGCATTCCATTGGGCAGCGTGAAGGTCCCGCGGGCGTCCAGGACGTCGGGACTGCCGGACCGCGCCGGAGGCACCGACCGAGCGGGAACGGCGCAGGCGGAGGTCAGCAGGAGGATGAATCCCGCCAGCGGCGGGACTAGCAGCGTGACTAACAGCGGGGCGGGCGGCAGACGTCGCAGGCGCATTCGCTAAACTCCACTCGAACGGTTCTTTGGCGAGCACTCACGGCATCACTTCCCTACCCGTGCCGCGACATTATAGGCCGGTAAGCAGCCGCTCGAAACTGCTTCCTCGGGCGCGGGTCCCGCCGCTCCGGTGACACCTCAGAGACGTCTGTTCGGTGGGAAGGCCAGGCGAAGCAACGGCCCCTGGACGGCACGATGGCGAGGAGCGGAAGCCTTTGGGCTACGACGTCGTCCGGGTCCCGACCGGCCGGGGAGGAGTGTGGGTGGCCCGGACAGTGTGGTAGGACAGGGTCTTCAGCAATACCGAGAGGTCCACGTTCTGGACCTTGACGCCCTCCGGGACTACCAGTTGCGTCGGCACGAAATTCAAGATGGCGGTGACCCCCGAATCCACCAGGAGGTCGGCCACCGACTGCGCCACGGCCGCGGGAACGGCCAGCACCGCGATCTTCACCTGCTTCTTGCGGAGCGTGGGCACCAGCTTGGCGACGTCCATGACCACAACCCCGTCGATCTGGTGGCCCACCTTGGCCGGATCGCTGTCGAACGCCAGGCTGATCCGGAAGCCGCGCGCCTGGAACCCCTCGTAGCCGATGAGGGCGGACCCGAGATTCCCGACGCCGATGATGGCCACCTCCCAGTCCTGCTTCAATCCCAGGATGCGCTCCAGATTGTGCTTGAGCTCAGCAATGTAATAGCCGAGCCCCCGCACGCCGAACTGGCCGAAGTACGCCAGGTCCTTCCGGACCTGCGCCGAGTTCAGCCCGAAGCGCGCCGCCAGCTGCTTGGAGGACATAGAGGTGACGCCGCCCGCCTCCAGCTCTTCCAGGCAGCGCAGATAGATGGAGAGGCGGGTAATGGTCTTTTCGGGGATCTTCACCGGCTTCATGGCGTCACCCCCCAGTCCACGGCGGCGCGGCGAAGGACGTCACCCCAAGAGCGCCCCCACCGACCGCAGGGCCACTTCGAGCAAGCGGGAAGGGAAAAGACCGAGCTGGAGCGTCCCGGCAATGGCGATGAGGACGGCCAGCGTGAGGGCCGGCGACAGGCGGCCCGCGGCCGGCTCCGCCTCTCCCTGGCCCATGTACATCACCACCGTGACCCGCAGGTAGTAGTACACCGAGACCACGCTGTTCAACACGCCGATGATGGCCAGGGCGATGTACTTCGCCTGGATCGCCGCGCTGAAGATGTAAAACTTCCCCATGAAGCCGCCCGTCGGCGGGATGCCCGCCAGCGAGAACATGAACAGGGCCATGGCGGCGCCCAGGAAGGGATACTTCAGCCCCAACCCGGCGTAGTCGTCGATGGTCACCCGCTCTCCGTCCTGGCGCGCCAGCGCGATGACCACCGCGAAGGCCCCCAGGTTCATGAAGGTGTAGGCCACGAGGTAGAACAGGACGCTGCCGCTGCCCAGCTTGCCGGCGGCCACCAGAGCCACCAGGATATAGCCCGCGTGGGCGATGGAGCTGTAGGCCAGCATCCGCTTGATGTTGGATTGGGCGATGGCCACCACGTTTCCCACCGTCATGGTGAGCACGGCGAGGACCCAGAGGATTCGGCTCCAGTCGGGCTGCAGGACCGGCAGCGCCGTCATCAGGATGCGCAGGAACGCGGCGAAGGCCGCCGCCTTGGTCCCCGCGATCATGAAGGCCGTCACCGACGTCGGGGCGCCCTCGTACACGTCGGGGGTCCACATGTGGAACGGGACCGACGCCACCTTGAAGCCGAAGCCGATGATCAGCAGGCCCATTCCGATGATCAGCAGCGTGGGGCTGGTGACCTTGCCCGCGGCCACGACCTCGGCGACCCGTTTGAGGTTGATGCTCCCCGTAGCGCCGTAGGTGAGCGCGATGCCGTACAGGACGAAGCCGGAGGCGAAGGCCCCCAGGAGCAGGTACTTCAACGCCGATTCGTTGGACTTGAGCTGTTCCCGCAGGAACCCCGCCAGGATGTACAGCGAGATGGACAGGGTCTCCAGCCCCAGGAAGATGGTCATGAGGTCCAGGCTGCCGGCCATGATCATCATGCCGAGGGTGCTGAAGAGCAGCAGGGTGTAGTATTCCCCGTGATCCATCCCGACGCGCCGGACATAGGGCATGGAGATCAACACGGTGAGGCCCGCCACCAGAAGGAAGAGCAGGTTGAAGAATTGGGCGAAGGCATCCGCCGCCAGCATGCCCCGGAAGGCGATCTCGGGTTGCCCCCATCGCGCCACCACCGCCCCGGCCGCGGCCGCGATCCCCAAGAGGCTGATGATGGCCAGGCGGTCCCGCCGCTCCGGCGGGATGAAGGGGTCGAGGATCAGGATCAGGAGGCCGGTCCCCGTGACCATGAGCATGGGCAGCATGGCGCCCCAGGCGATCGCAGGCGGGCTACTCGGCATGGCGCGCCCCCGTTCGATCGGCGATCAACGCCTCCCCTGCCCCTCGGGTGCCCTGTGGGTGCTCCTGCCCCTCCCCGTCGCCCCGGGGCTCCGGTTCACCGGCTCGCCGGTTCACGACAGCCAGGTTCGGCCCTCCCGTATTTCCCGTATCGTCCACCCGGTACCCCACGTGCACCTGCGCCAGCAGTTGCTTCACCGAAGCCTCCGTCACCGCGAGGAAAGGCCGGGGGTAAACGCCGATCCAGACAATGACCAGGAGCACCGGCACCAGCACCGCGATCTCCCGCGCCGTCAGATCGCGCAGGCGGCGATTCTCGTCGTGGGTCACGCTGCCGAACATCACCCGCTGGAACATCCAGAGCATGTACACCGCGGCCAGGACGACGCCCGCCGTCGCCAGGACTGCGTACAACCGATGGACCCGGAACGTCCCCAAGAGGATCAGGAACTCGCCGACGAAACCGTTCAGGCCCGGCAGCCCGATGGAGGACAGCGTGACGATGAGGAAGAAGGCCGTGAAGATTGGGATGATCCGCGCCAGGCCGCCGAAGTCCTCGATCATCCGCGTGTGGCGCCGCTCGTAGATCATCCCCACGATCAGGAACAGCGCGCCGGTCGAGAGGCCGTGGTTGATCATCTGCAGGATGCCGCCCTCCACCCCCTGGATGGTCAGGGCAAAGATCCCCAGCATCACGAACCCCAGGTGGCTCACCGAGCTGTACGCCACCAGCTTCTTGAGATCCGGCTGGACCATGGACACCATCGCCCCGTACAGGATGCCGATGATGGCCAGCCAGGAGAAGAGGGGCGTGAAGTACCGGGTCGCATCGGGGAAGAGCGGCAGGGCGAAGCGCAGGAACCCGTAGGCCCCCATCTTCAACAGGACGCCCGCCAGGATCACCGAACCCGCCGTGGGCGCCTCCACGTGGGCGTCGGGCAGCCACGTGTGAAAGGGGAACATGGGGACCTTGATGGCGAAGGCCACGGCGAAAGCCAGGAACAGCCAGGCCTGGGTCGCAAACGGCAGCTCCAGCCCGTACATCTTGAGGAGGTCGAACGTGAATTCCCCGCCCGGCCGGCCGCCGTTCCAATAGTACAGGACGATGATCGCGACGAGCATGAGGACGCCGCCCGCCATCGTGTAGAGGAAGAACTTGATGGTGGCGTAGATCCGGCGCGGGCCGCCCCAGACGCCGATCAGGAAGTACATGGGGATGAGCATCCCCTCCCAGAAGACGTAGAACAGGATGAGGTCCAGCGCCACGAAGACCCCCAGCATCCCCGTTTCCAGAAGGAGCATGCAGATCATGTACTCCTTCACAGAGGTAGTGATGGCCGTGTACGAGGAGAGGATGGCGATGGCCGTGAGGAAGGTGGTCAGCAGAACCAGAAGCAGGCTGATCCCGTCCACGCCGACGTGGTACTGGATGCCGTAGCCCGGGATCCACGGCTTCTGCTCCACGAACTGCATCCCCGGAACATTGAGCTGGAAGCCCCGATAGAGCTGGAGGGACACCAGAAACGTCAGGACCGAGACGGCGAAGGCCAGGTGCTTGATGGCCGCCTCACGCTCCCTGTCCACGAGGAGCAGGAGCGCCACCCCCAGGAGGGGCAGGAAGACGACCGTCGAGATCCAGGGAAAATTATTCACGACGCTCCACCCACCATCGCTGCCCGCCTCCTGCCTTCTGCTTGCTGCCGCCTGCTCCCCGCCTACCGCCAGAACGCCAGATACCCGAGGATGGCCACGACGCCGACGAGGAAGCTCAACACATAGTCCAGGACGTATCCCGTCTGGACGCGGCGCAGAACGGCGCTCCCCACCCGGACAATCGCGGCCACGCCGTTGACCGAGCCGTCGATCACCCGGTCGTCGAACTGCCGCCAGAGCCAGAAGGATCCCCGCCGGATCGGCTCAACGAACAGCGCGTCGTACAGCTCGTCCACGTAGTACTTGTTCAGGAGGACCTGGTATGCCTTTGGGTATCGCTCGACCATCCGGGCCGGCGTCTCCGGCCGCCAGACGTAAAAGCGGGTCGCCACCAGGAGCCCTGCCACTGCGACGGCCAGAGAGATGCCGGCCATGGTCCATACGTCGGCCGGGACTGCATGCGATTCGACCCCCCCGGCCACGGCGAAGACCGGCTCCACGAACCGGTGATACACCCCGTGCTCCGGCGGGAAGCCCACGAACCCCACGAAGGCCGAGAAGAGCGCCAGCACGATCAGGGGCACCGTCATCACGGGGGGGGATTCGTGCAGGTGGTGCGCCGCCTTCTCTTCAACGCGGGGCCGACCCTCGAAGGTCAGGTAGTAGCATCGCATCATGTAGAAGGCGGTGAGGAACGCGCTGGCCGCGCCGAGCGCCCACACGCCCACGTGGCCGCTGGCAATGGCCCCGTACAGGATCTCGTCCTTGGACCAGAATCCTGCCGAGAAGAAGATGCCCGCGTTGGCCAGCGCCCCGATCAGGAAGGTGAAGGCGGTGATGGGCATGCGCTTGCGGAGCCCGCCCATCTTGCGGATATCCTGTTCCCCCGACAGCCCGTGGATCACGGAGCCGGCGCCGAGAAACAGGAGGGCCTTGAAGAAGGCGTGGGTCATCAGGTGGAAGATCCCCGCGGCGTAGGCCCCCACCCCGCAGCCGAGGAACATGTACCCGAGCTGCGAAATCGTCGAGTACGCTATGATCCGCTTGATGTCGTTTTGCACCAGGGCGATCGTGGCGGCGAAAACGGCCGTGAGGCCCCCGATCCAGGCCACCACCGAAAGCGAGAGGGGCGCCAGCTCGAACAGCGGGGCCGACCGGGCGACCATGTAGATCCCGGCCGTCACCATGGTGGCGGCGTGGATCAGGGCCGAGACCGGCGTCGGCCCCTCCATGGCGTCGGGCAGCCAGACATACAGCGGAAGTTGGGCCGACTTGCCCGTGGCGCCCACGAAAAGGAGCAAGGTGATGGCCGTCACCACGGCTCCGCCCGCCGGAAACTGCGCCGGCGCCGAGGCGAACACCTGGTCATACTGGAGGGTACCCAGGCTGGTCCAGAGCAGCATCACCCCCAGGGCAAAGCCGAAGTCCCCCACCCGGTTGACGATGAACGCCTTCTTGCCCGCATCCGCGGCCGACTTCTTCTCGAACCAGAAGCCGATGAGCAGGTACGAGCACAGGCCGACCGCCTCCCAGAAGACGTAAAGCAAGAGGTAATTGTTGGCCAGGACCAGCATCAGCATGGAGAACGTGAACAGGTTCAGGTAGGTGAAGAAGCGGGGATAGTCCGGATCCTCGTGCATGTACCCGATGGAGTAGACGTGGATCAGGAATCCGACCCCGGACACCACCAGGATCATGACGGCCGACAGCGGATCCAAGAGCAGCCCCCAGTCCGCCTGGAAGTTCCCCGAGTCGATCCAGGGCGCCACCACCTGGGTGACCCGGACCCCGTGCGGCAGGGCCAGGAGTTCACCCACCGCCAACAGGGCGGACAGCAGGGACAGGCCCACGCTGCCGCAGGCGATCATCCCCACCGCCCGCTTCCCGATCCGCCGGCCGAAGAAGCCGTTGCCCAGGAAGCCCAGCAGGGGCCACACCGGAACCAGCCACAAATTGTCCAGCATCACGACCCCGTGGCGAAAATCGCGTGAAACGTAAGACGTGAGACGTGAAACGCCCCACCTTTCACGTTTCACCTTTCACGTTTCACCACTTGAGAAGGTTCAGTTCGGCCACGTCCACCGTCTCCCGGTTCCGGTAGATGGCGATGATGATGGCCAGGCCCACGGCCACCTCGGCGGCCGCCACGACCATGACGAAGAACACGAAAATCTGCCCGTCCATGGAATTCAGGAAGCGGGCGAAGGCCAGGAAGGTCAGATTGACCGCGTTCAGCATCAACTCGATGCACATGAAGATGATCAGCGCGTTGCGCCGGGTCGCGACCCCGACGACCCCGACAATGAACAGGAACGCGCTCAGGATCAGGTAGGCTGACAGCGGGACTTGCATCCGCGACTCCCCCTCATCCGCTCAGGTCAGACGCTTCTTCGCCAAGACCATCGCCCCCACCATCGCCACCAGGAGGATGACGGAGGTGATCTCGAACGGGAACAGATAATCGGTGAAGAGGAGCCGCCCGACCGTCTGGGTCGTGCCGAAGCCCCCCGCCACCGAAGGCGCCCCGCTGGGGGGCAGCACCAGGCGCTGGGCCACCGCCATTCCCAGCTCCACCAGGAGCACCACCGACAGCAGGAGGGCCGTGAGGATCCGGCCCCGGCCCGGTGGCGTCCAGGGATCCGGCTCGCGCCGGATGTCCAGCAGCATGATCACGAAGAGGAAGACCACCATGATCGCCCCGGCATAGACGATGACCTGGACAATCCAGACGAAGTAGGCTTCCAGCAGGATGTAGATGCCCGCCAGCGCCCCCATGGTGATGATCAGGAACAGGGCGCTGTAGACGGCGTGTCGCTGGACGATCACCAGCATGGCGGCGAGGGCCGCCACCAAGGCCAGCCCCGTGAAGATCACGAGCTCCATGCTATCCTCTCAGCGCCCAGAGCGCCGACCAGACGACATTCAGGAGGGCCAGGGGCAGCAGCCGCTTCCAGCCGAAGCTCATGAGCTGATCGTACCGGAACCGCGGCAGCGTGGCCCGGAACCAGATGAACAGGAACAGGAGGAGGAAGACCTTCCCCAGGAACCAGACGGGCGACGGCCCGATGGGTCCGAGCCATCCCCCCAGGAACATCGTGGTGGCCAGGGCCGACACCGTAATCATGTTGGCGTACTCGGCCATGAAGAACATGGCGAACTTCATAGAGCTGTACTCGGTGTGGAAGCCCGCCACCAGCTCCGTCTCCGCCTCGGGAAGGTCGAAGGGCGCCCGGTTCGTCTCCGCCAGAGCGCAGGTAAAGTAGATCAAGAACCCCAGCGGCTGGCTGAAGATGAACCACCTAGGGATCGGGAGCATGCCCAGCCACCAGTACAGACCCGCCTGGGCCTTCACGATCTCCACCAGGCTGAGGGAGCCCGCCAGGATCAAGACCCCCACCACCGACAGACCCATGGACACCTCGTAGCTGATCAGTTGGGCCGAAGACCGCAGACCGCCCAGCAACGAGTACTTGTTGTTCGACGACCAGCCGGCCAGGACGATCCCGTACACCCCCAGCGAGGCCACTCCGAAGACGAACAGCACCCCGACGTCAATGTCGGTGATATGGAGCGCCACGGGCTTCGCGAGGAGGCCGAAGAGCGTCGTCGTATCGCCGAAGGGAATCACCGCAAAGGCGATGAAGGCGGGCACGATGCTCAGGCTGGGCGCCAGCAGGAACACGACGCGCTCCACCTGGCTCGGGATCAGGTCCTCTTTGAACATCAGCTTCAGGCCGTCGGCAATGGGCTGCAAGAGGCCGTGGGGGCCGACCCGCATGGGGCCCAGGCGCACCTGGATGTCCGCGATCACCTTCCGCTCGATCCAGGTCATGTAGGCCACGGCCAAGAGCAGGGCGCCGAACACCACCACGATCTTGACCAGCATGACGATCAACGTTTCCAGCATGTCAGCAATCAGCTTTCAGCAATCAGAAATCCACAGGGATATCCGACAGCGACAGCGGAATAACCTCCCTATCTCTGTCTCTGTCGCTGTCGCTGTCCCTGTCGTCATCTCTATCTCGGCTCTCGGCCACCCACGCTCACGCGCGGGTACCCGGCTTTCGCCTCTGGCATCAGTCCGAGCGGCTCGATATCCTTCCACGCGATACCCTGGTACGCGCCAGCCATTTCCCCGATGGCAGCCCAGACCCGCTCTGGCTCGATCTCGCCCAGGTCCCGGCCCAGGTCCCTGGCCAGGTCGCGCAGCGCCTCCGGCAGGCCCCGCGAGGCCAGGTGGGGCATGAGCGCCCGGTGAACCTTCTGGATGCGCCCCTGGAAGTTGGTGAAGCTCCCCTCTTTCTCCCCAAATCCGAGGGCGGGCAGGACCCCGTGGGCCAGCGCCGTGGTCTCGCTGCCGAACATGCTGGAGGCCACGAGAAGCTCCGGGCGACCGAGGGCTTCGCGGACCGGGCGGTCCGGGAACTCGCGCACCAGGTCTTCCTCGAAAACGAAGAGCGCCTTTAGGCGCCCGTCGGCTGCGGCTGCGAGCATCCCCGCCACGTCCAGCCCCCCCGGCCCCGGCAGGATGTGGAGGTCGCGCGCCCCCCGGCTGTTGGCGGTCTTGTCGGTCCGCCGCAGGATCCCGTCCTCGGACGCATCGGTCTCCTGGAATTGTACGGGGCGGACCCGGAAGTCCAGGTGGGGCGTCCCGAGGATCTCCCGGAAGAATCGGTGGATCAGGAACAACTCCTCGTTGGTCAGGCGGGAGGAGGCGATACAGCCGACGGCCGAAGGGCCGTGCGTCTCCACGACCCGCCGGATGGCCCGGGCCAACCGGAGCAGGACGTCATCGTAGCCCATCTCGACCGGTCGGCCGTCCTCCCGCCAGGTCGGAGCGCGCAGGCGCGCCGGATCGGAGAAATACTGGAAGGCGAACCGGCCCTCGTCGCACATCCACCACCGGTTGACGGCCGGGTTCTCCCGCGGCCGGATGCGCAGCAGCTCCTCGCCGCGCTGGCGGTGGCGGACATCCAGGACGACGTTGCAGCCGTTGCTGCACAGCGGGCAGACACTCTCGGTGTGGCGCACCAGGTCCCACGGCCGGGATTGGAACCGGTACTCCCGGGACGTCAGGGCCCCCACCGGGCAGAGGTCTATGACGTTTCCCGAATAGGCGTTGTCCAGGACCCTGCCCGGGAAGAGGTTGATCTCCGACCGGTCCCCCCGGGAGAAGACTCCCAGTTCCCCGGTCTCGGGGATCTCACGGCAGAACCGGACGCAGCGGGTGCACAGGATGCAGCGCTCCGCGTCGAAGACGATGTGGGGCCCGAAGGTCTGATGCTTCGCCCGCTGGACCTTCTCCTCGGCGGAGCGGCTCTCGCCCGGCCCGTACTTCAGGGTGTAATCCTGGAGCGGGCACTCCCCCCCCTTGTCGCAGATGGGGCAGTCCAGCGGATGATTCAGCAGGTAGAATTCCAGCACGGCGCGCCGCGCCTTCTCCACCTTCGGGGAGCGGGTCGTCACCACCATCCCGTCCGCCACCGGCGTGTTGCAGGCGATGGCCAGCTTGGCCATCCTCTCCACGTCCACCTGGCACAGCCGGCACTGCCCCACCACGCTGAGGCCCGGATGGTAGCAGTAATGGGGGACCTCGATTCCCACCGTCTTCGCCGCCGCCAGGATGGTCGTGTTGGCGGGAACGCTGACCTCGACCCCGTCAATCTTCAATGTCGGCATCGATTCGATCCTGGGCAATCAGGCAAGACGGCAATCAGGGAAATCCAAGGTTCCAGCCTGCCTGATTGCCAAGTCGCCTAGTTGCTCGAGTGCCTTCTAAAAAGCGCCGTTCCCCTCGAACGGACACGCCCGCTCCCGGACGTGAGCCTCGAACTCTTCCCGGAAGTACTTCAGGTAACTTTCGATGGGCATGGCCGCCGCGTCGCTCAGCACGCAGATGGTCTTCCCTTTCATGTTGTCGCACATGTCCAGGAGGAGATCCAGGTCCTCCCGGCGCCCCTGGCCGCGCTCGAGCCGGCGCAGCACCTTGTGCAGCCAGGCGGTCCCCTCGCGACACTGGGTGCACTGGCCGCAGGACTCGTGATGATAGAAGCGGGAAACGATCTCCCCCACCCGGACCATGCAGGCGGTGTCGTCCATGACGATGACCCCGCCCGAGCCGCCCATGGATCCGGCCGCCGCCAGGGATTCGAAGTCCATGGTCACATCCAGGTGCTGCTCCGTTAGGACGGGCGCCGAGGATCCGCCGGGGATGACGGCCTTGAGCCGCCGGCCGTCCCGCATGCCGCCGGCGTGCTCGAAGATCAGCTCCCGCAGCGTGATGCTCATGGGCAGCTCGTAGTTGCCGGGCCGCTCCACGTGCCCGCTCACGGAGAAGAGCCGCGGTCCCGCGCTCCTGGACGGCCCGATGCCGGCGTACCAGTCCGCGCCCCGCACCACGATGTGCGGAATATTGCTGAGCGTCTCGACGTTGTTGACCACCGTCGGCGACCGGTACAGGCCCGCAATGGCCGGGAAGGGCGGCTTCATGCGGGGCTGGCCGCGCTTCCCCTCCAACGACTCGAGCAGCCCGGTCTCCTCCCCGCAGATGTAGGCGCCCGCGCCTCGGTGCACGTAGAGGTCCAGGTCGAAGCCGCTGCCCAGGATGTTCTTGCCCAGGTACCCGCGCGCATACGCGTCGGCCAGCGCCCGCTGGAGGACCCGGGCGCCGTGCACGAACTCCCCCCGGCAGTAGATGAAGGCCAGGTGGCAGCCGATGGCGTAGCTGCTGATGGCGATCCCCTCGATGAGCTGGTGGGGCTCTTCCTCGATGAGCATCCGGTCCTTGAAGGTTCCGGGCTCGCTCTCGTCGCAGTTGCAGACCAGGTACTTCGGCTTCGGCGAGTCCCTGGGGATGAACCCCCACTTCAGCCCGCAGGGAAAGCCGGCCCCGCCACGCCCGCGCAGCCCCGACTTCTTGACTTCCTCGATGAGCTGGTCGGGCTGGAATTCCCGGAGCGCCTTGGGAAGGGCCTGGTAGCCCCCGTGGGCGATGTATTCGTCGATCGTCCCGGTGTAGTTCAGGATGTCCTTGTACCGCGTCAGGATCCTCTCGAAGTCCATGCCACTCTTTCCAACGCCGGTCGCCGGGCGGCCAATCCGCTCACGCCCTCGACCGCTCGAACCGGCCATCCCGCAGCTTCTCCAGGAGCTCGTCGAGTTTCTGCGGGGTCATCCGCTCGTAGTAGATGCCGTCGATCTGAATGGCGGGCGCCGTGCCGCAGGACGCCAGGCACTCCATCCGCTTCAGCGTGATGAGTCCGTCCGGCGTCGTCTCCCCCATCCGGATCCCCAGCCGGTTCTCCAGGTGCCGGATCAGCCCCTCGGCGCCCAGGAGCGCACAGGAGAGGTTCTGGCACACGTAGATCATGTGCCTCCCCACCGGCTCCAGGTTCAGCATGTCGTAGAAGCTGGCCACGCTCATCACGTCGGCCGGGCTGAGCGTAAGATAGGCCGCCACCCACTCGATAGCCTCCGGGCTGAGATAGCCCACCTCGGCCTGCACCTCGTGCAGGATGGGGATCAGCGCCGAGCGCTTCTCCGGATAGCGCGCGACCAGATCGTCGAATCGCTTCTTCGTCTCGTCCGAGATCATCACTGGCCCGACCGCCGTCGCCCCGTCAGCGATCGATCTCCCCCAGCACGATATCCAGCGAACCGATGACGGCGACCACATCGGCCACGAGGCGCCCCTCCACCATCCTGGGCATCGCCTGGAGGTTCACGAAAGAAGGAGCCCGGAAGTGGACCCGGTAGGGCCGGGTGCCGCCATCGGACACCAGATACGCGCCCAGCTCTCCCTTGGGGGCCTCGATGGCCTGATACACCTCGCCGACGGGGACCTCGAAGCCCTCCGAGTAGAGCTTGAAGTGGTGGATCAGAGCCTCCATGGACTTTTTGAGGAGCTGTTTGGGGGGCGGAATCAGCTTGGGGTCGGCCACGTTGATCGGCCCCGGCGTGAGGCGCGCCAGGGCCTGCGTGGCGATCCGGTGGCTCTGGCGCATCTCCGCCATCCGGACCATGTATCGGTCGTACACATCGCCAACCTTGCCCAAGGGGACGTCGAACTGATAGCGCTCGTAGCTGGAATAGGGGTGGGCCTTTCGCACATCATACGCGACCCCGCACGCCCGGAGGCCCGGACCCGACAGCCCCATGGCGATGGCATCCTCCCGCGAGATCGCCCCGATCCCCACGGTGCGCTGGCGCCACAGGGGGTTCTCCGTAAGGAGCGCCTCGTACTCCTGGAGCCGCGCGGGGAAGGTCTCCAGGAAGGCCTGCACCTTGTCCTCGAACCCCGGGGGGAGGTCCGCCGCCAGGCCCCCCACGCGGAAGTAGCTCGCCATCATTCGCTGGCCGCTCACCGCCTCGTACAGGTCCAGGATGACCTCCCGCTCGCGGAAGCAGTACAAGAAGACCGACATGGCCCCGATGTCCATGGCGTGGGTGCCCAGCCAGACCAGGTGGCTCTTGATGCGGGTGAGCTCGGTGAGGAGGACCCGGATCGTCTGGCCGCGCTCGGGCGGCGTGATGCCCAGGGCCTTCTCGATGGCCAGGACCAGAACGAGGTTGTTGCTGAGGGGGGCGAGGTAGTCCATGCGGTCGGTCAGGGGGATGCCTTGCTGGAACCGCTTGCCCTCCAGCCCCTTCTCGATCCCGGTGTGCAGGTACCCGATGTGGGGGGTGCACTTCACCACCATCTCGCCGTCCAGTTCCAGGACCAGGCGAAGCACCCCGTGGGTCGAGGGGTGCTGGGGGCCCATGTTGATGGTCATCGTGCGGGTGGGGCTCACGCGGGCTCTTCCTCCCACCACTTGGGCGACGCCTCCGCCGGGTAGTCCTTGCGCAGGGGATGGCCCTCCCAGTCGTCGGGCATCAGGATCCGGCGGAGGTCCGGGTGCCCCTCGAAGGACACGCCGAACAAGTCATACACCTCGCGCTCGTGCCAGTCGGCCGTCGGCCAGACGCCGGTCACCGTGGGCACCGCCTGGCCCTCGCCCACCCGGACCTTGAGTCGCAGCCGGCGTCCGTGCTGGAGTGAGTACACGTGGTAGACCACCTCGAAGCGTGGGGAGGACTCCGGCAGGTTCAGGCGGTCCACCGCCGTCACGTCCGACAGGAAATCGAAGGCCAGGTCCGGGTCGTCGCGAAGGAACCGGCAGACCTGCGGGAGATGCTGCGAAGCGAGGACGACGGTCGTCTCGTTCCGCCAAACCTTCACCTCGAGGAGCGCCTGGCCGAACTGCTCGTGCAGGCGCCGGAGCACGAGGCTCTCCGTCGTCGCCTGCGCCTCTTCTCGGCTTTCCGTCCGGGTCTGTGGCTCGCTCACCTCTGCTCCCGTGCTCCCCTGCTCCCGTGCATTTCTGCCCCTCGCCCCTCACTTCCCCTGCCCCGTTTCCCCGCTTCCCTGCTGCCCCGCTTCGCCGGTTCTCCGGTTCGCCGGTTCCCCTACTCCCACTCCAGCCCGCCCTTCTTCCAGACGTAAACGAAGCCGACCAGCAGGATCAGGAGGAAGGTCCCCATGGCGGCGACACCGAACACCTTGAGCTCCTTGTACACCACCGCCCACGGATAGAGGAAGACGGTCTCCATGTCGAAGATGATGAAGAGCATGGCCACGAGGTAGAACTTGACGGAGAAACGCTCCCGGGCGGTCCCCACCGGCTCGATCCCGCACTCGTAAGGCGACAGCTTCTCGGGGGTGGGGCGGCGCGGGCCCAGCAGCGCCGAGATGACCATGGAGCCGCCCGCGAAGAGCGCGGCCAGCACCACCAGGATCAGGATCGGCAGATAGTCCAGGAGCATGGCCGGACACTCACGTGCGTTCGCTGCGGGACGGTTGGCGCAGAGGCATGTGAAGCTTCACACATTGCGAGGACAAAAAAACTGGGGGGACCGGCCGGTCCCACCCCTCACGGTCCCCCCGAACGACTCTACCCGCCAAAGGGCTTGACGAAGAAGATGATCAGAGAGATGAGAAGCACATAGATCGCCAACGATTCGATCAGGGCCAGACCGATGATCATGGCCACCTGAATCCTGGGTGCCGCGCTCGGTTGGCGCGCGATGCCATTAAGGGCTGCCGCAATCGCCCGGCTCTGGCCGATCGCGGCCGCGGCCGCGGCGATCGACATGGCAAAGCCGCCCGTGATGATGCTGATCATTCCCACCGAGACAATACTGCCTCCCCCCGCCCCTGCCTCGGCCGCCCAGGCCGACCCGGTCATGAGGAGGAGGATCCCCGTTGCCATCCATGCCGCCCTTCCACCAATTCCGGCCATTCACTCCCTCCTTTCTTCTCTTCCTGCCCTATTCTGCGCTTCCGCAGCATCTCCGCTGAACGCTGAATTCTCCGCCGCCACGACCTGCCTCACCGCTCTGGGCGACCCATGAGTGGCGCGGACGATCTGCACCCTCAGTGATGCTCCTCCCCATGCCCCTCCTCCACGGCGCCGGCAATGTACACCATGGACAGCATGATGAAGATGAAGGTCTGGACCACCGCCGTGAACAGGCTCAGCGGGAGCATGATCCCCAGCCAGATAAAGTAGGGCATCACGAGCCAGACCAGCGCGAGGAGGATGGTGATCACGGCTTCCTCGCCGAACATATTGCCGAACAGCCGGATGGAGAGAGACACCGGCCGGGCCAGATGGGCGATGAACTCGATGGGAAACATGAGGGGTGCCAGCCACCAGACCGGGCCGCAGAAGTGCTTCAAATAGTTGCGCAGTCCGTGCTTCCGGATCCCGCTGTAATTGTAGTAGATGAAGACGGTCACCGCCAAGGCGACGTTGGTGTTCAAATTGGCCGTGGGAGGCTGGAAACCCGGGATGTTGCCCAAGAGGTTGCTTGTCAGGATGAACAGGCCGGTCGTGCCGATGAAGGGGAGGAACTGCCGCCCTTGCCGACCGATCATCTGGTCCAGCAAGCCGCCGAACCCCTCGATTACCACTTCCACGAAGTTCTGGAGCGGACCCGGGACCGGCCGGAGGGCCCGCGTCCCCAGGACCCCCCCCACCACCAGGATTCCCATGACGAGCCAGGTGAAGGTGAGGTAGGGCGGCATCCACTTGCCCGGGACGCCCAGGAACGCCAGGAAATTCGGCAGCTGAACGATGGGCGGGTGCTCCAGCTCCACCTGGTGTGGCGCGAACAGCAGCCCGACCGCGAGGTTCACGACCGTCAGGATTCCCAGGAGAATCCAGATTCCCTTACCGCCTGACCGGTTCTCCACTGTCTCTGAGGGCATGAGCGATATCGCCTTCCGCGGGTCGTGATCCGGGACTCCCCAGTTCGCCGGGCTCCTACTGCCCTCGTCCTATCAGGCCCAGGTCCCGGAACAGATTGATGAATCCTGCCACGATCCCGAAAAGCGTAAACGTCAGGGTCAACCACGGGGTCGTGCCGAGCCACCGATCCAGCCCGTAGCCGATCGCCAGGCCGATGGCCGTGGCCGCCACCAGGGTGACGCCGATGGTGCTTAACCGGGCGAGTTGCCTGAGGAGCGAGGGTTCTTCGTCGGGCATGACACGCCCCCGGCCGTGCCCAAGGCGCGGAGAGGCGAGAAAGCCTCCCCTTTCTATCCGCTCATCCCCCCGGTGTCAAGCCTTTCCCCCGGCGTTGCGGCGCTGATCCAAACTGGATCGACTTGAGGCGCGGCGACTGAGGTGAGAAGCGGAGACCGGCTTGGCAATTCGGCAATCCGGCGATCAGGCAATTTGGCGGGCAGGCAACCGAGAACACCCGATTGCCAAGTTGCCTGATTGCCAGGCTGCCATGGAGGTTAGCCGGCGATCCCCGCCGCGCTCGCCCAAGCGAATTCCAGGACCGGCCCTGGGAAGATGCCGAGAATCAACGTGACGACCGCGGCCAGGAGCAGGGCAAGGTACAGGGCCGGCGATCGACTCAGGGCGATTCCCTGCGGCGGCAGCTCCCGCATGTACATCACCATGACGACCCGCATGTAATAGAAGAGCGAGATGGCAGAGTTAATCACGGCGATGAGCGCCAGCCAGATGTAGCCGGCGTTCACCGCCGCGGCGAACAGGTAAAACTTCCCCACGAACCCCGCGGTCGGCGGGATGCCCGTCAGGGACAGGAGGAAGAGGAGCATGACGCCCGCGGCCAGCGGGCTCTTTTGGGCCAGGCCAGTGAAGTCGTCGATCTGGTCCCCCCGCACCGTTCCGCGCGCGAGTAGCACCACCATCCCGAAGGCCCCGATCGTCATGCAGGCGTAGGCCAGGCTGTAGAAAAGGACGGCCGCCACGCCCAGCTGGCCCCCCACCACCGGCCCGATCAAGAGGTATCCCATGTGGGCGATGGTGCTGTAGGCCAGCATTCGCTTGATGTTGGCCTGGGCGATGGCCACTAGGTTGCCGATGGTCATGGTGAGGACCGCCAACACCCAGAACAGGAGCCCCCAATCCATCTGCAGATCGGGCAGGGCCAGGAGGAACACCCGCACCAGGACCGCCATGCCCGCCAGCTCGGCCGCGCCGGCCATGAAGGCCACCACGGGGGTGGGCGCCCCTTCGTACATGTCGGGCAGATACATGTGGAACGGCACGGCGGCGATCTTGAACCCGAATCCGGCCGCCAAGAGGACCATGGCCATGACGAGCGCCGGGTTGCGGAAGCTCCCCATGCCTATCGCCTTGGCGATCGCCTCCAAGTTGGTGGTCCCGGCCACCCCGTAAAGCAGGACCATCCCGTACAGGATCACGCCCGTGGAGAACGCCCCCATGAGGAGGTACTTGAGGGCGCCCTCGTTGCATCGCTGGTCCCGTTTGAGGAACCCGCACAGGGCATAGGTGCAGACCGACATGGTCTCCAGCCCGACGAAGAGCGACAACAAGTCGGCGGCCGAGGCCATCAGCATGGTTCCCAGGGTGGCGAACAGCAGCAGGCTGTAGAACCCGCCCGCATCCATGCCCTGCTCCTGCACGTGTCGGGCGGAGAGCAGGATAACGATGACGGCGCTCAGCAGGAAGACCAGCTTGAAGAAGTTGGCGTAGGAGTCCACCACGTGGAGGCCGCTGAAGGCCAGGACCCGCAACGAGCCCTCCGAGACCTGGCGGGCCACCAGCGCCATGGTGATGACGACGCCCAGGGCGGAGAGACCGGCCAGCCACATGCGCTCGCGGCCGCGGGCGGCCAGGTCCACGAGCAGCACGAAGAGGGCGGTGACCGTGACGACGATCTCGGGCGCCAGGAGGTAGAGATCGGCAGGGTTGAACGGTTGGGTCATCTGCCTGCCTCACCGCCAACGCTGGCAACCTGGCGACCTGGCAACTGGGCAATCTGGGGTTCAATGTTTCCTGGTTGCCCGGTTGCCGGATTGCCCGATTGCCGTATTGCCGCCGCCGTCGGGCCGACCTCTTTCCCCGCCGCGCCCTTCTCCACGATCTGGATGACGTTGGCCACCGAGACCTCCATGGCATTCAGGAACGGCGCCGGATAGAGGCCGATCCAGAAGCAGAACGCGATGATGGGCACCAGCGTGGCTATCTCGCGACCGTCCAGGTCGGGCAGGGCCTTGTTCTCATCTTTGGTGATCTCGCCGAACATAGTCCGCTGGTACAGCCACAGCATGTAGGCCGCCCCCAGGATGACGCCGGTCACGGCGAAGGCGCCCCACCACCACCGGACCTGGAAGGCCCCGATGAGGATCAGGAACTCCCCGATGAATCCGTTCAGCCCGGGGAGCCCCATGGAGGCGAGCATGATGATGGCGAACAGCGTGGCGTAGATCGGCATCTGCCGGGACAGCCCGCCCAGCTCCGAGATCAGCCGGGTGTGCCGCCGGTCGTAGATCAGGCCGACAATCAGGAAGAGCCCGCCCGTGGACAGGCCGTGGTTGACCATCTGCAAGAGGCTGCCCTGGACGCCCTGGGCGTTGAAGGCGAACATGCCCAGCATCACGAAGCCCATGTGGCTCACGGAGCTGTAGGCGATCAGCCGCTTCATGTCCGGCTGGACCATGCAGACCATGGCGCCGTAGATGATGGCGATAATGGACAGGACGAAGACCAGCGGCACGAAGTGCCGGCTGGCCTCGGGGAACATGGGCAGGTTGAACCGGAGAAACCCGTACGTCCCCATCTTCAGGAGGACCCCGGCCAGGATCACCGAGCCGGCCGTGGGGGCGTCGGTATGGGCGTCGGGCAACCAGGTGTGGAAGGGGAACATCGGCACCTTGATGGCGAAGGAGAGGGCGAAGGCGAGCCACACCAGATCCTGGAAGCCGAGCGCCACCCCCAGGACGTTGATGACGGGTGTGTTGGGGTAGGCGACCTTCATCAGCTCCAGCACGTTGAAGGTGGCGTGCCCGAGCCGGGCCCCGCCGTAGAAGTAGATGGCCAGGATGCCCAGCAGCATGACCACGCTGCCGAACAGCGTGTACAGGAAGAACTTGATGGCCGAATACAGGCGCCGGTCGCTGCCCCAGACCCCGATGAGGAAGTACATGGGGACCAGCATGACTTCCCAGAAGACGTAAAACAGGAAGAAGTCCAGGGACACGAAGACGCCGAGCATCCCGGTCTCGAGGATGAGGAGAAAGATGTAGTACTCCTTGGCCCGGTGCTTGATGGATTCATAGGAGCACAGGACGGCAATGGGCGACAGGAACGTGGTCAGCATGACCAGCCACAGGCTGATGCCGTCCAACCCGAAGAAGTAGGTCACCCCGATGCTCTGGATCCACTTCACCTGCTCCACGAACTGCACCGCCGCCGTGGACTGATCGTAGTTGAATGGCAGGAGGAGCGAGGCCGCGAAGCTGGCCAGGGAAGAGACGAAGGCCAGGTTGCGGATGACCCCGATCCGCTCCCGCCCCACGAACAGCAGCAGGATCGCTCCCACCAGGGGGAGGTAGGTGATGAGCGACAGGATCGGAAACCCGAGGATGTTGCCCTGCACGGTCATACGGCCGCTCCTTGCTGGCGTGCCCGAGGCCGGCTAGCCCCAATCTGAAATTATCAACCGCCAAGGCGCCAAGAACGCCAAGACCGGAATGGCTCTTTGGGGGGAATGAACGAAACTTCTGAATGCCCCATGAACTGGTTTTGGCGTTCTTCGATAGAGGGTTCGAAACATCGTATCCTTGGCGACCCGGGTACCCAGCGCTTGCGCTGGGTGATCATGGCGGTTCAAAGTTATTCCCGGAACAGGGCTAGAAGAAGAAGTACAGCGAGACAATCACGAAGATCCCCATGGCCATGGCCAGGAGGTAGTTTTGGATCACGCCCGTCTGGATGCGCTTGAACGCCTGGCTGCCCCCCTGGATCACGTCGGCGATGGCGTTCACCAGGCCGTCCACGCCGCGGAAGTCGAAGAGGGCCGAGACCTGGCTCAAGAAGACGGTCAACCGGCTCGCGCCGTTCACGGTCCCGTCCAGGCCCTTGTCGTCCACGGTCCAGGACAGACGGCACAGCCACTTCCCGAAGTCCACGAACACGGCGATGTAGAGTTCGTCCACCCGGTACTTGTTGAGGATCAGCGCGTACAGCCCCCGGAACCGCTCCGCCGCCTGGGCGGGCGCCGGGCTGTCGCCCGTCTTGTACCAGGATCGGGCGAGGCCCCAGATGCCCAGCGCGGCAACGGCGGTCGCGACGGCCATCAGGCCCACGGTGGTCTCCAGGCTGATGGCGTGGGCCTCCATTCCCTCCGCCGCGAATACCGGTTCCACGAAGCGGTGGTACAGACCGTGGTCAGGCGGGAAGCCGAACAGCACCCCGACCAGCAATGTGCCGATGCCGAGCACCATGAGCGGATAGGCCATCGCCGGGGGGGATTCGTGGACATGGTGGGCCGCCTGATGGTCCACGTTGTCCTTCCCCTCGAACACCGTGTAGTAGAGCCGGAACATGTAGAACGCGGTCATGAACGCGCCGGCCGACCCGAGCGCCCAGAGGAAGGGGTGGTGCCCGGCGTAGGCCGCCGCCAGGATCTCGTCCTTGGACCAGAAGCCGGCCAGCGGGATGATCCCGGCGTTGGCCAGGGACGCCCAGTAAAAGGTCCGGCTGGTGATGGGAAGCTTCTGCTTGAGCTGGCCCATCTTGCGGATGTCCTGCTCCCCGCCGAGGGCGTGGATCACCGAGCCGGCGCCGAGGAACAGGAGCGCCTTGAAGAAGGCGTGGGTCCCCAGGTGGAAGATGGCGCTGGCATAGGCGCCGACCCCGCAGCCGAGGAACATGTAGCCGAGCTGCGAGATGGTCGAGTAGGCCACCACCCGCTTGATGTCGTTTTGGACTAGGGCGATGCTGGCGGCGAAGACCGCCGTGAGCCCGCCGACCCAGGCCACCACCTCCATCGAGAAGGGCGCCGCGGAAAACAGCGCGTTGGAGCGGGCCACCATGTACACGCCCGCCGTCACCATGGTGGCGGCGTGGATCAGGGCCGAAACCGGCGTCGGCCCCTCCATGGCGTCCGGCAGCCAGACATACAGCGGCAACTGGGCGGACTTGCCCGTGGCCCCGATGAAGAGCAGGAGCGTGATCCAGGTGACCAGGCTCAGCCCCAGGACCGACGGTCGCGTGAGGATTTGCTGGACGTCCGGGACCATCGGAAAGATCTCGGCGTAGTTGAGCGACCCGAACGTCCGCCAGATCAGGAACAGGCCCAGCAGGAATCCCGCATCCCCGATCCGGTTCACCACGAAGGCTTTCTTCCCGGCGTCCGAGGCCGACTTTTTCTCGTACCAGAACCCGATCAAAAGGTACGAGCAGAGTCCCACGCCCTCCCAGCCCAGGAACATCAGCAGATAGTTGTTTGCCAGGACCAGGACAAGCATGGAGGTCATGAAGAGGTTCATGTAGGTGAAGAACCGGGTATAGCCGCGATCCCCGTGCATGTAGCCGACGGAGTAGACGTGGATCAGGAACCCCACGAACGTGACCACCAGCATCATCACGGCCGACAGGGGATCCACCTGGAAGCCGACGGTGGCGTGGAAGTTCCCCACCGCGACCCACGAGTAGACGTCCCAGTCCAGGGTCTCCCCGCCGAGGGTCTGGAAGAAGATGCCCAGCGCAATCAAGAGAGAGAGCCCGGTCGTCCCCACCCCCAGCAGATGGGCGCGATTCCGGATCCAGCGACCGAAGATCCCGTTGATCACCACCCCCACCATGGGGAGGACCGGCACCAGCCAGATGAGTTTCAGCATGCCCCACCCTGAAACGTAAAACGTGAAACGTGAATGGCGATCACGTCTTACGTTTCACGTTTCACGATCACCACTTCATCAAGTTGATCTCGTCCACGTTCACCGTCTTGAAGTTGCGGTACAAGCCCAGGACGATGGCCAAGCCCACCGCCGCTTCGGCCGCCGCCACCGTGATGACGAAGATGGCGAACACCTGCCCCTGCAGCAGGGTCTGGGGCAGGTAGCGCGCGAAGGCGATGAAGTTCAGGTTGACGGCGTTCAACATCAACTCGATGGACATGAGAATGGCGATGGCGTTCCGCCGCGTGAGGGCCCCGAACACCCCCAGGCCAAATATAATCGCCCCCAAAATCAAGTAATGGCTCAGCGGTATCATCTCGTCATCTCTCGGCGCTCGATGCTCGGTGCTCGGCGCTCACTCCTTCCTCGCCAAAATGATGGCCCCCACCAGCGCGGCCAGAAGCAGGACGGACACGACTTCGAAGGGCAGCGCGTACGTCGTAAGGAGGGCGCGCCCCAGGAAGGGAGCCGTCTCGGGCAGGCGCGGCGGTCCGGCCATGGCCGCGATCCCGGAGGTGGACGCATAGATGAGGCCCGCCACCAGGCCGACCGCCGCGATGCCGCTCAGGAACGCCTGGTCGTTGATGACCCGGGCCGTTCTGGCGCTGATCCGGCTGGTCAGCATGATGGCGAAGAGCAGCAGGATCGTGATCCCCCCGACGTAGATGAGGACCTGAACGGCGGCCAGGAACTCGGCGTCCAGAAGGACGTACAGGGCCGCCATGCCGCAGAAGCTGAAGATCAGCGCCACGGCCGCGCGCACGATGTTCTTCCCCAGGACCACCACGGCCGCCGCCCAGACGGTGAAGGCCGCCAGGAAGTAGAAGATCCCGAACTTGACCATCATGGCTGTCTCATCCTTCCCGTCCGCCGGGGCCTACGCCTTCCCCACCCGCACCGGCTTGCCCGCGGTGCGGGCGGCCATCACGATGGCGACGAGGAGCACGATGGCAATCCCGAGGACGTACAGGAGCGCCTGCTTTCCCAGCACCAGCACCAGACCCGTGAGGATCAGGTTGGCGAAGGCGATGGGCAAGAGGACCTTCCAAGAGAAACCCATCAACTGGTCCACGCGCAGTCGGGCCAGGGTCCAGCGGAGCCACATCATGATGAAGATCAGGACGTAGCACTTCACCAGGAACCAGAACAGGCCGAAGAGGCCGTGCGCGACCTCGCGGGGGAGGCCCGGCAGGGCAAGCCAGGGGCCGTGCCATCCGCCGAGGAACATCGTGGTGGCGATGGCCGCCACCACGAACATGTTGGCGTACTCCGCCAGGAAGAAGATGGCAAACCGCATGCCGCTGTACTCGACGTGGAAGCCGGCGACCAGCTCCGATTCGGCCTCCGGGATGTCGAAGGGCAGGCGGTTGCATTCCGCCAGGGAGCAGGTGAAATACACCAGGAAGGCCACGATCTGGGGAAAGATGAACCATTTCGGCAGGACGCCGAACCACCGGCCGCCCTGGGCCTCGACGAGCTTCCCCATGCTCATGGTGCCGGCGATCATCACCGGACCCAGCAGGGACAGGACCAGGGGAACCTCGTAGCTCACCGCCTGGGCCGCCGAGCGCATGGCGCCCAGCACCGAGTACTTGTTGTTGGAGGACCATCCGGCCATGATGATCCCCACCACCACCAGGGACGAGATGGCGACCATGTACAGGATGCCGATGTTGAGATCCCGGACGATCAGTCCCGGCGCCCACGGGATGGTGACGTAGGCGGCGAGGGCGGCCGCGAACACCACCATGGGAGCCAGGACGAAGACCACCTTGTCGGCGCCCGCGGGGATGACGTCCTCTTTGAGCAGCAGCTTGATGCCGTCGGCGATGCTCTGCGCCCAGCCGTGCCAGCCGCCCACCCGCATGGGGCCGAAGCGCACCTGGATGTGGGCGCTGATCTTGCGCTCCCACCAGATCAGGAAGATGGCGGCCACGGCGATGTAGCCGAGGATGACGGCCGCCACGATCGTCATGACCACCAGGGTGGGGACGATCCAGGGGAGGCCCCAGGCCTCCGTGACCGCGTACAGGCGCTCGACCAGAGGGGCTAACGTCGTCATGGCTCGTCACAACGCTCCGGCGTTGCCGGCGCGGGCTCCACCATCCGGGTTACCGATCGATCTCACCCAGGACGATGTCCACGCTGCCCAGCACCGCCACCAGATCCGCCACGAGGCACCCCTTGAGCATCTCGGGCAGCGCGCTCAGGTTGACGTAGGCGGGGGAGCGGACCTTGTACCGGTACGGCTTGACCGACCCGTCGCTGATCACGTAGAAGCCCAGCTCGCCCCGGGGGCTCTCCGTCCGGCAGTAGATCTGTCCGGCCGGCGGCTTGAGGTTCTTCGGCATCTTGGCCATGATGTCGCCCGCCGGCAGTTGAGCCAGCGCCTGCCGCACGATCTTGGCGCTTTCCGCCATCTCCCGCCGGCGGACCATGTAGCGGGCCCACACATCGCAGGTGTCGAAGACCGGGATCTCGAACTCGAAGCGATCGTAGACGGAGTAGGGGTCGTTCCGGCGCAAGTCCCACTGGATGCCGCAAGCGCGGATCATGGGACCGCTCAGCGCGTAGTCCACCGCCAGCCTGGGGTCGATGGCCCCGATCCCCTGGACCCGCTTCTGGAACAGCACGTTGTCGGTCATGATGGCGTCGTACTCGGGCAGGCGCTGCTCGAACCAATCCAGGAATGCCTTGCAGTCATTGACCCACGTGTCCGGGAAGTCCATCGGCATCCCGCCGATCCGGTAAAAGCTGTAGTTCAAGCGCTGCCCGCTCACCGACTCGAACAGGTCCAGGACCATCTCCCGTTCGCGGAAGCAGTACATGAAGATGGTGAAGTTGCCCAGGTCCAGCCCGAAGGTCCCCAGCCAGATGAGATGACTGGCGATCCGCTGGAGTTCCGCCAGGATGACCCGCATGTATTCCGCGCGGTCCGGGATCTTCTGGCCCATCATCCGCTCGACCGTGAGGACATACCCGAAGTTCATAGCCATGGACGCCAGGTAGTCCAGGCGGTCGGTGTAGGGGATGATCTGGGTGTAGTTCCGGTTCTCCCCGATCTTTTCGTGGCACCGGTGGAGGTACCCGATGAAGGGGATGCAGTCGATGATGTACTCGCCGTCCAGCTTCAGCAAGAGACGGAGCACCCCATGGGTCGAGGGGTGCTGCGGCCCCATGTTGACGTACATCTCCTCCATGGTCTCGCCGGTCCGTTCCATCATGGCCGTCATGCCGATGGGGATGGGTTTTTCTCTTTCCATCTTGCACCACCCTATCGAGCGCGGGCGCTCGGGCCCGTGTGCGATCCGCCAAACCGTGGGCGTAACGGCCCGGTGCTACGACTCCGTCGGAGGGGGAGGCGCGGGGGCCTTGGGAGGACCGGCCGCCTTGGGCGCGCCCGGCGCAGCCTCGGGCCTGGGGAGCTTTTCCTCCATGCCGTAATCTGTGTAGGGTACGAGGCGCTCGTCGGCATAATCCTTCCGGAGGGGGAATCCCACCCAATCCTCCGGCAGCAGGATCCGCCGGTGATCCGGATGCCCGTCAAACCGCACCCCGAACAGGTCGTAGCACTCCCGCTCGTGCCAGTTGGCCCCGCACCAGATGTCGGTCACGGTCCGCACCACCGGGTTCGCGCGGTCCACCGGCACGCGGAGGTGGACCTTGTTGGGGTGCCGGAGCGAGGAGAGATCGTAGACCACCTCCAGGTGCGTCATCCAGTCGGCCCCGCTGAGGCAGTTCAGGTACTCGAAGCCGGCGTCCCGGAGGAAGCGGCAGGCCTCCCAACTCGCCTCCGGCTTGATCGTCAGGCGAACCTCGACCCCCTTCACCTCACTCTCGGTGACGGCGTCGCCGAATTTCTCTTTTACCTGTTCCAGCAGCTCTTCCGGCGTCATTTCAGACCAGGGCACTCAGGCACTCAGGCAATCCGGCAATCAGGGGTTCCCAGTTGCCAGATTGCCGGACTGCCTGATTGCCAAGTTCTCAGTTAGGCCCACTCCAGGGCCCCTTTCTTCCAGGCATACGCCAGGCCCACCAGCAGGATCCCGATGAAGACCATCATCTCCAGGAAGGCGAACAGGCCCAGCTCCCGGAAGACGATGGCCCACGGAAACAGGAAAACTGTCTCGACGGCGAACACGATGTACACCAGGGCGTAGAGATAATACCTCACGTGGAATCGGACCCAGCCGATGCCGATGGGTTCCTCGCCGCACTCATACGTCGAAAGCTTCTGGGGGTTGGGATTGTGCGGGCGGATGATGCGCGAGATGATCTCGATGTTGAGGATGACGAACAGGACGCCGACGATCAGAAAGAAGCCAACGTAGGCGTAATCCGCCGCCATGGGGCCTCCTCCCCTGGAGCCAGAAACGTGCGGTGAGCGGATCGCAAAGGCAAGATGGGCTCAGAGGGGCCGTAACGATGTCAGCCGACTCGATTCACAAAAAAAGCCCTGAGGCAGGGCTAAGCGAACCTCGTGAACATCGGGAACAAGGCCGGCGGATTTCTAGCACGAGGTCCCACCCCTGTCAAGGGGAATTGCTGGTGGGAATTGCTGGTGGGCAGTACCATTGAATAGCCTAATTCTGCGGGGTTTTCGGGAAGATGGCCGTGGTGGTCCTCCCAAGCGCCGCTACCGTCTGCGAATTTTCCCAGTAGAGACAATCGGACAGACCGGACAGACCGTTCCAGCCACGCACCAACCATCTAGTGTACCGTTTCCAAAATGGCTTTACAGCGCCCCACCTTTTCCAGGATGGCCTCCGCTGACTTCGTCCAGACGAAAGGCTTCGGGTGAGCGTTGTGCACCTGGATGTACTCCTCGATG